>Ga0307372_10009257_pt1 | contig 13627 bp, 13 predicted proteins | sample OX1MG_FD_202533 | JGI IMG/M metagenome (GOLD analysis project Ga0307372, IMG submission 202533) | Soil microbial communities from Risofladan, Vaasa, Finland - OX-1 | ecosystem: Environmental > Terrestrial > Soil > Coastal area > Acid sulfate soil | place: Finland: Risofladan, Vaasa | collected...
AAGGTGATGTACGTGAACAGGTTGAGAATTCGGAACTGCCGGGCGAGCGGAACGAGAAAGTGGTAGAGCACGGGGGAGGCGGTGGGATTGTCGTTTCATTTCTGGTAGCACGGCAGGAGGGCGTGACGGGAGGACGGCAAACGGCGTTCCGCGATTATCGGCCCTACGTCCCACTCTCCTACCGGCTGTTCGCCCAACGTTCGATGTCCGGCAGCAGGCGCTCGAGCCGCATCCCCCGCGATCCCTTCAACAGGATCGCAGCGTTGTGCGCCAGTCGAGGCGCCAGCGCCTGCCACGCCGAATCGATGTCCGGCGCAGTGATGACGCGCGAAGGGGGCGCTCCGGCACGGACGAACGCGTCGGCGAACTCGCCGATGCCGACAATCAGTTCCACCGGCCCGGCCAGCACCGACCGCGCGACCTCGTCATGCACCCGCTGGGTATGCGGGCCCATCTCGCGCATCGTGCCCAGCACGGCCACCCGCGGCCGTCCCTGGCCGGCCTGGGCGAGCAGCGCGACGGCCGCGCGCACCGACTCCGGGTTGGCGTTGTACGCATCGTTGATCACCAGCGCCGATCCCACCACGGCCACCGATCCACGCATGGCCGGCATCCGAGCCGAGGCGATGCCCCGGGCGGCATCCTCGACGGAGACCCCGCAGGCGTCGGCCACGGCCAGCACGAGCATCGCATTGCGGAGATGGTGAACGCCCCCAGTTGGCGGGCGCACGTCCACGCCTGCCACCACGGCCGTCCCGAGGCCGCCGGCGTTGACGCTCCACCGGTCTGCCCGTAGGTCACCCGCGTCCAGCCCCGCCGCCACCACGCGCCCCGCCCGGCCGGCCGCGGCGGCCACCACTTCGGGCTGCGAGGCCGGAACCACCGCGAGCGGTACGTGATCCAACGCCGCCAGCTCCTCACGCATCACGCCGGTCAGGTCGCCCAGCCCCTCGAGGTGCTCCTCGGCTATCGACGTCACGACCACGATGTTCGGCTCGGCGATCGCGCGCAGGGTGGCGATCTCCCCAGGCTGGTTGGTGCCCAGCTCGACCACCGCGACGTCGGCGTGGTCGGGAATGGCCAGCAGCGTGAGCGGCACCCCCACGAGGTTGTTGTAGTTCGCCTCGGAGGCGTGCACCTCGAGTCGTGTGCCGAGGGCCGCGCGCAACATTTCCTTCGTGCTCGTCTTGCCGTTGGAACCCACGACGCCCACCAGCGGGCCGTTCCATGCGCGCCGACGGTACCGGGCCAGCGCACCAAGCGCGCGCTCGGTGTGCGCGACCGCGTACACCGGCACGCCAAGGCCGGCCGCCCGTTCGGGACGCGACACTACGACGCCGCCCGCGCCCGCCGCCACCGCCCTGGCGAGAAAATCGTGGCCGTCGAAGTTCGGCCCCGAGAGCGCCACGAACAGATCTCCGGTCTGCAGGGTCCGCGTGTCGGTCCACACGCGGCCAAAGCGGCCCGCGCCGCGCGGGCCGAGACCCAGCGCGTCTGCCACCCGGTCGCGCGTCCAGAAGTCGGCTCCGGACGCCGGGGGCTCGCGCCGTTCTGGTGCGCGCACGTCGATGCTCATGGCGCCGATCCCCGCAGTTCGTGCACGATTGCCCGCTCGTCGAATGGAACGTTGACGGTGCCGATCACCTGGTAGGTCTCGTGCCCCTTTCCCGCAAGCAGGACCACGTCGTCGGGGCGAGCCAGTTCGAGCGCGCGCTCGATCGCGGCGCGCCGATCCGCCAGCCGAACGAAGTCGGTGCGGCCGATCCCGGCCACGACGTCGTCGATGATGCGTTCGGGATCCTCGCCCCGCGGATTGTCGCTCGTCACCACCACCACGTCGGCCTTCGCGGCAGCCACGGCGCCCATCAGTGGACGCTTGCCGCGATCCCGGTCGCCCCCGGCGCCGAACACGCAGATGAGGCGGCCTCCAGTGAATGGCCGCAGGGCGTCCAGCGTGCGCGCCAGGGCATCGGGCGTGTGGGCATAGTCGCGAAGGACGGTGGGGAGCTCGGCCAGGCGTTCGAGGCGGCCCGGTACCTGCGGCATGGACGCCAGGCGGTGCGCAATGCGGGCCGGCGGTTCGCCCAGCGCCCAGGCCGTGGCCGCCGCGCCGAGCGCGTTGGCGATGTTGAAGTCGCCGATGAGCGGCAGCTGCACGCGTGGGTGGTCGCCGACGCCGGCCACGTGGAGCGTGAACGCGCTGCCGTGCGGGCCCGGCTCCACGTCGGTGGCGCGCACGTCGGCGTCGCGCGATGCCACCCCGAACCGCACGCACCGGCCGCGCACCGGAAGCGCGTCCCACGCGCGGTCGTCGGCGTTCACGATCGTGGCGCCGTCGGGCGCCAACTGTTCCACGAGCAGAGCCTTGGCGGCCAGGTAGGCCTCCACGGTACCGTGGTAGTCCAGGTGGTCGCGGGTGAGGTTGGTGAATACGGCGGCGGCATACGTCACGCCCTCGGCGCGGTGCTGGTGGAGCGCGTGGGACGACATCTCCATGGCCACCGTTCGCGCGCCAGCGTCGGCGAGGGCGCGGAACACCCGCTGCAGTTCCACCGGTCCCGGCGTGGTGAGGCCCGCCCCGCCTTCCACCGGCGTGCCGGCACTGCCCACGAGCACGCCGAGCGTGCCGATCGACGCACTACGCGCCTCGGGCGAATCGAGCAGGTGGCGGAGCATGTGGACGGTGGTGGTCTTCCCGTTGGTACCGGTGACCCCGATGGTGCGGAGTCCGTGGGCGGGCCATCCGTACGCCGCGCCGGCCACCAGCGCGGCGGCGCGACGTCCGTCGCGCACGATGATCGCCGGCAGCGTGGTGCGGGTCGCATTCTCGAGGACTGCCGCGGCGGCGCCCGCCGCCTGCGCGGCGTCGAGAAAGTCGTGGCCGTCGCGGGTCGAGCCGCGCACGGCGATGAATAGCCCGCCGCGCGCCACGTGGCGGCTATCGTCGGTGACCGCCGTGAGCACGGCCGGCAGGTGCCCGCGCGTGCCGGCCAGCAGCCCGGCATGCCGCAGCGCGTGGACCAGAACGTCCGTGTCTATACTCATTTACTAGTAGTTGTAGCGCAGCCGGACGAGCGCCCCGGCGGGGGCCACGGCACCGGCCGCTGGGGCCGTGCCCGTCGGCGTGCCGGGCACGAGCTCCACCCGGAACCCGGCGTCGTGCAGGGCGCGTACGGCGTCGCGCAGCGGCAAACCCGCCACGTCGGGCACGGCGCGCGGCGGCGCTGGCGGCCGAGGCGCAGGGGCGCCGGCGGTGAGCGTGATCGTGACGGCAGGGGGGGTGGCCGCGAGGGCAGCGGCCGCCGCGGTGCGCGCGGCGGTCGATTCGGCGCCCACCGCCGCCGCCACGGAGTCAGCACCCGCTGCTCCCATCGTCACGCGCACCGGCGTGTCGGCCGCACCCGCAGGATCTGGCGAGCGCGACACCACGTCGCGAATCAGTTGCGTGCGGTTGAGCGCCGCGTCACGCGCCGCCAGCGCCGCCTGGAGGATGGTCTTCGTGAGCGGTGCAGCGGTGCTGGCGCTGTAGTACTTGCCCTGCGGACTGTCGAGCTTCACGACGATCACGAACTGTGGCGCATTGCCCGGGAACAGCCCGACGAAGTTGGGCGTGTACGCGTGCGGCGCGTAGCGGCCATTCACGGTGCGGCGCGGCGTGCCCGTCTTGCCCCCCAACAGGTAGTCGGCAAGATCGGCGCTCACCGCCGTGCCGTCCGCCACCACGCCGAGCAGCATCTGCCGCACCTCAGCCGCCACGGCGGGCGTCATGACACGACGCACCACCTGCCGCGTATGCTCGTAGAGCACCCGCCCGTTGGGCGCACGGACCTCCTTCACGATCGAGGGCTGCAGCAGCTCGCCGCCATTGGCGATCGCCGCGTACGCCGTGGCCAACTGCAGCGGGGTGACGGCGATCTCGTAGCCCATGGCCATGGAGTTGGCCGATTGCGTGGACCAGTCTTTGGGCGGGCGCAGGATGCCCGGTGACTCGGCGGGATAGGCCACCTCGGTGGGCGTGCCAAAGCCGAAGTCGCGCAGCGCCTGGTATTCCTGGCTCGGCGAGAGGCGTTCGGCGAACTGCACGATGCCCACGTTGCTCGAGCGCTGGAGGACGTCGGCGAGCGTCAGGAACTTGGGTTCGGGCCCTGCTTCCTGGTCGTCGTGGATCGTGCGCGCGTTGATCGTCAACTCACCGCCAAAGGTGGGAACCGTGTCGGTGAGCCGGACGAGCCCTTGGGTGAGCAGCGATGCGGCGATGAGCGGTTTCATCGTCGAGCCGGGCTCGAAGGGCTCGGTCAGCGCCGTGGCGGACGTCGAGAGCGGATTCTGACGCCGGCTGGCCATGGCCAGCACGTCGCCCGTCTCCGGGTCGAGGATCACGATGTCGCCGCCCTGCGCGCCCATCTTCGACACCGCGTCGTCGAGGGCGCGCTCGGCGATCTGCTGGAGGTCGGAATTGAGCGTGAGCACCACGGTGTTGCCTTCACGCGGCGCCACCCCGGGCGACGTCGGTGAGTTGAAGCTGCGCCCCGATCCGTCGCGCACGAGGGCCGCCGAGCCGTCCCGCCCGCGCAACAGGCTGTCGAGCGCCAGCTCGATGCCGTCCACCGGCTCGCCGGCACCATTGACCCGCCCCACGATGCGGCGCGCGGCATCGGAGCCCGGGTACACACGGTCGACCACCGGCTCGGCGTACACGCCGCGCATGGCCGTGAGCGCGGCAACGTCGGTGGCCCGGAACTGATCCGGAATCGGCGCCCACTTCCTCGTCGTGTCGGTCGCGCGGGCGATCCACTTGGCGTTCACGCCAGCGCGGCGCAGCGCGTTGGCCGTGGCACGGCGGCTGCGGAGTTCCTGCGGGTTGATGCCGAGTTGCACCATGTCGCGGCTCTCGGCCAACGTGCGGCCCGCGGCGTCGAGGATTTCCCCGCGCAGCGCCGGGACCTCGCGGCTCGTGAAGTGCTGGTTGTGCGCCTGCGCGGCCCACGCCTTGCCGTCCACGAGTTGCACCTTGGCCGATTTCGCAATCACGGCCAGCGCGAACGCAGCGAGCGTGAAGTGGATGATGCCGATGCGGCTATTCTTGATCATGCGCCCGCGGACGCGGCAGGTTGATGACCATACTATCGGCGGGAATGTGCATGTTCATGCGCTGCAGGATCGGCGCCAGCCGCGTGAGACTCGACGAATCGCGGATCTCGCCAGTGAGGCGGACGCGCTCCGCCTCGAGCGCGTCCCGCTGCCGCTCGAGGTCCCGGATCGCGCGCTGCTGGCGGATTCCATAACTCCTCCGTGCAATGACGCCCGTAGCCACCAAAACGAAACCCAGCAGCACGAGGGCAATCACGGAGCGCGGGCTCCATCGACGCTTCACGCGGCGCGCCATGCCCGGAGCCGCGCGCTGCGCGAGCGAGGGTTGGCGTCGAGCTCGGCCGGTCCGGCCCGCAGCCCCCGCTTGGTGACCAACGCCCCGAGCGCGCGGCCGCCACACGTGCACACGGGCTGTCGCGGGGGACAGGTGCATGCCGTGCTCCAGTCCCGAAACGTGCGCTTCACGATCCGGTCCTCCCCGGAATGGTAGGAGATCACGACAAACACCCCCTGCGATTCGAGGCGGTCACGCAGAGTGGGGAGCGCCCGCTCCAACCCGCCCAGCTCCTCGTTGATCGCGATGCGCACGGCCTGGAAGAGCCGCGCGAACTCGGCCGGCCCGCTGCGGGGGCCGAGCGTCGCGCGGATCGCCCCGACGAAGTCGTCGCTGGTGGCAAAGGGGCGCGTGGCGCGGCGCTTCGAGACCTCGCGCGCCAGGCGGATGGCGCGCCGTTCGTCGCCGTACTCGCGGAACACCCAGGCCAGTTCGCCCTCGTCGGCCGCGTTGAGAAAGTCCGCCGCGGTCCGCGTGGCGTCGGGTCCCATGCGCATGTCGAGCGGGGCCCCCTCACGAAAGCTGAAGCCGCGCGCCGTGGCGTCGATCTGGTGCGACGACACACCGAGATCGAGGAGGATGCCGTCGTACCGCTCGTGACCGAGCGCGGCGTCGTCGAGCGTGGCGTAGTTGCCCAACTCGAGGCGCAAGCGCCCATCGCGCACGAACGGGGCCAGACGCTGGCCAGCGGCCGCGATGGCGTCGGGGTCGCGGTCCACGGCCGTGACGCGCGCGCCGGCGTGCAGCAACGCTTCGGTGTGTCCGCCCCCGCCGAGCGTCCCGTCGAGCACATGGTGCGCATCGGCGAGCAGCGCCACCACTTCCTGCACCATGACCGGGGCATGATACGAGCTTGCCCATTCCGGCGTGAGCGGGCCGGAGGGCGTCAGGCGCGAAGTGAACGGATCGGCATCGGACATCACGCGATGAAAGCAACACATGGCGGGTGCGCGCCACAAGCGACGAAGCCCGCCGGCGACTGCCGGCGGGCTTCGTCAACGTCCAGGCGCGTCACCGGCTACTGCTTCTTGCAGTAGGCCTTGACCATCTGGTCGGCGATCGGGGAGTACTTCGCAATTGCCTGCATGACCGCGCCAGCGGTTGCAGCATCGACCGAGCCGCCGGCGGGCATGTTGATCTGGGACAGGACGAACATGTCCTGCGCCCTCTTCGCGTCGACACAATTCTTGGTGGGCTGCGCGGCTTGCATCGCGGCGACCGCAAGTTGGAGCGACGCGACGCCGATGAAGAAGTGCGTGGTGGGCGACGACGCCACGGAATCGGCGTGCTGCGCCAGGTCGAGCGACCGCTGATAGTACTTCGTGGCGTTCGCCGTGTCCGTCTTAGCCTGGCTCATCAGGTTCTGGACCGGCGCGAGCAGCATCGGCCCCCACTTCGCCTTGTCGCCGCCCGCCGCGATCGCCTGGTTGGCGAGGGCCACGAGACTGTCCGTCTGCCCGAGGTCAACGAACGTTTGGGCCAGGAACAACTCGGCGGTCGAGTCCTTGGGATCGGCGATCAGCGCACGGCGAAACGCGCCGGCGGCCGCCGGCAACTGGCTCGTATTGCGCAGCGCGACGCCCTGCAGGAACGGGAACTGGGGATCCTTGGGGTACTTGCGCTCCGCGTCCGACGCGTACTCCGCCACCTTCGTCCAGTTGCTGTCGGTGGTGGCCATGGCGATCTGGCGATGGTAGTAATCGCTGTCGGCGAGGGCCGTGTCGATGTGCGCCATCAATTCACCGGTGGCCAGCGCGTCCTTCCACTGTTGCGTGGCCGCGAGCAGCTTCCACTTCTGCTGCAGCATGGTCGGATCGCCCGGATTCTGCTTGAGCATGTCCTCGAGAATCGGGAGCGCCTTGGCCGGATCGGATGCGCCCAGCGCGTTGATGATGCGGTTGGCGAGCGCTTGATCCTGCGGCTCGAGCTTGTACATCTTGAGCATCGTCTGCACGACGGCGTCCTGATCGCCCTTGGCGTCGTAGGCGCCCACGGCCAAGCCGAGCGCGAACAGGTTGGCGGGATCGATGCGCAGAATTTCGTTGGTGACGGAAAGGACCGAGTCGGGAGGGTACTTCAAGAAGTCGGGCCCGTACGCCGTGGCCAGGCAGAGGCGCGCCAGCGTGGCCTGCGGGTATTGCTTGATGGCGTCCTGCGCGTTGGCGACCGCCTCCTGCGCCTTGCCGGCGCGGAGGCTGTTCTTGCACTTCTCATTGCCGGTGATCTGTTTGCGCGCGGCGGAGAGTTCGCGCTCGATCGTCCCGGCGGCGCCGGCCGGATCCTTGGCATCCACCGCGGGAAGCGGCTGGGCCTGCGTGACGTCGGTGGCCAGCATCAGGCGCGCGCCCTCGCGAATTCCACTCGGCGTGAGGGCGACGTCGCAATCCAGAATCTCGTCGGCGCGCACGATCTTGCCAAGGGCCCCGAGATCCTGCTGACTGAGCGCGGAGTCCGGCGCGTAACCCGACGCAATGAGCGCGTCATTGACGGTCTTGTTCGGGATGACGTACAGGTCCCGAATGTTGTTCTCACTCTGGATCCGGTCGCGCAGGGCAGCAGCCGCGGTCACCCCGAGCGTGGCCGGCGTCGCATGGCAGGTCCCAACGAGGAGATGGGGGGTGTCACGGTCAGGCCCGCGTTGACGTGCGGGGTTGAACCCGTACTGCGCCACGGCGATCGACGGCAAACCCGCCACGATCACCAGACCCAGACCCACCATCCGGCGCTGCAATCCCTTCACTGTCGGCTCCTCCCCCTAATTGAGTCCTACCCGAACGGCCCGAATGTAGTTCCTGCGACGCCAATGGGCGAAGAGGGACTCGAACCCCCGACTTCCTGCGTGTAAGGCAGGCGCTCTAACCAACTGAGCTATTCGCCCTCTGAGAACGCCGGCGCGCCGCGCATTACTTGAGTATGGCCAGCGGGACCAGCACGCAGTACCCGACCACAAGCAGGATCGGCGCGATCGTGTCGCCGCCGCGCGCCAGGTCGGCGTAGCCGGCGGCGAGGGTCACGAGTGCGATCCCCCACCAAAGCAGCGGTCGAGAGCGGGTCGAAGTGTCGGTTTCTGCCATAAACCTGAAGACTAGGGGCCGCAAAGTTTGGTGTCAAGCCAACACTAGAACTGGTGGACGCTTACGGTCCTTTGACGTCGGGCTCGTTCCGCTCCCCCGCGGGCCACGGACCGATCAGCTCCGCCAGCGCGCTCTCCCGCTCCGCCGCATCGGCAGCATCGTCGGCCGCCACCAGCGCCGCGAACCGGGAACGATCGCGGCGGCGCCGCGCGATCCACAGCGGAAGGATGACCACAACCAGGAGAATCCCGACCAGGGTCAGGTCTTCCATGAGCGCCAGCGCGCCGTAGCGGCGCCGGGCGCGTTTGCGCCAATCCGCCTCGAACCCGTCCAACGTGGTCCCGTCCGCGCGGCGCAGGGCCTGGTCGAGCGACCCCGTCTCGCGCCACGCCGCGAACACGCGGGTGAGTCCGCGCGACGGATCGAGCGCCGCCATGTCGGACACCGCGCTCGCGGCGAGTGCGTATCCGGCACGCGCCGTGGTCGCGCCTCCCGAGAAGTATCCCTCGAGGCCGTCGAGTGTGGGCACGCCCTTCACGGCGAGCGCCAGGTTGGCGGCCAACGCGTCGTGCCCGGTGAATTCGTGCGCCGAGAAGCTCGCGTACCCCTCGTCGAACCAGCGCGGCGCGCGATCGCCCAGGTATTCATGCAGCGCCAGGTGCGCCAGCTCGTGCCGCACGACCTCCACCGGGTCGCCGGCGTCGGCACCGGAGCTGCTGCCCTGCAGGATGATCCGTCGAGTCTCGGGAAAGGCGAGCGCGGCGCCCCATTCCGGCGCGCCGGGTCCCGCCCATTCGTGAAAGCGCGCCGCGTCGGGCGCGATGGCGATGAGCACGTGCTCCCGCGGCCGCGGGAGGCCGGGAAAGGTGTCGTGCGCCATGGCTACAGCGAGAATGGACCGGGCCAGCGTGGCGTCTTTGGGGTAGGCGACCACCGTGAATCGCCCGCGGTCCAGCCGCACGGGCGCCGCGGATTGGGCCGCGGCACGCAGCGGGACGACCAGCACCGCCATTCCCAGCACTGTTACCAATTTCCGTATCGCCGTCGCGGTCCGGGACTGCCGGGACGGCTCGGCGGCGCATCGGGACAACGCGGACCGGGCCCCGCGGGGAATCGGTGCCGCACCCGGTGCGGTTACGGCTCCCGTCCCTCCTCCACCTGCCGCAGGACTTCGGCGCACTTCTTTCCCCATGGATTGAACTTGTTCTGGGCGAATCCTTCGCGCCATGCCTGCAGGGCCTCGTCACGCCGGCCGTTGAACCAGTACGCGCGCCCCAATTCGTAATATGCCTCGATGAGGTTGGGGCCCAGCGCAATCGCCTTCTGGAAGAAGGTCTGCGCATCCTCGAACATGTCCCGTTCGAGATACACGAGTCCGAGGTAAAAGTGCGCGTAGAGCGTCGCCTTCTTGTCGTTGTCCAGACGAATGGCCTTCGACAGGTGCTCTATGGCCTCCCCGAAGATCCCCTTCTTGAGGCAGATGTAGCCGACGTTGATGCGGGCCAGGGCATTCACCGGCTCGCGGATGAGCACCTTCTGGAACATCAGCAGCGCGTCGTCGTATTTCTCCTGCAGCATCTGCGCCCAGCCGAGCAACCCCTCGGACTGGGGATCGTTGGGCGACAGCGCGATCGCCCTGTGCAACGCGACCTCGGCGCCCTCATAATCGCCCAGCGATAGCCGGCTCCACCCCTTCTCGATGAACGTCGACGCGCCGAGATGGTCGGCGTGCACCGCCGGCCGCGCTGCGTCGAACTCGGGAGCCAGCGACTGGACGCCGAGCGATTTCCACTTGTCGACCAGTCTCTTGACGTTGTCCTTGAGTTGGGTGAGATCGGCCACCTCCTGCTCCAGCTGCCTGAACAACGCCACGATCTCGGCTTTCAACGCCTCGCGTTCGTGGTTCGCGTTCGGCGCGTCGAGCCGCGTCTCCAGCGCGGCGTACTGCGCGCGGCGCACGATGACCGGCGAATCAGGCATGCCGGAGTGCCTCTTCGGTCACACGCTCCAGCGTCAGCCGCTCGTCTGAGGAGAGGAGCCGCTCCACGTCGAGGAATATCAGCAGGTGGTCGCGCAGCCGCACGATACCGCGCAGATACTCCCCGGCCAGCCCGCGAAAGAGGGCGGGCGGTGGCGACAGCTGCGCCTCATCGAAACTCGCCACTTCGAGCACGGCATCGACCACCACGCCCACCCACTCGCCGCCGGACTTGAGCACCAGGATGCGCGTCTCCGGCGTTGCCGCGACCGCCGGGAGTTGGAACCGTCGCCGCAGACTCACCACCGGCAGCACGCGGCCCTGATACTCCACCACGCCGTCGATCCATTCGGGTACGTTGGGCACCGCGGTGGGTGCCTGGAAGCGCAGCACGCGCTCCACTGAAAAGATATCGGCGGCGAAGTAGTCGGTGCCCAGACGGAACGAGACGAGCTTGGCGGTGCGGGGCTTGGTCATGCGGTCTCCAGGGCGGGATCGGTGCGGCAGGCTGCCACGAGGGCCTCGGGGTCGAGCACGCCGATCAGATCGGCGTCGCGACGTGCCACCCCGACCAGCACGCCGTCGCCGAAGTCCATGGGCGCGCGGAGCAACTCCGCCGGCGAAATGGTCATGACGTCGTCAACATCGTCCACGGCCAGCGCCACACGGCCTCGCGCCGTGACGAAGATGAGCGCAGCCGCCTGGGAGTCGGCGGTCACCCCGAGCAGCGCCGAGGGCGCGTACAGCGGCACCAGCTCCCCGCGCAGCGAGACGACGCCAAGCATCGTGGCGCTCATCTCCGGAATGGGTTGCACCTGGTCGAGGTCGATCGCCTCTTCCACCGCATCCAGGGGAAGCGCGAACAGCTCGTGTCCCACTCGAAACACCAGATATCCCTCGTCGGCCGCCTCGACGACGGTCTCGACCACCGCTCGCGCCGGGGCCGCCAGATCGGTGTCGGGGATCGCCGGTTCGGCGTCGGGGATCGCCGGTTCGACCGGCAACTCGGGGAGTGGGGCGCCGGCCGCCCACTCGACCACCGGTGCGGAGGCGGGGGTGGGGGAGGCCGCCGGAGTCCGGTTCAGCAGGTCGCGATAGGCGATCTTGAGTGGCTTCTTCATTCGCGGTCGTCTGCCACGTCGTGTACCAGCGCCCCGTCCACGCGCGCCAGTCCCCGCATCGCGCCCACAAACAGCGCCTGCACGGCCAGGTTATTCACCAGGCGCGGCACGCCGCCGCTACGCACGGCGAGCGCGGTCATGGCCTGCTCCGTGAAGATTTCATGGGTCGCTCCCGCGACGCGCAAACGATGGAGCACATACTCCCTCACGTCGCCGGCATCGAGCGGATCGAGATGGAAGCGCAGGCTCACGCGCTGGTCTATCTGCGGACGCTTCACGATGCGGTCGCGCAACTCGGGTTGGCCGAGCAACACGACGTGCAGGTGCTTGTCGGTGCGGTCCTCGAAGTTGGTGAGCAGTCGCAGTTCCTCGAGGAGGCTGGGGCTGGCGAGCTGTGCTTCGTCCACGATGATCACCGGCCGCCGCCCGGCGGCGTGCTGCTCCGCCAGCCGCCGCCGCAGCAGGTCGACGAGCGCCGGTTTGCTCCGCCTCGCCTGCGGCAGTTCCGCCGCGGCCGCGACGAACTGCAGCAACTGCGCGCCGGTGAGCCGCGGATAGGGGATGATCCAGGGTTCGAACGGGGTGCCGGCCAGCCGCTGGCGCAGCGCCTCGACGAGCATCGTCTTCCCGCAGCCGATCTCGCCGGTGACCAGTGAGAGGCCCCCGCGCAGATCGGTGACATCGTAGAGGAGCCGGGCGAATCCCTCGTCGAACACGGGCGAGTGGTACACGAACTCCGGGTCGGGGGTGTTCGCGAACGGCTTGGCCCGCAGCCCCCAGTGTTCGTCGATCATACTACTGTACTCATGGTCGCCAGACACTCCACGATCGCCGATGCCACGCCGGCCAGCGGCGTGACCCGGTCGGCGCCGGCCAACTGCAGCGCCGCCTGCGGCATGCCGTAGATGGTCGACGTCTCGCGGTCCTGCACCACGCCCCGTCCACCGGCTTCGCGAATAGCCCGCAACCCGTTGGCCCCGTCGCGCCCCATACCGGTGAGCACCACGCCCACGGCCTGCGCGCCGAACACGCGGGCCACAGAGATGAACAGCGGATCGGCCGACGGCCGCACGCCCCACAGCGGCGGCGCGTCGTCGAGCACGATCGTCGGCTCGGGGCCGTCGGTCACACGCATGTGGACGCCGCCCGGCGCGACGTACACGTGCCCCCCCTGCACGACCTGTCCCCGCTCCGCCTCGTGCACCGGCAGCGGCCCCATCGCGTCCAGGCGCTGGGCCAGGCTCTTCGTGAACCCCGCCGGCATGTGCTGCACCACGAACACCGCCGCATCGAGCGTGCGCGGAAGCGCGGGAAGGACTTCGGTGAGGGCCCGCGGTCCGCCGGTGGACGCGGCGATCGCGACGGCGCGCGCGGGGGCATGCGGCCTTCGCGGGGCGGCGCGGTGTGCGGGCTCCCGAGGCACGACCGCCGCCTGGAGCGCGCGCACGTTGGCTTGGCGAGCGGCCTGGAGCGCGGCGGTCAGACGCTCGCCGATCACCGGCAGGTCAATGCTGATCGCCCCCGACGGCTTGCGCACGAAGTCCACGGCGCCGAGTTCGAGCGCACGCAACGTGGCATCGCGCCCGTCCACCGTGTCGGCCGCGCTGAGCATCACGACTGGACGTGGCGCCTCGCGCATGATGACGCCCAATGCCTGCAACCCGTCCAGCTCCGGCATCTCGATATCGAGCGTCACGATATCGGGGTCCAGCGCGTGCACGCGGGCGATCGCTTCCGTGCCGTTGCGCGCGGTGCCGATTACGGTGAATTCCCCCGACCCGGTGATCAGGTCGGAGATCACGCGCCGCATCAACGCGCTGTCGTCCACGACGAGCACGGTAGGCCTAGAGGACACGGGTGCCCCGCACCAGCGATCGGACCTCCATGCGGCCGTCGGCGAGCGAGAGATAAACGCTGCGCCCGTGGTCGGCCCCCACATCCTCGCCTACCAGCGGGATGCCCGCGATGGCCAGTGTCTCACGGGCCGCCTCGACGTTGCGCGCCCCGATCGTGACCGTGCCCTTGGGGA
>Ga0307372_10009260_pt1 | contig 13626 bp, 13 predicted proteins | sample OX1MG_FD_202533 | JGI IMG/M metagenome (GOLD analysis project Ga0307372, IMG submission 202533) | Soil microbial communities from Risofladan, Vaasa, Finland - OX-1 | ecosystem: Environmental > Terrestrial > Soil > Coastal area > Acid sulfate soil | place: Finland: Risofladan, Vaasa | collected...
CAATTCTAATGATGACATACCTTTCTTTTTGGTGCTAAGTTTAAACACTATATGAAAGGCTAAAAGCAACGGAAATTTGCACTTGTCAAACATCGTTCCCCCAGTAGGGCTTTCATCATAGCGATATTTTATGCAGCGCCTTGAAAATGTAACTCCATGTTTCCCAAAAGTAAATAAGCAGAAATTGCAACGAGGAAAGTATGCCATAAACTTTCACCTAAAATAAAATTTTAAATAAAATCTATTTGAATAAAAATTTTACAACTTTCAAAAACTGCCAGTCTATCCATTTTAAAAAATCACAATGTTTTCAAAAAAGCAATATTGCAATAAACTAAAAATAAATAGACTGTGTTATCTTGTGGGAAGATGTATATAATCGCCAAGTTCTTGTAATATAAATGTTTTGTGCTCACAAGGGAATAACTATATAAATGAACGAAAGGCTGTATGTATGATAGAATCACAAGACATGTCCGAATTCGCTTCTGGTGCTTTGCTCATGAATACATGTTCAACAAATATTCCATATTTGTTAACTGCTAAACATGTTACTGATGGTATAGACTACATAAATGCATCATATTATTTTGGATGGTGGAGTTCAACATGCACACCCAATACATATAACCAAACCGCGTATTTATTTAACGGCGCTAATTTAGTCGCGTCAAATCCAAACACAGATTTTTCTTTACTTCAATTACTTCAAATACCGCCATCTAATTATGACATTACTTATTTAGGATGGTCAAGATCTTCAGTTACACCTTCTTCATCTGTTGGAATTCATCATCCTCAAGGAGACCAAATGAAAATTTCATTTGCGGCAAACCCTGCATCAATAGGTACAATCAATAGTACTTATCCAAATGCAGCTTGGAGGGTGTTATGGACCTCCGGAATAGTTGAACCTGGATCATCAGGCTCTCCGCTATTTGATCCAAATAAAAAAGTGGTTGGGCAACTTTCAACAAATACACAGCCTATTGGACCGCCTTGTAATGAGCAAACTGGCGGAACGAATTACGGGAGATTTGATCTTTCCTGGACTGGCGGTGGTACTTATTCTACGCAACTTAGCTATTGGCTGGATCCCAGTAACAGTGGAGCAATGACAACTAATACAACTAATGTCTCAGCATTAATAACTTATCCTTATATGTCAATCTCGGGTGCTGACCTTTTTTGCTCAGGCACTCAAACTTATACTTTAAACGGGGCGCCAGGTGGCGCAACTATCTTTTGGAGTGCAACGCCTTCCAATTTAGCAACGCTAACCCCTCATGGAACTACAGTAGATGTAACCAAAGTCGGTGGAGGAGCTTTCACTCTCGCAGCCTCCGTTTATATTGCTAATTGTTACCCGGCTACAAAAATTGTTCATTTGGGGCCGTATGGCTCAGATGATTATCCCATATCCGGCCCATCAAATGCAAATTGTAATAGTTATGTTACCTACACAACAAATCAATTACCTGGCGTAACTTCCTATAATTGGTTTTACCCTTCATCCTGGACATATGTAAGTGGTCAAGGGACTTACAGTCTGACCTTGAGAGCAACTGGTTCAAATGGTAATTTTCAATCTTCAAATCCGGGCCAATCATCTTTTTCAGAAATTAATATTTATGATGAAGTGGGTAATTTAAAAATGCATAAAATTTTTAATAAAATAAAGACAACAACTTTAAATGTCAGCAATCTACCGACAGGTGTTTATACAATCGAAATTATAGAAGGTTCTTATAAAGAAAGAAAAGGATTGGAGATATTAAAATAGGGATTTATCAAGATAAGAAATCAATTGAACATTGATCATCCTGCAAAAAAGTAAGATTAATTCAGCGTTTCTTATCTTCGGGGCGCTAAATTTTTAAAAGCTCCATCGAAAACTTAAAAGAGATCAAAATAAAAAATGCACCTTCTTTGTTAATGAAAATTAACCTAACAAAACTTGGCAAACGTTTCAACAGGGATTGGATTTTCAGGAACCTGGATTTTCAATTCAATGCCGGAAAGCATTACGCTATCACCGGCCCAAATGGTTCAGGAAAATCTACACTTTTACAAATCATTTCAGGCTCTTCCATTTTTAACGAAGGAGGTATCAGCTATTTTGAAAAAGACTCCCCTATCTCAACAGATAAAATATTTCAGAAAATATCATTTGCGGCTCCTTATATTGACACAATAGAAGAAATGACCTTAACCGAATTTTTTTTGTTTCATCAAAATATGAAAGGATGGTTGCCGGAAATAAATACCAAAGAAATTATTTCTTTATCCAGCCTGGAAAATGCGGCTCACAAACAAATCCGCTATTATAGCAGTGGCATGAAACAAAGAGTAAAACTAGCTCAGGCGATTTTTAGTAATGTGCCAATTGTTTTATTGGATGAGCCTCTTACCAATCTTGACGATGAAGGCGTTGCGCTTTATTATGATCTAATAGAAAAATATTGCAAAAACCGTTTACTCATTATCAGCAGTAATGATAAAAAAGAATATTCTTTTTGCGAGGAAATCATTGATGTGAGAAAATATAAATGATGAACTTATACAATTTAGTAACAAAAAATAACTAAGGTTTTTATTTCCCCTTCATGAATAACCAACATTCGAAATGAACTCATCTCTCATTCCTTTCAGAAAATAAACTGAAAAAAGCTTTGATTCTCCAAAGTAGTTTTTAATTTTGTACTATATCCTTTGAAAACGCAAAAAGATTTCCTAAAAAAATTTCCATCTATCTTCCCGAAAAGCAAATGCTTACTGAATTTCCGCATTTATACTGGTTGATTATACCATTCCAAATTTCTTCTAATATTTTTTATTGTTTTATTAATATCAATCCGCATATCCGGTAAAAGTCAGATTTATCAATATTCTCAAACGAAACTGGTAATACTGATTCTCAATTTTTAGCCGAAGAAAATTTCGCTGATATGCAAACTTTTATTTTAAAGATTTTTTTAAAAAAAATAATAAACAGATTTGCCATTGGTATCTTAGTGTTTTTTATTTTTTCTTATGCAGCGAAATCACAATCAAGAAGCTATGGCCTGGTTTATTCAGATAATATTAGAGGAGGAACCACCATGTTTGGAAATACACTTTTGCAAATTGTTGACAATGGCTCCGTGAATACCGTAAAGATGAATGATAACAGCGCCAATGGAAACAGTATTTATGGCAACGATCTTGAAAACATGCAGTGCGTTGATATTGACGGAAACTCTGGCTACGGAAGCACTACACGTAATTCTTCGTCTTCCGATTTGATTCTTCCCGCCGGAACCAATACTATTATACTTGCCAGATTGTATTGGGGCGGCCGTGTAGCAAATGCTGTTTTTGATCTTACCCAGGTTGCCAATAAAATAGTAAAGATCAGAAAAGGAACTATAAACCCCTACTCCGATGTTATGGCTTTGGGTATTGATGATATTGCTATCACCCCGGGTTATACCGAATACCAGGCTTACGCCGATATCACTTCTTTGGTGCAAAACAATGGCGCAGGTACTTACGAAGTGGGCAATGTTCCTTTAAGCACAGGATCTATTTCCGGTGGTGGTAATAACGGCGGGTGGTGCATTGTTGTAGTCTATGAAAATAATGATCTGCCTTATAACAGCGTAAGATTATACGATGGCTTCCAGGAAGTGAATAATGGAGGAAATCCTACTATATCTACTGTTATACTTTCGGGGTTAGATGTTCCTTCAGGAATGCTTGATTCCTCTGATGCAGAGATGGGTGTGATGGCGTGGGAAGGAGATGCCAATTTATATGGAGATTTTCTTACCATCAATGGTAATACTTTTTCAAATGCAACGAACCAGGCAAACAATCCCTGGAATGGAACCATTACCAACAATGGAGTTCATGTTACCACAAAAAATCCCAACTATACCAACCAAATGGGAATTGATATTGATAGGTTTGATGTTGGAACCGGTTACGGTATTTTACCAAACGCGACCAATGTTACTTTGCAATTTGGCACTAGCTCGGATAAATATTATCCGGGAGTTTTTACATTCTCTATCAAAATGAAAGATCCAACTATTACTTTGGATAAAACAGTTGCGGATGCTAATGATGATCAGTTGGCCGAATCGGGTGAAGTACTTACCTATACTTTGCAGGGTTCAAATAATGGTCCCGGCGATGCCAACCATATTATTGTTACCGACACATTACCAAACACAGTTACTTATTTACCAGGAACACTAAAAGTGATTAGCTCTCCCGGAATTACAGCGGGAATTAAAACTGATAATCCAGGTGATGACGTAGCAGAAAATGATGTGGATGGTTCAGTAAAATCAGTTGTTTTCAGGATAGGTACAGGTGCAAATGCCACGCAAGGTGGCACATTAAAAGCAAATGAAACCTACCAGGTTCAATTTCAGGTAACTGTAAATGACCCTGGAACAGGTAAACCAGTTCCTTCTATAATGAACATTGCAAGGGTGACTTCTCTGTCGGATGCAGGAGTTCCATTTGTAGATGATGGCACGGCTATCATTAATCCTGCAACAGCTATGCTTGATCCTGAAGCAGGACCTCTACCAGTAACTCTTGAAAATTTTTCTGCTTCGCTTTTACCCGAAAATGAAGTAAAACTATATTGGTGCACTTCGATGGAAATTAATTGTAGCCGGTTTGTAGTACAAAGAAGTTATGATGGAAATATATTTTCTGATGCCGAAACAGTAGCCGCCAATGGCACTACTAATTTGTTTCATTCTTATTCTGCTTTAGATAATATTTATTCATTCACAGGGAGTATGGTGTATTATAGATTGGAAGAAATTGATATAAATGGCAAAGAAAATTTTTCTAAAGTAATAGCGCTGAGAATTAAAACAATCAATCAATTGATAACAGTTTCTCCTAATCCTTTCTCCAATTATTTGAATATAAATGTAGAATGGAACCAGGTTGAAATGGCCACCGAAAAGATATTCGCCGCTGATGGCAAAGAAGTATTCTCAAAAATATTACAAATGAATAAAGGGTACAATTATATAAAAATTACCGATCTATCGAACCTAAATAATGGAACTTACATTTTAGAATTGATATCACCTTCTGAAAAAATAATTCAAAAAATATTTAAATAATTAAAACATGAATCCTTACAATGGCTGCCTTAAAGGGCAGCCATTTTTTTGTATTTCGAAATGCTAGTTATACTTCGCAAGGGACAAAACAGTGAATGATTTTATGCGGCCGGGACGCTTTCTTCGGCGGCCTGAACGATTGCCCACTTGATGGTTTAGACCGCTAACGTGTTCCGACCCTTCATCAGAAAATTCATTAATTTACCCCTTGAGCAGTATAATACAGTTTTTGCTTCATTACCACAAAAGATAAATCCCTTTATGTTTTTAACAAAAAGGGATTTATTGTAGATTTAAAGAGGTTGATTTTATAAAGCGATCTGCTTTTCTATCATCATTTTCCTCAGATTAATAAGGCCATAACGCATACGACCAAGTGCAGTGTTGATGCTGCAATCAGTAAGCTTTGCGATTTCCTTAAAACTTAAATCAGCGTAATGTCTCATTACGATAACTTCTTTCTGATCTTCGGGAAGCATGTCGAGCATTTTACGTACTCTTTCATGGCTTTGCCCCTGAATCATTTTTTCTTCAGCGCCAGCCTCAGAAAAATTGAGCACTTCAAAGATGTCATGATCATCACTGGTTTTAATAGAAGGTCTACGTTTCACTTTTCTAAAATGGTCAACACATAAATTGTGCGCGATACGCATAACCCAAGGCAAAAATTTACCTTCGTCAGTGTAGCGGCCTCCATTTATAGTGTCAATCACTTTAATGAAAGCATCCTGGAAAATATCTTCTGCCAGATATTTATCCTTGACTAATAAATAAATTGAAGTGAAAATTTTGTCTTTGTAACGTTCTACAAGACTTGAGAGGGCTTCAGAATCTCCATCAAGATAGAGATGGATCAGTTGTTGATCTGTCAAATTGTTCATGGTTTTCATAACCTGTTACGATTTTGGTTTAGGATAATTGTGTAAGTCCAATTTAAGAGAAAAGGGAGAAGCAACATTTGTGCGGAAGGCGAAAGGTTCTTCATTCTTTCAGGAAAATTGGAATGCTAAGATTAATCAAATATTTTATACTTCCAAATATTTTGCTAATTTTTTTTTATTTATTTTTTTAACACAATAAAACTAACTGAATTATGACTTAAAAACAGGTAATGGGTATTTTTGCAAGACTATCAATGAATACTGAAAAAATATCTTCAAAGAAAAAATTTGCCTCTTTAGCAAACCATCAGCAGAATATTTTTATAAAAGGCGCGAGAGTTCATAATCTTAAAAATATAGATGTAGAATTTCCACGAAATAAGTTAATTGTGGTCACGGGAGTTTCAGGTTCCGGAAAATCTTCCTTAACTATTGATACCTTATTCGCCGAAGGTCAACGTCGCTATGCCGAAAGCATGAGTGCTTACTCCAGGCAATTTATGGCGCGAATGGATAAGCCTGATGTGGATTATATAAAAGGTCTTTGCCCTGCAATTGCTATTGAACAAAAAGTAACTACAAGAACACCTCGCTCTACCGTTGGAAGCATGACAGAAATTTATGACTATCTAAGACTTTTATTTGCAAGGATAGGAAAAACGATTTCCCCGGTTTCAGGAAGGGAAGTAAAGAAGGATGATGTAACTGATGTAGTGAATGCCATTAATAAATTAAAAAAAGACGATAAAGTAATGTTGTTAGTGCCTTTCAAGCGAATGCACCATAGAGATTTGAAAGAAGAATTACATATTTTAATGCAAAAAGGATTTTCAAGGCTTTTCCTGGATAATAAAATAATACGTATTGAAGATATAGAAGAAGAAAAGGATTTAGCTTCTTTTTTAGCTCATAAAACCATTTATATATTAATTGACAGATTAGTGATAAAATCTCCGGCAAATAGCACTGAAGAAGATAATCATAGGATTGCTGATTCTGTAAATACCGCCTTTTATGAAGGAGAAGGGGAATTGATACTTGAAATAAATGGAACCGAAAAATTACATTTTTCCAATAAATACGAATTAGATGGAATCAGGTTTGAAGAACCTGTTCCTAATTTATTTTCTTTTAATAACCCTTATGGGGCATGTCCTGTGTGTGGAGGATTTTCTTTAATCCTTGGCATTGATCCCGACCTGGTAATTCCCGATAAAAGATTAAGTGTTTATGAAAATGCAATTGCTCCCTGGCGGGGAGAAAAGTTAGGCCAATGGAAAGAACGTTTAATAAAAGTGGCTAATAAATTTGATTTCCCAATTCATAAACCGATCATAGATCTTACTGCAGCTCAGTATAATTTATTATGGACGGGAAATGAATATTTTGGTGGATTGAATGAATTCTTTAAAGAAGTAGAACAAAATTTATATAAGATTCAATATCGAGTTTTATTGAGCCGATATCGTGGAAAAACTCTTTGCCCTGAATGTCATGGATACCGTCTCAGAAAAGAAGCTTTGTACGTGCAGGTGGCCAATAAAAATATCGGGGAACTTTGTGAAATGCCGGTAAAGGATTTAAAAGAATGGTTTACGCGAATAGAATTATCTGATTTTGATAAAACCATTGCAAAAAGAATTTTGATAGAAATCAATAACCGACTATCTACCCTTTTCGATGTGGGTCTTGGTTATCTCACACTTAATCGCCTTGCCAATTCTTTGAGTGGTGGTGAAAGTCAGCGGATTCAACTTACCAGAAGCCTGGGAAGTAATCTTACCGATTCTCTTTATATCCTGGATGAACCTTCTATTGGTTTGCATTCAAGAGATACTGAAAATTTAATAGAGGTTTTAAAACATTTACAGAAGCTTGGAAATACAGTTGTGGTAGTAGAACACGATGAAATGATGATGCGAAAAGCCGATCACATAATTGATATGGGTCCGCTGGCGAGCCACCTTGGCGGTGAAGTAATTGCTGAAGGGGATTATAATGACATCATTAAAAACCCGGAAAGCCTTACGGGCAGATATTTAAATGGGGAATTAAAAATTGATCCCCCAAAAAATATTCGAAAATGGAATCGTTCTATTAAAGTAGAAGGCGCCCGACAAAATAATTTAAAAAATATTGATGTAATTTTTCCATTAAATGTTTTATGTTTGGTTAGCGGAGTGAGTGGAAGTGGTAAAACTACTTTGGTAAAACAAATTTTATATCCTGCACTAAAAAAACTAAAAGGAGAATTTGCTGAAAAGGTCGGATTAAGCAAAGGGCTTTCGGGTGATGTGGATTTTATTTCTCAGGTAGAATTGATAGACCAAAACCCCATCGGAAAATCATCGCGAAGTAATCCTGTAACTTATATTAAAGCGTATGATGAAATAAGGGAATTATTCAGTAAACAGCCGTTAAGTAAAATACGGGGATATCAACCCAAGCATTTTTCTTTTAATGTAGATGGCGGAAGATGTGACACATGCAAAGGTGAAGGCGAACAGGTAGTAGAAATGCAGTTTCTAGCCGATGTACATTTAATATGCGATATATGTCATGGAAAAAGATTTAAGGAAGAAGTACTTGAAGTAAAATACAACGATAAAAATATTTTTGATGTACTTGAAATGAGTGTAGATGAGGCCATTGCTTTTTTTGGAAAAGCAAAATCTCCCGGAAAGAAAAATGAAATTTCCGGTGAAGAAATTGCAAAAAAAATTCAACCACTAAGTGATGTTGGTTTAGGATATATTAAATTGGGACAATCATCCGATACACTTTCTGGCGGCGAAGCTCAGCGTGTAAAATTGGCTTCTTTCCTGGGAAAAGGGAAAGGCCAGGGAAATCTTCTTTTTATTTTTGATGAACCAACCACCGGATTGCATTTCCACGATATAAAAAAACTGCTGAAATCTTTTAATGCGCTGATAGAACAAGGACATTCTATTATTGTAATCGAGCACAATATGGAGGTAGTAAAATCCGCGGATTGGATAATAGATCTCGGTCCCGAAGCAGGTGATGAAGGTGGAAATGTAGTTTATGCCGGCATTCCTTTAGGATTAAAAAAAGTGAAGGAAAGCTATACGGGAAAGTATATTTAAGTATAGTGTTGTATTTATTAGTTTCAGATTGAACTATCTCTTTTGCCAATTAATCATCTTCAATTCAGGCACTTCTTTAAAATGTTTGTCGTTGGTGATTAAGGTAAGCCCATGTTGCAATGCAATTGCCGCAATCCAGACATCATTTGTGGGAATGGGTTTCCCTTTCTTATGTAAAGAAGCGATCATTTCGCCATAATATTTTGCTGTAATGCCATCAATATTTACAATGGTGCAAAATTTTAGAAAATCAGTAAGCATTTTCAGATGTTTGGGTTTATCTACAACTCTGTTTACTCCAGTATATAACTCACCTAATACAATACAGGGTAAATACAAAACCTCTTCATCGCTAATCTTATCAGCAAAAATCGTATTGCCATTAAAAATTTCGATAACAATATTACTGTCCAATAAATAATTATTTCCAGTCATCAGCATTAATAGTTTCGGCTGTTTCTTTAATTGCTTTTTTCATTTGCTTAGCTTCTTCATTTGTAATAACACCAACAAAATCATAAATGCTGCGCTTCTTGTTCTTAGGCTTTTTTGATTTTTCTAATGCAACTTCTAATGCCTGTAATATACTTTCATTGTCTATCTTTAAAACTTCTTCTATAAGATGGATTTTTCTTTCTATTGTATGCATATATAGAACTCCTTTTTAAAACAAATTTACTTTATTATTCTTATCAAAAAAGCGTGATGCCTATAGTATGCCTTTAACCCAAATGCTGTTTTTTCTTTTATAATCACTTTATGCTATCAATGCGTTCAGTTACATCTTTTTCAATTGTATCACTATAGCCATCAAAAGTTGTAACAATATTTCCCTTTTTATCGATTAAATAAAAAACCGGAATACCAGTAACATTATATTTTTCGCCTACTTCTTTACCATTAATATATATTGGATATTTAACATTATACTTCCTGATAAACTTTAATACAGATTCTCTACTATCGGCTACATTGATAGTTATAAATTTTACTTCATCGTTTTTATATTTTTCACGTAACCTATCTATGGCAGTCATTGAAAGTATGCAAGCCACACAATAATTAGCTGAAAAATCAATCAATACTACATTGTCTTTTAAATCATCCATAGATAAAGGATTGCGATTGGTATCCTGCAATCTCCAATTCGGTGCCTGCGTGCGGGATGATCCCAGCGGGTTTGAAGAAGGTGAATAAAAATGATCGGGTAATTGGGGATGTTATAAAAAAATTACCTGGAATAGAGGTATCTGATAATGGATTGATAAAATACAATGGAAAGCCCATTAACAATTTTTATATTGAGGGCGGTAATCTGCTGGATGATAAATATAACATTGCTTCCAATACCATTCCTGCTGATGTAGTAGATAAAATACAGGTAATAGAAAATAATCAAAATATTAAGATGCTTAATGGTATAGTTCCAACTGATAGGGCAGCGATTAATATCACACTTAAGAAAAAGGATAGGTTAATTCTTATAAATACCGTCAAAGCAGGTATTGGCATCAAAAATCTCTATACAGGTGAACTAAACAACATGGCTTTTAAAATTCATTGACATTAGACAAGAACAAAGGTGAAAATGAAGTAAACACTATAGGCAATGGTGAAAATATAAAGCAACATTTAAACAGCCCATTTCTTCATTTGACAAATAATTTAAATGGCATTATTCTTTTTCACAGAAAATACATCCTGGAATATTATTCTTATGCCAGCTACCATAAGAATCCACAAACATTAAATATAATTCCTGGTGTACTTGAAGAAGTACTCAATAATAATATTCCGTTTAAGCAGTCTGTGCAGCAGGCTAATATACCTGCATTCTTTACTAATAATTATATTTCATGGCATAAAGTAAGCGATCACTTTTTTCAAAATTATAAATTAGGAATCAGCTACCAGGCACAAACATTAAATTCGGAAATTAAAGTACAACAATTTGATAATTCAATAAATATTTTGAGCGATACGTTTAGCAATCATTTACTATGGCATCAGCTTAAATGGTATGCTGAGCCGGAACTAAGGTGGCAAAAGAATAAGAATTCTATAAGTATTTCAATACCCGTAAATTTTATTAATCTTTCATACAAAGAAATGGGCTTACAAAAATATTTTAACCGAAATTATTTATTCATAAATCCTTATTTAAAATGGATATATAAAGTAGATAAAGAAAGCAATATTTATCTTTCATACAACTTCAATAACTCATTAGGAAGTATAGACCAGGTATATTATGGAATTATCATGAAGGATTATAGAAACTTTTATTCCAATGATGGTACTATGCAGCAATCTTATAATAATTCCATTGGCGCAGGGCTGAACTTTAATCGTTCAATAAAAATATTCTTTTTCAATCTACACACAAGCTATGGAATTAATCATCATAATTTTATCAATACTTCAGTTTTGAAAAACGATTTGATTCAGTCTGTCTCAATCCCTTATAATAATGACAGCCGCTTTTATACTATAAATTGGAATATGAGTAAATATATTTTCAAGCTTAAAACTACATTGACCCTCAAATATTTTTTCCGCTATGATTACTCAAAAGAGATACAGAACTATGTAATATTTCCTGTAATGAATTTGTCTAATTTATATTATTTGGGGATTAGACCAAAAGTAGCCGGTTGGTTAAATTTAAATTATAATATTGAATATAGCAGATACAACACTAAATCAAAAACAGAAAATAAAAATTCATCAACATACATTGCACAGTTGAAGCAAAATATTGATATAGATATCTTCCCTGCTGATCAAATTTCTTTAAAATTATCAGGCGAATATTATAAAAATAAAAACATAAATGGAGGAAAGATTTCTCTTTATTTTGTAGATGCTTCTTTAAAATATCAATTTAAAACAAAACCGCTTGATATTGAATTAATATTTTCTAACATTACGAATACTTCGGAGTATTATAATTTATCTGTTTCTCAAAATCAGGTTTCAGAGAGTTCTTTTACGTTGAGACCAAAATCGGTATTGATAACTGCTTCGTATAATTTTTAAATTTAATCAATTAAATAACTATAAAAAAGGGGGCCTCACCTCAACCTGTTACTTTCCTTAATCAATTTCGAATCTTTATAAATTCCTTTGGCTGCAAAAATCAGGAACAGTATAATAAATATATGCAGCGCCGACCAGATATTAAAATTCCCTTGCGAATATTTATTGGTTTCTCTGATATACAGATACACAATAAGGCACTCAACTAAAATTGCTACAAGAATAATCCTCATTTGAATGCTACGGTGTTTGAATAAAAAAATATTGATAATAATGCCCGTACCAAGAGCGCTGGTAAGAATTAATATTAAAAAATTATCAGTCGCTCTTAATACGTGGTAACTTCCATCTGTAGCAAGACTGGTTACAGCATTTGAAGTGGTATCCAAAATAAGCGTCCCACTATAAAAAGAGAATTTTATGGTAAGAAAAGCAAGAATGGCTGCCAATATCATCCATAAAGTTTGTACACGCTGTATCATGAAATATTATTTTTAAAATTGATTAAAAAAATCTCGTCGAATATGTTTTAGAATTATCTAAAACTCCAATTAGCAGAGAAGAGTGCCTGAAAATAAAAAGAAACATTTCTTTCAAATCAATGGATTCGTATTCGTGTGCAATGGTATTGCGAACATTTCTGATTTCCATGAGAGTATCCGCATCTTCTATTAATCCCTTTTTTTCAGCCTGCATAATCCTGTCTCTTACAGTACCGGGAGAATTAGCATCAAGTTTATCAATGGTCTTAAATATTTTCTGTATCAATAAGTCGCTCAGTCTTGCAAAACGTGCTGTCAACGCTTCCAGTTCGATTAATTGTTCTTCAGTATATTCTTTACTATCAATAAACCCACTACATCTTTCAAAAGATATATTCAAATGCCTGGCAGCTTCATCTGCCTGTTTGAATATATCATCTAAATATTGAAGTGTATTTTTTAAAGGCATTGCAAATCTGCTTCTATTAACCTTACAAAGGTGTTATTAAAATCTTTTTTGATTACCAGGTCTAATTTCTGCTCTTCTATTTCTTTGAATATGCCTGTTTTTATTTTTATTTTTTCCGCAAATCCGATTTTATCTGAAATTACGAGAATATCAATATCGCCGCCTTTTGCACTTTTGTTCACCCGCGAACCAAACAAAAAAACCTTTGCATCCTCATCAAAATTTAAGATATTACTTTTAATGGATGATATTTCTTTTTTTGTCAGCCTCATTTTAATATTGCAAAGATATTCTTTAATAAAGTTATATAGGATTATGCAATTTCTTGGGTGCATTTCAAAATGTCGCAGTTTAAGCGGCGGCTTTAAAAGTAGTTTTAACCATCCTTATTATTTTTCCCCATTGCCCATTCATCCTTATTACTCTGAGATTGAGCATGTTTTGGGCACCTTCATAACTCCAGCGTTGCCCTGATTGCTTCATGCGTTTTTGCACTACGGTTCTGTGTGCCGA
>Ga0307372_10009264_pt1 | contig 13622 bp, 11 predicted proteins | sample OX1MG_FD_202533 | JGI IMG/M metagenome (GOLD analysis project Ga0307372, IMG submission 202533) | Soil microbial communities from Risofladan, Vaasa, Finland - OX-1 | ecosystem: Environmental > Terrestrial > Soil > Coastal area > Acid sulfate soil | place: Finland: Risofladan, Vaasa | collected...
CATCGGACTGTCATATCCCGCCATGAGTGAGATCACCGTCGACTTGAAGATCACGATCGGCTTGCAGACGGCGAAGGCGACCGCGACCTCGACGGCACTCCCTTCGTCAGGCACCCTTCCGTCCATGTTGAACACAACCGAATTGCACCCCTCCACGACCTGGAAGATGTCCAGGGCGAACCCGATCTTTCGGGCGAAGTCCACGATGGTGGCAAAGTCGGTGGTGCCGCCAAGGGGAGGGTTCGTGAGCATCCGCAGCGCCTTGGCCACTTCGATGCCCTGTTTGTGCGGGAGGTACGTGGCGAACCCCGCATCCTTGAGCACTTTCGAGATCCGCTTCTCTTCGCGCTTGTCGCCGAGACTGAACATCGGCCCGGCACAGTAGACGGGCGACCCGGGCGCTTTGCCAGGTTCGGTCTTGGTCATGAGGTCCTCCGTTCGGTTGGGTGATCTGGGTTGCGGTCAGTGAAGCGTGGGACTGGACGCCGTAGCGCGGTCGAGGGGCGTGGTGGTGCGGAGTGCAGTCCCTGGACATCAGGCGCCCGTCGGCGATACCTCCGTCCCCCACGGTGACCATCGCTGGGACGAGCACCGTGCGTGTTCATCCGACCATGTGCGGCGGGATGCGCTTGGAGCGCCACCGCGGTCACGGGCACACGGCCTCGGACATGGCGGCAAACTGCCTGGCCCCGTTGGCCGTTCACAGGGCATGGATCCAGACCCGACAATCCGTCCATCCATTCATCCAGCAACCTCGCCTCGCCGCTGCGAAACACTGCGGCCTACAACATTAGCGAATCCCGAGCGCCGATGACGCCCCCCGTTGCCTCCGGAGTTCCTCCCTGCAAGGCAGGCGCGTCGGCCTTCGACGTCAAGGCACGTGCAGGTCAGACGGCGGTCGGCACCAGACGTGGGTGTGCCAGTGACGTCGGTGCATTGGGGGTATGGATGGCTGCAACCGCGCAAACCAAATACGGCGACATGGCCAGGGTCGTGCTCGTGGTCGTGGTCGTGGTCGTCGCCGGCACGGTCGTGGTCGTGGTCGTCGCCGGCACGGTCGTGGTCGTCGCCGGCACGGTCGTGGTCGTCGCCGGCACGGTCGTGGTCGTCTCCGGAGCCGCTGTGGTCATGGTGGTGGCTGACTCTGCGGCCGTTCCGACATGGCGCTCAGATCCGCTCGTCGGTGGCCGCGTCGGGCAGGCCGTCGAAGTGGCGGTCGAGCACGAGCCGGAACACCGGTTGGTCCGGATCGGCGCGCATGAACAGCGTCATCGACGAATGGAGCTTTCGGGCGTCCACCGCACCGAGTATCTGCACCGCGGTGCGGTCCCGCCACTCGGCGAGGATCACCGCGCACTCGAGCAGGCGGGGACCGAGGACGGCGTGGCGCACATAGGCACGGGCCTCCTCCTGTGACGAGATGGCGAACTCCCTCGACAATGCACTCTGTCCCAGTCCGGCGATCTGTGGGAAGACGAACCACATCCAATGGCCCGTCTTCCGGCCGCGGCGCAACTCCGCCACCGCGCCGTCATAGGTGGCCGCGGCATCCTGGGCGGAGACGAAGCGTCCGAGGTGGAATTGGTCGTCCGTCGACGCCCCGCCCCCGCGTCACTCCCGAGCTGACGCCGATCGGCAGCCACCGCCACGGCCACCGCTCAACGCATCACCCTGCGGACACCCGCCCCGGTGGCCAGCTCGGGCGGGACCAGGTCGATATAGGTGGGGACGGGGATGGCCTCGATCTCCTCGACCCCGTCGCCGGGACGCGCTTCGGCGTCGGTCGTGGAGTACTCGCCGGTCGACGACCGGGTAACGATCTGGGCCCGCTTGCGCTTGCCCACACCCTCGGCGGCCCGCATCTCGTTGCAGATCTTGTAGGCCACCACCGCGGCGATGATCGGCACGATGACCACCGCGAACCGGAAGAACCACAACACCGCGTTGAGCGGTACCTCGAAGAAGTTGGCCATGACGTCGGTGGACGAGGCGAAGAAGACCATGAACAACAAAGAGAGCATGGCCACACCGGCCGCGGTGCGCAGGGGCCGGTCTCGGGGGCGGTCCAACAGGTTGTGGTAGGCGAGGTCCTTGGTGTGCCGGGACTCGATGAACGGCCAGACCAGGAAGATGTTGAAGATGAGACCGGGGAAGATCACCGCGGGCAGGAAGACCTCCAGCGGGATGGTGTGCCCCCAGCCGACCCACTCCCAGCTGGGCATGATGCGCAAGGCGCCGTCGAGCCAGCCCATGTACCAGTCGGGCTGTACCGCATAGGAGATCTGGAACGGCTCGTACTGGCCGAATTGCCAGATCGGGTTGATCTGGGCCAGCCCGCCCAGGAGGAAGATCACCGCCGAGGTCATGAACAAGAAGCCGGTCGTCTTGGCGATGAAGGTGGGGAACATCGGCGACCCGACCACATTGTCCTCGGTCTTCCCCTTGCCCTTGAACTGGGTGTGCTTCTGTTTGACCAGCAGGCCGAGGTGGGCGGCCAGCAGTCCGATCAGCAGCAGCGGGACGATCAGCACGTGGAGGATGTAGAAGCGGGGGATGATGATGCCGTTCCCCGGGTAGTTGCCCCCGAACAGGAAGAAGCCCAGGTAGCTGCCGACCAGGGGAATCGATTCGATGATCGAGTAGGCGATGCGGATGCCGGTGCCGGACACCAGGTCGTCGGGGAGCGAGTAGCCGAGGAAGCCGTTGACGATGCCCAGGATGAGCATGCTCACGCCGACGATCCAGTTGAACTCACGTGGCTTGCGGAAGGCACCGGTGAAGAACACCCGGGCCATGTGCACGGCGATGGAGCCGAGGAAGATGTCGGCCGCCCAGTGGTGGGCCTGGCGCATCAGGAGGCCGGACTTCACGTCGAAGGACAGACCCACCGAGGAGGCGTAGGCCTCGGAGACCCGCTGCCCCCGCAGGGGGCCGTACGACCCGTGGTAGACGATCTCGTGGGCGGAGGGGACGTAGTACAGCGAGAGGAACACCCCGGTGGCCAGGAGCACCACGAAGGAGTAGAGGGCGATCTCGCCCAGCATGAAGGACCAGTGGTCGGGGAAGATCTTGTCGAGGAAGGTCCGACCGCCCTTGGCGATGCCCAGCCTGTCGTCGAGCCAGCGGAGCGAGCGGTCGATCACGGCCGCTCCCAAAATCCGGGTCCGACCGCCTGGTCGAAGCCACCCTGGGAGCGCAGGTTGCCGGCCAGGTCCACCTTGAGCGGCAGCTGGGGCAGCGGGCGGGGCGCGGGGCCGAATTCGGGGATCGCACCCGACCGGACGTTGAAGATCGACTGGTGGCACGGGCAGACCAGCTGCTGGGTCTGCTCCTGGTAGAGGCCGACCGGACATCCGAGGTGGGTGCACATCTTCGAGTAGGCCACATAGCCCTGCACCCCCCAGTCGGTGCGCCCAGGAGGGCTGATCACCAGCGGCGGGTCGAGGGGGCCGAGTTCGGCCAATCGGATGAGGATCACCTGATCGGGCGACGACCCCTCGAAGCCCTCGGGGAAGACGGTCAGCACCCCTCCGACGTCGAGGTCCGCCACGGTGACCTTCCGGCCGTCGACGGTGACCAGTTGCGAGTTCTTCTTCCAGTTGGTCTTGAACAGGGTGGCGCCGGGCTTGGGACCGAGCGATCGGATGAGGGGGAACAGGAGGACGATCCCCATGGCCGTCGACCCGAGGACGAAGAGTCCGCCCAGCAGCTTGCGCCGCTTCACCACCATGCCGCCGCGCTCGACGACCGCCGCGGTCATCGCCTCCCGCTCGGCCTCGGTGGAGTGGAACTCGTGACGCTCCTCGACGAACGGCCCTTGGGGCATCAGGTACTTCCCCCAGGCGGTGACCCCGAACCCGAGCGCCAACAGGCCGACGCCAAGGGTGATCGCCTCCCACTGGCTGTTGTCGCCCACCCAGTAGGCCACCCCGAAGCCGACGAACCCGATGAACCCGACCACCATGGAGACGGCAGCCACCGCCTGGGCCCGTTCGGGGTGCTTGGCGTAGGGCTGCAGATGGGGGTCGTCGAGCGCGGCCGGCGGTAGCGGCCCCTCGAGGCGGGGGTCGTCGCTCACGTGCGGTCTCCGATCCAGAAGCAGACCAGCATCAACGCCCCGACACCAAGGAGCAGGCCGACGAACCCCTCACCCACCGGACCGATCCCCCCGAGGCCGAAGCCGCCACGGTTGGCGGGGTGTTGGATGACCCCGTGGACGTAGGCCGCGATGTCACGGGCCTCGGTGTTGGTGATGTTGCCCTCGCTGAAGTGGGGCATGTTGCCCGGCCCCGAGCGGATGGCCTCGACGATCTGGGGGAGGGTGGCCAGGTGCAGGCTGGGGGCGTAGGCCCCGTTGGCCAGGGCATCGCCCGCGCCGGTGATGGTGTGGCAGGCCGCACAGTTGAGGGTGAACAGGGTGTTGCCCGCCTCGAGGTCGGCGCCGTTGGTGTTGACCACCGGCACCTGGGTCCCCTGCCCGGGGGTGAGCGACTGCACCCAGGCGGAGATCTCGAGGGTCTGGAGCCGATTGAACCGGGAGGGCTTGCGGGTGGCCTGGACGCTGGAGTTGGCCAGTGGCATCCGACCGGTGGAGACCCAGAAGTCGACCGTCCCGGCCCCGAGGCCCTGCAGGTTGGGCGCCCGCGAGGTCCCCAGGGCATCAGGCCCGTGGCAGCTGGCGCAGTTGGCGGCGTAGAGCGCCTGGCCCGGGGCGATGAACGTCGTCGGCAGCTCCACATAGTAGATGCCGGTCTGGTTGGACGGGGCAGCGTAGTTGAGGGCGCCCGAGACGCTGGGCGGGGCCGGCTGACCGATCGGGGTGGCGGTGGTGGACGTCGAGACGAGGGTGGGAAGCGTGGTGGTGGGCAGCGGGTTGGCCTGGGCGGAGCTCGGCCAGAACCCGAGCAGCCCGGCAAGGGCCACGCACCCCACCAGCGCCGCCGGTGCCGCGTACCGCGCCCTGAGCAGCCGGCGCGTCCCGTGTCCCATCTCCTCGAACGTCCCGTGCCGCATCTATTTGAGGAGGAAGAGGCAGCTGTAGAGGCCGATCCAGACGATGTCGACGAAGTGCCAGTAGTAGCTAACGCCCTGGAACACCGGCGTCTCCCCGGGGTCTCCCTTCGGGCCCTTCAGCCGGCCGAGTAGGAAGATCATGGCCACCAGCCCGAGGAACACGTGCAGACCGTGCAGACCGGTCATGATGTAGAACAGCGAGCCGAAGGCGGTGTGGGTGGGATTGGTGGCCACGTCGTGGGAGAGGGTGACCCACTCGTAGAACTGGTTGCTCACGAACAGCGCGCCCATCACGATGGTCACCACGACCCAGGTCTTGGCGCTGCGCCGATCGCCGCGCTCCTGGTCCCAGACCGCCTTCTGCATGGTGAAGCTGGAGCCGAGCAGGATGAGCGTGAAGATGCCGGCCTGGATGGTGTCGAGCTTCGTCCCGGCCGGCGGCCACACCGAGGCGTGGGCCCGGATGGTGAAGAAGGCCGCGAACAGCGAACTGAAGAACATCACCTCGGAGCCGAGCCAGATGATGACGCCCACCGCCAGCATCGACGGCTTGTCGGGGCGGTGGCGCTGGCGGGAGAGGGCCGCCGGTTCGACGGTCAGGGCCTGGGTCACGCCGGTATTTTTAGTCCATCGGAAGCTCGGGGGGCCAACTCATCGGGCCGGCCCGCCGGACCCGCCGGCATGCCCCCGGAGGCCCGTCCATACGGGCTGCTCAGGCACCTTCCAGGGCGGCCGGGACCGGGGCCAGGTGCACCACCGCGAGCCGTTGGGTGGGCCGGGTGAGCGCCACGTACAGGGTCCGCAGCCCGCGCGCGGTCTCTCCGGCGATGACCGCCGGCTCCACCACCACCACCGAGTCGAACTCGAGCCCGTTGGCGGCGTCGGCCGCCAGCAGCACCAATGGCTCGGACAGCCCCCCCTTGCGCAGGTCGCGCGCATCGACCACCGGGAGGTCGGCGGCGCCGAGGGCATCGAACAGGAGCGGGAGCAGGGACTCGGGGGCCAGGATGGCCACACGCCCGGGCGCCACCCGGGCCACCTCCTCGCCGGCCACGTCAGCCACCCGGCGGGCCAGATCCCGGAGGGTCGCGCCCCGGAGCGTTCCGTCTGGCCCCATGGCCGCGATCACCCGCGGCTCCTCTCCGGTGCGACGGACCGGACGGGGCACGGTGAGCTCGGGAGCGGCCAGCGCCAGGACCCGGCCGGCGACGGCCAACACCTCGGCCGGCGTGCGGTAGCTCACCGTCAGCTCGACGCTCCGGACCGGTCGCCGGTTGGGCAGATGATCGGTGATGTCCGCCCAGGACCGGGGAGCCCAGGGTGCGGTGGCCTGGGCGATGTCCCCCACCACGGTCATCGATCCGGAGAGGGAGCGCCGGGTCAGCATCCGCAGCTGCATCGGGGAGAGGTCCTGGACCTCGTCCACCACCACGTGCCCGTACTTGCGCACGCCGTCATCGCCGTTGCCGTTGCGGGGACCGAGGATATGGCGCGCCTCGTCGACCAGGGCCGCGTCGGCCGGTGTCCAGGCCACCTCCTCGAACGAGGCCGAGCGCGGCCGGCGCAAGAGAGACTGCTCCTCGGGTGCGAGCACCCCGCGGCAGGCGGCGGCGATCAGCGGCGGCGCGCCGAACAGGTCGTGGAGCAGCTCGTGGGGCGACAGCCGGGGCCACATCCGGTCGAGGGCCTCGGCCAGTTCGGGGACCCGCCGCACCTTCCGTGAGAAGTCCTCGAAGTCGAACTCGTCCTCGGACAGCTCGGAGGGGTCGTCATATCCAGGGAAGGCGGTGACCGGGGTCGGGGCCCCCGCCCCCAGCGTCTGCTGGGTCTGGCGGGCGCGGTCCGACAACAACTGGGCCACGGCCTGTTCGACCAGCCTCCGCCTGGCGTTGTGGGAACCGGGTCGGCGGCGGGCCATCTCGACGATCCGCCGGCTGTCGTCGGCGCCCAGCCGGAGGAACAGTGCGCCGTAGGGGACGGCCACGTCGTCGGCCAGCGCCCGCTGACGGGTCCGCACCGCCCGGGCGACCACCTTGGCCATACGGGGGTCGCCCTTCAGGCGGGCCACGTCCTCCGGGCCGTTCTCCCGGATCCGGATCTCGGGCACCAGTCCGGAGACGGTGGACAGGGTCGCCCCGGTCTCGCCCAGGGAAGGGAGCACCTGGTCGATGTAGCGGAGGAAGAGCGGATTGGGCCCCACGACCAGAACGCCCTGGCGCTCGAGCGGGAACCGATGGGTATAGAGGAGGTATGCGGCCCGGTGGAGGGCCACCGCCGTCTTCCCTGTGCCGGGACCGCCCTGCACCACCAGCACCCCGGCGAGCGGGGACCGGATGATCTCGTCCTGCTCGCGCTGGATGGTGGCCACGATGTCGGTCATCCGACCGGAGCGGGCCCGGTCGAGGGCGGCCAGCAGGGCGGCCGGCCCTCCGATGGGGAGGTCACCCACGATCAACTCGCCGCCCCCGCCTTCACTGTCGGTCCCACCCGGGAGGGCCTGGTCATCGACGGTCCCGGCGGTCCCGGTGGCGCTGAAGCGCTCGTCCTCGAGGCCGACCACCCGGCGTCCCTCGAGCGCCAGGTGGCGCCGCAGCACCAGACCCTGGGGGTCCCGGCCGGTGGCCCGGTAGAAGGGCTCGGCGATCGGCGCCCGCCAGTCGACCACCAGCGGGTCGTGATCGGCGCTGTGGACGGCCAGGCGCCCGATGTGGAACGTCTCGGTCCCCGGTTCGCCGCCCGGTTCGGCGCCCGACCGGTCGCCGTGCCCGTCGTCGGCGCCCTCGTGCCGTCGATCTATCCGGCCGAAGGTCAGGGCCTGGTCCCCGATGTCGAGCTGCTCGAGCCGGGCCAGGCTGGTGCGCACGACCACGTCCCGTTCGGTCCGGGACTGGAACGTGCCGCCCCGGCCCAGGTCGAGCACCCCTTCGAGCATCGAGTTGGCGTCCCTCCGCATCGCGTCGAGGCGTGCATAGGCGAGGTCCACGAACTCCTGTTCGGCCTGCTGCTCCGGGTCCACTCCACCTCCGTTCTGCCCGCGCCTCCCCGCCGATCCGGCTCCGATTCAGCTCCGGGCCGGCTCCGGGGAACCCTCGATTGTACGCCCCGGGTCGGCGGGGCGCGACCGGAATCGGCGCCGCCGACCACCGAGTCCGCTCTCGTAGACTCGCCGACATGGCCGTTTCGGGTTCCGCCCTGAACGATCCGGACCCGGGCCGGTTCGACTCCTCACCATTCATCCGGGCGTGCCGCGGGCTCAGCGTGGACCACGTCCCGGTCTGGTTCATGCGCCAAGCCGGGCGCTCGCTCCCCGAGTACCGGGCAGCCCGCGGTCCGGGCAGCATCCTCGACGCAATCGCCCAACCGGAGCTGGTCGCCGCCCTCACCCGGCAACCCGTCGACCGCTACGGAACCGACGCCGCCATCTTCTTCTCCGACATCGTGGTCCCGGTCGCCGCGGTCGGGTTCGGTGTGGACGTCGCGCCCGGGAGCGGTCCGGTGGTGGCCGAGCCCTTCCGGGCCAAGGAGGACCTCCGCCGGCTGCGCCCGCTCGAGCCGGAGCTCGACACCCCCTATGTGATCGACGCCGTGGGCATCCTGGTCGGCGAATTGCAGGTGCCCCTCATCGGGTTCGCCGGCGGGCCGTTCACCGTGGCCAGCTACCTGGTGGAGGGTGGCCCCTCCAAGAACTTCGCCAAGATCAAGGCGCTGATGCACGGGGAGCCCGTGATCTGGCGCGATCTGGTGGAGCGCCTCACCGACCTGGCCCTGGCGTCGCTCCGCTCCCAGCTGGACGCGGGTGCCTCCGCCGTGCAGGTCTTCGACAGCTGGGCCGGGATCCTCACCCCGCGCCACTACCAGGAGCTGGTGTTGCCGGCCACCACCCGGCTCTTCGCCGAGCTGTCCGAGTCCCATCCCGGGGTCCCCGGCGTGCTGTTCGGTGTGGGCACCGGCGAGTTGCTGGCCTCCATGGCCTCCTCCGGCTGCAGCGTGGTCGGGATCGACTGGCGGGTCCCGCTCGACGAGGCCCGGCGGCGGCTGGGGCCCACCGTGGCCGTCCAGGGAAACCTCGATCCGGCGCTGTGCCTGGGTCCTTGGGAGGTGGCCGAAGCGGAGACCCGCGAGGTCCTCGACCGGGCCGGCGCCACTCCCGGACACGTCTTCAACCTGGGCCACGGTGTCCTCCCCGAGACCGACCCGGCCATACTCGAGCGGGTGGTCGAGCTGGTCCACGCCGAGGGTCGGGCCGGCGTCGTGGCCGCGTCATGACCCCGCGCCGCCACCGGCCCGCCCCTCCCCCGACCGGCGTCCTGGTCATGGCCCACGGCACACCGGACTCACCCGCCGGGATCGAGCCCTTCTACACGGCCATCCGCCGCGGCCGACCTCCCCCTCCCGAGCTCCTCGCTGAGCTCGACCGACGCTACGAGGCCATCGGCGGCATCTCGCCGCTGGCCGAGCGAACCCGCGCCCAGGTCGACGGCCTGGCCGCGGCCCTCGAGTCAGCGGCACCCGGGGAATTCACGGTGCGCTTCGGCGCCAAGCACACCGCTCCGAGCATCGAGGACGCGGTCGCCGAGCTGGCCGGCTGCGGCGTCGGGCGGGCCGTCGGCATCGTCCTCACCCCCCATCGGTCCTCGCTGGGCTCAGGCGAGTACCTTCGGCGAGCCGAGGCGGCAGCCGCGACGGCATCACCCCCGCTGGCGCTGACCCCGGTCCCGTCGTGGCACCGGGCCGAGGGCCTCGCCCAACTCCTGGCCCACCGGACGGCGGCGGCCCTGGCCTCGCTGGGGCCGGGGGACCGGACCCGGACCGCCGTATTCTTCACCGCCCACAGCCTGCCGGAGCGGGCACTGGCGCACGACGATCCCTACCCGATCCAGGTACAGGAGTCGGCCTCGGACATCGCCGCCGCCCTGGCGCTGGACGAGGTGCCCGGGCTCAGCTGGGGGGTGGCCTGGCAGAGCGCGGGGCGCACGGCGGAGCCGTGGGTCGGTCCCGATCTGCTCACCGAGGTGGAACGGGTCGCCGGGCTCGGCGCCACGTCGGTGGTGGTCTGCCCGGTCGGCTTCGTCTCCGACCACCTCGAGGTCCTCTACGACCTCGACATCGAGGCGGCCGGTGTGGCCCGGGGCGCGGGGATGGCCTTTGCCCGGACCGCGTCGCTCGACGACGATCCGCAATTCCTCGGCCTGCTGGCCCGCACGGTGGTGGCTGCCGCCTCCGCTCCCGTGGCGGCCCCGGCGGCGGGCGCGGCAGCCGTAGCGCCCGCCGCGGCGGATCCGACCCCACCGGCGTGAACCGGCCCCCGCCAACGACCGTCGTCGTCGTCGGCGGGGGTATCGCCGGGCTGGCCGCGGCCTGGGAACTGGTGGCCGGATCGGAACGCGCCGGCCGGGCCGCCCCCGAGGTCCACGTGCTCGAAGCCGGAGACCGGGTGGGGGGCAAGGTGCAGTCCGCTGAATTCGCCGGGCGCAGGGTCGACCTGGGTGCCGACTCCTTCCTCGCCCGGCGGCCCGAGGCCACCGACCTCTGCCGCGAGCTCGGCCTCACCGGGGAGCTCGTCCCGGTGGGGGCCTCGGGGGCCTCCGTCTGGGCCCGGGGCCGGCTCCGGTCGATGCCAACGGGGCTCAACCTCGGTGTTCCCACCCGGTGGTGGCCGCTCCTCCGGTCGGGGGTCTTGAGCCCCGGCGAGTCGTTGCGGGTGGCGAGGGACCTGGTGCTTCCCCACCCCGCGGCCCGGGGATCGGCAGGTGACCGGTCGGTGGGCGACATCGTGGGCGAACGCCTGGGGCGTCCCGTCGTCGAACGCCTGGTCGACCCGCTCGTCGGCGGGATCAACGCCGGCGGCGTGGACGAGCTCAGCGCTGCGGCCAGCTTTCCCCAGTTGCTGGCTGCGTCGGAGCGGCACGGCAGCCTGATGCGCGGGCTCCGGCCCACTCCGTCACCCTCCGGGGAGCCGGGACGGCCGTCCCCGATCTTCTGGTCACTGACCGGGGGCACCGCCCGTCTCGCCGGTGCACTCGCCGAGGCCCTGGCCGGAAGCGGTGCGACCATCCGGACCGACACGTCGGTCCGGTCCATCCGGCGCCAGGAGGCCGGTCGGTCGGGGAGGGCGGGCTGGCGGCTCGCCCTCGAGGGCCCGGGCATCGGGCCGGCTGGTGGGCCAGACCGATTGCAGGCCGACTGCGTGGTCCTGGCGGTGCCGGCCGCGGAGGCCGCGGTGCTGCTCGCCCCGCTGGAGCCGTCGGCGGCCGGTCGGCTCGAGGCCCTGGCCTACGCGGCGGTGGCCGTCGTGACCCTCTCCATTCCGAGCGGGGCGATCGGGGTGCCGTTGAGGGGCACCGGCTTCCTCGTGCCGCGGAACACGACCATTGACGACCGCCGGGCCCTGATCACCGCCTGCACCTATCTCGGGAGGAAGTGGCCCCACCTGACCCGGCCCGGGGACGAACTGGTCCGGGCCTCGGTGGGGAGGTTCGCGGACGACCGGCACCGGGGACTGGACGACGCCGAGCTGGCCACGTCGGTCTTCGGCGAACTGGCCAGGATCCTCGACGTCCACGGAGCCCCGCTCGACCAGCTGGTGACCCGCTGGGACCGGGGGCTCCCCCAGTACGGGGTGGGCCACCTAACCGCGGTCGGGGAGATCGACCGGGCGGTGGCCGGGCTCCCCGGCCTGGCCGTGGCCGGCGCCGCCTACCGGGGAGTGGGCATCCCCGCCTGCATCGGAAGCGGCCGGGCGGCTGCCCGCCGGGTGCTCGACTCGGTCTGCCCCGGAGCCACGGCCGGCGGGGCCCCCCTCGAGCCGGAGAACACGCGTTGACTCCGGACCCGCGGCCGACGGCGACCGCCGAACCCTTGCCGGCAGGCGGGACGACCACCCCGCCCTGGCGCCCATCGAGGGTCTCGCTGACCCATCGCCGGACCTCCGCGGTCGTGCCCCGGCGGGGGATGGTGGCGCTCCCCGCCCTCGGATCCGGCGTGGGACTGGCGCTCTCCCTCCCTCCCTGGGGATGGTGGGTCCTGGCCTTCCCCGCCGCCGGGCTGCTGTGGTGGCGGTTGGGCGGGCTGCGGCCCCGGACCCGTCTGTGGGCCGGCTGGCTGGCGGGCCTCGGGTGCTACGGGCCGGGGCTGATGTGGGCGCGGTCGTTCACCGTCCCCGGAGCCCTCGTCCTGATCGGCCTCGAGGCGTTGTTCATGGCCGTGGCGTGCCTGCTGGTCCCCGGGGGTCCGGCGGGCGCACGGGCCCTGGCCTTTCCTGCGGCCATGACACTGGCCGAGGCGGCGAGGGCCACATGGCCTTTCGGCGGCCTGCCGGTCGGCGGCGTCTTCCTCGGACAGGCGGGCGGGCCGGAGCTCGGGGTGGCCCGGCTGGGAGGACCGATCGCCCTCACCGCCGCGGTCTATGTCGGAGGGGTGGCGCTCGCCGCCCTGTCCGAGGCGACTGTCCGGGCCTTCCGGGACGGCGCCAGGGCCCGGGCCTTCTCCCGCGTCGATCCCGGTGGTGGCCCGGGGGGCGGGGCCCCGGCGGTGGGGCCGGGCCGACTCACCACCGTGTCGGACGCGGTGGCCGGCCTCCGCCCACTGGTGGTGGCCGGGGCGGTGGCCGCCGTGGCCCTGGTCGGTACCTCGATCGGCGCCGACCACGCTCCTGACGGGGGTGCGTCGGTCGGCGCCGTCTCCACGGCCGCGGTGCAGGGAGGAGGGGCCCGGGGCTTCCGCAAGTCCCAGATCGACCCCCGAGTGGTGCTGGCCGCCCAGCTGTCGGCCACCGCCCGCCTCGGACAGCTCGACCACGGGGTCACGCCCCGCCTGGTGCTGTGGCCCGAGGACGTGGTCTCCCTCGACACCCCACTGGCCGACTCGCCCGAGGAGGCCGCCCTCTCCGACCTGGCCCGCACCCTGCACACAACGCTGGTGGTCGGGATCACCGAGACGATCGCCGCCACCACCTTCCGCAACGAGGTGGTGGCATGGGGACCCGACGGCACGTTGGTCGCCCGCTTCGAGAAGGTCCACCGGGTCCCCTTCGGCGAGTACGTCCCCTACCGGGGCCTCTTCACCCACCTGGCCGACCTGTCCGCCGTCCCCCTCGACGCCGTCCCCGGAACCGGCACCGGCCTCATGGACACCCCGGCCGCACCCCTCGGGGCGATGGTCTCCTACGAGGTCTTCTACGCCGGCCGGGGCCGATCCGCGGTGCGCAGCGGCGCCCAGCTGTTGATCGTCCCGACCAATACCTCGTCCTACGCCACCGCCCAGGTGCCCACCCAGGAGGTCGCCGCATCGAAGGTGCAGGCGGTCCAACAGGGGCGCGATCTCCTCCAGGCCGCCCCGACCGGGTACAGCGCGGCCATCACCAACCGGGGCACCCTGCTCCGGCGCTCGGTGCTCGGCCGACAAGCGATCGTCTTCGCAACCCTCTCCCGCCGGACCGGCTGGACGGTCTACGTCCGCTACGGGGACTGGCCGTGGATCGGTCTCGCCGGGCTGGCCCTGGCGGCCGGGTGGGTCCTCGCCGGACGCCAGCGGAGGGGGCGACCGATCACCCGAGGATCTCGTCGGTGAGTGGGGCGACACCGGGCGCATCGACGACCCACCTGCACCCC
>Ga0307372_10009265_pt1 | contig 13621 bp, 18 predicted proteins | sample OX1MG_FD_202533 | JGI IMG/M metagenome (GOLD analysis project Ga0307372, IMG submission 202533) | Soil microbial communities from Risofladan, Vaasa, Finland - OX-1 | ecosystem: Environmental > Terrestrial > Soil > Coastal area > Acid sulfate soil | place: Finland: Risofladan, Vaasa | collected...
CCATCGACAACGCGCGCCTCTACCAGCAGCAGAAGCAGTTCGCCGACACGATGCAGCGCTCCCTCCTGCCGCGCGCGCGTCCGGTCGTCGCCGGGCTCGAGGTGGGGGAGGTGTACGAGCAGTCGTCACGGGTCGAGGTCGGCGGCGACCTCTACGACTTCCTCGCGCTCGACGACGGGCGGCTCGCGGTCGTGCTCGGCGACGTCACCGGCCACGGCGTCGACGCGACCGCCGACATGGCGATGGCGAAGTTCGTCTTCCGCTCGCTCGTGCGCGAGCATGCGGAGCCGGCCGACTTCCTCTCCGCCGCAAACGACGTGATCTGCAGCGAGATCGCGGGTGGCAAGTTCATCTCGATGAGCTACGTCGTCGTCGACGGTGTCGCGGGGACGGTCGCCGCCGCGAGCGCCGGGCATCCGCAGCCGCGGCTCGTCCTCGCCGACGGCACGGTCTCCCACGTCGCTGCCCGCGGTCTCGTGCTCGGCATAGAGCCAGGCCAGGAGTACGCGGAGGTTCGGGCCGAGCTGCCGCCCGGCGCGGCGCTCGTCCTCTACACCGACGGCGTCGTCGAGGCGCGGCGCGACGGCGAGCTCTACGGCGACGAGCGACTCGACTCGCTTCTCGCGGCACGGCACAATCTGCCGGCCCACGCGCTCGCCGCAGCGGTTGCCGAGGACGCCCGGGAGTTCGCGGGCGGCGACCTGTCCGACGACGTCGCCGTTGTCGCGATTCGACGCCTTTGACCCGCCGCTGATCTGGCTACAATCCGGCCGGAAAGGCCGTGAAACAAGCCGGATCCCTCCTCTGCATCGTCGTCTGTGCTCTCGCCGTGGGCGGAAACGTCGCGCGCGCGCAGTCTTCCTCGGCGCCGACAATCGCCGCCGGCGTGATGATCGGCACCGTCAACGTCGGCGGCATGACCGCGTGGCACGCGACGGTCGCCGTGAAGACGGCGTACTACGCGCCGCTCGCCGTGCGCGTGGCGCACCACGGCTTCTCGATCGAGCCGGCCCAGTTCCACACCGCCGCGCCGGTGCGCGCCGCCGTGCATACCGCTCTGGCAGCGCCGGCGAACACGGTTGTCCCGCTCGCACCGACCTTCGACTGGACGCGCGTCCACAAGTGGGTCAAGACTGTCGCCGCGGAGACGCACCGTGCCGCTCGCCCGGGCACGATCGTCCTCCACCACGGCCACCCGGTCCTCTTCCACGACCATCCGGGCCGTGCGCTCCGGATTCACGCGACGCGGCTCCTCATCCGCCACGCGATCGACACCGGGACACGGACGACGATCGTCGCGCCGCTCCGGGTGCTGACGGCGCCCGACGTGAAGGCCGGGCCGATCATCGTGATCCACCGCGGCTACAACCGCCTCGTCCTGTTCCACGGCAGCCACCGCATCCGTTTGTTCCCGGTCGCGACCGGCCAGGCGATCTACCCGACGCCGCTCGGGCGATTCGAGATCGTCATCAAGGAGATGAACCCGTGGTGGTACCCGCCGACGCAGGACGCGTGGGCGAAGGGCCTCAAGCCGGTTCCGCCCGGGCCGGGAAACCCGCTCGGCACGCGCTGGATGGGGCTGAGCTCCCCGGGTGTCGGCATCCACGGCACCGACGAGCCATGGTCCATCGGCCATTCGGAATCCCACGGGTGCATCCGCATGCAGGTTCCTGACGCGGAGTGGCTGTACCAGCGCGTACGGGTCGGGACGCCGGTCTTCATCGTGTCCCGCTGAGGTGCGTCTCGACCTCGGCCGGCTGCAACTCGCGGCGCAGACGCTCGCCGTCGCTGCCGTGGGAGTGCTCGCCGGGGTCCTCCTCTGGAAGCTCACGCACCAGCCTCCGCCGCCGCGGGTCGGCCAGCGGGCGCCGGCGTTCTCGCTCCAGCGGCTGAACGGCTCCGGCACGATCTCGCTCGCCTCGCTTCGTGGCAAGACAGTCGTCCTCAACTTCTTCGCGTCGTGGTGCGAGCCGTGCAAGCGCGAGGCTCCGGCGCTCGAGCAGGTCTGGCGGGACTACCGTTCCCGTGGTGTGGTCGTCTTGGGCGTGGACAGTGGCGACGCGGTGGGCGATGCCCGGCGCTTCATGAGCGCGCACGGCGTCACGTATCCCGTCGTCGTCGACCAGAATGAGTCGCTCGCGAAGGGGCCCTATGCGTTGCTCGGCTTTCCGACGACGTATGTGATCAACCGGGCCGGGCGGATCGTCGGCGGGCGAGTGTCCGGCCCTGTCAGCGACGCCGGCTACTCGACCACGTTCCATCAAGATCTAGCGGCGGCGCTGAAGTCGTGACCGGCCGCGTGAGAATCGTCGCGCAGGTCGCCGCCCTCGCGTGCGTGGCGGGACTGCTCGCGCTGCTCGTCTGGAAGCTCACGCATCAGCAGCACGCGCCTCCCGTCGGCTCGGCGGCGCCCGCCTTCACCCTCCCGCGGCTCGAGGGCGGTGGCTCCGTGTCGCTCGCCTCGCTCCGCGGCCATCCGGTCGTCTTGAACTTCTGGGCGTCGTGGTGCATACCGTGCAAGTCGGAAGCGCCGGTTCTCGAGCGCGACTGGCTGCGTTACCGGAGCCGCGGCGTCGTCTTCGTCGGCGTCGACTACCACGACCTCGGCTCCGACGCGCGGACGTTCGTCAGTGCCCACGGCCTGACGTTTCCGATGCTCGCCGACGGCCCCGGCGGCGTCACGGGCAGCTACGGGATCTCGCAGGTGCCCGAGACGTACGTCCTGAACGCGCAGGGCACGATCGTCGCGCACCTCGCGGGCCCGATCAACGACTCGGCGTTCTCGGCGAAGTTCGCGGCCGCGTTGCGGGAGGTGTCGTGATCAGGCGGCTGCTCGTGGTCGTCGTCGCGGCGCTCGTTCTCGCCGGCCCTGCCGCCGCGTGCGCGCATCCCCGCACGTCGCTCTCGTTCCTCGAGGGGCAGGTCATGTGCCCGACGTGCCACACGACCCTCGACCAGTCCGACTCGCAGGCCGCGCAGCAGATCAAGACGTACATCGCGCAGAAGATCGCGGCGTGCTGGACGGCGCAGCACATCGAGACGGCGCTCGTGCGCAACTACGGTCAGGCGATCCTCGCCGAGCCGTCCCACAAAGGCTTTGACCTCCTCGCGTGGTGGCTGCCGATCGCCGGCGTGCTCGGCGGCGGGCTCATCCTCGCGTTCGGCGTCTGGCACTGGAGTCGCAGCGCGGACGACGAGCCGCCCGCAGCGGCGGGGTCGGGGCTCGACGACGAGACCGAGCGGAAGATCGACGAGCTGCTCGCCGGGCTCGACTGATGGGCGCGCGTCTCGCCATCTCGTTCGCGGCAGGCTTCGCGTCGGTCATCACGCCGTGCGTCCTGCCGCTCGTCCCCGGCTACCTCTCCGCCGTCTCGAGCATCGAGGCGAACCGGTTCGGGGAGCGCGGCGTGGCGCGGCGCGTCGTCGCCTCGAGCCTCCCGTTCGTCGCCGGGTTCACCGTCCTCTTCGTCTTGCTCGGCGCGGGCGCCGCGGCGATCGGCAGCGTCGTCTCGGGGGACGCGCAGACCGAGATCGCCGGCTTCGTCCTCGTCGTCATCGGCCTCGCGTTCGTCGGGCTGCTGCCCGTGCCGGAGCGGATCCTCGCGCCCGGCCTGCTCGGCGGCGCCCGGCGCAGCGGCTCCGGCTTCCTCCTCGGCGGGGCGTTCGCCGTGTGCGCCGCACCGTGCATCGGGACGGTGCTCGCGGCCGTGCTCGTCCTCGCGAGCAACACCGGCACCGTCGTGAAGGGCGCGGTGCTCCTTGCCGCGTACGCGCTCGGGCTTGCCGCGGCGTTCCTCCTCGCCGGTGTCGCGTTCGCGCGAGCGATGGGAGCGTTCCGCTGGCTCCGCGACCGCTACGCCGTCATTCAGGTCGCGAGCGGGCTCACCCTCGTCGCGCTCGGGCTGCTCCTCTTCTTCCACCGCGACTGGTGGCTCCATGTTGCGCTGAACCGCGTGCTCGACGATCTCGGCCTGACGAAACCTTGAACGCCGTCGGCACCGCGTTCTAACCTTTCGCTGTGGCGACGATCCTGCTGTGTGGGGTCGACCTCTTCATACGGGGCAAACTCGATGCCCTGCTGCCGCAGCACCGGCTGATCACGGCCGACCACACCGAGGATCCCGATCTCGTCCTCGCCGACGTCTCGCGCGTCGATGCGGAGGAGGTCGCGGACGCCTATCCCGACATCCCGATCGTCGGTTTCACGAACCACACCGACACCGCCGGGCTGCGCGCGGCGAACGCCGCGGGCTTCGATCAGGTGCTCGCCAAATCCGCACTCGATGAGCGGATCAGTACCGTCGTGAACGAGCTGGTGCCTTCGGTAGAGTCGGGCTCGTGACGTACATCATCGCTGAGCCCTGCATCGACATCAAAGACCGTTCGTGCGTCGACGTCTGCCCGGTCGACTGCATCCATGAGGCCGACCGGATCCTCGTCATCGATCCCGAGGAGTGCATCGACTGCGGTGCGTGCGAGCCGGAGTGCCCTGTCGAGGCGATCTTCCCCGAGGACGCGCTGCCCGACAAATGGGAGCCGTTCGTGAAGATCAACTACGCGTTCCCGGACGGGATGGGCACTGTCAACGATTTGACGAACGCGTACGCGACCGAGCACGACGTCCAGAACCAGCCGCTCGACTAGCAAAGCGCGAAACGGGGGAGTACGTCGGGGTGAACCCGAAGACGCTCGATCACGTCGCGTACTGGCTCGAGGACCGGGACGCCGTCGCCGACTTCGTCGTGCGGCATCTCGGCATGCACGTCATCGAGCGGACGGACGCGTTCACGCTCGTCGGCGCCGACGCACGTCGTGGGAAGCTGACGCTGTTCGCGGCGGAGGGGCCGCGCGAGGCCGGACCGCTCGAGCACGTCGCGTTGCGCGTCGCCGATCTCGGGTCAGCGCTGGCCCGGCTCCCTGAGGCTCTTTCGGTCGAGCGGCGCCGCGCCGGCGGGGCCTATTTCGAGGTCGGGCAGGGAGTCGTCCTTGGCCTCGTCGAGAGCGCCGCGGGCCAGAACTACGACCTCGACCACGTCACGCTCCGCTCCGCCGATCCCGAGGCGACCGCGGTCGAGTACGAGTCGCTCGGCTTCCGGCCCGCCGCCGCCGGGCCGTCCGGCTGCCGACGAGTGGAGGTCGGCGGCGCGTGGATCGAGTTCCAGCCCGGCGCGCCGAGCGCGCCCGAGCGGCCGCTGCTCAACCACCTCGCCGTTCTCGTCGATTCCGCCGACGACCATCTCGCCGCTGCGCAGGACCTCGGCGTAGAGGTCGAGAAAGTCGTCGACGCGCCGAACACGCTCGCGGTCTTCCTCCGCGGCCCCGAAGGCGTGCGGATCGAGTACGTCGAGCACAAGCCGACGTTCTCCCTGACCTAGTCCGGACATGTCCACCACGGACACGTCCGGGGTCAGACCCCGTCATGGCTGGTAGGGACATGTCGTTCCGTGGAGGAATGCGGGATTGCGGGTCATCGGCCATGTCCCCACCGGACATGGCCGGTGTCAGACACCGGACATGGCTCTAAGGGTCACCGTCGCCGGAGCTGGGATGGCGGGGCTCGTCGCCGCTGCGCGCCTGCGCGAGCTCGGGCACGAGCCGCGAGTGCTCGAGAAAGGGACGCGCGCCGGTGGGTCGATGCTGCTTTCGTCCTGCGTGATCTGGCGGCATCTCGAGTGGGAGCAGTTCCGCGCCGAGTGCCCCGACGGCGACGAGCGGCTCCAGCGCCTGATCTGGGAACGGCTCGACGACGCGCTCGGCTGGCTCGAGTCGCTTGGCGCCGAACCCGTCTGGCGCGACACCGAGAACCCACTCACGACCGGCCGCCGCTACGACCCGCTCGCGCTCACCGCTCTGCTTGCGCGTGACGTCGAGCTCGCGACGCCGCTACCGGAGGAGGCCAGCCCGCCGCTTCTCCTCGCGACCGGCGGCTTCCCCGTGCGGCTCGCGCGCGAGCGCGGTCTCCTCCTCCGCGCCAACCCGTGGAGCGACGGGGACGGCCTCGACTTCGCCCGCGCGCGCGGCGCCGAGGTCGCCGGCGATCTCGCCGAGTTCTACGGCCGCGTCATGCCGGCGCCTCCGGCGCGCATCGAGGAGCAGGACTTCGTCCCGCTCGCCCAGCTCTACGGCCGCGAGGCGCGCATCTTCACCGACGACTGGCGCGAGATCACGCCGCCGCAGGTCGCGTGGCACGAGAACGACCTCGCGCAGCTGGTCGGCCCCGGCGCCTGGTACGTCGTCGCCGAGACGAACGAGCGGATTGAGGCGGCGCGGGCCGCCGGCGGCGAAGTCGTCGAGCGAGAAGACGGCACGGTCGCCGTCCATGTCGCGGCCGCGGTGACGCACACGATGGGCGGCTTGCGGGTGGACGAGCAGGCACGCGTCGTCGGCACCGAGGGGATCTGGGCCGCGGGAGTGGACGCCGGCGGAGTAGCGAGCGGTGGCTACGCGAGCGGCCTCGCGCAGGCGCTCGTCCTTGGCCTCGCCGCGGCGGAGTCGATCGCGGCCGAGACGGGCTCGAGGCCTGATGTGAAATAGGAGCGGCGCCCGGATGCCGCTTCAGGCGCGGCGCGAGGCCGGCTCGTCGGTCTTGCGCAGGCCGCCGGCCTGCGCTGTAACCGCCGAACCACCCTCGCTTGGCCTGAAACGGCCCCGAGCGGGCTCGATTTCACATCAACCCTCTAGGCCGACAGGTACGCGCAGGTGCGCTTGTCGCCGGGCAGCGGCGACGGCGCGAGCTTGATCACCCGGAGATGCTGCCCGTCGAGATCGACCGCGGAGCCGAGCGTCGGCGCGTCGCCGTCCTGCTCGACGAGCTCGTAGCCGGACGGCTTCCACACGAAGAGGAGATGCTGGTCGCCCATCGGGGCGGAACGTTAGTCGCTCGCGGCGCGCAGCGGGAGCTCGAGGATCATCGTCGTTCCGGAGTCCTCGTTCTCGACGGCGAGAGCCGCACCGAGCGTCCGCGCGCGCTCCGCGAGGACCTCGAGGGCGCGCCGCCGCCGCTCGCTTGGCGCGTCGTCGCGGACCACGAGATGGAGCGACTCGGCATCGGCAGTCGCGCTGATCTCGAACCGGGAGGGAGGCCCGCGCCGGATCGCCTCCTCGAGCGCCTCCCGGGCGATCTGGTACAGAGCCGCCTGCTCCCGCTCGCCGAGCGCATCCACCGCGGCGACATCGAAGGAGACGTCGATCTCATGCTCGCGTGCGCGCGACTCGCCGAGCGCGTCGAGGGCTGCGGCGAAGCCGTGGTCGCGCAGGACGACCGGCTCGAGGTTGAACGAGAGGTCGCGGAGCTCCCCAACGGTCGAGCGCGTCCGGATGAGTGCGCGGTCGAGGATGTTCCGCGCCTCGTCGAGATTGCCGCGCTGAATCAGGTCGAGCGACGCGTCGAGCATGAGCGCGACACCGGCGAGCGACTGCACCGGCCCGTCGTGGAGGAAGAGCGCGATGCGGCGGCGCTCATCCTGCTCGGCTGCGAGAACCTGCTCTGTCTCGCGGTGGTCGGCGTCGGCCACGTCTAGATGGTTGAGGCCATGAGATCGTCTGCTCCGGGGCGTGAGCTGGTGCGTCTGGGGCGCCGCGGCGGACGCTTCTCGCTGCTGGTGGCAGCGGGAAGCGGTCGACGTGGCGAAGCGCTGGCCTCGCGGAGGCCGGCTCCGCCGGCCGCAGCCGAGGTCTGCGCGGCCCAGGCGTGCCAGATCGCGACCCGGACACGCGAGATCGTGGCCTCAACCATCTAATCGATGATCGCTTCGCGGAGCGCGATCGCGACGGCCTGCGTGCGCGTGTCCGCCTCGAGCTTCGCAAGGATGTGGCGGACGTGGCTCTTCACGGTCTCCTGGCTGATGAAGAGCTTCGTCGCGACGTCGGCATTCGACATGCCGTCGGCGAGGAGCTGGAGGATCTCCCGCTCCCGCGTCGTGAGCATGTCGTCCTTGTCCTTGCCCATGAGGAACGCCGGCATGAGCGCGGGGTCGACGTACCCCTCGCCGCTCGCGACCTTCTCGATCGCGCGGAGGAGCGTCTCGTGCGGCGCCTCCTTGAGGACGTAACCCTTCGCGCCCGACTCGAGGCCGCGGCTGAGGAGGCTGCGCTCGCTGTAGGCGGTGAAGATGAGGACGGCGGTGTCGGGAAGGCGCTCGGTGAGGATCTTCGTCGCCTCCAGGCCGTCCATGCCGGGCATGCGCACGTCCATGATCACGACGTCCGGCTTGCGGCGCTCGGCGAGCTCCACCGCGGACTCGCCGTCGGCCGCCTCGCCGATCACGCGGATGTGCGGTGCGCGGCTCAGCGAGAGGCGAAGTCCCTCGCGTACGACCTCGTGGTCGTCGACGATCAACGCGGTGATCTCAGGGGGAGTCGTCACGGCCCGCCGATCATACGGCCGCGATCACCGGTCACACAGCGAGAGACAGCTGTTCGGCGGGCGGCGCCGGCTGAAGTCGCACGCGGCGGTCGCGGATGCCGTGCTCGCGGGCGAGCGTGCGCACGCGTTCGCGCACCGGATCCACGTCCCGTCGCGGCAGGTACGAGCCGCGCCGGTACAGCTCCTCGTAGTGCGGCAGCAGCTCGGGCCAGTCCCGTTCGAGCGCGGTGAGGAAGTGCTCGCGCGTGCCCGGCTGCAGGTGGAGCATGTTCGCCCAGATCCCGGTCGCGCCCGCGGCGCGCGCCTCGCGCACGACCTCGGCGAGGAGCTCCGGCTTGTCGCTGAGGCCCGGCAGGATCGGCGCCATCCCGACCCCGGCCTTCACGCCCGCGTCGACGAGGTGCTTCAGCGCCCGCAGCCGTTGGCGCGGCGGAGCGGTGCCGGGCTCCGTGCGCCGCCAGATCTCGTGGTCGAGCGTCGGGACGGAGAACGTGACGGACACCTCGGCGCGGCTCGCCGCTTCGGCGAGAGCGTCGACGTCGCGGACGATGAGCGGGCCACGCGTGATGATCGAGAACGGGTTCCACGCGTCGGCGAGCACTTCGATGCACGCGCGGGTCAGCCGGTAGCGGCCCTCCGCCGGCTGGTACGGATCGGTCGCCGCGCCGAGCACGACGGTCTCCCGCTCCCAACTCGGACGCGCGAGCTCGCGGCGCAGCACGTCGGCGACGTTCGTCTTGACGCGGATGCTCGCCCCGTAGCGGTCGTCCCAGGGACGATCGGCGCGCGCCTCGAACGAGCGGACGTAACAGAACGTGCACCGGTGAACACAGCCCATGTACGGATTCAGCGACCAGGGGAAGGGCATCCCGCGTACGCGGTTGAGGGCGCTGCGACAGGGCTCCTCCCGGTACTCGACGCGCATCCGTCGCCGAATGGTAGCGAACACATGTTCGTCTCGTCCGATCTCCGTCTCGTATACTCCGGCGCGAGAGGTGGACGACAACCTTCCTAGTACCCGCGCCCTCCCACCGGTGACACGGTGAGGGCGTGACACTTCTCTTGGAGCTCATCGGGGTCGCTCTCCTGATCCTCCTCAACGCGTTCTTCGTGGCGGCGGAGTACGGCCTCGTCACCGCGCGGCGGACGCGGATCATCGAGAAGCAGCACGAAGGCAACCGGCGAGCGCGGGAAGTCTTAAGGATCACGTCGGATCCGGGGCGCTTCATTGCCGCGATGCAGCTCGGTGTCACGCTCACCTCGCTGGGAATCGGCGCGCTCGGCGAAGCGACGCTCTCGCGCGAGTTCAAGCACTGGATGGCGTCGATCCTCGCGATCCTCCTCGCGTACGCGATCCTCACGTTCTTCCACGTCGTCGCCGGCGAGCTCGTGCCGAAGGGCGCCGCGCTCGGCCATCCGGAAGGCACCGCGCTCTGGGTCTCGGCGCCCGTACGCGGCTTCTTCGTTCTCTTCGGTCCGGCCATCTGGCTGCTGCGGAAGACGACCGACGCAACCCTCCAGCTTTTCGGTCTCGAGCCCCCGGGCGCGGAGCGAGACGTCCACTCCGAAGCCGAGCTCCGCATGCTCCTCTCGCGGTCGACCGACGAGGGTGCGATCGCGACGGGCGAGCGTGAGCTGATCGAGGGCGTCTTCGACTTCGGAGACAAGGACGTCGCCGCGGTGATGGTGGCGAAGCCCGATGTCGTTGCGATCTCCGTCGACGTGACGCCCGAGGACGCGCTCGAGACCGTTCTCCACTCGCCGTACACCCGCTTTCCCGTCTACCGCGAGTCGCTTGACGACATCGTCGGCGTCCTCCACGTCCGCGACCTCTTCAGCGCCATTCACGAGAAGGGGCTCGTCGCTCTCGATCTCGAGTCGCTTCTGCGGCCCGCGCACGTCATCCCCGAGAACAAGGGTCTCGCCGCGCTGCTGCACGACTTCCGGGAGAAGAACAACCACTTCGCGGTCGTCGTCGACGAGTACGGCGGCATGGTCGGGATCGCAACGCTCGAGGATCTGCTCGAGGAGATCGTGGGGGAGATCGAGGACGAGTTCGACGTCGCCGAGGAGCCGGTCGTCCAGATCGGCGAGGACTCGTACCGCGTCGACGGGATGTACTCCATCGACGACTTCAACGAGCGGTTCGGGACGGAGCTCCCCGAGGAGGACTTCAACACGGTCGCCGGGTTCGTCTTCGGTCAGCTCGGGCGAGTCGCCGAGCCGGGCGACGATGTCGTCCACGACGGGATGCGCTTCGACGTCCTCGAGGTCGAGGGGAACAGGATCGAGCTGATAGCGGTGACGTTCGAGGAGCGCCCGAAGCGGCGCGATCCTTCGGACGACGAGTTCGCGGGCGACGGCGAACCCGAGTAGGTTCACAGGATGAGCGGTGCGCAAGCTTCCCGGCCAGATCCTCCCGCTCGCGATGAGCCGCCGCCGGGGCTGCTCGTCGGCCTTGTCGGCTTCGAGACGGTTCTCTACGGCGCGGTCGCGGTTCTGCTCGCCGCCGCGGCCGTCTTCGTTCTCGTCGGCACGGTGCACGAGCTCGCGCATGCGGTCTCGACCCAGTCCGGCGCGGTCGACACCGGCGTGACGGCGCTCGACCGGATCCTGCTCCTCCTGATCATCGCCGAGCTCGCGTACACGCTCCGTTTCGTGCTCCGCACGCACGAGATCACCGTCGAGCCGTTCCTCTTCATCGGCTTGATCGCCGTCGTGCGGCGGATCCTCATCGTGACGGCACAGTTCGAACGGATCCCGTCGAGCGGCCGCACGCTGACGAACATCCTCCTCGAACTGGGCCTGCTCGGATTCCTCGTGCTCGCGCTCGCAGTCGCGCTCGCGCTCGTGCGTCGCCGCATCGTCTAGAGGCTCGATGCGAAATAGGAGCGGCGAAGCACGGGCGCGCGCGATCCTGCGTTCCGTGCAGATCAGTGGTTGTACCGATGACGGCGGGGCACCGAGGGGCGATTCTGCTCACGAGAAGGAGGTGAACCATGCGCACGAAGCTTGTGCTGGTCGTGCTTCTGGTCTCCTTTGCAGCACTCGCGCTCGGCGTCAGTGCCGCGAAGCCTGTACCGGCTGTAGCTCCCGTCGTGAAGACGGCGGTAATGCTTCCCGGCTCGGCGTATCCGTGGGTGCAACCGGTGTGGCGGACCGTCAACGGGGTCGTCGTCGTGACGCTGCCGCGGGTAATCGGGTCGGCTAACACACAGCCGCCGGCCTGGGTGTTTTCCCGCTGACAGGAGCGGCGACTGACAACGGCTGGAGGCCTTGCGGGGCCTTCAGCCGTTTTCGTGCCGGTTCAGCCGAGCTCGAGCGGCTCGAAGGCGCCGCCGGCGAACGTCCACGCGGCGAGCTCGTCGCGCGCGACGGAGTAGATGAGGTACGGGCGTCCCACCCAGAGGCCGATGTTCGCGACGTCCGTCTGCGACGGCTTCGGCTCGGTGGAGGGATGCGAATGGACAACCGCGAGCGTGAAGCCCTCGTCCTCGACGAACCACAGCTCCGGGTCGACCTCCATCTCGAAGCGGTACGGCGAAGCGAGCGTGTTGCGCGCGGGCTCGAAGCGCTCGGCGACGCCGTCGCGCAGGAGGAGGAGGCCGCACGCCTCGTTCGGGAGCTCCGCGCGCGCGTGCTCTGCCAGCGCTTCCCGAACAATTTGTGGGATTACCACCACAGCTTCGCCTCGTCGATCTCGTCGCCGTGCCAGAAGCCGGCGGAGAGGTACTTCCAGCCGCCGTCGGGGAGCACGCACACGACGACGCCCTCCTCCCGCTCGGCTGCGAGCCGGCGCGCGACCTGGACGACCGCGCCGGACGAGACGCCCGCGAACACGCCTTCGGCGTTTAGCAGTGCGCGCACCCCTTCGACCGCGTCCTCGTTCGAGACGAGGAGCTTGCGGTCGATCTTCGCGACGTCGAGGATCGGCGGCACGTAGCCGTCGTCGAGCGAGCGAAGTCCCATCACCGAGTCGCCGGGCAGCGGCTCGGCCGCGGCGACGACGACGTTCGGGAAGCTCTCCCGCAGCCGCGCGCCCGCACCCATGAGCGTGCCTCCCGTGCCGAGCCCGGCGACGAGGACGTCGACGCGGTCGAGCGCCGCCGCGATCTCGGCGCCCGTCCCCTCGTAGTGCGCGCGCGGGTTCGCCTCGTTCGCGTACTGGAACGGCATGAAGAACCGCGGCTCCCGCTCGGCGAGCTCGAGCGCGACGCGCACGGCGCCGTTCGAGCCCTCGGAGCCCGGCGACTCGACGATCTCCGCGCCGTAGAGCCGCAGGAGCTGCCGACGCTCCTCCGTCGCGTTCTCGGGCAGGACGCACGTCAGCAGGTACCCCTTGAGCTTCGCGACGAGCGCGAGTGCGATGCCGGTGTTGCCGGAGGTCGGCTCGAGCAACGCGCGGCCGGGCTCGAGCTCTCCGCTCGCCTCCGCCGCCTCGATCATGGCGAGCGCGATGCGATCCTTGGTCGAGCCGGTCGGGTTCTGGCCCTCGAGCTTCGCGTAGATCGTGACGCCGGGCGGCGAGAGCCGGGACAGCTCGACGAGCGGCGTGTCGCCGATCAGGCCGAGGAGGTCTTTGACCACACGTAGACGGTCGGACATGTCTTCCCCAGGAGTTGGTAGATGCCCCAGCTGAGATCCGCGCGGTCGATCGGGCTGTCGATTCCGAGCCGGCGCATCCGCGCGAGCCGGAGCAGTGCGTCGGTCGGATCCCACTCGCCGTCCTCGACCATCCGCTCGCGCCACTCGCTGCCGAGCTCGATCTTCTGCTCGAGCGTGAGCGCAGACGCTGCCGCCTCGATCTGCTCGCCGTCGAGGTTGCGGAGCGCGGCTCCGTCGCAGAGCCAGGCGCGCTCGCGCGGCTCGAGCTCGGCGGTCGCGAGCGTGACATAAGCGAACATCCGGCCGCCCGGCTTGAGGACGCGGACGCACTCGGCGAAAGCGGGGGCGAGGTCGACGTGCACGAGCATGTCGCGCACCCAGATCCAGTCGACGCTCTCGTCCGCGAGGGGGATCGACTCGATGACTCCTTCGACGACGTCCGGACCGTTTGGGACGGGATCGAGGGCGAGGCCGCGGAGGTCGTGTGCCTCGACGAGCCGCTTGAAGTGCTTCCCGTCCCGCGCGCCTACGTCGAGGAGAAAGTCGCCCGGCTTCGGCACGAGCGACGCGAACAGCTCGAACAGCCACTCCTTGCCGCGTGGGTCGAGGCTCTCTCCGGTTCGCGGGTCGCGCGGAGCATCGCCGGCCCAG
>Ga0307372_10009266_pt1 | contig 13621 bp, 12 predicted proteins | sample OX1MG_FD_202533 | JGI IMG/M metagenome (GOLD analysis project Ga0307372, IMG submission 202533) | Soil microbial communities from Risofladan, Vaasa, Finland - OX-1 | ecosystem: Environmental > Terrestrial > Soil > Coastal area > Acid sulfate soil | place: Finland: Risofladan, Vaasa | collected...
ACAGAAGGCGAGTTCCTCATCTGTCGTTGCCGCCACCGACATCGCCGCAGCCAACTGCAACGCATCAAGTGTGCGCAGTCGGTACTTGCCCAAGAGACGCTTGGCGGTGGCGAACGCCGCTTCGGCGTCGAAGGTGGCCACCGCCAGTGGGCCGTCGGAAGCCGTGTCGGCACTGAAGTCGGCGAGTAGGCGGTCGGCCAGCGATTGGCCGATGCGCCCATCACGGGTGGCCCGGGCCACGGCCGAAACGAACTCCACCTCGGCGAGGGCCGAGATCACCACCGCCTCGGGTCCTGCCAACAGGACCTCGGCCAGCGTCGCGTGATCCGGTTCGTCGGACAGATAGGCCCGCACCACGGCCGAGGTGTCAGCAAAGATGGCCACTGGTTAGCGTTCGGAGCGGTCGTCGTCCAGGGCGGCACTGAGCGCCGGCCCTCTTTCCGCCGCGTACTCGGGTCTTTGTGCACGGGCATCGGGAGCAACTGGTGACCGCTTCACCAGGGTGTGGCCATTACGCGCTCGCCATGCTTGCCGCCGGCTGACAGGCACGGCTAGCACCCGCTCCACGGCATCGACAACGGTCGCATTGATGCTCCTGTTCTCGATGGCCGCCCGCTGCTTCAGTCGCTCGGCGAGGTCGTCCGCAACCCTGGTGATGATCTGTCGCATAACAACGATGATAGCACCAGTAGGTCCCGTGGCGCTATCAAACGCTGCCGGTGAACGGGCGGTCGACGGTACGAGGCGGCCCACCCGGAGGCGGGAGAAACCGGGGGCTCGGCAGGCCCTACGCTGCCCCAGTGTCCTTCGTATGCTCGCGGTCTCCCCGGATGCGGGGTAGATGCGAATCGAGGACAGTCTGTGCTAGGCAAACTCATAGCTCGACCAGCTGAGCCATCGCAAGTGCTGGACATCCTGGGGCCGGCGGGCGGCAAGGCCGCTATCGGTTCGAGGGAAGTCGCTACGTCCAGTTGGGCGGGGTGCTGCTGCGACAGCAGTGCCCGTCTGACCTGGCTACTGGCGCCAACGGAGCTCGCGGAGCGCCCAGCTCGGGCCCGTTGGTGCCCGCCAGCGGCACCAACGGCCGGCGCCGCCGGTTCTCCTACGCGGCGTGGGCTCTCCGGCTCCCAGGGGTCGCCACGATCTTGATCAGGGTGAATACGATCCAGGCTGCGACCGCGTAGACGACGATCGCGGCCAGATCGGGCCAGTAGGTGACGTGCGCGCCCGGGGTGATGGTGGTCGAGAGGATACCTTGAAACGGTGCCGAGAGGGCGCCGGCCACGCTCCCGATGAAGGCCACGAAGCCGATGGAGTTGGCGGCGATCAGCTTGAAGACAAAGTCCAGCGCCAGTACGACCGCAACCACCCCGGCGGCGAGCCACACCAACTGGCCCAGCCGGCCACCCGCGGTGGCCACGGGGCCCTGGCTGCGGTAGGTCATTTCCTGACGATGGCCTGGGGTCTCTGACACCTGGGTAACCGTGCGCTCTTCCTGGGGGGCCTCGGGATCGATCATCTGCCAACCTCCACGATTCGGGCGGACGACACTGTCGGGTAGGCAGTGCTCAATCCGCTGTCCTACACGACTAACGCGGTTGGCATCCGCAAGTTTCCCCTCAGTCCGGCTCGCTGCCGCAGGACGCTCGACCGGCTCTGCCCTGGACCGGGCACTTTCCAGCTTCGCTGAGGCCCGATGCTGGTGGACCGGGGGCGGGGATTGGCCACAGCTTGGTGGTCGGCCCTCCTGGCCCTCGCCGCCCAAATCACGTGGGTCGAGCTTGCGGCGCTGGGCTGCGCCTTATACGGAGCGGCCTCCCGCGATTGGGCGGGCTTCAAAATCCTGGAGTGGGCACTTTCAGCCCGCGGCCGTCGCCAGGCTGCGGGCAGACCCGGCTTCCCTCCCGCTCATCCTGGGCTCGGGCACAGGGCGCCGTTTCCCCACGCGCGAGGTGCCAGGGTCGGCTTGGGCAGACGCCACCGGAGCGGACTCCCGCATCGACCGTTGGCTCCTCAGTTTGGACAGCCTGGGCACGGTCCACTCCTCGTCGGCCAGGTCCGGGAAACGTTGGCGGCGATCGGGCACCAAGCCATCCATAACCGTGGCCTGCCAGTTCAGCAAAGCTGCGTGTAGGGCATAGGAGTTGCGCGCCCGCAGCACCGGTTCAGGGGGAGTGCTCCGGAGGGCAGTTGCGAGCCGGTCAACGACCTGCTGGCAGCCGCGCTGGCGAGTGATGTGAGTGCCTTCCAAGTGCATCTCCTCGAGGTGGTCGAGGCACATGTCGATTACCTGCAGCTGCAGTCGCGCGGTCGGGGGCAACTGGGCCCCGGGCGCGGGGGCAGACGACGACGTCAAATTCGGGCCTGGAAGGTTTGAGGCATTGAATTTCCACTGAGACATTGGGATTCCTCCATGCGGTCGGACCAGAGCCCGCGGTTTTGCGGCGCGCCGTCAATAGTCAACGCCGAGGAGCTCATAAGGTTTCATGCCCAAACGCGCGCTGGGGCCAGCCGGTGCCGGGTGCTCCGACTTTGGACCGTGTGCCCAGGCGGGGCGTGCCGGCGCCGGGGACAACCGGGCACACAACTGCTTTGACAGTCGTACCAATGCTCATGCCAACTATATGACTGCCAAACGAATACACTTAAAAAGATGGCACTTACGGATCGGTGCATGGCCACATATTAGCCTGCGTGTGTGTTAGGCTGGGTGCATGCGCTGGTATCCCCAGCCCGGTGTGACCACGACTGCGATTGCGGAAGGCGGGCCGACATGAATGAAATTGGCATCGATCCTGAGGTCATGTACCTGACCCACTACGCGGCGGTGCTGCGGTACGTGCGAGCCCGCGTAAACAGCCTGGAGCTGGCCGAGGATTTGGTCAGCGACGTATTCTGCAGCGCCGTCGCCAAGGCCGATGTCTACCAGAATCGGCGGGCCACGGCCCTGCCCTGGCTGTATCGGATTGCCGCTAACCGAGTCGCCGATTACTACCGCAGGCAGCGCGCCACGTACAGTCTGGAGTTGGCCACGGAGTTGGCGGACCCCGCCCCAGGGCCGATTGAGATCGTGGCGCGACGGGAGGCCCTTCGGACCATCTGGAGCCTGTCCCGGGCGCTGTCGGTGGCCCAGCGCACCGCGCTCTGGCTGCGCTACGGCGAGGACCTTGAATTGGCGAATATCGCCGCTCAGATGGGCCGCAGCGTAGCTGCGGTGAAGGTGCTCATCCACCGGGGCCTGCGGCGCCTGGCCGCCCTCCTCGCGGAACCCGCTGACCTCGGGCCCCTGGTGTAGTTGGTTTTAGCGACTGGCTCCCCTTGGGGGTGGTGCCAGTCGAGGGCGGGGCCGACGGGCCGCGGTGGCCCCGAACCATCTGGCAAGAGTGGTATGGGCCTGGGGCGACGCAGGCCGTAGGCGGGTCCGCGAGCACTGTGGCCGATCCGCTCAGGGCCGCTCGGATCCAAGCCTCTGTAGTCGCCATATTCTGGCGGCAAATAGTCGGCGGCGGAGCGTCCGAGGCAGCGGATCACGGGCTCGGGGTGACGGAGCTGCCTGCAAGCGAGTGTTCAAGCCCTGGTGCCGGCCCGGCCACCCCCAAACAAGATGCCCTTCAGCGATGTCCGCCTGGGCAGGTCGACGTCACCAGCTCCGCGCTGGACGACGGTCAGGCGGAGGCAGGTTCACCGCCCAACCAGGTCTCGATGGGTCTCCGGGATGCCCCTCGGTCAGCTCCGCTTGGTGGCCATGAGTCCCGGCGCGCTCGGCTGGGCCGCTCATTCACCACTGCAGGTTGCGCCCGACGCCCTGGCGCTGGGCCGCGTCGTAGACGAGCCGGGCGGCGGCCGAGTCCTCCACCGCCAGCCCGGTCGACTTGAAAACCGTGATCCGGTCGGCTCTGTCGCGACCGCGCCGGGGATCCGCCAGGACCTCGCCCAGCTCGGTGACGGTGAGAGGATCCCGGCCCTGAAGCTCCGCGGCCCCGGCCGGTGGCGGCGTGGTGACCGCTCCGCGCCACTCCACGAACACCGCGCCCTGGCTGACGGTGGGCGGGTCCAGCTCCGCTCCACTGCCAACCGATATCACGTGGCAGCCAGGCTCTAACCAACCATGGGCCAGGATCGGGGAGTTGGCGTTGGTGCAGCAGACCACCACGTCCGCCATGGTGACCGCCGCTTCGAAGCTGGTCGCTTCCTGAACTTGGGGATGCCCCCAATTGGAGACGGGAACGGGGTGGCGGCTCGCGATCCGGACTTGGTCGAATCTGCCCGTAGCCAGCAGCAGGTCCAGATGGGAGCGCGCTTGGACGCCGGCACCAAGAACGGCCAGGACATGCGATTCGGGCTGGGCTAGCAGCGCAACCGACAGGGCCGAGACCGCGGCGGTCCGGTGAGCCGTGATCGGCGCGGCGTCCATCAGGCAGAGCAGGCGGCCATCGGTCTCATCGAAGAGCGCGACTATGCCCTGGTGAGATGGTCTGCCCAGCGCCTGGTTGTCGGGGAAAACCGTAATCAGCTTGGTGGAGAGGGCCACCCCGGGGAGGTAGGCCGGCATGGCCGCTAGCAGGCCGGCTGGGGTGGTGGCAGCGACTCGGGGAGGCGCGACCGCCGAGCCATCGCTGTAGGCGCGCAGGGCTTGGGCCACCGCGTCAACTAACGGGCTTTCGCGGAGCAGCCTCTCTACCTCATGGGCGGCGAGGACGAGGGTATGGCCTTCTGGGTCCGGCTGGTCGAGTTCGCTCATGACTTTCCCAAGGGGGGCTGGTGGCCGACTTTGGGCTTCATTTTCAGCGATCCGGGCCGGGTCTCGCGTCCACCGCGTAAGGCGGCCACCAGCGGAGGCGGCACTGCGCTCGAGTCGTTGCGGGCCCTGAACGGGTCTTCGTCCCAGGGCCCGCGGTCACGGAGCCGATGGGGATGGTCGCCCTTGCCGACGCCAAGTCCCCTGAAGAGCTCTGGGCGACCGCGAGTGCTTACCATGGTCGATCCAGTGTCAGGTCGCTCGTCGCGGGGACGTCAAAAGGAACAGAGGCGGCGAGCCCAGAGCGCCCGCCGCCGGCAGCGTCGCGACCGGGCGGCGGAGGCGATCTATCAAGCCGTCCAGGCCGACTTCGACCTCATCTACGACCCGGAGGTTCCAGCTGGGGTGGCGGCCGAGGCCTTCGGTCGCCTCTTTCCGGACGGTCCCGCTGACTTTGAATTCACCGAACGGATGCTGGCCGAGGTGGGCCAGTCCCGGGCCGAGGCCATGGTTCAGGCCTCCCTGGCGGACCCGGCCAGCCCGGTGGCCCTGACGCTCGCGGCTGACGTCGCCTTGCTCATCGGTCGCGACCCGGCCGCCGCCCGCAAGTTCCTGGAACAGGCGAGCGCGCTTCAAGATGCCCCCGGATTGCAGCCGAGGCTGGCCCGGGTGGACGCCGATCAGGGTCGGCTGGTGGAGGCAGTGGCCAGGGCCGATGACTATCTTCTGGATCGGCCCGAGGACCATGCCCTGGATTTGGCCCGAGGGCTGTGGTTGGCTAGCCTCGCCGAGCTGGATGCCAAGCCGGCCCAGCCGTGCCCTTGCGGCTCGGGCCGCTCCTACGCCGACTGCTGCCAGGCTGCAGGAGCCGCCCATCTGGCTCGGTTTCGTGACCGCCAGGCCACCTATGAACTCCGCGAAGCGGCTCTGGCATATGCAACCCATAGGCCCACCTTGATGGACGCGGTCATGGCCGGTGTCGACGAGTGGGTGGAGGAGGGCGCTCTCGGCCGGGAAGAGGTGGACTGGCAGGGCCTGGCCGCCGGGGACCCGGCTGCCCAGGTGCTGCGGCTTGCGGTCGAACGGTCGCTGACTGCTCCGATCCTCGCCGACGACGACGATGACAAGGGGCACACCATCCTTCAGGCGTTCGCCGAAGACAGTTCCACACCGCCTGCCCTGGCGCGCAGGGCGCAGGCCTGGGCTGACCACGCCCTTTGGGGCATCTGGCAGGTGGAAGAGCCCGGCGATCCTGGCACCTTGATCAGCAACTACCTGAGCGGGACCCGGATCTATGCGCAGATCCCAGTCGAGCAGCGCGACGGGCTGCGTCGCTGGGGGATCGTGCTCGGCTGCTTCGTGCCGGTGGACGGGGTTTGGCGCAGTGGGAGCGCCTTCTATGAGGCCACCCCCGCAGAGGGCAGGATGCTGGCGCAGTTCCAGCTGGCCTTCCTGAGGCACGTAGGTCTCCGTCAGGAGGGCAAAAACGGCCCTATAGTGGCCTGGGCCGAGGCCACCACCCAGGCGATTGAGGAGCTGGCTTGGGTGCCCGATCCAGGGGCCCCGCCGCTGATCGTGACGGCCCTGGCCTCCTCCGTCGCCGCCGTCATGTTTCCCGCCCTGGTGGCCCACCTCCGGCGTGGCCGTGAGGCGCTGCCCCAGATGAGCAACACCGACGGCGACCCCATCGAATGGATCGAGGCCAGGCTGCACCTGACGGACCCCAAGGCAGCCAGGGAGGCAGTGCTGCGTCACCCCGATTTTGAAGTCCGCGATGGAGACGTAGGCTGGCTGGGCCGGACGATGTCCGCTTCGGAGCACGCGCAGGCCCAGGCTCAGCTGCGCAGCCAGGGCATGGAACCGGCCCCAGCCGCGCCTCCGGGCCGCTACTCCCGGGGCACTTTGAACTTCGGCGAGACCGAGGTGTCGGTCACGGTCAACTCCCGGCGGCGGCTGCAGACACTGATCGAGCTGCTCGGCGACCTCGGCCAACCGGCCGAGGTCATCGCCGAGACCGCCACCGACATCACCGAGGAGCTCCGGCAACGACGGCGCTGGATGCCCACTCAGGCCCCAACCTTTCCCGGCCCGGAGGCTCGCCACGCCTGGCTCTCGAACCTGGCTGATGAGCCTCATCCTGGCTTGAGCGGCCTGACCCCACGCCAGGCCGCCCAGCGCGAGGAATATCAGGACCGGCTGGAAGTGCTCCTTCAGGAGATCGAATATCAAGCCGGTCCCGGACCGTCGGACACCGACCCCACCGGGCTGCGCCAGATCCTGGGGCTGCTGTGACCTGGCTGGCCCGATCGAGCGTTGCGGCGCCAGGCGCGACAAGGTACAGGCTGCCCTAGCGACCCGGCCGGAGCGCCGGCTGGGACCTCGGTCGGCGGCAACTAGGCCATGGATGGCGCCGCCACGCCTGCAGTCCCTGGGGGGCTCTCTCGAAGCCGCCGAGAATCGACGGCTGGCGCCCGGTGGTCACCCGCTCGGAGCGCGGCCGGGCAAAGCGGCCCGGAGCTGGAATCGGTGGGCTCTGTCGCCCCAAGGGGAGGTCTCGACTCCTGGGTCGGCACCCACCGCTCCTGGATCGGCCCCCAAGTGGCTCGGAAGCCGAGTTCGCAACGCTTGCTCGCGGCGCCCGGTGCGGCACCATGGGCTGATGGGCGGCGCTGCGCCACTACGAGCCCGGACCTCTTTGGCAGCGTATCTTGCCCTCTCCCTGGCTGCCAGCGTGATGGTGGTGGGCGTCCCGGGAGTGGCCGCCAGCTCTTCATCCCCAGCTCCGCTTTGGGTCCGGCATCAGGTGTCGGGAGGGGTGGCGCCCTACACCATCACGGAGCCCGGCTACTCGTTGAGTCTGCCCGTGGGGTCCCCCTGGCTGACCCTGCGCTCGGCCTCTGTCAGCGGCAGCTTCACCTTCCCTCTGGTGGCCCTGATCGGACGCTCCAGTTGGCCATCCGGTGTCAAGATGCGCGCCGCCACCAAGGGGACCAGCCTTACCCTGTGGGCCACCGGGCCCTCCAGGCGGCCGTTGCAGCAGGGCGTGGTCACAGCCCACTCGGGTTTCTTCACCGTCCGGCTCGGCGGCCAGCTGGGCAGCGCCCCAGGGTTGGAGCCGGCCTTCTTCAGCACCGGCAGGGTCGGGCTCGCGATGGCCTCGATCACCAGCGGCTTCACACCCGACCCGAGGTTCAGCCCGCTGACCAGGACACCGGCTGTGCAGCTCGGGCCGATCCCAGTCGCGCCCTACACCGCCCCGTTCTCCCCGCCGCCGTTCGACGTGGAGTTGGCGACCCCAGTGGGCTGGGTGGGGATCGGCCTACTTCAGGTTCCCAACGCAACTCAGTTGGACGTCTCCAGCCGGGGGCAGGTGATGGTCAACTACCCGCTCTCCGTGCTGGCGCGCATCCAGGACCAGGGTGCCGGCGGTCGCATCAGCGCTCCTCGGGTGGCCGGCGACTCGGCAGCGGTCGGGACCTGGTTGCGGTTCCCGGAGTTCGTGGTGACGCTCGCGTCCAACTGGCTCACCGGTCTGTCGACCTACCATGACGCCCTCGCCAGCTTCGGTGCTGCCACCGTGGCCGCTCCCCCGGGGGCCCGCCCGAGCTGGTGGTCATGGCCCTTGGTGGACACCTGGGGCCAGCAGCTGGTGACGGACGCCGCCCGCAAGGACAACGAGTTCACCGCCGGCTGGGTGCTGCGCTATGTGGCCCTCTGGCGGCAGAAGTTCCATCTCAAACACTTCACCGTGATCATCGACGCCCAGTGGCAATCGACGCTGGGTAGCGCCACCCCCAGCAGCCGCTTTGGCGGGGCCGCTGGGATGCGCCACCTGGTTGATCAGCTTCACGCTCAGGGACTCAAGGTCCTGCTGTGGTGGCCGCTCTGGGTGGTCCCCCAGGGACCGGTGGGAAAGGTCAAGGCGGACCCGACATCGGCCCAGTTCGCGACCACCCTGGCCCGGCAGATGTCGACCGTCCTGGGCCGGGGCAAGCAGGGACTCCATGTCGACGGCCTGAAGCTCGACTGGGGCTCCCTGATTCCCGGGGCTAGCCACTATTCCCGGCCTCAGCTCGGGGTCGGCGCGGCGGCTCTGCTGCGCTATATGCGGCTTCTGGCCCAGGACGCCTGGCGCGTGCGGCCGGCGGCGGTCATCGACGCCAGCGCCATGGCGCCCCAGTTCGGGCGCTACGAGGACCTCCTGCGTTTGTACGACGCCAGCTCCGCCGACGCCTGGACCAACCGGGCGGCGGTGGTGAGCGCGGTCGATCCCCTCGCTCTGGTCGACGGCGATGGCTGGAGGCTCACCGGCTCCCAGGCGATTCCGCACATCATCGAGAGCGCTGTCTTCGGTACTCCCGCCATCTATTACGCCACCAGGTGGGGTGGGGGAGCGCCGATCTCGGATCCGGAGGCCGACGCCCTGGGCCTGCTGGTCGGGATGACCCAGGGCCGTGGGCAGGGCACCGCATGGCCCCTCCAGGGCGACAACGACTCCCCCCTGGACTCGCTGGTGGGCGACGACTGGACCTACACCGTCGCCGGCCGGCTGGTGGCCGAGAGCCTGGCCGGCGCCCAGGCTGCCGTCGTCTACCACTATCAGGCTGGCTGCCGGGCTCCATCTCAAGCGGAGATTGTCAGCCTGGTGGCGGGCAGACTGGCGGTGCCCCTGCCGGCGGGCGCGCGCCTGGTCCGGGTGACGCCGACTGTCCCAGCCGCGGTGACGGCGGGAGCAGGGACCCCAGTTGCGCTGCAGGCGAGGGCGGGTGTCGCCTACTACCTGACCCTCACCGGCTGCTGAGCGCTGGGTTAGCGCGCGGGGGCTGGAGGATAGCGTGGGGCCGTTTCGCGCCCCCAGCCTCCTGACTTCAGGGTCCCGCAGGCCTTAAAATCCTACCCACTAAGGTCGGTAGGTTTCCGACGCCGGTTGCAAGCTGATGAATCGGGCTGGGTGCCGGCCCGCCCGAGCGAACGGTCCCTTTGTGGAGTGCGAGATTCTTGACCGGAACGATGCCTGAACCCTTGGCCGCGGCCCCACCGTGGGTCGGGCGTGGGCTGACCCGTCGCGAGGACCGGCGCCTGGTGCAAGGCCAGGGCTCCTACCTGGACGACCTCGACTTTCCCCAGGCAGCCCATGTCGTCTTCGTGCGCAGCCTGATCCCCCACGCTCGCATTCGGGGGGTCGACTGCACGCTCGCGCGAGCCATGCCCGGAGTGCTGGACATTGTGACCGCAGCCGACCTGCCGGATTCGGTACGTCCACTCCCACTTCGGGCCACCCCGCTCCCGGATGGGTTCAGCGTGGCCGACATTCCCATGCCGATCCTGGCTCGCGAGGAGGTGCGCTTCACCGGGGAGGCGGTGGCCGCGGTCCTGGCTGAGACCGCGGCCCAGGCTGAGGATGCGGCCGACCAAGTGCAGCTGGACCTTGAGCCGCTGCCCGCGGTGAGCGGGCCACGGTCCGCCCTGGTGGGGGAGGCGCGGGTCCACCAGGAGCTGGCTGACAACGTCGTCTTCCGCTGGCATGGTGGAGGCGGGGACGTTGGGGCGGCCTTCGCCAAGGCTCACCGGGTGGTCAGGGGCCGATTTTCGATCCCCCGGCTGCAGGCCTCCCCGATCGAGACCAGGGGCTGCGTCGCCAGCTTCGATGGCCAGCTCCTCAGCCTGTGGTGCTCCTCTCAGGATCAGCACCGTCCCCGGCTGCAGCTGGCCCATGTGCTCGGCCTCGATCTGGACCGGGTTCGGGTGGTGGTCCCCGACGTGGGTGGCGCCTTCGGGAGCAAGGGCGGATTGGCCGCCGAGCATGCGGTCGCGGCGGTGCTGGCGATGCGCCAGGGGTGTCCCGTGAAGTGGGTGGAGACTCGCTCCGAGAACTTTCTCGCCGCCTACCAGGGCAGGGGCATGGATGCCGAGGCGGAGTTGGCGGTGGGTGACGACGGCCGGCTGCTCGGGCTTCGGGTCGACCTTGTCAGCGATGCCGGGGCCTACCTGCTGGGGCACACGGCGGTGGTTGCGGCTACCGCCAGCGGCCTGCTGACCGGTGCTTACCGGATCCCCGCTGCCGACGTCAGCGTGCTGGGGGTCGCCACCAACCGGGTGCCGACCGGCCCCTATCGCGGCGCCGGGAGGCCCGAGGCCGCCTTCGTGATCGAGCGAATGGTGGACATGGCGGCTGCGGAGCTGGGACTCGACCCAGTCGAGATGAGGCGCCGGAATCTGGTGCCTCCGGAGGCCTTCCCGTACCGAACCGCGATTGGCGCCGAGTACGACTCCGGAGACTATCCCGGGCTCTTGGACCGCGCCCTCGAACTCGCCGACTACGACGGTGAACGACAACGACAGACTGGCGCGCGGGCCGAGGGCCGGCTGCGGGGAGTTGGGGTGGCGGTGGTGGTGGAGTCGAGCGGAAACAGCGGCTGGGAGACGGCCGCCGCTCGGCTCCTCTCCGACGGCCGGGTGCTGCTGCTGCCGGGCTCCTCAGAGCACGGGCAGGGCCACGCGACCACTTTCGCCCAGATCGCCGCTGACCAGCTGGGAATCGACCCTGCGGAGATCGACGTTGCGAGCGGCGACTCGGCCCAGGGCCTTCTCGGCATGGGGACCTTCGCCAGCCGCTCCGTCACCGTCGGAGGCTCAGCCCTACTGTTGGCGCTGGAGGAACTGCAGCGCCGCTGTCTGGTCTGGGCCGCTCATCTCCTGGATGTTCCGGAGGAGCAGCTGACCTGGGATCGGGGCTCGGTGCGGAGTCACGACTCCGCGGCCAGCATCACCCTTCCCGAGATAGCCGCAGCGTCCGCGCGGAGCCACAGCTCCGAACTGCCCACGCTTCAGGGCGACGGCAGGTTCACCCTCCCGGGCCTGGCCTACTCATCCTGCGCCTGCTGTGTGACCCTGGAGGTGGACCCCGAGACCGGGGCTCTGGAGATCGAGCGGATGGTGGCGGTCGACGACGCCGGCACGATCATCAATCCGCGCCTGGCCGAGGGGCAGGTGGTGGGGTCAATGGTCCAGGGCCTGGGGGCAGCCGTCTTCGAGGAGGTGCTCCACGACCTTGACGGCCAACCCCTTACCGAGAGTTTTCTGAGCTACGCCATCCCCAGTCTGCCCGACATCGACATGGCGATCGCCGCGGAGTTCCGACCCACTCGTTCACCGCTGAGCCCGCTCGGGACCAAGGGCGTGGCCGAGAGCGGTTGCATCGCGGTCCCGGCGGCGCTGGCCAACGCGGTCTGTGACGCCCTGGCCCCACTGGGGGTGGTGCACGCAGACCCCCCTTATTCGTTTGAGCGGCTGTGGACCCTGATAGGAGGTGAGCGATCATGACCAACCCCGAGCCCAGGGTGGACCTGGAGCGGATGCGCCAAGTCTATGAGACCACGCGCGAGCAGACCCGGAGCGCTCCGACGATAACGCAACGGGCGGTGGCCCGGATCGACCGCGACCTGCATATGGAGGGCCGGGTCGGCAACTTCAAGCTGGAGTCGGACGAGCCTCCCGAGGGCGGCGGTGAGGGTCGCGCGCCCCGGCCGCTGCAGTACCTGCTGGCCGGGGCGGCGTTTTGAATGCTCACCCAATTGGCGAAGTTTTCGCCGCTGTACGGAGTCGAGATCATGAACGCTGAGGCTGATGTGCGGGCTCAATTCAGCCTCGCCGACAAGTACGACCTGGGCGGGCCCCCAGGGGCATTCCAGGAGGTCAGCTTCGTGCTCCGGGTGGACAGTCCGGCGCCGATCGAGATGGTGGCCCAGCTCTGCGCCCACGCAGAACGGGCCTGTCATGCCAGTCAGACCTTCAAGGTGGCGGTCCCGACCAGCTTTGAGGTCAGCCTCAACGGCGAGTCCATCGGCGATCCCACTCGGGTTGAGCCAAGTTGAGCGCCCAGGCCAAGGCGGCCCTGGTGACAGGTGGCTCTCGAGGCATGGGGCGCAGCTCGGTGCTGGCGCTGGCCCAGCATGGCTTCGACGTGGCGATCAACTTCAGCCGCAACCAGGAGCCGGCGGAGGAGACCGCGGAGCTGGTCCGCGAGCTTGGCCGCCAGGCGCTGGTGGTCAAGGCCGACGTCAGCGACGAGTCCGCGGTGCGGGCCATGCTGGATGCCTGTTCGAGGACCTTCGGGCGCCTCGACGCTCTGGTCAACAACGCCGGCACCACCATCGACACGCCTCCGGGCGACCTAGACGGCCTGCTGATGGAGGATTGGGACCGGGTCTTTGCGGTCAACGTGCGCGGGCTGTTCCAGGTGACCAGGGCGGCAGTTCCGCTCCTGCGCCAGTCGCCGGATGCCAGCGTGGTCAATATGGCCAGTATCGCCGGGCTGCGCCCGAGCGCCCAGCCATTCCCATACGCCGCCTCCAAGGCGGCGGTGGTCAACCTGACCCGGACGCTGGCCCGCCTCTTAGCGCCTGAGGTGAGGGTCAACGCGGTGGCGCCGGGCTGGGTGCTGGGGGAGTGGATGGAGCAGACCCTTGGGGACAACTACCAGCGCCTGATGGACCGGCGGGCGGCCCACACCCCCATGCGCCGGGTGGCGACGCCGGACGACGTTGCCGAGGTGGTGGTCTCCCTGATCGTGTCGAACCACCTGGTCACCGGGGAGGTCGTGGTGATCGACGGAGGCTATAGCGCCTCCACCTAGCGGGATTGGATTTGAGCAACCAACGGTGCGGATTTTTGGGGAGGAAACCTTGAAGTCAATCGACGTCCATGTTCATCCTTACACCGAGGAGGTGTTGGCGGTCACCCCGGACTGGTTCTGGGGCCACGCCCGCAAGACCTTCAACTTCGGAGGCAAGCCGATCACAGTCGACGACATGGTCCGCACCATGGATCAGGATGAGGTCGAGAAGTCGGTGCTGCTGGCTTTCGACTGCGAGACCACCCACG
>Ga0307372_10009268_pt1 | contig 13617 bp, 14 predicted proteins | sample OX1MG_FD_202533 | JGI IMG/M metagenome (GOLD analysis project Ga0307372, IMG submission 202533) | Soil microbial communities from Risofladan, Vaasa, Finland - OX-1 | ecosystem: Environmental > Terrestrial > Soil > Coastal area > Acid sulfate soil | place: Finland: Risofladan, Vaasa | collected...
GCTGAGCACGAGCGTGACCACCGACGGGACCGCGGCGCGCGCGCCGCTGGCCGGCCGGGTGCCGATCACCGTGCCGAGGGGTTGGTCGCTCACCTGCGGCGTGGAATCGAGCACCGTGGTGAACCCCGCGGCGGTGAGCGCCGAATCTGCCTGCGCGCGCACCTGGCCCACGACGTTCGGCACCTGGGCCGTGCGCGCGCCGGCGCTGAGGTCGAGCGTCACCACGGATCCCAGCGGCTCGCGGCTGCCCTGGTCGGGTGATTGCTGGATCACGGTGAGCCGCGGCGCCGCGTCCTGGAACCGCATCTCGCCCCGCTGGGCCTTGAACCCGATCAGCTGCAGGCGTTGGCTCGCGGCATCGAAGCTCAGGCCCGTGACGTTGGGAACCCTGGCGTCCTCGGGCGGCGCGCCCGGAGGGAATATCACGAACGCGACGATGCCCCACGCCAGCGCGCTGCCGGCCACAGCGGCGATCAGATAGGGCGCGGCGCGCCGCCACCATCCCGGCTTGCTCACGCGCCCCGCCGCAGTCGCGCGGCGAACGCGCCGTCGGTGCCGTGACGCTGCGGCAGCACGCGCAACAGTCCGCCGTCCAGCACCTCGCCAGGCACCGTCCCGGGTCCGGGCGGCTCGAGCCGCCAGTCCGGATGCCCGGCCAGGAACCGATCCACCTGCTCGTCGTTCTCTTCCGGTTCCAGCGAGCAGGTGCTGTATACGAGGAGCCCGCCGGGTCGGACGAGACCCGCCACGGACGCGAGCAGCATCGTCTGCACCGCCGTCATCACGGCGAGATCCGACGGCTTGAGGCGCCAGCGCGCGTCGGGGTGCCGGCGCATGGTGCCCGTGCCCGTGCACGGCGCATCGAGCAGCACCACGTCCACCGGCCGCAGCGCGGGCGCGCGCGCGTCGGCCACGTAGGGATGCACGTTGTCGAGTTCCAGGCGCTTCACGTTCTCGATCACGCGCTTGAGCCGGCTGAGCGACGCGTCGCTCGCGAGCACGACGCCCGCGGTGCGCGCCAGCTCCACCGATTTCCCGCCCGGCGCCGCGCACAGGTCGGCCACCGTCGCGCCCGTTGGAATGGCGGCGTACTTGGTGACGAGCGTGGACGCCGGATCCTGGATGTGGAACAGCCCGCGCTTGAACGCGCCCAATTCGGTGAGCGCCGGAATGGGGCCGGCCAGCACCATGCTGTCGCTCACCAGCGGCACATCGAGTGCGCGCACGCCGGCCGACTCGAGCGCCGCCTCGAGCTGCTCGCGCACCACGTGCACGGGGCGGGCGACGATCGGCGGCTCGGTGTTGTTGGCGGCGAGCAGCCGCCGCGTGTCGGCCTCGCCCCAGCGCTCCAGCCATCGCGCCACCAGCCATCGCGGATGCGAGAACTCCGTGGCCAGCGCGTCCACGGCATCGGTGGCGGCGGGGAGCGCCAGCGCGTCGCGTTCGCGGTCCAGCCGCCGCAGCACCGCATTGGCCAGCTTGCCGGCGCCTTCGCCGGCCCGCTCCTTGGCCAGTTCCACCGTCTGCGCGATCGCGGCGTACGCGGGCACGCTGCCCATCGCGAGCAGCTGGTATGCGCCCAGGCGCAGGAGGTCGAGCAGCTCGGCGTCCAGCCGTCCCAATCCGCCGCGCACCCGCTCGGCGAGCAGGGCATCGAGGCGCCCGCGCATGCGCAGCATGCCGTACACGAGTTCGCGCGTCCATCGGCGGTCGCGCGCGTCGAGCGGGTGCGTCCGCCGGTCGAACGTGGCGTCGAGCAGTTCCCCGCGGCGCAGGTCGGCGCAGACGCCCGCGGCGACCACGCGCGCATCGGTCACCCCCGCGGGCCGGGCGAGTGTGGCGTTGCCGTGCACTGGATGGTCGTGACCTGCCATAAGGTGCGTCGCGTGAGAGTCCTACGGCGCGGCGTCCGCTGACCCCGCGTAGGCTGAAAGATACTCCTCCGCCGCCCGTTCGGTATCGTCGCGATCCCAGAGCCCGCGGATCACGGCGACGCCGTGAAATCCCAACGCGCGCAGCGGCGCCACGTGCTGCGGCGCGATGCCGCCGATGGCCACGAGCGGCAGATCGGTGAGCCCCGCCAGCTCGTGGCCGAGCAGCGCCATCGGCGTGCGCGGCGCGCGTCCGGGCGGCGGGGTGAGCACGTGGGCGATCACGCCCCATGCCGCGCCGTCGCGCGCCGCGGCCAGCCCCTGGTCGCGGGCATGGATGCTCGCCCCCACGGCCAGCGCCGGGGCGATGCGCCGCGCCGTGCGCACGTCCATCGACGCGCCGGTGAGCTGGACGCCGCGCGCGTTAGACGCCAGCGCGGCGTCCACGCGATCGGTGACCACCACCCAGGCGCCGGTCTCCTCCTGCAGCGCGGCGAGCGCCGAGGCCACGGCGATCAGCCGTTCGGCGCTCGCCGCCGGCGCGCGTACCTGCACCGCGCCCCGCGCGCCCAGCGTGCGCATCAGGCGCTCCGCCCGCTCGAGGAATCCCTGGCGTGCGATCACCGCGTCGCTGGTGACCGCATGGATGACGGGAAGGTTGAGCGCTCTCACACCGCGGGCGCGGGGTCGAACACTTGCCCCACGGCGATGCCGCGGCCGCGGTACCACTCGGCGGGGTCCATCCGCCGCTTGCCGGCCGGCTGGACCGCGGTCAGCCGGGTGCCGCCGTCGCCGCACGCCACGAGCAGCCCCGCGTCGTCCACCCCCACCACCTCACCCGGCCGGCCGTGCGCCTCGGGGGCCGCGCGCGCGCCGAACAGCTTGACCTCGGCCCCGTCGAGCACCGTGAACGCGCCCGGCTTGGGATCGTAGGCGCGAATGACGCGCGACACGACCGCCGCCGGCTGCCGCCAATCCACCTGCGTCATCGGGCGCGTGATCTTGGGCGCATAGGTGGCGCGGGTGTCGTCCTGCGGCTCCTCGCGGGCGGCCTCCAGTTCCAGCAGGGCCAGCGCCTCGATCACCGCCGCCGCGCCCATCTCCGAGAGCCGCAGCGACAGCTCGCCCGTCGTCTCGTCGTCGTAGATCGGCGTCGCGGCGCGCAGGATCACGGGACCGGCGTCGAGCGCCGGCACCATGCGCATGATCGACACGCCGGTCTCGCTGAGCCCGTCGCGGATGGCCGCCTGGATGGGCGCCGCGCCGCGCAGCGCCGGCAGCAGCGATGCATGGATGTTGAGCGTGCCCAGGCGCGGGAGGTCGATCACGTCCTGCGGCAGGATGTGTCCGTACGCCACCACCACCGACACGTCGGGCTCGAGCGCGGCGACGCTGGCCAGGAACGCCTCGCCGCGCGGCCGTTCGGGCTGCAGCACGGGAAGGTTCTGGCGCTCGGCGATCTGCTTGACCGGCGACGCCTCGAGCGTGGAGCGTGACCGTCCCACCGGGCGGTCGGGCTGCGTGACCACGCCGACGACGTCGAACCCCTCGCCGATCAGCGCCCGGAGGGCCGGGCTGGCGAAATCAGGGGTGCCCCAGAAGAGCACGCGCACTCACATCTCCTCGTCGCGGTGATGATGCGCCGCGATATCGGCCGCCGTGAGGCGGCGGATGAGGCCCGGATACTTCTCCTTCTCCTTGGTCCACTTGGCCAGCGCGCTGCGGCGCTTGAGCACGCTCAGATAGTCGATGAACAGCGTGCCGTGCAGGTGGTCGATCTCGTGCTGCATGCAGCGCGCCAGGAGATCGGTGGCCTCCACCTCGAACGGCTGGCCGTCGCGATCGGTGGCGCGGACGACGACGCGCGTGGCGCGCACCACGTCGGCGTAGACGTCGGGGATGGAGAGGCATCCCTCCTCGCCCTTGGCCGATCCTTCGCGGAGCACGATCTCCGGATTGATGAGGACGAACCGCTGGCCGTCCACATCGATCACCGTGAGCCGCTCGCGCCGGCCCACCTGGGGCGCCGCGAGACCGATCCCCTTGGCGGCGTGCATGGTGGCGAACATGTCGTCGATCAGGGCGCGCAGGGCGTCCGTGACCTCCGCGACGGGCAGGGTCTCCTCACGGAGAATCGGGTCGCCGAGGACGCGAATCTCGAGGAGCGGCATTACGCCGAGGTGACCGTGGCACCCGCCACGATCTTGGCGATGCGACCCCGCTCGATCACCAGCCGCGTCTCGCCGGACTTGATCGTCACGCGGTCGTCGTTGGTCGGCTTCGTCGTGCCGTCGCTCTGGAGCGACTCCTTGATGTGCACGACCTCGCCCACCACGCCCCCCGCCGTCACCACCTCGTCGCCCTTCTTGAGGCCCATCAGTGCCTGGTCGTGCTGGCGCCGCTGCTTCTGCTGCGGGCGGATGAGCAGGAAGTAGAAGATCGCGATGATGAGGGCGATCTGGAACAGGAACGGGGCCAGCGAACTCTGGCCGCCGGCCGAGGGCGCCATCGCGAGCATGGCGTACAGGGGAAGTGTCATACGGGAGTGCTCGTCCGTGAGTGGTAGCGGTCCAGCCAGTGCTGGCTCCAGCCGTCGAAGGCGCCGTCGCGAATGGCGGCGCGCGCGTCGCGCATCAGCGAGACCAGGAAATGTACATTATGCAGCGAGAGGAGGCGCAAGCCGAGCATCTCGTCGGCCAGGAACAGATGGCGAAGGTAGGCGCGCGAGAATCGCCGGCACGCCGAGCAGGTGCACGCCTCGTCCAGCGGCCGTTCGTCGGCCCGGTACTCGGCCCGTTTGATGTTCACCCGCCCGTCGCGCGTGAACGCGGCCCCGTTGCGCCCAAGGCGCGTGGGGGCCACGCAGTCGAACAGGTCCACGCCGCGCCGCACGCCCTCCACCAGATCCTCGGGAAACCCCACGCCCATGAGATACCGCGGCCGATCGGTGCGCAGGGCGTGGTTCACCACGTCGAGCATCGCGTACATATCGGGCTTCTCCTCGCCCACCGAGAGTCCGCCGATGCCGAAGCCCCGCCACTCATCCAGATCCTGGATGGCGCGCGCGGCCTCGCGCCGCAGGCCGGCGTGGATCCCACCCTGCACGATCGGGAACAGCGCTTGCGGGCGGTCATGCGCCAGCGCGTTGAACGCGGCGCGGCAGCGGGCCAGCCAGCGCACGCTCCGCTCGCTGGCGTCGCGCGCCGCGGTCGCATCGCTCTGGCCGGGAATCACGTGGTCGAACTGCATGATCACGTCGGCGCCCAGGTTCCGCTCGATCTCCATCACCGCCTCGGGGCTGAACCGATGGCGCGAGCCGTCCAGGTGGCTGCGGAACTCCACGCCGTCCTCGTCCACCGTGCGCAGCGAGGCCAGCGAGAACACCTGGAAGCCGCCCGAGTCGGTGAGGATCGGCCCGTCCCAGTGCATGAACCGGTGCAGGCCGCCGAGCTGCCGGATGAGCTCGTCGCCGGGCCGCAGGTGGAGATGATACGCGTTGGCGAGGATCATCGGCGCGCCCATGGCGCGCAGATCGTCGGGGTCGAGCGCCTTGACGGTGGCCTGCGTCCCCACGGCCATGAACGCGGGCGTCTCCACCGCGCCGTGCGGCGTGGTGAAGGTGGCGGCGCGGGCCGCGCCCTGCTGGTGCTCGATCGTGAAGTCGAAGAGTTCGCGCATCGCTAGAGAATCACCATCGCGTCGCCATACGAATAGAACCGGTAGCCGGCGGCGATCGCCTCCCGGTACGCCCGCATCGTGAGTTCGTAGCCCGCGAATGCCGCGACCAGCATGATGAGTGTGGAGCGGGGCAGGTGGAAGTTGGTCACCAGCCGATCCACGGCGCGGAAGGCGTACGGCGGGCGGATGAAGATGCGCGTTTCCCCCTCGCCCGGCACGATCGCGCCGTCGGCGCCGGCCGTGCTCTCGAGGGTGCGGACCGCCGTCGTGCCCACGGCCCACACCCGCCCTCCCGTGGCGCGCGCGGCGTTGATCGCGGCGGCGGCCGGCGCGGATACGGCGTACCACTCCTCGTGCATGACGTGCTGCGCGGGGTCCTCCACCTCGACGGGCTTGAAGGTGCCGGCGCCCACGTGGAGCACCACGTCGACCCGGCGCACGCCCTTGGCGGCGAGCGCGTCGAGGAGGCCCGACGTCAGGTGCAGTCCGGCCGTGGGCGCCGCCACCGACCCGCGCTCGCGGGCATACACGGTCTGGTAGCGCTCGGCATCCGGCGGCGCGTCGGGTCGGTCGATGTACGGCGGCAACGGCACGTGGCCGAACCGCTCGATGGCGTCGTCGATCGAACCCTCGGCCCGCAGCCGCACGATCCGCGTGCGGCGCTCGGTGATCGACACGATCTCGGCGTCGAACCCCGGCGCGACATGGACCACCCGGCCGGGCTTGAGCTTCCCGCCGGGCGACACCATCGCCTCCCACGTGCCGTCGCCGACCGGCTTGAGCAACAGGATCTCGGCGGGCGCCCCCGAGTCACGCGTGCCGAGCAGACGCGCGCGGAGCACGCGCGTGGTGTTGAGCACCAGCACGTCGCCGGCGGGAATGAGCGTGCGGAGATCGGAGAATCGCGCGTGGGCGATCGTGCCGGCCGCCCGATCGACGACCATCAGCCGGCACGCGTCGCGCGGCTCGACCGGCGTCTGGGCGATGAGCGACGGCGGAAGCGGGAAGTCGTAGTCGGAAGTGGCGAGGCCGAGTGGGGGCATGGGACGGAAAGCTAAACGGCCAGTGCGGAGACCAGCGCGGGGCGACGAGCGCGCGGGTGGTCTTCCGCGCGCGTCGCCGTTGTTACAGCAGCTCTCCCTGTCCGCCCGCCGGCACCACATATCCGAAATGCCGATAGGCCTGGGCCGTGGCCACGCGCCCGCGCGAGGTGCGCTGCAGGAATCCGTTCTGCACCAGGAAGGGCTCGAACACCTCCTCGATCGTATTCGCGTCCTCGCCCACCGCGGTGCCGATGCTCGCCAGTCCCACCGGCCCGCCGTCGAACTTCTCGATGATCGTCTTGAGGATGCGCGCGTCCATGTCGTCGAGGCCGAACTCGTCCACGTCGATCATCCGCAGCAACTCGCCGGCCACCTCGCGCGTGATCGCCCCGTCGGCCCGCACCTGCGCATAGTCGCGCACCCGGCGCAGCAGGCGATTGGCCACGCGCGGCGTCCCCCGCGCGCGGCGGGCGATCTCGCGGGCGCCCTCGGCATCGATCGCCACGCGCAGCACCTCGGCCGAGCGCACGACGATCTGTTCCAGATCCTCGGGCGGGTAGAAGTTCAGGCGTTCCACGATGCCGAATCGGGCGCGCATCGGCGGCGTCAGCATCCCGAACCGCGTCGTGGCGCCGATCAGCGTGAACCGTTCGATCGGCATCGTGATCGTCTGCGCCTTGGGCCCCTCGGAGAGCCGGATGTCGATCTTGAAATCCTCCATCGCGGGGTAGAGGAATTCCTCGATGATCGGGCGCAGGCGGTGGATCTCGTCGATGAACAGGATGTCGCCGGCGCGCAGGTTGGTGAGCGTGCCCACGAGATCGCCGGGCTTCTCGAGCGCCGGGCCGGAGGTGGTGCGCACGTTCACGCCGAGTTCGCGCGCGATCAGTTCGGCGAGCGTCGTCTTGCCGAGCCCGGGCGGCCCGAAGAACAGCGCGTGATCCAGTGGCTCGCGGCGCGCCAGCGCGGCGTCGATCCAGATGCGCAGGCTCTCCTTGACCTTGGTCTGGCCGATGAATTCGGCCAGACGCTGGGGGCGCAGCGACAGCTCGACGACCGACTCGTCGGGGAGCGCTTCGGGCGTGGTGATCTCGGCGCGGGTCATGGAAGGTGAGAGAGTATATGCGGCGCTTGTCCGGGGCGCGCCCCACCGTGGCCAATATACCGAATAGACGCCGAATACGTGAGAGTGGGGTTGCCGCGGCACGCGCCGGCCGCCGTCTGGGCCATGCGGCGAAGCTGCCGTTTACACCGCTCAGCGGTTCAGCTTCGCCAGCCGCTCCACCGCGCGTTCGAGCGTCTCGAGCTTCTTGCAGAACGCGAACCGTACCAGCGAGCGTCCCAACGCCGGGTCGTGGTAGAAGCTCGATCCGGGCACGGTGGCCACGCCGATCTCCTTGGCCATCCACTTGGCGAACGTCACGTCGTCGTCGGCGCTGAGCGCCGAGAAATCGGCCAGCACGTAGTACGCCCCCTCGGGCACGGAGAACGTGAATCCCGCCTCGCGCAGCGCCGGCAGGAGCAGTTCGCGCCGCGCGCGGTACTCCTGCGCCATGTGGTTGAAGTACTCGGCGTCGAACCGCATGCCCACGGCGCCCGCCGCCTGCAGCGGCGCCGGCGCGCCCACGGTGAGGAAGTCGTGCACCTTGCGGATGGCCGCCGTCTGCTCGGCGGGCGCGATGGCGTATCCCAGCCGCCACCCGGTGCAGCTGAACGTCTTCGACAATCCCGAGATCGTGATCGTGCGCTCCCGCATGCCCGGCCAGGTGGCCAGCACGTGGTGGTCGCCGGCGTACCGGATGTGCTCGTAGATCTCGTCGGTGATCGCCCAGGCGTCGTACTTGATGCACAGCTCGGCGATGAGGTTCATCTCCTCACGCGTGAACACGCGGCCGGTGGGATTGTGCGGCGTGTTGATGATGATCGCCTTGGTGCGCTCGCTGAACGCCGCCCGCAGGCGGTCGGGATTGAGCGTCCAGTTGGGCCGGTCGAGCGGCACGAATACGGGCTTGGCGCCGGCCAGGATCGCGTCGGGGCCGTAGTTCTCGTAGAACGGCTCGAGGACGATCACCTCGTCGCCCGGATCGACGAGCGCCAGGAACACGCTGGCCATCGCCTCGGTGGCTCCGCACGTCACGGTGATCTCCCGCTCCGTGTCCACCTCCATGCCGTACCAGCGCCGGTACTTCTCGGCCACCGCCAGGCGCAGCGCCGCGCTCCCCCACGTGATCGCGTACTGGTTCACGTCGCCGTGGATCGCGGCGCACGCGGCGTCCTTCATCGGCGCCGGCATCGGAAAGTCGGGAAAGCCCTGCGAGAGATTGACCGCTTCGTAGAGGTTGGCGACTCGCGTCATCTCGCGGATGACGGATTCCGTGAACGTCGCCGTGCGCTGCGCTGCTCGCACCGGGGGCTCCGTGGCAGAGAGGGGAGGGGAGAACGTCGCTCGGAATCTAGCGCGCCGCTACCGCGGCCAGCGCGCGGCGGATGAGCTCCGCCGCCGGCAGGCCGCGGCCGCCCGCATCGAGCGCGGCGCGCACCGCCTTCTCGGCGTCGGCCGGCGAGTAGCCCAGCGAGACGAGCGCGCGGATCGCGTCCTCCGAGCCGGCCCCCTCGGGGCGCGGCGCGGCGCCGTCCACCGCGAGGTCCTCCAGCTTGTCGGCCAGATCGAGCAGGATGCGCTCGGCCTTCTTGCGCCCCACGCGCGGCACGCTCTGCAACGTCGCGATGTCCTTCTCGCCCAGCGCGCGCACCAGGCGCTCGGCCGTGAGGTGCGACACGAGCGCCAGCGCCAGCGCCGGGCCGACGCCGTTGGCGGTGAGCAGGAGCTGGAACACCCGCCGTTCGAACGGCGTGCGGAAGCCGAACAGCAGCCAGCCGTCGTCGCGCACCACGAGATGCGTGTGTAGGTGCACCGGATCGCCCAGCTTGGGGAGCACTTCGAACACGCTGAGCGGGATCAACAGCTCGTAGCCCACGCCGCCGGAGGTCATCACGGTCACGCGGTCGAGCGAGCGGGCGCTCAGGCTGCCGCGCACTTCGGCGATCACGCGCGGCCTCCCGGGAGCACGTACAGCTTGGGCACGCGCGCGCCCATGATGCAGGCGAGCGCCGCGGCCACGCCGTCGGCGGCATCGGACGGCTGGGGCGGCGACTTGAGGCGGAGCAGCTTGGTGACCATGAACTGCACCTGTTCCTTGGTGGCGGCGCCGCGGCCCACCACGGCCTTCTTGATCTCGGCGGGCGGGAACTCGTGGATCGGGATGCCGCGCTGCTCGCCGGCCAGCAGAATCACGCCGCGCGCGTGCCCGAGGACGATCGTCGTCCGCACGTTGCGGGCGTAGAACACGTCCTCCACGGCCATCGCGTCGGGCCGGTGCCGGTCGAGCAGTTCACACACCCCGTCGTAGATCTCGCGGAGGCGCGCCGGCAGCGGGTCGCGCGCCTTGGTGCGCAGCACGCCGCACTCCACGAGCACCGGTTGGCGGGTGCCGTCTCCGCGCACGACCCCGTAGCCGGTCTGCGCCGTGCCGGGGTCGACGCCAAGGACGAGCACTACCCGGCGTTCGCCATGTCGGCGACGTCGATGTCGAAGTTGGCCCAGACCTTCTGCACGTCGTCCATCATCTCGAGCTCTTCGAGCAGCTTGAGCAGCTGCTCGGCCGTCTTCCCCTCGACCTTCACGGTGTTCCTGGGCACCATCACCACGGGCTCCGACTCGGCCACGGCGATGCCCTTGGCTTCGAGCGCCTCCTTCACCCCGTGGAACGCCGCGGGTTCGGTGGTCACCACGTACACGTCCCCGTCGCGCGCGAAGTCCTCGGCACCCGCGTCGAGCGCCGCTTCGAGCGCCTTGTCCTCGCCGTACTTGGTGGCGTCGATCGTGAGCTGGCCCTTTTTGTCGAACATCCAGGCCACCGAGTTCTGAGCGCCCACGTTCCCGCCGCCGCGCGACATCTTGTGGCGCACGTCGGCCACGGTGCGCGTGGCGTTGTCGGTGAGCGCGGCGATCATGATCGCCACGCCGCCGGGGCCGTACCCCTCGTACATCAGTTCCTGGTAGTCCACGCCCTCGAGTTCGCCCGTGCCCTTCTTGACGGCCCGCTCGATGTTCTCCTTGGGCATGGAATTCTGGCGCGCCGTGTCGATGGCCGTGCGCAGCCGCGCGTTGCCCCCCGGATCGCCGCCCCCCTGCTTGGCGGCGATGGTGATTTCACGGATGAGCTTCGTGAACAGCGCCCCGCGCTTGGCGTCGGTCGCTGCCTTGTAATGCTTGATCTGCTTCCATTTGCTGTGGCCAGCCATCGGCAGCTCGCGAGTCGGATGGAACGCACCACGGAACCGATTGCCAATATAGCCCGCGCGCCCACACCGGCCAACGCCGGCCGGCCCACGGCGCAAACGAAACGCGGGAGCCCCGAGAGGCTCCCGCTCACCCGCCCGCGACGCGGCGCGCGCTCAGCCGCCGCCCAACCGGATGGCGAGCGTGGCGCGGAATCCCGTCATGTTCGAGTTCCCGGTCGTGCTGCCCACGACGCCGGCCGTGTAGCCGGCGAACGGCGTGATCGCGTACCCGCCGAAGTCGTAGTTCAGGCGCAGCCCGACGGTGCCCATGTAGCTCGTGGGCACGGCATCCTGCGTCCACACGCGGCCCTCGAGGCTCGGCTCGATGGTCAGATCGCCGGAGTGGAAGCCCACCGCCACGCCGGTATTGGCGATGTTCTCGCGTCCCGTGATCGTGTGGTCGGCCAGCTCGCCCGACGCGCGGAACAGGTCCCATCCCGCCACCACGACGTCGGCGTTGCCGATCGAGTTGGAGATCGACGCCTGCGTGATGTAGCGGTCGCCGGTGTTGTACGCCGACGAGTTGGCCTGGTCGTTGCCGAATTTGGAATACGTGAAGCCCATCGAAATACGGCCGGTGCCATAGGGGCGGTCCACGCCGATGCGCGCGCGATACTCGTTGCCCGGCTGGAAATGCAGCCGCGCGCCGGCTGCGTCCTGGAACGGATCGTACGCCGCCGAGTAGCGCACGCTCAGCCCCGCGCCCACGTTCCAGTCGCCCAACGGCCGCGCCAGCGCCACGCCGCCGGTGCCCCCGGCGCCGGTGCCGAATCCTGTGATCGGGAACACCAGGAAATCGCTGGCGATCTGCGTGGCGGCCGCGTATTCCGCGGGCAGCGCTAGGCTCTTGCCGGTGGGCAGGTTCACGCCCGCCGTGAGCACCATGAAATCGGTGCCCATGGTGTAGTTGGCGCGGATCTGCGTGTCGGTCATCCCCGACAGCTCGCTCACCGTGGTGCCGCCGTTGGTGCCGGGGCTCTCCACGCGCGCCTGCGCCCACGAGGTGCCGATGTCGAAACTGAACGCGTCGGTCACGGGAATGAGCACGTACAGCGGCACCGCGTATTCCGAGATCTTCTCGCTGATCGGCGCCTTGATGTCGTACTGCATGAATTGCGGACCGATCCGCGCGCTCGCATCCCACACCGACTGGGCGGGCAGCGTACTCGCCAGACCGCCGAGCAGGGCGAGGGGAAGCAGGCGGCGCATGCCGGGGATCCTCATGGCTAGTGCGGAATCTGGACGACGATGGAGATGATCGCCGTCTTGTTGGACACGTTGTCGGTGCCGGTGCCCGTCGCCGCCGGATTGGTCTTGCCCGGCGTCTGGGTGGTGGTGGTGCCGCCGCCCGTCGAGGCCACGCTCGCCGGGGACGGATTGAGCACCGACGCCGTGGCCGCCGCCGTGCTCGCCAGCCCGCCGCTGGATCCGCTGATCACCAGGCCCTGCGACGCGCCGTCCACGATCCGTCCTTCACCCGTTCCGCGCAGGCCCACTTCCACGGTCGCCGGCGTGACCTGCTGCCCCTGCGCCGCGGCGTGCGTCTGCTGCGCCCGCGTGGCCGCCGCGCCGAATCCGGGATCGATCCGCATCGCCTGGTCGAACAGCTGGCTGGCGTCGTCGAACCGGCCCTCGTCCTGGAACGTGAGCCCGCGGCTGAACGCGAGGAACGCCGCCAGCGACTTCGTGGGCCGCTGCTGGATCCGGTCGCGCTCGGCCGTGGTCAGCGTCACGCCCAGCGAATTGAAGATCCCGAACGCGATGTCCTGCTCGATCGTGAACAGTTGGTCGAGCGTGCGATTGTCGCTGGGCGCGCCCACCACCTGTCCGTTGTCCACGTTCACGATCGGCGCGTTCACCTGCAGATTGCTGCCGGTCTGCTGGATGCCGCCCGCGATCAGCCGGCCCGCCTGCAGCATCTTGCCGGCCCGCACGCCCGTGCTCTGATCCGTGGCGCCCGACTGCTGCAGTTGGATCTCGTCCACCAGCGCCTGAACGCGGGCCCGCTCGACCACGGTCAGCTTGGGCGACTGCGCAAGATCGGTGGTCAGCAGCTCGGTGAGCCCGCGTCCCAGCGGACGCAGCGTCGTGTCGCTCCCGCTGAACGTCATTGGCAGCACGGCCACCGTGTTCGGCGAGCCGGGCACCGAGGCGAGCTTGGCCTCATTGGCCACGGCCTGTTGCGCGCCCTGCACCAGCTCTTTCTGGTTCAGCGCCGCGAGTCGCTCCTGGAGCATCCCGCGCACCCGCGCCGTGCGGCCGTACTTCACGTACGATGAATACGCGGCACGCGCCGCAACGAAGTCGTTCTGCGCCTCGGCGGTCATGCCCAGGAAGAGTTGGGTGGTCCCGTCGCGCGGATCCAGCGCCGCCGCCTGCTCGAGCGCCTGCCGGGCCTCGGGGTACCGCTTGGCCTGGTAGTACGCGATGCCGAGGGCACGGCTGGCGGACGCATCGCTCGGATGCTCGGACCGGGCGCTCTCGAGTCGCGCGATTCCCTCGGGGCCCACCGTGCCCGCCGTGGCGCAGGCGCCAAGCAGAGCGGCGAGCGCGACGACGACAACGGAGCGAAGACTGCGCATAAGCCTGCCTCCTACCGGTCGGGATCCAGCATGTCTTCAAATCGCATCCACTGGGCGTAGAAGTACAGATCGATGTAGCCCGTGGTGCCGTTGCGGTTC
>Ga0307372_10009270_pt1 | contig 13616 bp, 11 predicted proteins | sample OX1MG_FD_202533 | JGI IMG/M metagenome (GOLD analysis project Ga0307372, IMG submission 202533) | Soil microbial communities from Risofladan, Vaasa, Finland - OX-1 | ecosystem: Environmental > Terrestrial > Soil > Coastal area > Acid sulfate soil | place: Finland: Risofladan, Vaasa | collected...
GTGTAGCTTGTTCTCTTCGGTACGTTCGTGACGTATCGTGTCTTCTCTTGCTTTCTCTTCTCTCATCGCATTTCGTCGCGTCTGCTTGCAGGGCTGCCTTCGCGTCTGGTGAAGGGCGACGGACGAATGGATGGAGAGACAGGACACCATGACTGATGCCCTCTTGTTTCCTCATCTCGCTTGACCACCGGTGTCTCTGTCGCGCCGCGTGTTCGCACACCCGACAAGACACATCCACCCGGGTCTCCTGAAATGGGACGTGTACGTGTGTATCCTCTGCTTCTTCTCTTGCTTGGCTTGCATTATTTGCTTGCTCTCGACAAAATTGAAGTAATTATGTTTTTCAGTTGTAAAGGTTCTGTTTTGTCGCACCGTCTTGCGGTGCCTACGTAATATGCCACACTTCCTGAAGTTTGTCAACACTTTTTCAGGCAATCTTTGAAACTGCGAAAAAATTAGCCTGAATGTACTACATGAGCTATACAGGATTGACGAACGTCTCTCTATTGCAGTACGATTTTCTTATATATCAGCGACGAGGGGTATCTTGATATTTGAAGGGAAGCAACTGGGGTTATGAAATATTTCTTCTGGATCGCGTTTGCCGTATTTCTGGCGGCATCAATTCCTCATGTAGCCTATTTTTTCGCGTCGTTCGAGCCGTCGCAAGGGCCTGAAGGCGTGTGGTGGTGGGCAGTAAGTTATGCAATCGCCATCAGTATTGACGTAACAGTTTATCTGCTCTCCTGGACAGCGTTTCAACGCTACCGGCGCTACCGCACAGCTAAGGCGGTATGGCAACACTGGCTGTTGATAGTGATGTGTACTGTTTTCTCCTGGGCGGTGAACTGGGCGTATGCGAAACAATTTCACAGCCCCACAATGCTAAGTGCGGCTGAATCTACAGCACCGTGGCTAACCAGCATATTTCCTTTTATGGCGAGTGCTTTTCCGTTGCTTGGCATTGTCTATACGATGATGGCGGAAACCATTTCGGAGACATCTTCTGAAGATAAGCAGGAAAAAGCGCAAGAACTGGCGACGCTTTCTGAACTTGCCAAACAGGCGCAATTGCCGATAGCGACCTTACGGCGTGCATTGAGTAGCGGTACACGTCTCAACGCTGCCGGTCTACTGGCGGCAGTCAATCGCGGCTCCGCAAAAAGTGAACCGATTGCATCCCAGACAGTCACGGAGACGGAGACTGGTAATAGTAGCGATGTAAACGAGAGTAATGACACCAACGACGCCAATCGTCCCATTACAGGTCAGGTAACGGCGATAACGGAAAACACGAATACGGGACAGAGCGGGGTTCCTCATCTGACGGTGCTACCCAATGATGGCAACCCTGACAAGCTGCAAATGACAATCGAGGCGTTACGGGCAAATCCAGATATGACCGACGAAGCATTAGCCGCGTACCTTTCCTTAAAGCGCCCGGCCAGCGCACGCTTCTGGCGTCTGAAGGCGATTGAGATTCTCACGATGCCGGGTCGGGAACAGACGGGGAAAACCCCTGCTGTACAAGGCGGATGGTCAACGCCAATGGCGGCTGCCAATGGCACCAATGGAAAATTTTAACCTTGACGTATTGAATTTGATATGCTACACTTGTGTAGTGTAGTAAGTGACTGTTCACGTGCCAAAGAAACCGTGATACAAAGCAGTCCGACAATGTTGTCTACTAGTATCAATGAAACACTATCTCCAGATATTTAGGGAGGGATCAATGCGGGCCACGTTCAGTTACGCAAGCATCTTAAATGCTGTAGGGCAAGTGCTAGACCAAATAGGCGTGAAAAGTATCGCAATCCACGAAGAAGAGGATGGTCTTTTTGTAGAAGGGTTTAATAGTGAAGGCCAACTTCAGGTTCAGATGCGGTATGATATCGCGAGTCTTTACGAACTGGTGCATCGAGTAGAAGGTACAGCAGAAGAGCAACAGATAGAAGAACACGAAGGTGTCCTTCACCGTTTCCTGGCTGATCATAAGCGTGAGTTAGTCGGTGCATCGCGCTAACCCGATATAGTCATGCTGGGACAATAGTGTGAAGACCGGGGGTAATCCATCCCCGGTTTTTGTGTATCAATGTTTTATCATAACTCGGGGAGAGCAGTACGTAGACGTACTGACATAGTTCAATTTTAAGAAGGTCAAGCAAATCATTTGGATGGAAAGTAAAGTTGTTGCGCAAACCTGCACAAACCTGCATGTAAAGGTGAACACCAGTCACGGTTTTCGGCTAAGCTTTTGTGAGCGCCCTACAATTTGGTTTGTGTCGGATTACTAGCACAGCCATTGTTTACCGTAGGTGCGCATACTTTCAATAACTTGCACGAGATCATTTCCCTTCTCAGTGAGTGTGTATTCTACACGTGGAGGCACTTCTGCGAACGTTTGTCGCAGAACGATGCCATCTTCTTCAAGGGAGCGCAAACGTTCGGAGAGTGTTTTGGGGCTAATGCCATGCAGAGAACGCTCAAGTTGATTAAACCGTTTGACACCGGAAGCTAAATCGCGGATAATGAGTAAAGTCCACTTGCCACTGATGATTTCAGCCGTGCGGGCAACTGGACAAATTGTTTCATAGAGGTGTTCAGGTGTTGTAAGTTCCATCGTATTGTACTCTTTTGTAAGACCTTTCTTGAAGAAAATATAACATAGTAATTACGTAAAGTAAAGCGCAGACCACTCGACTTTACCCATAAAGTATGATATGCTTCATAGTAACAGAGTATTCCGTAAATTGCTAGTGAGAACACGGTTCTTCAGGGGTAGCAGTAGCGGACATATTCAGGCACCTGAACAATCATAATACGATCCTGGCCTGCGCGGTTTCTCCCTATGAGAGGAGAAGATTGTGCCCGAAGATATAGCCTTATTCATTGACTTTGAGAACATCCGTTACAGTATGTTGAATATCCAGAGACGGGAACCTGATCCACAGGAACTTATAGCTGTGGCCCGCCGTTATGGTACTGTTATGGTGGCCCGCGCTTATGCAGACTGGTCACGTCAACCTGAGCCATTCAAAGGCAGCCTGACGGCTGCGATGATTGACCGTGTTGACTGTCCGGCTAAACAACGTGATCGCATTCGCATGGGAACCGTCCATTATCCCTCTGGCAATACTCCTACCGGGGCGCTCGGTTCGACAGGTTATCCTGGTGAACAGGGAATTGCCAGTCTTCCACGACCCTGGTCCTCTGGTAATACCGGCTCCCTTCCTGCTATTACTCCTGCGGCACCCGGCAATGGGTGGTCTTATCAAGAACCGCCGCTTTCTCTGGAAAGCGGCCTTGATGAAAACCTCCCGCCAACGGAAGATTTACCACCTGACGAGGGGTATGATACTGCCGACTACCAGCGACGTGAGAGTTTGCAGCAGAACTTGCCGAACGCATCTACCCTACCTTATCAACAATCCTATGGTCAACCCACTCCTTCCGGCCCATTGGGGCAGAGCGGTACTGGTCCCCTGGGATACGCGAACACCCCGCATACTGGCAACACTGGTCATTTACCTGCCATCAACGCTGGCTCCGGTAGCAACACCGTTGTACAAAGTACCGTTATACAAAGCACCGTTGACTTAAACATGTTGATGGATATTATTGAAACTGTTTTTGATCGTCCAACCATTTCTACCTTCGTTCTGATGACTGGCGATAAGGATTTCACCCGTATCAGTGCCCGTTTGAAGTTACGTCTAAACAAAACTGTTATTGTAGTTGGAATACCAGGAACCGTGAGTCGGGATCTTATTAGCAGCGCGAATCAGTTTGTACCGCTTGTCCCTGGCGGGAACCCTATCACGATGGGTCTGCCACCGCTGACAAATACCGGTACGCTCGGACAACCAATGTCGAGCGGCAATACAGGAGCTATGCCTGCAATTCCTTATGCGAGTTCTGCTGCTCCTCAGTATTCGTCATACAATTCGCCACCGATGGACGTTCTTGATCCACAATTCTTACAATTTCTGGATTATATTGATCGCAACTGGTCATGGCGAACCATTATTGGTGTTTCAAATTTTATTGGTGATTCAGTCAATCCCAAGAATCGTTTCCGCGGGCGTTTGACCCGCGAGTCGGCTCGCGAATTGCTAAACACCTGTATTCAACAAAATATCTTGCTTTTGCAAACCGATGCCACGGGCGCGGAAGACTTGCGTCTCAACCGTACCCACCCGGGTGTTGACGAAGTGTTGCGGCAGTTCGTGCGTTAACAAGAGGACAGTAAATCGGGCATCCAGAATCTGGATGCCCGATTTTTTCACGCATTGTAGTTACTTATGCATAAATATCAAGGAGCAACAGTATGGAAGAGTCTCGTATTGCGTTTTTACGGTCTATTATTGCCACACCCAGCCCATCAGGCTTTGAGCAGAGAGTGCAGCAGGTTATCCGCGCAGAGGTGCAAAACTATAGCGACGAGATGCGCACCGATGTTCATGGCAATGTCATCGCCGCGCTCAATCCCAATGGTCGCCCACGAGTGATGCTCACAGCCCATTGCGATGAGCTAGGTTTTATCGTGCGCTATATAGATGAGGAGGGATTTTTATATTTCGCACCTATTGGCGGTTATGACCCCGCAACGCTTCCAGGTCAGCGCGTCCACATTCAGACGCCGTCCGGTGCTATTCTTGGTGTCATTGGTGCCAAAGCCATCCATTTACAGGAGGCCGATGAACGCAGCAAAAAGACTCCTATCAAGAAGCTGTGGTTCGATATCGGTGCTACCACACGCGAAGAGGCGCAACAGCTTGTTCCCATCGGTAGTGTTGCCACCCGCGTCGCGCAACTCGAACCATTGCGAGGTGATCTTGTGGTCTCGCGTGCCTTAGATAACAAATCTGGCATATTTACCATTGTTGAAGCGCTGCGCCGCCTGCACAAACAGCGCAATCAACTACATGCAGGTGTTTTTTTCGTCTCGGCAGTGCAAGAAGAGATAGGTTCGCGTGGTGCGAGTACCAGTGCCTACAGCGTAGACCCGCAGATAGCCATTGCCGTTGACGTCAGCTTCACCTCGGATCATCCTGGCACTTCGAAGCAAGACATAGGTGAGATCAAGCTTAATGGAGGGCCGATCATCACAATTAGCGGTTTTGTCAATCCGCGTGTTTATGATATGCTCGTCAAAGCAGCCAATGAGGCGGGCATTGCTTTCCAACTTGACGTTTCACCTGGATCAACCGGCACCGACACCGATGCTATTCAAGTCGCCCGCGGCGGTGTCGCCACTGGCTTGCTTGGCATTCCCAGCCGTTACATGCACACAAGCTCCGAAATCGTCTCGCTGAAGGACATTGACCAGACCGCCGAGGTCATTGCTCGTTTTGTCCTCGCGCTTGATGAGCAAACGAATGTGATTCCTTAACAAGGTGTATGGATATGGCTGGATAAAAAATGCCCCGGTTTCACCGGGGCATTTTTTATCCAGCCATATCCATACACCTTGTCAGTCTATCTCCCCTACCCATAGTCTCTGCATCTCTAGGCTCGTTTCAAGCAAAGTTGCCAGCGTCCCTTCTGCCTCGATGTGACCATCTTTGAGGACGAGAATGTGGTCGGCACGCTGCAAAACAGCGCGGCGATGCGTGACGACGAGGCAAGTGCAGTCGTGACGGGTAAACAGGCGCTCCCATAATTGTTGCTCGGTCTCCACATCGAGCGCACTGGAGAGGTCGTCGAAAACGAGCAATTCGGCCTCGCGGACCAGCATACGAGCGGCAGATGTGCGTTGCACCTGCCCGCCGGAGAGTTTGACGCCGCGCACGCCGATGACCGTTTGTAGGCCATTTTCCAGTGAGGCCACATCCCGCTCCATCACTGCCGTATGAATTGCCGATTGCAGGTTCGCGGTTTCCGGTGATAAGCCCAGTAAAATGTTCTCTTCCAGCGTGTCGCTGAAAAGATGCGGCACTTGCGGCGTATAGGCGCTGTGTGGAGGCACGAAAAATGTGTCGGGCGAGGACACAAGCTCGCCATTCCAACGGATTTCGCCGCTATCCACCGGCAATAGACCCAGCAAGACACGCAAAAGTGTGGTTTTACCGGAAGCAACACGGCCCGTGACGACGGTTAGCGAGCCTTTTTGCACACGAAGCGAGATATGCTCGATGCCACGTCCGGTATCAGGATAACAATAGGTCAAGTTAGTTGCTTCCAGCCGGTCAAAAGGCTGCCCGTCTGGAGTAGAGGCCGATAAATCGGCCAGATACCCGGAATGTGAGGCTACGAGCGTTTCTTCGGGTGCGCCTTGCAGCAGCATGGTCAGGCGTTCCTGCGACACTTTTGTCTGTGTGTATTGGGCGAGCAGCGAGCCGAATGTTTGCACGAAATCAGTGATGGTGGAGAGGTAGTAGATGAAAAGAGCGAGGTCGCCGATGCCGATATGAGAGGAATGGGCGGTGAGGGCGACAATCACCAGAATGAGGCCGGTACCGATGCCGACAGCGTTGCCAAAGACGGAGTTGAGCAGGCTGGTGAGGACGCGGTCGCGCAGCATCATAGTGCGACGATGGGCGTTCAGCCTATCAAAATGCGCGACGACGTAGGGTTCCGCGCCCGCGACCTGAATAGATTGTACCGCGCTGAAAATTTCGCCAATGGCGCTGGATAATTGTGCGGTTGCCTCTCTGCTGGCTTTGCGGTAGGTCTCCAGCCGTTTTTTCATGCTCTGGGCCACCACGACAACGCAGGTAAGGGGCAGAAAGACCAGCAACGTTATCTCCACATTGACGCGCAACAGGATAATAAAGGCAACGATAGCAAAAAATAAAAGGGCAATGGCATCAGCGATGTTTTCCAGCATATTCAGGAGAATTGGCGGGTCGTCGCGAAAGCGATTGAGAACCTCACCGGGCGAGGTGGGAATGGCCTTTGCCCCAGGTCGGCGCAGGATATGTTGCAAGAGGTTGCGTTGCAATGAAGCAATAGTGGTAAAACTGAACGTGACATACGCCTGCAAGCCGGTGTATGAGATAATGGCCCGTACCAGCGCCACAACTGGATTCAAAAGAATCAGCAGCCAGAGTTCGAGGCTTAGATGGGGCTGGTTGGGCAGCATATTGAACTGGGCCTGGGTGATGAGGCCAAAAACCAGACGCCCCATGAAGAAAGCTGTGATATAAAAGACGGTATAAAAGTAGAGCCAGGGACGAAAACGTATCAAGCGCCAGAGAAAGGTGGTGGTTTTCATGCCAGGGCCTCCTCTAAACCTGTTTGCAGGAGATGGGCAAAACGAGAATCGAGGTCTCTTGCCAGAGCCTCCCGGTTGCCGTACTCAAGGATGCGTCCATCTTCGATCAGCAGGATATCGTCGGCACGCTGTATGGTGGCGAGGCGGTGGGCAATCACGATAGCCGTGCGCCCGACAAAAAGATTGCTGATGGCGTGTTCGATACGGTTTTCTGTGGCGGGATCGAGGCGTGACGAGGCTTCATCGAGAATAATCAGACCGGGATCGGTCAGGAGGACTCGTGTGAATGCCAGTAGTTGTGCCTCGCCGGCGGAGATACCGGCACCATCCGAACCAAGTAAGGTATCCAATCCAGCGGGTAATGCTGCGAACCACGGAGATAATCCCACATCATGAATGGCTGCCTGTATTTGCTCATCGGGAATGGCGTTATTGAAAAAGGTCAGGTTGTCACGGACAGAGGCGTGAAAAATTTGTACATCTTGCGTAACCATGCCGATGCGTCGCCGCAAACGTTGAAGCGGCAGACCATTCACCGGCACGTCTCCTATGCGAATCTCACCCGATTGTGGGTCATAAAGACGAAAGAGCAAACGGGCCAGCGTCGTTTTGCCGCTACCTGTACGCCCCAACACGCCCAGTACTTTTCCCGGCTGCACGGTAAACGACAGGTCGTGAATGACTGGCATGTCCTCGACGTAGCCGAATGAGACGGAATCAAACGCGACTGAGAACGGACCCTGTGGTAGTTCCGGTACCTCTGTCATGTCTGTATCATCCAGTTTAGAGGAGATTTTGAACAGTTCTTCAATACGTAGCATACAGGCTTCAGCCGCCTGCATGTCCTGCAACTGCGTCTGAATCTGCCGGATGGGTTGCGAAAGTAGGCTGATATAGGCGGTTATCAGGTAGACAGTGCCGATAGAAGCCAATCCCTGGCTCCATAAATACGCTCCCAGCGCGAAGCCAAGCGCATTGGCCCAGACAAAGAGACACAGGATGACAACCCACATTGTCCCTCCTGCCATCTGTGCTTTGCCATAAATCGGTCGCCAACGCCGCAGTATACGGTCAAAGCTGCGCATAACGTAGCCGGTTGCGCCATTGGCTCGCACATCTTCCGTTCCCGCCAGATGCTCACCAAGAAAACCGAAGAAGGTGGCCGACATCTGGCGTTGCTCGCGTTGCAAAGGGACGGCGCGGTTACGCAAATACATCAAAAGCAACAGGGCAAAGATGGAGAAGAGCGTCTGTGCCAGTCCCACACGCCAATCTATGCGCCACAGTAAAAAAAGGACAGCGACCACAAGCAGTAAGCTAGTCAGCAGGCTGATGGCGAATTGTGAGAAAAAGTTTGAGAGGGCATCAACGTCTCCATCTATGCGCTCGATCATCTCACCGGGAGTACGTGCTTTGTGAAACGACATATCGAGCGAAAGACAATGCGCCAGCAGGTCGGTGCGCAACTGATTGGTGGCTGTCCACGCGATATACTGGCTCAAATAGTATTGCACTACCATGACGCCTTGATTCGCCAGCGCGATGATGATAAACAGGAGACCTGCGAGCAGCAACGTCATCGTGGCACCACCGGCGAGAGCGGTATCAATGAAATAGGCCAGTATCTGCGGGTCAAGCAATTGCAGCCCGATGCCGCACAACAATACGACCGCGAGCAAGGCAGTTCTGAACTTGAGCGGACGCAAGTATTTGGACAACAACATGATATAGCGTTTGATCGGAAGTTTCATCGCGGCTCCTTACAAACAAACGAGGATATTCTAAACAGAGGTAAGTACATACATATCCGAAAAGAGACAACGGGTATGCATTATAGCATAAGAAGAGCGGAATATTCAAAGTATTGGCGTCACTGTCGTTGTCTCATCCCGCTCCACTGGCCCGGTATGCGCTATCAGGCCAAAATTGGCACGCGAGGGCAAGAAGAGGCTCAGGACGATTAGCGAGATGCTGGCGAGCAGAACGGGGAAAAATGCCAGCGCGGGAATATGCAACCGATCCCACAATTGACCACCGAGCAGCGGCCCTATGAAGGCAACGCAATAATTCAGCGAGAGCGTGATGCCGGTCAGACGGGCTACCTCATTCTGGCTTGCCAGCAATGGTGGGAGTGCGATGCCAAGCGTAAAGACGAGTGCGGAACTACCACCCAGCAAGGCGGCCCACCAGGGTTCCAGCGCGGCAGGTGTCAACACCCAACCAGTAATGGCGATGCCGCAGATAATGCCGGCGACGATAAAGGGCGCACGGCGACCAGCAAGCCATTGGGCAAAAAATGTGACGCCCAGGCTCACCGGCAATTGCGCCACGTTCAACACCCCCAGGGCAAGCGAAGTTATGCCCGCGTGGTGCGTTGCCGTGTTATAGACGGCAATCCAGCTATTCATGTTGAAATAAATGAGACTACCTCCACCAAGCAAAATCCCCAGGTGCAAAGCATTCACACGCGACCCAGTAGGGACCGATTGATCGCGTCCGCGTCCTTTCACAACATGCCCATCATCAATTTGCATATCATCCACAATACGACCGTCATCATCAATTTGCATATCATCCACAATACGACCGTCATCACCCATCTGCACATGATCCGCATTAATTGAGGGTTGCGAATCTGCATGGGGGCGGGGCGGACGCGATAAATCGGTCCCTACCGGGTAAATGTGTTCGGGTGGTGCGAAGATGAACCAGAGAGCGAGAACGATTATGATGGGAATAGTCCAGACGACGAAAGTGGCATGCCAGGCGTCGTTGCCGAGAAATTGGCCCATGATGGGAACGGTGATACCGGCACCGACGGCCTCGCCGATAATCAGTCCATCGCTAAATAAGGCGGCGACCATGCCGATATGACGGGGAAACCAGCGCCGGGCAAGGACAGGTACCGCCGTTTGAGCGATGGTAATACCCAGGCTTAACAAGATGGTAAAGCAGTAGAGCGAGATGATCGAGGGCCAGAGGACGCGCAAAAATGTTCCCAGGCTCAACAGAATCAGGCCAATGGTCACACAACGTCGCCCGCCTATACGCCCCACCAGCATACCCGCGGGCCATGCACAACATCCCAGCACCAATATAGGAAGAGCCGTGAGGACGCCTGTCGCGGTATAGGAAAGGCCCAGATCACGCTGAATTAATGGCAATATAGGTGGCACAGCCAGAATAACGGTGCGCAGGTTGAAGCCCACCAGTGTCACCAATGTAGAGACGACAACAACACGCCAGGGATTCGTAAAATACCCATTCGCGGGTTTGGATGCCATGAATATCCTCTTATTCCTGTGGTTGGTACGCGCCAGAAATTTGCTCAAAGTGCGGACGGTAGTGCGAAGCCAGGTAATCGTCGGGATTGACACGCCGGGCAGGCCAATTTTTACCAGGGATATCAGTGGCGATGTAGCGCCCGTTGCGATGCCCGGCCATCAGACCATGTATTCCCTGCTCCACAAGGCCCATAGCGACATTGGCATAGTAGATTGCCATGTGCTTATCATAGGCATCAGGCTCACCACTGCGCAGGAAATAGGTCAGGTCAATCGGCAAGAAACGCACGTGTGGCAGGCGTTCCGTCAATTGCTCAGCGAGAAACTCGGCAACGTTGGCCTTCTTGCGGTGACCATAGGCATCAGGCAGGCCGACTTCCGGCACCGGCACACCGAGGTTAGCACCCTCCGATAGCAGCACAAGCGAATAGTTGCGCGGATTGCGTCTATCCTGCTCGACCAATGCGGCAAGCCGGTCAATATTCGCGGGAACTTCGGGAATCAGCACGCGATCAGCCCACGTGACAACAGCAGTTTCGAGTGCAGTGAAACCAGCGTCGCGTCCAAACATGCGAAACAACAGTGTTTCACTGTGAGAACCAGCAGTAGAGCGCAAGCGAGTCACGAACTCGGCAGCTCTCGTAATCGCCGTCTGGAAGCCGATGCAGTAATCAGTGCCGTGAACATCGTTATCCATTGTCTTGGGGATCCCCCAAACTGGTACGCCTTTTGTCGTCAACACGGCACCATAGCTGAGCGTATCGTCGCCGCCAATCACCACCAGACCGTCAAGACCCAGAAATTGCATGTTGGCAATAACCTCATCTGTCAGGTCAACACGGTCATCCGGTTTGTGACCAACACCATAACTCGCCAGATGCGGTGGCAAATCTTTCACCCGCATACGGGCCGGGTTGGTGCGCGTAGATTGCAGAAAAGTGCCGCCTTGCCGGTCAATGGTGCGTGTACTCAAGCGCGTCAAAGGCACCAGATAGCCGCCAAGCCACGAGTTGGGTTCTTCCGAATGGAAAATCAATTCTTCGAGACTGCGCGAGCGGTCAAGGCAGGTAATCCCTTCCCAACCAGCACGCAAGCCCATCACGCGAATACCCATTGTCTCAGCGCGATACACCACCGCCTTAATTGCCGCGTTCAATCCCGGCACATCGCCGCCGCCGGTCAATATTCCCAGAGAACGTATAGGAGTTGAAATATGTTCTGGCATAGTCTACCCTCTTTTCTTGACATGATAGTCAAATTTTCAGCGAACCATCACATAGCTCGTTAATCGTGTAAACTGATTATAGTATATGCTGTCAGGGGTGGGGGATGGCAAATAGGGTTTGATCCTCTTTCCTCCAGGCTACCTCTTTGAGAAGTTGCAGAACGAACGAGAATCAGGACTGATTCTGTCCCCAATTCGCAGTATACTCCTTTTGCATATAGCAAAACAAGACGAATATAGCGGAATAGTGGAGGCCAGAGGCACCAATTGGTCACGCTGAAGTTGTGGTCTCAGTAGTGAAACTACAGCAGAAAGGAAACAGGATGAAAAATACGTTCATCATTCTCTGGACATTGGGTCCAGCCTGGGTTCCGGGCAAGACTGTGCGCGAACAGCCTTACTGGGACCACCATGCCGCTTTCATGGATCAGCTTTTTGAAAGTGGCATGGTGGTCCTGGGTGGACCCTTTGCCGATGCGACTGGATCACTGGTGATCGTTGAAGCAGAGAACGAACACGAAGTAGCTGACGTGTTCGCGCACGACCCGTTTGTAGTACATGAGATTTTTGCTCTCAGCAGCCTCAAGCAATGGCTGATTTTTCTGGATGCGCGTCGCAAAGAATGACAAGCGAAGAAAATGCTCTTCCCAGCAAGCGCCCAGTTTGCCCCGGAATGTACTGCTCTCCAGGAAAATGGCAGATGGAAGCTAGTTGCGACTGGGAAGTTGCTGCAAGGCCCAGCGATTGCCATCAGGATCACGAAAATAGGCAAATGACCCCCAGTCCTGTACATCTATCTCACTGATGTCAACGCCTCGTTTGGCGAGTTCCTCGCGGACGGCTTTCACATCGGAGACCACCATAAGAAGCGATTCGATTGAGCCGGGTTGCATGGTGGTGATGCCAACCCCCATCACGATGGAGCAAGCCGAACCGGGAGGGGTTAACTGGACAAAGCGCAAGTCCTCCCCGACCTGCTGATCAAAATCAGCGTGAAAGCCGATCTTCTCCGTGTGAAGTACCCCTGGCTAAAGCCGAGGGGCTTCTACAGCCATTGCTAGCTGTTGGCTTCTTCCCAGCCGTAGTATGTTGATGGCAGCGTTGTGATCGCGATCTAGTTCAGTGCCACACTCGCACCTATGCCACCGCTCTTCAAGCGTTTTCTTGCGGATCGTGCCACAACCGCTACACACTTGACTGGTATATCTGGGGTTGACTTGTACGACTGTCCTACCAGCGTTCTCAGCTTTGTAGGTACAGTACCCGACAAATTGGCCCCAGCCAGCATCCTGAATTGACTTGTTTAAGCCGCTTTTCGCGCTTCCCCCATTGGGAAGATACGTTCCGTTCTCATCCTGTTTGGGCTTTGCGCGTCTCGACATGTTGGCGGGTTGCAATTCCTCAAAGACGATCACGCCGTATTGATTGACCAACATCCTTGACGCTTTATGCAGAAAATCTGCGCGTTGGTTGCGTACTTTGCGGTGTGCTTTCGCCACGGACTGTACGGCTTTCTGACGCCGGTGACTGCCCCGTTTCTTTTTCGAGAGGGCTTGTTGCAACTTCTCTCGCTTCTTTTCCCCCTTGCGGAAATAGCGCGGGCAGGAGGGTTTGGGGAACCCTCTCTCTATCGTCTCCCCTGTAGACAGGGTAGCAAAGTGCAGCAGTCCCAGGTCAATACCCACTGCCTCATCAGAGACGGGCAACGGGGCGGCTTCTCCCTCACAGGCAAAGACCACATACCAGCATGTCCCTTCGCGTTTAATGGTACAGGTTTTGATGGTTCCCTGTACTTCACGATGCAACCTGACTTTGATGCTTCCTATTTTGGAGAGACATACCCGGCTATCCTGAGTCAAGGAAAAGCCAGCTTGCGGGTAGGTGAAGCTGT
>Ga0307372_10009273_pt1 | contig 13614 bp, 9 predicted proteins | sample OX1MG_FD_202533 | JGI IMG/M metagenome (GOLD analysis project Ga0307372, IMG submission 202533) | Soil microbial communities from Risofladan, Vaasa, Finland - OX-1 | ecosystem: Environmental > Terrestrial > Soil > Coastal area > Acid sulfate soil | place: Finland: Risofladan, Vaasa | collected...
AAGTATGAGTTGTTGTTTTTTGTTTATAACTCACTCAAAATTAACAATTTATCTCTACTTATGCAACTTTATTTTAAAATATATTTATCTGTTTACCAACATTTTATCAACACCGAAACTTTAGTTAGTAATATATTCCCAGGGATTATTCATTATTCATTTTATTATCGCTATCAACTTCATTTTTTTAGCATTAAGGAATTAAGGTACATGAAGATTTCTTCCTTCACTTCCCTTAACTTCTTAATGGTTTTTCTATTTTTTAATTAATAAATAAAAGTTATCAAAAGAAAAACTTCGTTTTAGGGCGGTCTTACTTGTTCTAAAAACTATTTGCCACCATTTCTACATAAAAAATTGAGCCACTTATTTATGTATTCATTTTCAACAAATTAAATATAATAAAAAAATAAAACTGTTCGGTTTTGATACACTATGTGTTACGATTTCGATACAGTAATTTACAATCCGGGATTTTAAAGTTGGCTGTGTAAATAAAAGAGAGATGCGTTTTAATCACATAGAAATTGCAACAGGTCCACCATATTTTTTTGTTATCTCACCGCTTCTATGAATTCACTTACCGTTTGCGCAAATAAAGTAGGATCTCCATTCATAGGAATGTGACCTGAATGTGGCATTATCATAAGATGTTTATAAGCCGAGCCGAGGTTGGCCAGTGCATGAGTTCCGGAACCAACCGGAACTGTAAAATCATATTTGCCCCAAATCAATAATGATGGAATGGTAATTTTATACAATTGATCTGTATAGGAAAGAGGCTCTATAGATTCCAGAAATTGCCTTCCGGCAGTAGTGTAATAAATTTTATATGCATTAACTCCAAGGCTGACTGGGGAGGACACTGAAAAATAATTGATGCCAGGGTTTGTGTGATTAATGTTTACATAATTTTCTGCCTCTGCAGCATAATTATCTATTTTCAAATCAATATCCAACGAGGTATTTGCGGGGTGTGTGTTGCAATAATTTACTATTGTATTCCATTGTGGCACATAATGGCCTTTGGCTATTTCTGAAGTCCCAGTATCTATAAGCATTTGCCGTTCCAGCGTATTACTTTCAGGATAATCATGCGCGCCGTCCACTTCTATCCAACCCTTTATGTTTTGCTGATTATCACCATTTACTAAATAACCGCAACCGAGCAAGCCTCCAAAACTATGTCCCATTAAAAATATTTCCAAATCGCTTCCATAACGATATTTTAAGACAATCACGAGTTTTTGCAAATCATCAATCATCTGGTTTAAAGATAGATTGGCGTAATTATCATTGCCGGCAGAAGCACCAGCATCGCGCTGGTCCCAATAAGCGATGGAATATTGCTTCCATAACTGATCTGTTTCAAAACCAGTATAGCTGTAAGATCCATCACCCGGACCTCCATGGATAAACAATATCATTATTTTGGAAGCGGTATTTCCCTTAACCCAAATTGGCATATCAGCGCCTGCATTGCTGAGCCAGAAAATGTCATTGGCATTAGTTGATAATCGAACGGCTTCTTTCTTACAACTGTTTAATGTTAGCAATATTAATATGATAATGAAAATTCGCTTCATTTTTTTGTTGATTTCTTTACCCGCTTTTGTTTTACAGAAATATGGAAACGGTTAAAATGATATTTAAATGTGAGCCAAACAGATAAATGCGGAAGTATAAAACTATTATAAGGATATTGAATCCAAAGAGTCGGTTTTATGTCAATTGCAAAAGGTTTGGGTTTTGGGCTTCTTTCAAAGTTGTGCCCGAAAACAGCTGTAAAACCGGTGATGGCATAATACCTTCCGAAATCATTCAATATTTTTACATTACCATTATTATCTACAGAATATACAATTCCATCGTAAAATGTTCTTAATACTCCCAGGCTTGCCAGCCATTCAAAGTAATAAGGCTTCTCTTTATGATACCGCTTACCTATTGATTGAAAAAAATAGATTCCACTGTTGTTAAAAGGGTACCTGTAAAATCCAATATCACTCGCAATAATTAAATTCCTGTATTTTACTTTTTCTTTTCTGGCTTTATTTTTAGTAAATATTACTTTACTCCTTAACGGAAAATCAACTCCTGCAGCAGCACCAAAACTCTGGGGAAAATCATAAAAAAATGAACCGTTAAGATATATGGGCATAATAACCTTCTTCAGGCTATCCTGAGCTTTACCATCGACTCTGAACAGCCACATTAATATGAATAAACATAAGAATATTTTTGAACAGAGGGTTTTCAAGCTTTTTTTTTGAATAACAAATGTAACATAACATAATACAGAATAGTCACAGTATTTACCTCTTTATGAACTTGTTAATTATTTATTTCCTGTGTGTGCTGTGATCTTTATTTTTTGAGAAAATATTATAGGAACCATTTTAAAGGATAGATAAAGATGCTTGCTTCACTGTATTGATGGCAACATTTTTGCAGCAACTTAAATACTAATACCCCAAAAAATGGCAGAGCAATCCAATTTTAAATTAGCGGGCAGCTATCGTTCCTTTCCGCTGGCAACAACTGATAAAGTAAGTGAACCTGAAAGAAGTGAAATCATGGAGGTAACTGTAATGCTTAGACGGAAGAAGAAATTACCTCCCCGGGTTTTTAAAGGAAACATATTGTCAAGGAAAAATTATGAAAATACTTATGCTTCTGCGAGAGAAGATGCCAACAAAGTAGAAGCTTTTGCGCACACGCATGGGCTTTCTACTGTTGAGGTAAACCTGGCAAGAAGAAGTATTATTTTGAGAGGAACACTTAGCGATTTTGAAACAGCATTCAATACGCATTTGCAATCTGTCAATAATTTTAGGGCACTTACCAGCGAAGTACAAATACCTGAAAGCCTTTCCAACATTATTACAGGGGTATTCGGATTAGACAGCCGGCCAGTAGCGAAACCAAGATTCCAGGTGGCTAAGAAAGAAGGCAAAATTATCTCCCATGCCCAATCACCTCACTCATTTACTCCTGATCAGTTAGCTAAAATTTATGGTTTTCCTATTGGCTTTACCGGCAAAGGCCAATGTATTGGGATCATTGAATTGGGTGGTGGTTTTCGTTCAGAAGATATTTCCAATTATTTTAAAAGCTTGAGTTTGGAGGTTCCAACGGTAAAGGCAATTTCGGTTGATGGAGGAAAAAACAGCCCTTCCACCGCAGATAGCGCTGATGGCGAAGTGATGCTGGATATAGAAGTGGCGGGGACTGTGGCCAATGGTGCTACCATCGCTGTTTATTTTACCCCCAATACAGACCAGGGTTTTTTGGATGCTATTACCACTACCATTCATGATACCAACAATCAACCCTCGGTAATATCCATTAGTTGGGGTGCCGCAGAAGTAAACTGGACTACGCAGGCGCTGGATAATTTTAATGAAGCTTTTAAAACTGCAGCAGCATTGGGTGTGAGCATTTGTGTGGCTTCAGGGGATAGTGGATCAAGGGACGGAGAAACAGATGGTAAAGTACATGTTGATTTTCCATCATCGAGTCCTTATGCGCTGGCTTGTGGTGGAACGCATTTAGAAGTAAGTAATAATAAAATTTCTTCCGAAACGGTTTGGAACGATTCTGATGATTCTGCATCTGGTGGAGGAGTGAGTACGTATTTTCCATTGGCAGATTACCAGGTCAATGCGAATGTACCACCTGAAATTGATACAAAATTCAAAGGACGTGGATCACCTGATGTTGCTGCCAACGCAGATCCCGATACCGGCTACAACGTTTTGGTTGACGGGCAACAATTGGTGATCGGAGGCACCAGCGCTGTTGCTCCTTTAATGGCCGCCTTGATAGCCTTGTTCAATGAACAATATAAAAAACCATCCGGATTTATTCACCCTCAATTATACGCTGATCCCGGGTTGTGCAGGGATATTACCGAGGGGAATAATAAAACCACTTCTGCAGATACAGGTTACACTGCCGGGCCGGGATGGGATGCTTGTTCGGGGTGGGGGGTGTTGTTTAAAAAGGAATGAAGAAATCGCTTTACAAAAAAACCTGCATTCATATGCAGGCTTTTAAAGTCTAAAATTTTTGAGCTTCGGGTTTTACCGGTTTTAAATCTGATATTGAATAAATGTTCATTGGTCTTTTAAAGGATATCTTAATTATTTACTGGTATTGGTGTCGATTCCTTCCTAAAGGATATCGAAAAAAAGAGTTCAAAGATATCAGACTTATCGATCTTTTATTGGATAGTTGGATTCTGGGCTCTTTCAGGGGATATTGAATTGGATATTTTTTGACGATTGTTATTTTAATTAATCAATCATCTGGTACAAAGATATATCTCATTAAATCTTTCACAAGGGCAGCATTACTTAATTATTTTGTTTCTGAAATTACTGATAAGGTAGTAGATATACGATTCAATACTCGTAAGATGGGTTGTGTACAAAAAAGTTTGAATAGAGTTTTTATTATTTTTTTATTTATATCCTTCACACATATTCTTTTATTAATAGAGTAAAAATATTTAACAGTTGTTGAATTTATTATACAAATATGAAGATTAAAATTCCACAAATTCATGATTTTGCTTTAAATAAACAACCGAAATGATTGTGCAACAATCCAGTATAACAAAGGGGTTATATAAAGATATTCTGGCATGATATTCCATTTCAAAAAAGAGGATTTTAGAGGATATTAAGTTTATAATTATTAAAAATTAAAAAAAGGAGGTTTATTATGAAACATACACAAAGATGGCAAGATTGGATAGTTATGATTATTGGGATATGGGTATTCGTAACTCCATGGATATTAGGTTTCAGTAACATGGATTTTGCCTGGGATCCGTTTGTAACGGGAGCACTATTAGCTATTTTTTCAATTTGGGAATTATCTAATAAAAGAATATGGGAAGAATGGATCAATTTAATAATTGCTGCATGGATGTTTATTTCTCCCTGGGTATTAGGCTTCTCACGTACAGCTAACCCGGCATTTGTTATGTTTTTATTTGGTTCAATAACATTTGCTATAACACTTTGGAGCATTGTAAATGATAGAGTTTTTATTCAACCATCACTTACACACACTACACAATCTCAAAAAAATAGAGTGTTTTAGTTAATTCTATTTTCTTAAGTGAATAACATATTTCAGCCAGGTGTGTTAAGCAGACCCGGTTCAAGAAATAGAATATCCAGGATTTGAATTTATTAATGATAAGTTACCTATACAAATAAACAGTTCTTCCGAAAGCTCCGCCTGGAGTGAGAAAGTATCCTGAAGTAATAATCAGAGAATGAGTTGAAAGAAAGGGAATCAGGCCTTTCCCTACTCCACCTACATACCCAAAATCCGGAATCATAATCGAATCTGAACTTATAGTATAATTTAAAGTATCCAAGATTGAATTCTCACTGGTATATAAATGCCCATCCGTACTGAAATTGAAATAATCGCCAGATTTTCCATTATAGATCACCAGATGGTTGCCTGAGCCGACTCCTGTAGATGTAGAATCTTTTTGAATATTCCATTTCCCAATAATTGATTCAGGTGTGTTTGTAGCGTTTTTTTTACAAGAGGGAACAAATATTAAAAGTACCGCAATTACAATAAATGAATTTAATAACGATTTCATAATGAGTTTTTCATTTGACAAATAAAATACATGAAATGTTGCATTGATCAGGTAAAATAATTGTAATAATTATGGATGGGCTCATTTCAATCTAACTAAACAAAAATTCTACATCATCTTTAGTCAGTTTTTTAATGAATCCTTTCTCTTCGCTTATCAATTCTTTGGAGAGTGATTTCTTCTTTTGTTGTAGCTGAAGAATTTTTTCTTCCACTGTATCCTTGCAGATCATTTTGTATGCAAATACTTTTTGAGTTTGCCCTATGCGGTGAGTGCGGTCTATCGCCTGATCTTCCACTGCGGGGTTCCACCAGGGATCTATGAGATATACATAATCAGCCGCGGTTAAATTCAAACCCACACCTCCGGCTTTTAATGAAATAAGAAATGCTTTGATGTTTGAATCAGTTTGAAATTGATCTACTAACTCTTTACGTTTTGCAGATGGCGTTTTTCCATCGAGATAAAGATGAGTTATACCTTCTTTTGTAAAGGTTTCTTTTACTAATGAAAGCATTTCGGTAAACTGGCTAAAAATAAGCAGTTTGTGTGTGCCCGTATTTTCAGAAACTTCGCGCAGTAATTCATGTAGTTTTATGCTGGCAGTGGTAGTTACTTCCGGATCTCTTACCAGTACCGGGCTATCACATATTTGCCTCAGGCGCATCATTCCTTCTAAAATGTAAATAGCTGCATTCTTCATTCCTGATTCTTCAATTTTATTTATTAACTGATGCCGGTAATAATTTTTGTATTCATCATACACATCACGTTGTTCCTTTTTCATTTCGCACCAAAGAATCGTTTCTGTTTTATCCGGCAAATCGGTGGCTACTTTTTCTTTGGTGCGTCTTAGGATAAATGGATAAATCATTTTTCGCAATTGTTCGGCTACTTCGCTATTGCTGTTTTTATCAATTGGGATGGCAAATTCTGTTTTGAAAAATTCTTTATTTCCCAGGAAACCCGGATTTAAAAAATTCATTTGTGCGTATAGATCGAAAGTGTTGTTTTGAACAGGGGTACCACTTAAGATAAGCCTGTTTTTTGCTTTTAATAATCCAACGGCTTTGGTCACCAGAGCTTCCGGATTTTTGATACTTTGACTTTCGTCCAGGATTACATAATGAAAGGGATGATGTTGTAAATCTTCAATATCATTGCGCATCGTACCATAACTGGTAATGATAATGTCATGATTTTCTAAATGTTCTTCAGAAAACTCACGATTCATTCCATAATAAATATGGTATTTTAATGAAGGTGCAAACTTTTGTAATTCACTTTCCCAATTGTAAATAAGTGAAGTAGGGCATACCACCAGGCTTGTTGATTTCTTGTATTTTTCTTTTATGAATTGTAAAAAGCTTATTGCCTGCAATGTTTTTCCGAGTCCCATATCATCAGCCAGGCATCCTCCCCATCCCAGTTCATCGAGTGCTTGCATCCAATGAAATCCCCCTTTCTGATAAGGGCGCAGCACCGCTTTTATTTTTTTGCTTATGGGCTTTACTTCCAAACTACCTATGTTTTGCAATCGCTGTTTCTTATCTTCCAGTTCTTTTAATATTTCTTCTTCATCTATCAAAGAGTGCAGTTCATTAATAATAGAAAAGTGCATTTTATTTACGCGAAGGGTACCATCCTTTTCATCTCCCATTTTCATGATCATCCTGTATTGTTTCAACCATTCTTCCGGCAATACCCCAAAAGTGCCATCACCCAGCACTACAATTTTTTGTGCCGTGTTGATCGCTTTTTGTATATCGCGCAATGGTACCTGTTGGTTTCCAAATTTCACTTCAATTTTTAAATCAAACCAATCAGTACCGCTGCCTGTCTTCATTTCAAATGTAGGATGCGCAGTATTGTATTTAAATTTCTTTAAATCCTGCATCCCTTTTACAGTAATGTTCTCCGCCTGCAACTTTCTGATGGTTTTCAAAAACCAATTGCCTTTCATTACATCTTTAAAAGGGAGATAGTAAAAAGGATTTTGAAGTTGTTTTACAAAAACAGGATTCAGTGAACGGAGTTTTTCATAGAATTCTTTTTCTGCAACTTTATCTCTTTCTATAAGATAAAAGCTATCGTCCTGTTGGACACCTATATCCGTTTGTTCATCGTAATCAACCATCTTATCTTCATATACAAATTGTGGAATAAGCATCAGGTACTGATTAAGATATTCAGCCACCATTACCTGCGCAACAGGTTCCACTTTCCGGCTTTCAAATTGTAAAGAAGGATCCACTTCAACATTATATTTTTCTTTTAATGGAGCAATAATTTCACGTAACACATTAAACTTGTGCACAACAGGAAATTTCAAAAACCCTGCGCTAAATTCCTTCAGCAATTGCACATGTACATATTCTTCCATAAGGTGATATACATCCTGATCTATGATAAAGAAACGGCTTATCCAATCAGGGATCTCTATTTGTAATAGCTTGTCTTTGATTCTTAATTTTAAATGAATGGTTATAAATTTTTCATCAAGAGTTACTTTAAATTCAGGTATTGGATGAATAGCGCTTATTTGTAGTGCTTCAATATTAGCGGCGTTAAATTTTTTCCCTGTTTGCAGTTTGTAAATATGCTCCTGCTCCAGAAAAAAGGGCCATAGTTTTTTGAATTTGTTATAATAATATTCACGATAATCCTCTACACCTTTATCATTTAATTGATTTTGCCAATCTTTGTTATAATAGATCAGATTAGAATGTCCTTTTGAGATTAGATGTTGCCTTATCCGGTCATCAGCTAAATCATCAAAGACCGAATGTTGATCATCAGGCAATTGTTTCAGATAAGCAAGATTTTCCTTGTTTGACAGATTTATTTTTTCAAAGTAAGGTTTACCGTTTTTTTCAGAAATGGCTATGGGCTGCAATGAAAAACAAAAAGGTTTTGTGTTGAAATTGAATAAAAAACCCAATTCAGAATCAATAAATTTTCCGGGAAGTAAAGAATGTCCCGGCATTTCGATCCTGGTTTTAGATACATTCAAATTAAGTGCTTTTGCTGTTAGCTGATTTATGCTATTGATGAGCCAGGATGGTGTTTTCGTTAGAACAAGATCCCCACTGGCATTGAATCCGAATTGAAAATCTTTGGCTTCTTCATCTTCAAGAGTAAGATGGTAGGGTTGCAACAATGCGTTTTTATCGTTGGTATAATCTACAAATTGGTTAAAATAATTGTCTCCATACCTTATTCGTAAATTACTCAACGCTGTAATCAGGTGAATACAAAAATCATTTTTTTTCGCATTTCCGCATGTACATTCCACTTTCAGATGATTAGGTGGCAAAAAAGTAATTATCTGATCAGATTCTTTTTTAGACGACTCTTTAAAATGAAACCATAAAGTGGCGCCTTCCGTTTTTATTAATTGGCTTCTGTAATCGTCTGAGTAATTATTAAGCCGGTAATACTTTCTTGAGAGCATAGAAATTTCACGGTAAGAAATATTCCTGAATGGAATAATTATTTCACCGGGCGATGAAGGATTTGCTTCATCTTCGGTTATTTTATTTATACTGATAACGGGTGCCACGTTGGTTTCTTTTAAAAGAAATAACGCAGCAGCTACGCAATGTTTACAATCCTCATAATGATCAAATGCAGGACAATCGCAATCGTAACTAAAATAATCATCCTCAAAATGAAAATCAACGTTATAGTAAGTGCGGTTATTTTTTTCACTGGGAATGTCAAGTGAAATATAGTCGCTTGTTTTTTTTAAAATTTTAAAACCAGATTTTTTAGTGTCAAATAGTTTATGTCCTTTTTCTTCATCTCTGGAAGTAACATTTTCAAGATATCCCTTGAGCAATTCAAATAGTTCCATGGTGCAAAGAAATAAAATTTTTAAGTACCAGTGATAATATTAGGATACATTTAAATCCGATGGGTCCATGAATTGAAATATAACTCAGTGTTTTTCTTTGATTTCCCTATTTTCAATTATCTTATATTTGTGCTTAAATGGAATCATTAGAAATACATAAAACCTATAGCGTTCCTGAATATTTTTCCTTGGAAGAATCAGGAGACGTACGTCATGAATTTATTAACGGAAATTTAATTGAAATGTCAGGAGCATCAAGAGAACATCATAAAATTTGTAAAAATCTTTTAAGGATTTTAGAAGACTTATTGATAGATAAAGGGTATGAAGTCTATATTGAAAACATGAAGATAAAAATCCCGAACGAAAATCAATATTTTTATCCTGATATTTTTATTACAAAAGAAAAGCAAACAGATGAAAATAAATATGTACAGTTTGAACCGGAATTAATTGTGGAAGTTTTAAGTGAAACCACGCGGGTAAGAGATATGACTGACAAATTTATTCAATATCGTAAAATAGAAACTCTGAATTATTATCTTCTTGTTGAACCTGAAAAATTTTTGGTATTATTGAATTTCAAAAGTGAGAAAGGAGAATGGGAGATGGTTTCCTTTACCCAAAAAGATGAAATTATTTCTCTGCCAAACTTGAACATTTCATTGAAGATGGCTGATATTTATAAAAAATAATTTTTTTATTATTTGTCAGGAAATTGCACTATCAATTCTGCTGGATAAGATTGTTCCCTTTTACCATTCAGATTCTTTATTCACTCCTCAAACTCTCCACAGGATTAGCCATCGCCGCTTTGATCGCCTGGAAACTGATGGTTGCCATTGCAATAATGATCACGGATATTCCTGCCAGCGCAAATATCCACCAACCAATATGGATTCTGTACGCGAATTCCTGCAACCATTTATTCATACAAAACCATGCAATGGGAACCCCAATTAAAAAAGCAATTCCAATAAGTATTATAAAATCTTTGGTTAATAAATTGACAATTGAATATACTGAAGAACCAAGGACTTTGCGTATCTCGATCTCTTTGGTGCGTTGTACGGTACTGAATGCGGATAATCCCAATAGTCCGAGACATGATAAGAGAATCGCGACAATTGAAAAGCAGATAAAGAGTTTGCCGAATTGGGCTTCACTTTTATATTGCGCATTGTATGCGTCATCTGCAAAGAAATAAATCATTGGCATCCCCGGAACTATTTCTTTCCATTTATTTTCCAGGCTTTTTATGGTTCCCTGCAAGTTTTGTGAAGAAATATTCAGGGTTAAGAAAGTAAAGAAACCGGGTGAAACCATTAAAACAAGCGGTTGTACTTCTTCTGTGAAAGAATGAAAATGGAAATCTTTTATTACACCGATGATGGTGCCTGAATTTCCGCGTTGTGTGAAACGCTTGCCAATAACTGCGTTTGGATCATTGTAGCCCAGGCTCCTTAAAGCAGCCTCGTTAATGATCATTGCGTTTCGTAAATCCGAAGTAATATCTTTTGAAAATTGCCTTCCTGCGATTAGCTTGATTTGATATTGATTTAAGAAATCATAATCAACAAAGTAGGAATTAGATAATAATTCGTGCATGTCTCCTCCCGGGTCTTCTATTTCAGTGGGGAAATTATGATTATATCTTCCCGGTATTGCTGAAGACATGCTTACCATGCTAATCCCAGGCAAACTCATCAATTGTTGTTTAACTGCTTCATCATGATCTCTAATTCGATTGTCGAAATGAAAATCAATAACGAAATGATGATCTTTTTTAAAACCCAATTCATGGTTCTGCATAAAATGAAGCTGTGTATAAACGACAATAGTTGCTATTATTAAAATAATGGAAATTGAAAACTGCGCAACGACTAATACTTTTCGCAATACTTTCCCCCGGGTGCCGGAAATAGATTTTCCTTTTAAACTACTTATGGGCTTAAGGCCTGAAAGAAAAAATGCCGGGTAAATACCTGAAAGCAATCCGACTGAAATGGCAATTAGTAATAGCAATCCTACATAATTGAGGTTATCGGTAAGAGCAGTAGTGATCATCTTCCCGGAAAGCTCATTAAATATGGGTAATAATAAAAAGCAGAGGAATATTGCAATGGCAAAGGCAACCAGGCAAAGTAACACATCATCAGTTAAAAACTGGAAAACCAATTGTTTTTTAGAAGCCCCTAATACTTTTCGTACACTTATTTCTTTTGCCCTGTATAATGAAAAAGCAGTAGTAAGATTGATAAAATTAAAACAGGCAATAAATAAAACAAAAAGTGCGATCAATGAAAAAATATATACATTATTGATATTGCCGCTTACAGAAGTTCCTGTTCTGCTTCCTCTTGGTTTCTCTTTTAGATAAACATCTTTAAGCGGCTCAAGGGCGAGTGAATATTTTACCTGGCTTTCATCCATATTCTTTTTGATGAAAGCAGGAAATTTTGCTGCTAACTGATTTGGATTGTATTTTTTGGTCAATAGAAGATAGGTGTAAAATCCAAATTTGTCCCATTTGGTATTCATATAAGGAGCATAATCTTTTAGCAAAGTGGACATAGATAGAAATATATCAACTCTGAAATGTGAGTTGTAAGGCATGTCTTTCATTTCGCCGGTAACCGTAGCAGAATGCTTTCCATCAATGATTAATGTTTTGCCAATAGGGTCATCTTTCCCGAAGTATTTTTTAGCAGCAGTTTCAGATAAAACAACATTGAATGGTGTATTAAATACAGTGGAAGCATTTCCTCTTATCAAGGGCAAAGTAAATACAGAAAATAAAGAGGAATCAGCGTATGCAACGGGTTCTTCACCAAAATTGTCCTGATCTTTTTGCACAATCAGGTAATCCAGGAAGACACGCGTAGCAGTCTGCACTTCGGGGAAAGCTGCCTGTAAGGCCGGTGCCACAGGTGCAGATGTACTTTCATAATTTGTTCCTGAGGAAGTTTTTACGTCAGTGACCAAACGATAAATTCTATCTTCATTTTTATTATAATTATCATAACTCAATTCAAAATGGACATACAATAAAGCGAAAAAACAAACACATAAACCGGTTGCTAATCCGATTAAATTAATGCCGGAGAAAATCTTGTGATTCCACAAATACCTGAACGCAGTCTTAAAGTTATTTTTGAGCATTGTTGAACTTAGGTTTATTGATTAGTTATGTCGGTGTGTTTGTTGATGGAAACATTTTTGAACGTCTTTTTCATAATTACGAATAAACCTTTTACATTTATAAGATTCTTATCGTTTTTAAATTCCGTTTCGACAATGTCTTCAATAATAAAATTTTGTTCAAATATATCTTTAATAATTTTTTCTGAAATCGGATGAGGGAACACCCTATTATCAGGCATTTTATCGCTAAAACATTTTAGAAACAATAATCCGGGATCATTGAGCAAATTGAAAACATTTTTGCAATAAATTTTTCTTTTATCAGCATCTATTACATGAAAGCAACCTCTGTCAAAAATGAAATCAAATTGTTTAGATAAGTTTGTTTGAAGAATATCATCACGGGTGAATTCAATACCAGGATACGTTTGCTTTGCTAATGAGATGGCTTCTTCGGAAACATCAACTCCGGTAACCTCGAATCCTTTGTCTTTTAGTTGTTTTGCCTGGGTTGCCGGCCCGGTGCCCAAATCGAGGAAAGTTCCCGATTTGATATTTAATTTATCCAGGACAGACTCTATATAATTATCCAGTTTAGGATTATACCAGGGCATTTGGGTAACCTAGTATTTTGGTACATACTTTCCCAATCGAATTTTTTTTCTGTGCTCATATTTATAGGTTTTTATAATTATTGAAACAGGGATTTTTCCTGCTCATTTTTACTCTGTTCGTAACGATTCCACAGGATTTGCAGTGGCTGCTTTATACGTTCTTAAAAGCAAAATAATCAATGCTGGCAATAGCATTACTAATCCTCCAATTATAAATAGCCATACACTCAGATTAATTTTAAACGGATTTTCCTTTTTAAAATATAGTTAAAATCGGCTGTAATACATTACTGTATTGAGTATTAGGGCGTTTTTGGCATTAAATTTGTGTGTGCGACTTTATTAAAAATAAATTTGTATATTATAAT
>Ga0307372_10009274_pt1 | contig 13614 bp, 9 predicted proteins | sample OX1MG_FD_202533 | JGI IMG/M metagenome (GOLD analysis project Ga0307372, IMG submission 202533) | Soil microbial communities from Risofladan, Vaasa, Finland - OX-1 | ecosystem: Environmental > Terrestrial > Soil > Coastal area > Acid sulfate soil | place: Finland: Risofladan, Vaasa | collected...
CGCATAACGCCGTCCACCACGCCACGCAGGGCAATACGCTTGAGGCGCCGTAGCTCGCCAGCCAGCACGGGCAGCGTCGTGCGGGTTCCCAGCCGTTCGAGCTGCGGATGCACCCGACCGCCGCGATTGCGCGGCGCGGCGCGCAGCGCGGTCACGCTTTCGAAGACGCCACTCCAGAGATCTTCGAGCAGATGAACCATCTCGCGACGCAAGAAATAGCGTTCATCTTCGGCCTCGCCGTCGCCCACCAGAAAGCCGCGCTTGCGCTCCGCGTTCAGGTCGGTGGGTCGGCGTCGGTAGAGCAAGTATTCGCCGCGCAACTGGCGCTGCGGATAGAGTCGCTGGAGTTCGTCCTGGATGCTGCCATGAATGCCGACATCCACCAGCGTGATACGCCGCGCCCGCCGCAAGCCCACCGGGACGAGATAGCGATCGACCAGCGAGCGTGTTTCTGGCGAGGCGCTGCACGCGCCGATCAACGGGCGCGAGAGATACGCCAGGCGCACACGCCTGGCGGCAATGCTACCAAATTGCTCCGGCATGACGCGCAGCAGCGCCCGCTGTGCCAGGAACGCGCTAATGCCGTCGCGCGCCAGGCACACGTTGATTGCGCCCGGATCGCGCGCCAGCGCGCGCAGACAACGGGCGGCGAAGGCCGCCAGCACCGGCGCGTAGAGGTCGCGGCTGACCATATATAGGCGCTCAGCGGCATGCGGCGGGGGCAGCTCAAACACGGTCAGGGAGTCACCGGGGGTGGAGACGCACATGAAACACCTCGATGCTACGTACATGCAGCATATCATATGCCAAGGTTTAGCCTGTCTTTTTGCGCCTGCCTGCCGCGTCCCATCGCTAAACGTGATATACTTTTACGGTTTACACTGAACAGAAAGACCCTGGATGGCGCCCGCAACGCCCAAACGTTTCGCGCCATCTATGAGAACATACACAGGCGGGAGCGGACGCTATGGCGCTAACAGTAGGTATCATCGGCTTGCCGCAGTCGGGCAAGACCACACTTTTCAATGCGCTGACCCGCGCGGGCGCGCAAATCTCCGGCTACCCCACCAGCACCGTGCAGGCGAACCGCGCCGTGGTGCAGGTGCCTGACGAGCGGCTGACACGGCTGGCGGAGATATTTCATCCGCGCAAGGTCGTCCCCACAACGATGGAGTTTGTGGATGTGGCAGGGCTGGGGCAGCAGGCGGCCCAGAGCGCCGACGCCAAACACGAGGGGCTGAGCGCCGAGTTCATCGGCCACATCCGCAACGCCGACGCGCTGGCCGTCGTCATCCGCTGCTTCGATAGCCTCCAGGCGCCCCACCCGGCAGGCAGCCTCAACGCCATCCGCGACCTCGAGAACCTGATGGGCGAGCTGGCGATCACCGACCTCACGACCGTTGAGAAGCGCATCGACAGCGTGGGGCGCAAGGCCAAGTCGGGCGATAAGAAGCTGATGGAGGAGGTAACCTTCCTCCAGCGACTGCGCGCCCACCTGGACGAGGGGCGCCTGGCCTCGGAACTCACCTTCAACGCGCCCGAAGAGACGATCCTGAAGGAACTGTTTCTGCTGACCATCAAGCCGCTGTTCTACGTCGCCAACGTCAGCGAAGACGCGCTGGCCGAGGCGGCGAACCTGATCGACCACTCCGAGACGTCCGCCGACCCCACCCGCGCCGACCTCGCCGCCGTAGCGGCGCTGCGCGACCGCGCACGCGCCGAGGGGACAGAGGTGATCGCCGTCGCCGCCAGGCTGGAAGCCGAACTGGGCGAACTCTCCGACGAGGACGCGGCGGAGTATCTGACGGCGCTAGGCCTGCCTCGCCTGGGCGCCGACCGTGTGATCCAGGTCGGCTACACCACGCTCAACTTGATCTCGTTCCTGACGGCGGGCGAAGACGAGGTGCGCGCGTGGACGGTGACGCGCGGCTCCAAGGCTCCTGTCGCGGCGGGCAAGATTCACACCGACTTCGAGCGCGGCTTCATCCGCGCCGAGGTGGTCCACTACGACGACCTGATGGCCGATGGTGGCTCGATGAAGACCGCCCGCGAACATGGCCACATCCGCCTTGAGGGCAAGGATTACGTGATGCGCGATGGCGACATCGTCGAGTTCCGCTTCAACGTCTCCAAGTAAATGCGTGCGACAAGCGTAATGGGGCGGCGCCATGCGCCGCCCCATTACGCTTGTCGCAGCAATCAACTTTGTTTGTACAGCGTCACGCCCTGATAGGTCGCGGTGGTAGTCGTGCAGAGGCCGATCCAGCCGCTGGCGAAGGCTGCGCTGGGATCGCTGATCGCGGTCAGTTGACTGCCATTGATGATGGGCGTGAATTGGCTGCCCTGGAAGGTGACTTGCGCAGTAAACGTCGCGGGCAGCGCGCTGGGCAGCGAACCGCTGCCCAGCGTCGTGCCCTTGCCGTCGGCGTTGATCTCGGTGATCTGGTACGCGCTATTGGTGGGGTCGATCTGAAGATAATAGCCGCGAATGTTGATGGCGCCGCCGCTCGCAGGATTGCCGTCGCCCAGGCGGAACGCCAGCTCGATCAGGCCACCGCCCGTCGTCGGTGGCGTCACCGTCGCCACCAATGTGCCGTCCTTCAACGAGTTGCCGCTGCTCTCGATGCAGGCCAGCGACCCTTGCGTGGTCGCCGTGATCTGGATGCTCTGCGTGCCATTGCAGGATTTCGTCGTATTGACATCCAGGGTCCAGTCGGTGTGCTGCCCATCGCAGATGGGCGCGATGTTCTGGAAGACGACCGCCCCCCCTGGGACGGTCGATGGCGAAGCTACCGGTGAGCCGGTTGGCGAGCCGGATGGGCTGGCGGTGACTCCGGGCGTTGCGGTCGCCGGGGCGGTGGTGGCCGTGGGGGTCGTCTGGGCCGTCGGCCCCTGATTCACGCCAAGTTTGGTGGCGCCGTAGATCAGCCCCACCAGCGCCGCCAACAACACCAGCGAGGCTATTCCCACCAGCCACAGACGCCCCAACCGCGAGGGTGGTCGTCCGCCAGTTGGCGGCGCCCCCGACTCCGGCGCGCGTGGCGGCCATTGCGGCGCGACGACGGGCGTCACCGGCGACGCGGCGGGCAGCGGCGGTGGCATGGGCGCCACAGTGGACGCCCCCACGGCGCCGGTCGCCGCGCCCAAGGCCCCCGCGCCGACCGCCGCGCCAATCCCTGCCCCCTGGCGGAGCGCATCGGCGAAGGCAGCGACGGTGGGGAAGCGGTCTTCCGGTTTCTTGGCCAGCGCCCGTTCGATGGCGTTTTGCACACCCAGCGGGACGGCGGGGTTGAAACTGCGCAGGGATGGCGGAGGTTCGTACATATGCGCGCGAGTCAGCGCGCCCAGGTCGCCCTCGAACGGCGCCCGCCCGGCCAGCAGTTGGAACGCCATCACGGCCAGCGCATATTGATCGCTGGCGGGCGAGACCTTGCCGTCGAAGAGTTCAGGCGCCATGTAGGCGAAGGTGCCGGTGATCTGCGTGCGCTGCGAGTTCGCCTCGATGCCACGCGCCACGCCGAAGTCCGCCAGCAACATGCGCCAGCGGCCATCCGACTCAATGCGCACCAGTACGTTGCCCGGCTTGACATCGCGGTGCACCACACCACGGTCATGCGTGTATTGCAGCGCCGAGGCGACCTGGCCGATGATATCCACCCCGAACGGAACATCCACCGGCAGCGTCAGCTTGCGCGAGGTGCGCCCGCGAATGGCGTCGGTGAGCGAGCCTTCAGGGGCGTATTGCATCACCAGATAGAGGTAGCCATCCTCGACGCCGCTGTCATACACCGGCAGGATGTTGGGGTGATCGAAGTTAGCCAGGATGGCGACCTCGCGCTGAAACCGCCGCTCGATGTCGGCGATCTCTTGTGGATTATACGATGAATGATCAGGCCGCACGACCTTGACGGCGACCTGACGATTGCCCATGCGAAGCTGCTCGGCGAGGTAGACCTCGCCCATGCCGCCCTCGCCGATCTTGCGGATCATGCGGCAACCGCCAAGTTCCCGCCCTTCTAAACTGGGCATGCGCTACCCTCCCACTTAACGCGCTCAAATGACAATGATTGACACCTGCTCTACGATTCGGCGACCTTCCAGGTGACGAGCGACCCGGCGCCATCTCATGTTGAAGTATAGCAGAGTGCGAGGCTCAGGGCATAGTCGCAGCATGCTAGGGGCGCAAAACATGCGGGATTCCCCTGACACGACGCGCGACATTCCCCCGACAGGCAATCCCCACCCCCCAACATACACTTGATGGTGTAGGGGCAGAGCGCGCCGCGCATGGTACATGCGCCGACGACGACGACACACACGCCAGCCCCACACAGCAGATAGAGGGGTTGGGTCGTATGGGCGACGAAATCTATGGCCGCATCCTGATGGGATCGTCGCTGGCCATTCATATCATCTTTGCCATCACCGGCATTGCGCTACCGTTGCTGATCTCGCTGGCCGAGTTGCTCGGCTTGACGCGGCGCGACGCCTACTTCACGCTGATGGCCCGCCGCTGGACGCGCGGCATGCTCGTGCTGTTCGCCGTCGGCTCCATCACCGGCACGGTCGTGGGGACGCAGCTTTCGCTGTTGTGGCCAAACTTCATGGCGCTGATCGGCAACGTCATCTCGCTGCCGTTCGCTATCGAGGTCTTCCCGTTCTTCATCGAGGCGATCTTCCTGGCGATCTACGTCTACGGCTGGGACCGCATCCGCAATCCCTGGCTGCACTGGGCGGCCTCGCTGCCCATCGTCGTCGCCTCCGCCGCGTCGGGCGCGCTGATCACCACCGTCAACGCCTTCATGAATACCCCGGCGGGCTTCTCGCTGAAGAACGGGCAACCGGTCAACATCAATCCGGTCGCGGCGATGTTCAATCCCACCACGCCCAGCGAGGTCTCGCACGTCGTCATCACGGCGTATCTCTCGACGGCGGTCGCGCTGGCTGGCATGGCCGCCTTCCGCCTGCTGCGCCGCCCGCAGACCGCGACGGGGCGCGCGGCGAGACGCACGCCACTGGCTGTGGTGGAGCGCTGGTTCGGCTTTGCCAGGACAACTCGCGTGACGGACGCAACCAGTGTAAGCAGCACGAGCCGCAGCCAGCCCGCACTCACCTTGGACCAGCGCGCGTATCACCTGCGGGTGATGCTGCTGGCGATGGGCGTCAGCGCGGTCGGCGCCGCGCTCGCCATCCTCACTGGCGACTCCTCGGCCAAGAGCGTCGCGCAGTATCAGCCGGAGAAGCTGGCCGCGATGGAGGCGCGCTTCGACTCACAGACGCACGCCGCGCTGAGCGTCGGCGGCATCGTAGACCAGGCGCATCATCGCCTCATCGGCTCCTTCAACATCCCCGACCTGCTGAGCTGGCTGGCCTATGGCGACCCCAACGCCAAAGTGCGCGGGCTGGACTCGTTCAGCCAGAGCATGTGGCCGCCGCTGATGATCCACTACACCTTCGACGCGATGGTGGGGCTGGGTATGTGGCTGGGCGCGCTCACCTTCGGCTTCTGGGCGCTCTACATCGTGCGTCGTTCCTGGGCCACCAGCCGCCTGCTGCTGTGGGCCATCGCGCTCTCGCTGCCGACGGGCTACGTCGCTATGGAACTGGGGTGGATGACAACCGAGCTTGGCCGCCAGCCGTGGATTCTCTACCACATCATGACGGTCACGCAGGCGTTCACCTCGTCGCCCTACGTGCCTGCCCTGTTCTTCCTGTTCATGGGGACCTACGTCTCGCTCTCGGTCGCCACCATCTACGTGCTGACGCGCTACTACCGCGCCCACCCGCTGCCCGCCGTGATTGTGGCGGCGAATGGGACAGGCGCCAACATTCCCGCGCCAATGCCTGCCTGGGTCAGTCGCACGCTGGCGACCGCGCGGGCGTTTGCCGGTCGTGCGCTCCCCAGCAAAGCGACCACGCCCGACGCTACAGCGCACGCGGCGGAGGAAGAGCCTGAACGTGAGCCAGCGCTGGTCGGCGCCGCCAGCACATCTGAGGGGGACCAGACGACAGCGCATCAGCCGTCGGGCCGTGATCGCAGTGATACGCCCCGCCCACGCCGCGCGCCTGGCATGCCATCGCGCGTCGGCCATCGTTCGAGCCGCGCCCGCCACGCCAGACCTAACCCCCGACCCCTTCCCACCCCTGTGGGAAGGGGAGATGAGAGGAGATCGTGAATCTTGAACGCTACCGTTGAGGCGATGATCGCCTATGTCGTGTTGCTGGCAGTATTGGTCGCCTATGCGTTGCTCATCTCGATTGACATCGGGGTGGGCTTCTACTACTGGCTGGCGGGTGTGCGCATAGGGCATGCGCCTATCGGCGCCGGGCGCCACGAAGCTCACGAAGCGGGCGGCAGCATGCTTGACGATGACAGTGAGGGCCGCGCCAGCGACGACGCTAGCGGGGGCCGCGCAACCCACGCTGGCGCCACGCCTCAGGCAATCCAACGTGTCACCGAGGCCTATCTCTCGCCGGTCTGGGAGGTAACGAACGTCTTCTTCATCCTGTTCGTGGTGGGGATGATCGGCTTCTTCCCGTCCTCCGCGTGTATCTTCGGGACGGCGCTGCTCGTGCCCGTCTCGCTGGCGACGATTGCGCTGATCGTGCGTGGCGCAGCGCTGGCCTTCCACCATGCCGCCGAGGGGACGGCGCGGTGGTTCGCCCGCGCGCTGACACCCATCTTCGGTCTGGCGGGATTGCTCGTACCTGCCCTGCTTGTCACGTTCCTGTCATCGTCCGAGAGCGGGGCCATTCAGGCGCCCAACGGCGCGCAGGGGACGGTGGTGGTCGCACAGGCGTTGCTGTGGCTCTCGCCGCTGCAACTGACGCTGGCGGCGCTGGCGGTGGTGGTCGCGCTGTACCTGGGCGCGGTGGCGCTGGCCAGCTTCGCGGCGCAGCGCGGCGAATGGGCGGTCGCGCGGTGGTATCGCCGGGCGGCGTTGTGGTCGGGCGGGGCGGCGGGCGCGCTGGCGCTGGCCTTCGGCGCGGCGCTGGCGATCGTGGCGCCCTTCCACGCCGCCGCGCTGCTGGCGCAGTGGCCAGCCTTGCTGTTGACGGTCGCGCTGTTTGGCGCCAGCCTCTGGGCGCTCGCCGTCGCTCCCACGCACGCCGCCAACCGGAAAGGGCGCGCCGCCCGCTACTACGGGCTGGCGGCCTGGGCGGCGCTGACGCAGGTCGCGCTGGCGCTGGGCGTCTTCATGCTGACCCGCGCGCCGTATTTGCTCTACCCATCCATACGACTGGCCGATGCGGTGACGCCGCCCGCCACATTCACGGCGCTCTCCGTCACCGTCGTGGTTGGCCTGTTGTTCGTCATCCCCTCACTTGGCCTGCTCTATGCGCTCTTCCTGCGTGCGCCCGCCGTAGCCACGCCAGCGCAACAGCCGCAACCTGCCAGCGTGGGCGCCGCAGTCGCGCCAACAGCGGGCGGTGATGCTGTGGCTGCGGCGCTGGCTGCCCCCATCTCAGCGGAACACGTCACAGCGGAATACGTCACAGCGGAATACGTCGCGGCCAACGCCGGACGACGTAGCGCCCGCGCCGCAACGCACTACGCCAGCCATGCGCGCCGTATCGAACGTGCCCCTAGCGCCGACGCCCGCAACCAACCGACGCCGCAAGAGCGGCAGGAGTTGCAGAAGTTGCACAGTCAGGTAGCCCAGCGGCGATAGTCCACGCCTGTCGGTTAGTATGAGGCGACGACGCCCGTCTCGTACCGCTAGCTGCCAAGCTGGCGCGTCTACTCGCATAGCGCATAGCGATTCGCCGTGCGCCGCAACGTCCGCCAGGAGTTCTCGTGACGTGATACACGCCAGCTTGGCAGCTGGCGGTACGGCAGGATTTCTCACACTCCCACACCGCATGCCACCCCCTCCCAACCTCACCCCACGCTCTCGTCCCCTCTCCCGCTGTGCGGGGGCGGGGACGCTGGCCGCCGCAGGCGCGTCAGCAGGGTGGGGGCTGCGCTATACGCTTCCCAGGCGCCCATCCGCTATGATACGTAGTGGCTGTATGATATGCAGTGGGTCTATCTCTCGCTGACTGGGTTGGACTCCGTAGAATCACAATGCGTTGGGATCGCGGGATGACTGCGACACAGGATAAAGAAGAGGCGACATGCGAACCAAGAGATCACTGTTCAGTCTGGGTGGCCTGGTGGCCGTCCTCACGTTGCTGCTGGCCGGGTGCGGCGCGACCACCAGCACGCCGGTCACGCTGACCTTCTGGTACACGGAGAGCGGGAGCCAGGCCGCCGCTGTCAAAGACCTGATCATAAAGTTTGAGCAACAGAATCCTTCGATCACCATCAATGGGCGCCAGGTAGCGAACACTCAGGCGCACGATCTCTACCTCACCGCCGTGAAGCAGAGCAAGGCGCCGGACGTGTTGAGCGCCGAGATCGGCTGGAGTAACGAGTTTGCCGCCGCTGGCGACCTGTATGACATCACCAGCAGCGTCAGCTCAACCGGCAAGTCGGACTATCTGGCAGCGCCGCTGGCCGCCGCGACCTACAAGGGCAAAATCTATGGCCTGCCGCAGGACGCCGACTTCCTCGTGCTTTACTACAACAAAGCGATGCTGACTGCCGGCGGGATCGCGACCGCGCCGACCACCTGGGACCAGTTCGACGCGGCAAACAAGGCGCTGACGAAGAATGGCAAGTATGGCTGGGCGTGGCAGGGCAGCGCCTATGACATGCAGCAGTTTCTCTATAGCTTTGGCGGTGGCCTGATCAACACCAGCGGCGCGACCCCGCAGGTGATCGTCAACAACGCCAACTCCATCAAAGGGCTGACGTTCTTCAAGCAAGAGCTAATCTACGCGCCCAAGCCCGACTATAGCTCCGGCGCGACCGTTACCGCGCCCGGCTACAGTGACGCGAAGACCAGCGCGTTCAGCGGCTTCGCCAGCGGCACAGCAGCGATGTTCATGGGGAACGCCAGCGACTACACCACGCTGCAAGCTGGCTCGGCGTTCAGCGCCGACAAGAGCAACCTGGGCGTCGCCGCCATCCCGATGGATGCGCTGACCGGCAATGTGGCGCGCTCGCCCATCAGCGGACGCGACTATGTGCTGTACAAGAACACCGCGCATCCCGTTGAAGCCAACCAGTTCATCCAGTTCATGTCATCGGCGAGCAGCCAGCTCTATCTTGCCACGAAAAATGGCGAGCTGCCCACCCGCACATCGGTCTATCAGGGTTTCCAAACGCAGGCAACGCCGACGATGAACGCGGTCGCCGCCTTCACGGGAACGCAGGTCGCGCCGCCCAGTGTCAAGCAAAGCAGCCTGTTGTTCACCACGACCTCCGGCTTCGACGCCAACCTCCAGAAGTATGTCGCCAGCCAGCAGGACGCCGCCGTCACCGCGCAGAACATCGCGGCTGGCCTCCAATCGCTGCTGCAAAGCTGAGGGATGTTGACGATTCGCGTTTTCCCGGTGTATCCTGGGCTATCGAAAGATCGACGCCGTAGCCAGGCTGCACCTTGCCGACGGCGTGGAGTGGTGGCGCCCATTGACGACGTTCAGGGGGAACCAGAAACAATGTGTGGACCTCCCTTGCAAGCAGAGGAGCAAGCAATCCTATGGCGGATGTTCGTTTCGAGCACGTCTACAAGCAGTATGGCGACAACACTCCCGTCATCACCGACCTCAATCTGAAGGTCAACGATCACGAGTTCCTGGTGTTGGTGGGGCCGTCCGGCTGTGGCAAGAGCACGGCGCTGCGCATGATCGCGGGCCTGGAAGACATTAGCGATGGCAACCTGTTCATCGGCGAACGCATCGTGAACGATGTCGCGCCCAAAGACCGCGACATTGCGATGGTGTTTCAGAACTATGCGCTCTACCCACATATGAGCGTCTACGACAACATGGCGTTCGGCCTCCAGCAGCGCCACACACCCAAGGCCGAGATTGAGGAGCGCGTGCAGCGGGCGGCGGACCTGCTGGGCATCAAAGAGTACCTGCAACGCAAGCCCCGCGCGCTCTCCGGTGGGCAGCGGCAGCGGGTGGCGCTGGGCCGCGCGCTGGTGCGCAATCCGCAAGTCTTCCTGCTGGACGAGCCGCTCTCCAACCTGGACGCCAAGCTGCGCGTGCAGACGCGCACCGTCATCGCGCGGCTACACCAGACGACGAAGACAACATTCGTCTACGTCACGCACGACCAGGTGGAGGCGATGACGATGGGCGACCGCATCGCCGTCCTCAACGCAGGCGTCATCCAACAGCTTGGCACACCGCAGGAGCTATACGACCACCCGGCCAACCTGTTCGTGGCGGGCTTCATTGGCAGCCCCTCGATGGACTTCTTCAACGCCACATTGACCAACGGAACGACCGCGACCATCGGCGAGGGCGCGGCGGCGCGCACGCTCACGCTGCAAGGCGAGTCCGTTCAGGCGGCGAAGCAGACGCACAAGGTCATCCTGGGCATCCGCCCCGAAGACTTCCACCTGGCCAGCGATGGCGCCGAGAATACGCTGAATGGCGCGGTGGATGTGGTCGAGCACCTGGGCAACGAGCAACTGATCTACCTCAACATGCCCGGCGCGATGATCCCGGAGACCTCGGAGACCAAAGCCGTCACCGCACGGCTGGCGCCAGACGTGATCGTGCGCCCCGGCCAGCGCCTCAGCCTCGCCGTGGACACCGCCCGCGTCCACGTCTTCGACGCCGAGACCACGAAGCGCCTGGCGTAACAGGCGGACGCAAGGGCGGGTGGTTGCTCTCTGGAGAGCAACCACCCGCCCTTGCGTCCGTCGTGCGGTTTTCTCAGCCGCGATCCAGCATCGATTTGATGCGCGTCGGCTCGATCTTGAGGATGACGCGCTGCTGCATGCCGGGTCGGCGACGCTGGTAGATGGGGTTGCCCGTGTAGCGCAGCGAGAGGCGATTGATGTGTTCGTCGGCGCCCTCGGTGGTCGCCTCGACCAGATTGCCCTGGACCTCGGCGTAGCGAAACATATCCTTGGGGTCTTGGAGCAAGAGAGTGACGGCCTTGTCGCGCTGCGCCTGCGCCATCCAATCACTGCCCTGGAAACTGTTGAGCCAGAAGAAGCCATCGCGGTACTCGAACCAGGCGAGCGCCATATGCACGGTCCCATCCCGGCGCGTCGTTCCCACCACCACTGGAAACACCTCGTTCACCAACGTCTGCATCGCCGGACTCAACGTCACTGCCATTCGCACATCTCCTTCGCCATCGATGCGCCCCAGCATGCTATCGCGCACGGGCAAGCGCTCTTCCAACTATAGGGCGCGCTGGGAAGGGTAGCCATAACTACCCCAACCGACCTGCTCAGACGCCCAGCGTGACCAGCGTGGCGCGCAGGGCGCAGGCATACGACCAGCGGGTGAACGTGAGGTCGCCTTCCAGGGGGAATCCCGCCTGCTGGGCCACCTGGTCTAGTGGCAGCCCCAGCGCATCCGGTAGCCCGGCGACTACGCTGTCGCCACGCCAGCCCACGGGCGGCGTATGGGTGGCGAGCGCGTCGTGGGCGAGCCGCGCAAGCAGATCGAAGTAGGCGAGGTTGCGGTCGAGCAGGCCAGGATCGGTCGTACCGCCGTGGCAAGGGATGACGGTCGCGGCGTCCAACGCCCGTAGCCGTTCGAGCGCGACGCGCATCGCGGGCAGCGAATTCTGATCGCCGACGTAGGGGAACGGTCCCCCAGCGGCGTCGCCGGGCAGCAGCAGCCGCAGTTGGGGAACCCAGACCGAGAGGTGGTCAATCGTATGCCCCGGCGTCGGCAGCAGCTCTATCGTCAGGTCACCGCCCTCGATGCGTAGCGCGTCGCCAAACGTGATCGTCGGCGGGATGAGCCGCACGGCGGCGAAACGCGGATCGGTCCCCTGCATCTCGACGAGATAGTCGGCGTCGGCGCCGGTCGCCAGCCGCTCCGTTACCCACGCTTGGCCTATGATCGGCGCGGGATACGGGCTACCCGGCCCGACGAAGAGATCGTTGCCCCAACTATGATCGTAGTCAGCATGAGTGTTCACCACCAGCAGTGCACGCCCCGTCAGCTCCGGGGCCAGCAGCCGCATCACTTGCGCCGCCAACTCCGGCGTCGCCATCGTGTCGATCACCACGACATAGCGCTGCGTGACCAGCGCGAACGTATCCACCTCATCGCCCGCATGAAACATGCGCAGCCGCGCGTCCCACCCGCCGTTGGCCGCCGCGCTCACCGTGATCGCGGGCGTCGTCGCCTCATCCGCCATGTGCGCTCCCCCTCAGTTTCCTGTGATGTACCTACGCCAAAGCTATGGACTACGGTGTAGTATACTCACGAATATGCGGTGCGTAGCCAACAGGGAAGAGGGAACCATCGTGACGACAACTACCTTCACTGCCATTGTCTATCCCGAAGATGATGGGTATGTCTCGGAGTGCCTGGAACTGGGCGTCGCCAGCCAGGGCGACACCGTGCAAGAGGCGCTGGCCATGCTCAAAGAGGCCGTCCGGGGCTACCTGGAATCGTTTGGCCCCGACGAACAACCCGAACTTCGGCGTAATCGCCCCCTGGTGACGACGATTGAGGTAACGTATGCCGAAGCTACCCCAAGTCCGGCCTGAAGAAGTGATTCGCGCCCTTCAGCGCCTTGGCTTCGCAGAAGACCGACAAGTGGGTAGCCACAAAATCATGGTGAAACGCACATCAGATGGGCGCAAACTCAGTGTCCCTGTGCCGATGCACAAGGGCAAAAAACGGTCCGTGTTGGCACGCTACGAAGTATATTGGACCTCGCCGGGGTTAGTCCCGATGAGTTTCTAAACGCACTGTAACGAGAGATCGCGATTTGGCCCCGTCGCGGTTGAGACGGGGCCAAATCGCGCTTACTACCCCGCCATCTCGCGCCGTTGCGCCTCCAGCCGCGTCAGCGCGCTCTCGGCGGCGGCCAGCGCGTCGCGCTCCTTCTGGACGACCTCCGGCTTCGCGCGGCTGACGAAGTCGACGTTGTCCAGGCGGACGCGGGCGCGGGCGATGGCCTGCTGGCGATCCGCGATCTCTTTGTCCAGCCGGGCCAGCTCTTTGTCGAGGTCGAGCAGGCCCGCCAAAGGCAGGTAGATGTCAACACCGCCCGCGACTAGCGCCATCGCCTGCGCGGGCTTCGTCGCCAGCTTGCGCTCGACCTGCGGCGGCTCCGTGCGCGCCAACTGCTCGATCAGCGCGCCCTGGCGCTTCAGCATCGGCGCCTGCGTCCCCGCGACCAGGATGACCTGGGCGCGACGGGCAGGCTCGACGTTGGCCTGTTTGCGCGCGTCGCGGATGCGCGTGACGATCTCGCGCAGCAGCGCGAAGTCGGCCTCGGCGCCGTCGTCGCGCAGGCGCGCCTCGGTCGCGGCGTCCAGCTTCGGCCAGGGCGCGATAATCAGCGCGTCGGCGGGGCGAGCATCGGCAGGCGTCTCGGCGTAGAGATGCTGCCAGGCCTCCTCGGTGACGAACGGCATGAATGGGTGCAGCAGCCGTAGCGACGCATCCAGGACACTGCGTAGAATCTGCGCCGTCCGCTCGCGCTGCGCCTCGTCGCGTAGTTGCGTCTTGGCGATCTCCAGGTACCAGTCGCAATACTCCGACCAGAAGAAATCGTTGATCTGCCGCCCTGCC
>Ga0307372_10009275_pt1 | contig 13614 bp, 14 predicted proteins | sample OX1MG_FD_202533 | JGI IMG/M metagenome (GOLD analysis project Ga0307372, IMG submission 202533) | Soil microbial communities from Risofladan, Vaasa, Finland - OX-1 | ecosystem: Environmental > Terrestrial > Soil > Coastal area > Acid sulfate soil | place: Finland: Risofladan, Vaasa | collected...
GCTCTACCTGTATACGTTCCGCTACTACGACCTGTACCAGGTGGTCTAGGCGGCTGCTCCCGAGCACGGGATCCCGCAGGTTGGGCGCGCCCGGCAGAGTCCGCGGTGGAGATCGTCCCAGCCGCTGAGGGCGCAGCCGAGGAATCGGTAGCGAGAGTGTAGGGCCGGGATGCTGGTTCGTCTCATCATACGCCGGCTGTTGGCGTTGACCCTCGTCCTGATCGGCCTCTCGATCGTGACGTTCGTGCTCTCGCACGTCGTGCCGGGGGATCCGGCGCGCTTGATCGCCGGCCCACGTGCCGGCCAGCAGGCAGTCGAGAATACTCGTCACGAGTATGGGCTGGACCGGCCGCTCTACGAGCAGTACCTGTCGTACGTCAAAGGCATCGTGACCCTCGACTTCGGCACGTCGCTGTCAAGCTTGAGGCCGGTTCGCTCCGATCTCGGGCAGTACTTCCCGGCCACGGTTGAGCTGGCGCTGGCGGCGCTCGTCCTGTCGCTCGTCATCGGCTTTCCGCTCGGCATCCTCTCGGCGGTTCGCCCGAACTCGATCGTCGACAATGTGTCCCGCTTGATCTCCATCACCGGCATCGCCACCCCCATCTTCTGGATGGCGCTGCTGGCCCAGTATGTCTTCTTCGTCAGGCTGAAGCTATTGCCCGACGGCGGCCGGTTGCCACCCGGTGCGACGCCACCGTCGGGGATCACCGGCCTCTACACCGTCGACTCGCTCCTGGAAGGGAATTGGTCCCTCTTCGTCACCACGCTCAAGTACCTCATTCTGCCGGCCTGCGTCCTCGCTTACAGCACGCTGCCGCTCATCACGCGGCAGCTTCGCGGCGCGATGCTCGAGGTCCTGAGTCAGGACTACATCCGCACGGCACGGGCGAAAGGGCTGCGAGAGCGCGGCACCATCCTCCGCCACGCGCTGCGCAACGCCATGCTCCCGGTCGTCACCATCCTCGGCTTGCAGGTCGGGCTCCTCTTCTCCGGCGCGGTGCTGATCGAGATCATCTTCTCCTGGCCGGGCATCGGCCGCTACGCGCTGACGGGGGTGACGAACTTCGACTACAACGCCATCATGGCGGTCACGTTAGTGATCGGCTTCTGTTACGTGATTATCAACATGTTCGCCGATATCGCCTACATGCTGCTCGACCCCAGGATCTCCCTCGGATGAGCGCGCGATACACGACAGACAGCACCGCCAGCGACGCGGCCCTGCTGCAAGGCAACCTGCGAACCGCCGACTCGCGTCGCCGTCGATTGGCCAAGGACCTCCGGCTCCTTTTCGTCGGCAAGTGGCTGAACGTCCTGGCGGCGCTGCTGATCTTCCTCTTCCTGGTGCTCTGCGCGTTCGGGCCGATGATCGCTCCTTACAGTCCGCTCGCACCCGATATCTCCAGCGCGCTGCAGGGGCCGTCGGCGGCACACCTGTTCGGTACGGATCAGATCGGGCGGGATACCTTGAGCCGGGTCATGGCGGGAGCCCGGATTTCGCTTGGGGTGGCCGCGATCGTGTTGTCGGTCGCGGTCGTGCTCGGCATCGTCGTTGGCGGGGCGTCAGGCTACTTTGGGGGAACCGTCGATGCCACGCTCATGAGGGTGACCGATCTGTTCCTGGCGTTCCCGGCGCTCATCCTGGCGATGGCGATCGCCGCGACACTCGGCCCGAGTCTGACAAATACGACGATCGCGCTTGCCGTGGTCTACTGGCCATGGTATGCCCGGTTGATTCGTGGACAGGTCCTGGCGGTTAAGCGCTGGGACTACGTTGAGGCAGCGCATGCCGTCGGCGCGTCGAACATCCGCATCATTCGCCGTCACATTCTGCCGAATTCGATCTCACCGGTCATCGTTCAACTGACGATCGACTGCGGCTACGCCATCCTCTCGACGGCAAGCCTGTCGTTCATCGGGCTCGGGGCACAGCCACCGAGTCCCGAGTGGGGCGCGATGATCAACGCGGCGCAAACATACTTCCAGCAGGCGTGGTGGTACATTGCCTTTCCCGGGCTGGCTTTGACGCTGACGGTGATCGGATTCAATCTCGCCGGCGATGGGCTCCGGGATTTTCTCGATCCGCGAACACGAACCAGGTGACGGCGGCGACGTCGATTCGTGGACACCGGGATGAACTTCAGTCCGCAACTGACGAGAGGAGCACGCGACCGTGACGATCAGGCGCGAAGACCTCAACGGGACCTGGGGCATGCAGCGGGAGGCGGAACTGCCGTCGGACCGCCGCGACGAGCGCGCCGCCCAGGCGCTCGAGTTCGGCCTGGAGTCCGCCGAGTCCATCCGCGACCGGAAGATCTCCCTCTTCAACCGCGGCCGGATCACCACCGGCCGGTTCATGGGGCAGCCCTTTCTCGAGGACATGCGCCAGCTCGGCGGGCAGGACGTGGCCTTCGTCGGTGTCCCGCTCGACTGCGGCACGACCTTCCGCTCCGGCACGCGCTTCGGCCCGGAGGCGATGCGTCGCATCTCGAACCTCGGCAGCGGCTACAACCCGAGCCTCGGCGTCGACCTGTCGGAGTCACTCACCATGGTCGACGTCGGCGACGTCACGGTCATCCCGGCCAACATCGAGAAGAGCTTCGACCAGATCGATAGGGCGGTCCGCTACATCCACGAGCGCGCCGTCTTCCCGGTCGTCCTCGGCGGCGACCACTCGATCGGCTACCCCGACATCCGCGGCCTGGCGCCGCTGGTGGACGGCAACGTCGGCATTATCCACTTCGACCGGCACAGCGACCTCAGTGAGCAGTCACTCGACGAGCGCATGCACGGCTCGCCCTTCTTCCACGCCACCAACATCCCCAACGCCCCGGCCACGAACCTGGTGCAGATCGGCATCGGCGGCTGGACGGGCGCGCGCGAGGGGATGCGGGTGGCGCGCGACCGGCGCGCCAGCGTGATCACGCTGGAGGACGTCGACAAGTATGGCATCGATCGCGTGGCCGAGTTCGCGCTCGAGATCGCCTGGAAGAACGCCAAGGCGGTCTACCTCAGCTTCGACATCGACTCGGTCGACCCCGCCTTCGCCCCGGGCACCGGCACGCCGGAGCCGGGTGGCTTCCTGCCGCGCGAGGTCCTACGGCTGATCCGGATGGTGACGCGCGAGGGGCTGGCCGGCATGGAGGTGGTCGAGGTCTCGCCGCCCTACGACGTGGCCGATATCACCGCGCTCCTCGGCGGGCGGGTCATCATGGACGTGCTGGCGTCGCTGGTCCTGGCGGGCAAGCTCGGCCGGATGCCGATCGTCCCCGCGGAGGGTGGCGACGCGGCGAGCTGAGCCGCCCAGCGAACGGCACCGGCGGGGCGCGCGTCGTCGCGCCCCGCGCGTCTCCGGCGGACTCGGGTGGTGTGCCCGGGCGATGATGGGCGGACCAGGGGGAGAGGGAACGGCCGTGAGCGCGACCTTCGATTTCTCCGAGCGGGTCATCATCGTGACGGGCGCCGCCCGCGGCGTCGGCCGCGTCACCGTTGGCCGCTTCGCCGCTGCCGGAGCGTCGGTCCTGGCGGTCGACCGGGATGCGGACGGGCTGGTCGACACCGTCCGCCCGCTCGACCCGTCGCGCGTGGCCTCCCTGGTCGCCGACGTGAGCTCCGAAGCGGAGGCCGACCGCATCGTCGCGGCCGTCCTCGCGCGCTTTGGCCGCCTCGACGTCTGCGTCAACAACGCGGCGGTCGCGCCGCACGCCGCGCTTCTCGAGGAGCGGGCCGGCGTCTGGGATACCGTCTACGCCGTCAACACGCGCGGCACCTTCCTCATGACCCGCGCGGCCGCCCGGGCTATGATCGCCGGCGGTCATGGCGGCCGGATCGTCAATTTCTCGTCGGGGGTCAGCACGAAGGGCACGATCGGCGCGGCGGCCTATGCGTCCAGTCGCGCGGCCACCGAGTCCTTCTCGCGGGTCGCCGCCGTCGAACTCGCCCCGCACGACATCCTAGTAAACGTCGTCAGCCCGGGTCTGATCGACACCCAGCCCAAGCCGCTGCCCCCGGCGATGGCGGCGTCCCTGAGCCGGCGCATCCCGGCTCTCCCGCTGGCGCGCCCCGGCGAGCCCGACGAGGTGGCCGCGGTTGTCCTGTTCCTCGCCTCCGACGTCGCCAGCTACATCACCGGCGCCGTCATCAGCGTCGACGGCGGCAGCGGCCTCGGCTCCCGCCCGACCGGCCCCGTGGTCGACGACGATCCCCGCTACGACTGGGTCACCGGCCGGACGCACGACCGTCCCGGCCCTGCCTGAACCGGCCTCCTACCGTCCGCCAGCGGCACTGCCCAACGGGGAGCGCCGCCGGCTGGAGCCAACCGCGATGAGCGTGACCGAGCGGGCCGCCTCGTGAACGGTAGGGGCGCGATGAATGGTGCCCGGTCACCCTGTGGGCGGGCTCATGTCCCCGGGCAACGGCTATCCCGTGGGACGTACCTCAGTGGATATCCAGGTGAGTCCGGAGCAGTTCGGCGATCGTCGCCTGCTCCCGCCGCCAGATCTGCCACACCGCGGACGACCAGCGTGCAACCGCGTCCGGCCACGCGTCCACCGGGGCGTCGACCACGCTGCTGACCATCAGCGTCGCTCGTGCCGCCACCGGCTGGAACGCCGGCCAGTCTCGAGTCCGGTTGGCGAGCGCCATGTGCACCCGCTGCACCTGCCGGCCGCTAAAGCCATGCTCGTTGACGAGGTAGAGGCCGACCAGCGCGAAGGTGATGGTGATGGGCTTGACCCGCGGGCCGTAGTGCTGCGCGGCGTAGGCATCTACCGCGAGCTGATGCACGAAACCGGGATCGCGCCACGACATCGTCTCGCCCGACAGACGCATACAGAGCGCCCAGCAGGCGGCCGAGGCGTAAGACCGCTCGACCGGCCCCCCGTCGGTGGCCGGCAGCGTCAGCCCGCACCCCGGACAGGTCACGTACTCGGCGGTCATGGATCCCGAGTTTACCAACGCTCCCAACGGCCGTCGCCGGGGTCGATCCGACCGGCGCGGCTGGCCATGGCCCTGGCGGTCGCTTCACCGGCCACGGGCTGGGGGAACCCCGTCCCGTAAGCCGTGACCGGCGGGAACACATCGAGAAGGACGGTCATCAAACCGGCTCCGTCCGCAGCCGCTCACGCAGGAGCGGGGTGCGGGTATCGGAGACAAGCCCGTGGTCGAGTGCGTGGAGGTACGCCTCGATGAGGAGCATCACCGGGAGCGCGTGGAGATCCCAGGGCGCCGTGTTGCCGCTGTCCCACTGGAGGCCGCCGCGCTCAAAGAGCTGCACGCGCTGGTCCTGGTCCGGCGTGGTCGAGAAGCGCATGGTGAACTCCTCGGTGATGGGGAGCCCCAGGGTACGCACGGCGAGCTGATTGCCGGCGCGCTCCATCTCCTCGTAGTAGCTGAGGAAGCCGTTACGCAGGTGCATGCCGGTGGGGAACTCACGCGCCGCGGGGGCTGCCGGCGTGGCCGGGATCAGCGTACCGGCGGTCAGCGGGGCACCCAGCGCGAGGTAGGCAGCGGTGGCAGCGGCACCGGCGATCTTCGCCAGCATGCCGGGGCTCTGGAGAACGGTGAGGTCCGCCGGCGCGTCGTGGGCGCCGTGCTCGATGAGGAGGCGCGTGGTGGTGGCCGCCACGGGTGCGCTGCGCAGGAAGACGCCCAGCCGGTAGCCACTGGTGCCCACCCCGGTGTTCCGCTCACTCATGAGCCCGCCGGCACGGACCGGGATGCCGGTCACCCCGGAGATCGCCTTGACCATGGCCGGGATGACGGTGTCGCGAGCATCGGCGTCCACGTCGGAGCCCCAGTCCGGGTAGATTCCGAAGACGCCCCGCACCCCACCGGCACCCTCGGTGTGCACCTCCAGGAACAGGTCCGCCACCCAACCCGCGCCGGCGAAGTCCACCACCTTCTGCGCCACGGCCTGCAAGCCGCCGGGGAACTGGCCGAGGCCGTCCTGCGGCGTGATCACGCGGACGTCGCAGCCGAGTTGCCGGAAGGCGAGGGCGTACTCACGGCAGAGCGGGCCGACGATGCTGATCTCGGTGGCGTTACCGCCGTCGGTGTTGTGGTGCCCCGCGGCCAGGGCAACCCGGGGCGCGTGATCCATGCCGGGGCTGCTCCCACGGCTCGTGGTGCTCGTGGTGTCGGCCCAGGCGGCCATGTCGGTCACCACGGCGGCGATATAGGTCTCGGGGCTGTTGTTATCGCTGGCGGGTGCCCAGATGGGGATGATCTGCTCGATGGTGATGGCGCCTCGCGCGGCGTACGGGTAGCTCGGGGAGACGAGGCGGTGGGCAAGGTCGCGCCAGCCCTCGATCCACGAGGTGTGCCGGACGTACTGGCCCTTGCCGGGGACGGTGACCAACTCGCCGTCTGGCGTGCTCTTGGTCCGCGTGTTGCCGGGAGACCTGGTGCCGTAGGTGGGGGTGACGCCGGCCTTGCCGTAGCCGGACTCGTGGTGGAAGACCGCGAGGGCGAAGCACGGGTCCACTCCCTCCGCCGCCACCGCGTCGTAGCCGGCGCCGGCCTCCGCGACCGCGGGGCTGCCCGCGTCATCGAGGATGCGGATGAACGTGTCCCGCGAGATCCGGGGGCTGACCCGGATGACGGAGGTGCCGCGCGTGATCGACATGGGTGCTCCTTTTCGGCGGGGACCGTCTCGACGGCGCGCTCCGCGATGAACGAGAGCGCGGCGCGCGACCTTCGCTGCGCGCGGGCGGGGTGGTCAAGCAGAACGCACAAACGATCGCCTCGGGTCCAGCGCTCGAGGCGGCTGACGCTCGCTACGGATATGCGGGAGAACCACCGAGCCGGCGGAGCCGGTTTGATTCCCCCGGCAAGGGGAACCAGACCGGCGGAGATGCTCGCGTCTAGGACTCCAGCTCGCAGCGCAGGATGTTCTGGTTGTCTTCCCCATTCGACCAACACACCCAGTCGTTGCCATACGGGCCATAGAGTTTCCGCTTCGGATCCGACTTGAGGGAGAGGGTGTGATCGGGGTTGTAGACGATCGCGTCGGTCCAGCCACCGGCTATTCCCCAGCACGCGTATGAACTGGCGCCCAGGCCGAGGTATCGGTAACCCGGAGACCAGTCCATCGTCAGATACATGTCGGAGCCCCAGGGCGTCCACGCGACACCGGCACCGGAGTCGGCGTCATGCACCAGGTCGACGCTGTAGTTGTAGGTTCCTAACCAGCCGACGAACGCGCCTGTCGACCGGTTGTAACACTTCATCCTTCCGAAGGATGTACCCGAGGCTACTGTCGCACTACTCTGCGCGACATTCCTTGGCGCATCAACATCGACGCCCAATCCCTCGGCAGGATGGTCTTCCGTGTGGCGGGTGCTCATAGGTCGCTCTCCTTGCGGTGGATGATCGAGCCGGACCGCCTGTGTCCGGGAAGCGGAGCAGCAGCGTTATGGTCGAGTTACCTCCTTAAAGCCACGTCGTCGTGGTTCGTTCCGCGGCCGCGCGGAGACGTCCCACGCGTGGCGGGGCAGCGACAGCAGGACGCCCAGCATCACCGCCCCGTCCGCGATCATGCGAGAAACGCTCCACTTGGGGTGATCTTTGCGTCACTCCCACGCGGTAGCACAATTGCAGTGCTCGGGGTTTCTCAATCTGAAAGCATAGCGGTGTTATACCACGAGTGGAATAGGCATTTCAGGGGGGGCTGTTGCTCGCGTGGGCGTCCTCACCACGGGTCCCCGCCATGCGGGACAAAGGCCCCGGGCTGCCAGTGCCGTGGCGCGTCGACGGTGGCGCCTCCGCTCCGCGAGTGGCTCACTGATGCGAGGAACGCGGGTTCCCGGCGAGCCGGGTGGTGGGGTGGACCTGGTGGCGGGTGCGGCAGGTACTTCGCCGCCTAGCCCATGGATACCAGCAAGATAGCCCCTGACCGGGTCGTGAATGAACGTACGCCAGCGGGCAGCAAGCCCAGCGGCTGCGCGAAGGCTCGGCAGGGCGCCGACCTAGCGTGCGCCGGTAATCCTCCGCTGAGCAGGGGCCGGTGAGGATGTCCTCCCCATCCGCTCGACGGCCGCCGGCTTCGTCGATAAGTCACCCCGGCGGGTCAGTGCGATGATTGGGAGCGACCCCATCGCGCCGACGTGCTGCCGGACGCTCGGGCTGGACTCGGCCACGACCGAAGTGAGATGGTCCGCCTGGCGGTCGAGCCGTCGCTCCCGCGCTCCGGTGACGGCGTCCCGCGACGCGGGCGGGGGCTACGGCGCACCGCCCGGCCAGTAGGGGGTCTGATCGCGGGCGCGCAGCAGCTCGTCGATGCGGTCGGCCGAGCCGTCCTCGGCGCCCACGAAGACGATCAGCCGCTCGGGACCGAGCCGCTCCACGCGCAGCCCGGCCGCCCGCAGCGCCTGCCAGAGGTCGTCGAGGCCGGCGGGGTCGTCGGGCTCGAGCAACACGGCGCGACGCAGGCGCACCCGGCGGTACTCGCGCGCCCACTCGGCGACCTGGTAGGCGACGTTCTGCGGCAGCGCCACGCCGCCGTGCTCCTCGAGGAATCCGGCCATCCGCTCGACGGTGAGCCCGGCCGCCAGCCCGAGCGCTACGCTCTCGCGCGTCAGCCGGTAGACGCAGACCCGATCGAGCCGCTCCAGGTCGGTGAAGGCGGACAGGCCCCAGACGCGGCGCGGCGTCGGGCGCAGCAGCAGCACGCTGAAGTCGGGCTGCACGGCCAGTGCGTGCGCACCGAGCGCGGGCTCCTCCGGCGGATCCCTCCCCGCGTCGAGCAGCCAGCGCGACTCCTCCCGCACGCGTAGCACCGCCCCCCGACGACGGGCGTGCGTCAGCTCCACGAGGCCGAACCAGGCGCCGGCCGTGCTCACGGTCGTCTCGGCCGCCCCGCGGACGACGGCGCGCCGCCGGGCCTCGGGCGACTCGTCGGTCGGCTCGTGGCTGGCGGCGGCGGTGTACTGGGTGCCGAGCGAGGACGGCTCGGTCGCCGCGAAGCGCGCCGCCAGCGAGTCGAGCGTCACCCAGGCGGCCGGATCGAGCGCGTCCAGCACGGCAGCCAGGCGCGTGCGGAAGCCGGGCCAGTCGGCGCCCCAGATCTGCAGGATCTCGCGTGCTGCCCCCTCGGGCCACTCGGCCGCCTGCCGCCAGATCGTGACCAGCCGCCGCAGTTGCGCCGGGAAGTCCAGCCGCGTCCACTCGCGCAGCGGCTCGGCGGCGACGCCGCCCTGCCCGGGGACCATCAGGCCGAGGCCGGCCGCGAGGTAGCTGAGGAAGCCGACGTAGCCGCGCGGCGGGACGTCGCCACCCCGCAGCCAGAGCCGCGGCGCCAATCGCCGCAGCGCCGGCCCGTCGTCGAAGCGGGGCGGGCGCCAGGTCGCATCTCCGGCCGCGAGCCGCAGCAGGGACAGCAGGTCCCAGGCGATGGCGGCCACCGGCAGCCACTCGGTCTCCTCGACCTCCGCTGGGGGCACCAGCACGAGCGGCGGGGGCGGGGGCGGCGGCACCCGGCGCGGGTGGCGGACGACGTCCGGCACCACGAAGCGGAGCAACCGCTCCCGGGTGTAGCCGCGCCAGAGGAGACCCCGACCACCGAGCGTCCGCACGGCCTGCCGAAACTCGGAGGCCGGCATCGCGAGCGCCTCGCGCGCCTCGGCCGGGTCCACCACGCCGCCCCGCTCGACCAGCCATGTCCAGAGACGTGCCGCCGTCGGATCGAGCGCCCGTACCTGGTCGCGCACCGCGTCGGGGTCGCCCAGGCGCGGCGTGACGTAGGCCACCAGATCGGGGCGCAGCGCCACCGTCGGCACCACCCGGTAGCCGAAGTGCTCGGCGATCTCCGTCAGGTCGAGGTCGTCCAGCCGCTCGACCAGCGCCCCGGCCGCCTCATCGGTGGGCAGCCCGTGCTTGCACTCCAGCCGCGCCCGGCCGGACAGGTACGCCAGCTCGCGCGGGACGAAGAACCGGTCGGGACCGGGCGGTGCGGTCTCCGGATCGTTCTGCTCCTGGAAAACGAAGCCGGCGCGGTAGAGCTCCCGAAGGGTCATGGTGGCGGCATCGACGGACACCGACAGCCGTGCCGCGATATCCCCCGCCACCAGTGGCTCCTCGACCTCGGCCAGCAGCCGCACGATCGCGCGAGCGGGCGCCGGCAGGCGCTGCCAGGCGACGGCGAAGGCCCATGGGTTCGTCAGCTCGCGATAGAGGTGGCCCACGTCCTGGTGCGGGTCGCGGCCTCGCAGCTCGACCTCCCAGAAGCGGGCGATCGCGCCCAGGCTCTGTGGTGACCTGTCGAGGAGCCGTCCGAGGAGGTTGCGCATCCGGCCTCCGGCTTCCGCCAGTATTGCTCCTGTGCGCATTATAGCCGGGAGGTTGAGGCGCTTCAGTCCCCGAAGGTCCTGAAGCGCGTCCCCGGCCAGCCCAAGGTGCGCGGCGCACTCAGCGGTCCTTGCCGACGGTCAGGTAGGCGATGCCGCTACCCTCCCTGCCGCGCCGCCAGGCGGGCCTGCTGGACCTGGCACCTATCGCTCACGATTCTATGAACGTTAGCAGTTCTGTGAGCGCTGTGCTAGGCTTCCCGACATGGCCCGCGCCGAACTGCTGCTGCACCCGGTTCGACTGCGCATCCTCAAGGCGTTCCTGGGCGACCGGGCGCTCACCACGAGCCAGCTCGCCGCGGAGCTCGACGACGTACCCGCCGGCAGCCTCTACCGCCACGTCGCGCTCCTGACCAGGGCCGGTGTGCTTCAGGTCGTCGCCGAGCGCCGCGTCCGCGGCGCCGTCGAGCGCACCTACATGCTCCGGCTCCTCGCCGCGCAGGTCGGGCCGGGCGACGCCGCAACCATGACTCCCGACGAGCATGCCCAGGCCTTCACGGCCTTCATCGCGGGGCTGCTGGCCGACTTCGACCGCTACCTCGCCGCCGGTCCGCCCGAGTTCGGCCGCGACGGCGTCAGCTATGGTGAGTCGGCCATGTGGCTCACCGACGCCGAGTATGCCGAGTTCCTGCACGACATCACCACCATCGTCCAGCCGCGTCTGGCCAACCCTCCAGGCAAGGGGCGGCGGCGGCGCATGGTGGCCAGCGTCTTGCTGCCGGCCCCCGAGTACCTGAGAGGAGACCAATCATGACCGATCGCGACGCGGCCGGCACGAGCGTGGACGTCAGCTGGCAGCTGGACGACACCACCGTCGAGGGCACGCTGGTCCGACCGTCCGGGCCCGGGCCGTTCCCCGTCGTGGTGATGGTGGCGGGCAGCGGCCCCACCGACCGCGACTGGACCTCGCCGCTCCTTCCCGGAACCAACGGCAGCGCCCGCCTGCTGGCCGAGGCGCTGGCGCGGGCCGGCTTCGCCTCGCTGCGCTACGACAAGCGGGTCGTCGGTCCCCACGCCCGCGAGAATCTGCAGGCCCTGATGGGCAAGGTCAGCATGCGGAGCCACCTCGACGAGCTCGCGGGCGCCGTGCGCACCCTGGCCGACCGTCCGGACATCCGAGACGACCGGATCTTCGGGCTCGGCAACAGCGAGGGCACCCTCCACGTCCTCAACTATCAGGCCCAGAGCCCGCCGATCCCGCTGGCGGGGCTCATCCTGATCGGCCCACCGGGACGGGCCGTCGGCGCGGTGGCGCGCTCCCAGCTGGCGGAGCAGGCCAGGGCCATCCCGAACGGCGACGCGCTGCTGGCGCTCTACGACCAGGCTATCGCTCGCTTCCAGGCCGGCGAGCCCATGAATCCGGACCCGGTCCTGCCCGAGGGCGTCCAGTTGCTGCTCCAGAGCCTGGAGACGCCGATCAATCAGCCGTTTGCCCGTGAGCTCTGGCTGGCCGAGGCGGTGACCCCGCTCGCGCGGGTGGACGTCCCCGTGCTGGTCGTCATCGGCAAGAAGGACGTCCAGGTCGACTGGCACGCCGACGGCGGGCCGCTGCAGCAGGCCGCGGCGGGGCGCGCGAACGTGACCTTCCTCTTCCCGGACAACGCCAACCACGTCCTCAAGGAGGAGCGGCGGCCCCGTGCCGAGCTCGTGCCGGCCGAGGCGGAGACCGGCTACAACGGGCCCGACACCCGCCTGGAACCCGAGGCTCTGGCCGCGATCCTCGACTGGCTGGCGGCCCACGCCTGATCGTGCTACGTGCGCGGCCGGCTCACTGGGCCGGGTGCGTGGTCACGTGGTTGCACCGGCACCGCCGCCACGTCGATGCCAGGCGCCATCACGGGCGCGCCGACTCGCGCGATCTCCGGCATGACCGCGACGCAGCACTACTGTCCCCCGACCGGCAGACTCGCGCCCTCCAGGGTGAGCAGCCGCCACTTGATGTCGAGTCCGCCGGTGTAGCCACCGATGGCGCCGTTGCTCCGCACGATGCGGTGGCAGGGCACGATGATCGGTACCGGGTTGTCGCCCAGCGCGTTGCCGACCGCGCGGGTCGCGCCGGGCTTGCCGATGGCGCGAGCGATGTCGCGGTAGCTGGCCAGCCGGCCGAACGGGATGCGCGCCGTGGCCTCGAGCACGCGCCGCGCGAAGGCGGAGACCGCCGACAGGTCGACCGGCAGGTCGAAGGCGCGGCGCCGGCCGGCGAAGTACTCGTCCAGTTCCTCCGCGTAGGGCCGCACTGCGCCCGGGTCGCGCACCGGCTCCATCCCGACCCGCCCGGCCCACTCGACGGTCTCCTCCTCGGTGCCGCCGAAGGCCACGCGACAGAGGCCCCGCTCCGACACCACCACCCAGAGCGGCCCCACCGGCGAGTCGAGCCGGTCGTAGGCCGCCCGCCCGGGCAGTGCCGCCAGCAGGCGATCGCGCAGGCCGGGAAGCGCGGCGACGGCCCGTGCCTGGATCGACTCCGACTCCGCCAGCGAGTCCAGCGTCTCGGAGAGGACGCAGCAGGCGTCGATCTCCTGGGCGCACTCCGCGCAGATCGCGGTGTGCAGCGAGATCTCCTGCTGCTCGAGCGGCGTGAGATCACCGATGACCAGCGCCGGCACGCGCTCCATGACCTCGTCGCAGCTCAGGTCCTTCATATCCCCACCTCATTGAGCTCGGCCGAAAACTGCGTCCGCAGCTTGCGCACGGCCTGGTAGACGTTGGCGCGGGCGCCCTCCTCGGTGCTGCCCGTCGCCGCGGCGATCTCCGCATAGCTGAGACCGAGGAACCGCCGCTGCGTGAATGCCACCCGCTGCTTGAGCGGCAGGGTGCCGATCGCCTCCTCCACGCGACCGAGCAACTCACGGTGCCCCAGGGTCTCGGCGTGGTCGTCGTCGACGCTGGTGACACCCACGCTCGCCAGCGCGCCGGTCACACGCTCCCCGCTGCGGCGATGACGAATCGCGTTGAGTGCGAGGTTGGTGGCGATCCGGTAGAGCCAGGCGCGGAAGTTCGGCGCGCCCTCGAGGTCGCCGAACGCCCGGTAGGCGCGCAGGAAGACGTCCTGACACAGGTCCTGCGCCTCGCCGTCGTCCCGCACCATACGCAGCAGGTAGGCGTAGATCTCACCCTGATGGCGATCAACCAACTCCTCGAAGGTCACGGTCTCGATCACGCGCCCGCCCTTTCCGCCGGGGCCACTCGCTTCTGCATATGAGACACGCGACCGCCCGCGGTGTGAAACGGGGGGGCCGCACGCTCATCCCTGGTGGCTCCCCTCCTGCCG
>Ga0307372_10009276_pt1 | contig 13612 bp, 12 predicted proteins | sample OX1MG_FD_202533 | JGI IMG/M metagenome (GOLD analysis project Ga0307372, IMG submission 202533) | Soil microbial communities from Risofladan, Vaasa, Finland - OX-1 | ecosystem: Environmental > Terrestrial > Soil > Coastal area > Acid sulfate soil | place: Finland: Risofladan, Vaasa | collected...
GAAAACTCGCTCGCTGCCATCGCGCAGGCTCACGACCGGCGCGACAACCTGCGGGATCACCTCGCCGGCACGTTGGACGATGACCGTGTCGCCAATGCGGATGTCCTTCCGCAGGATGTCACCTTCGTTGTGCAATGTGGCCATGCCCACGTTCGCCCCGCCCACCATCACCGGCTTGAGCACGGCGAACGGCGTGAGCACACCCGTGCGCCCGACGTTGACCTCGATGCGTTCCAGCTTCGTGGTGCGCTGCTGCGGAGGGAACTTGAAGGCGGTCGCCCAGCGGGGCTCCCGGCCAACGGCGCCGAGCGTCTCCCAATCCGCGATGGCATCGACTTTAAGCACCGTGCCGTCGATGTCGTAGTCGAGGCGCTCGCGCTCGCGTCCCCACCACTGGATGCGTTCGTAGGCCGAGTCGAGGCTATCGTGGCGCCGGATCTCCGGGTTCACGCGAAAGCCCAGTTCCGCCAGCCACCGCAGCGTCTCATGGTGGCTGTCCGGACGTGGGCCGTCGCACCAGCCAAGCTGGTAGATGAAGATCGCGAGCGGCCGCCCGGCAGTCACCGCTGGGTCCTTCTGGCGCACCGAGCCGGCGGCGGCATTCCTCGGGTTGGCATAGAGGGCGAGCGGTTTGCGCCCCTCGCGCTCGCGTTCCAGGTTGGCTTCACCGATGGCCGCATTCATCGCTTCGAAGCCGCTCCGGGTCATATAGACTTCGCCACGCACTTCGAAGCGTGGCGGGAAGTCGCCCTTAAGTTCCTGCGGGATGCTCGGGATCGTGCGCAGGTTGGCGGTCACGTTCTCGCCGTGGACGCCATCGCCGCGCGTCGCCCCCTGGACAAACCGGCCCTCTTCATACACGAGCGCCATTGCCAGTCCGTCGATCTTCGGCTCGGAGATGAGGGCGAAGTCGTCCCGTCCCAGGCGCTCGGCCGCCCGCCGGTGCCAGTTGCGCAGGTCATCCTCGCTGAAGGAGTTCCCGAGGCTCAAGAGCGGCAGGCGATGATCCACGACTTCGAAGGTCGGCAGCGGCGCCGCGCCGGTGCGCTGGGTTGGCGAATCCGGCGTGATGAGCTCCGGGAACTGCCCCTCGATAGCACGCAGTTCGTTCAGGAGGTCGTCGTAATCGGCATCGCTCAACTCCGGTTGGTCTTCCTGGTAATACTTCTGATTGTAGTAATTGAGTTTCGAACGGAGCTCTTCGCTGCGGAGGCGCGCATCGTATTGGTTGAGTTCGGGCATAATGCAGCAGTATCGCGGGAGAGCGGCCACCGTTGCTACTCTCACGGCCCAATCCTGTGGCGTGCTACACTCGAAACCTATGATGCCGAGCACGAACGGGCCGATCGTCGTCATCGACTACGGCGCGGGCAACCTCCGCAGTGTTGCCCGCGCGCTCGCACACGTGGACGCGGCCCCGATAGTCTCGGCTGACCCCGACGATATCGAGCGGGCTGGCGGACTCATCCTGCCGGGAGTCGGTGCTGCCGCCGATACGATGCGAAACCTCAACGAGCGCAACCTTGTGGCCCCGATCTTGCGATACATCGGACAGAGACGGCCGTTCCTCGGAGTCTGTATGGGGCTGCAGGCGCTCTTCGAATCCTCCGACGAAGGCGGTGGGCAGCAGTGCCTTGGGGTGCTCCCCGGCGTGGTGCGCCGCTTCCCCGTGGACCGCGGCCTGAAGGTGCCGCACATGGGCTGGAACACCGTCGAGTGGGTGCGCGGACACCCCGTGACGGAGGGCATCGAGAGCGGCAGCGCGTTCTATTTCGTCCATAGCTTTTATCCCGAGACGCCGGACGGGGGCCTGGCACTGGGCACGACCGAGTACGGGGTCCGGTTTCCGAGCATCGTCGCCCGTGGCAACGTGGTGGCTACACAGTTCCACCCGGAAAAGAGCTCGGACGATGGCCTCCGCCTCTACGCGAACTTCGTGCGGTGGGCGCGTTCGGGAGCCGCCTGCGAATCTGTCGCCGCTCCAGCCACTCCTCCCCAAGGAGGCCCCCGCTGACCTTTCAGGTGATCCCGGCGATCGACCTGCGCGGCGGCCAATGCGTTCGGTTGCTACAGGGTGACTACAACCGGGAGACAGCCTATTCCACCGATCCGGTTGCCGTGGCCCGCCGCTGGCAATCGCTTGGCGCTCTGCTCATCCACGTCGTTGACCTCGACGGTGCCCGCAGCGGCGCACCCGGGAACCAGGATGTAATCGCTGCCATCTGTGCGGCAGTCTCTGTCCCGGTCGAAGTCTCCGGCGGCTTTCGCTCCCTGGAGACCATCCGGGCGGCGTTCGCCTACGGGGCAAAGCGCGTCCAGATTGGTAGCGCCGCCGTGCGCGACCCCGCGCTCGTGCGGGCGGCCGTCGCCGCCCATCCCGCTGGCGTCGTTGTCTCCATCGATGCGCTCGATGGCGAGGTCCGCACGGATGGCTGGACCGAGGCCGGCGGCATCAACGTGCTGGACCTCGCACGCCAGATGGCGGCGGCCGGGGTACCGCGCATCATGTTCACCGACATTGGCCGCGATGGTACGCTTTCGAGCCCGAACTTCGAGGCGCTCGCCGGCCTCGTCGCCGCCCTCGAAGTGCCGGTCGTCGCGTCGGGCGGCGTCTCGACCATTGAACATCTGCAGCGCCTCGCCGAGATTGGGTGCGAAGGGGCGATCGTCGGCAAAGCACTCTACGAAGGCACTCTGGACCTCGCCGCCGCGCTGGCTGCGATCGGTTAGGCCGGGTACTACGGTGAACGCCCAGGGAGGCGGCACGCTTGTGAGTCCGTCGTTTGAAGAGACGTTCGAGGCCGCGGCGTTACGCCTGTTGGCGACCGGGCCGGCCATCGAACGTGGACGTATTTTTCACTCCGAGGGCCTCAGCACCGGCGGAAAGTTCTTCGCGATCCCCGTCCGCGGCGAATTGCTGCTAAAGCTTCCTGCGGCCCGCGTCGCAGAGCTGGTTGCCAGTGAGGCTGCCCACCCTTTTCAGGCGGGCGGCCGGACGATGAGGGAGTGGGTCTGCGTGCGCCCGGAGAATGAAGCAGCCTGCTACCGGCACATGGAAGAAGCGCGCGCGTTCGTCGCCGGGCTCAGGGGGCACTAATCCGCCTTACCGGCCGGGGGTCTCTGCGCCGCGGCTGGGTCGGGGCGGTACACGTTACCGGCCCGCGAACCGGGGTATGACTTCATCCGCCAGCCTTGCTGTCTGCGCCCCTATCTCCGCATCCGAATCCGCCAATGGGCGGAGGACGAACTTAGAGACACCTGCCGCGATGTACTCCTCGACGCGCGCGGCAATCGTCTCCGCCGTTCCCACGGCCATATACGTGGCCGGGTCAACCCCCTCGCCGATGCGGGCGAGCCCCGCCGCGGTTCGCTGCACCACCGGCTCATCGATGGAACCGAAGCGGAAGGGGAAGCCCGCGCCATAGTGGTCCGGGTCGATGTTGCGACCGGCTTCTGCGGTCGCAGCGCGAATCTTCGCGACCACCGGCGCCACCTGCGCTGGCGACTGGATGCCGCCCAGCCAGCCAGTGCCATACTTTGCCGTGCGCCGGACAGCCGCGTCGGAACTGCCACCGATCCAGAGTGGGAGGGGCTGCTGTTTTGGCCGTGGCGCGATAGTGACCCCTTCGTAGTGAAAGTGCTTCCCTTCGAAGGACACATTCTCTTCCGACCACAGCCGGCCCAGGAGTTGCAGCATCTCGTCGGCGCGCGCACCACGGCCCTGGAACATTGCGTTCGTGCTGCGAAACTCGGGTGCCAACTCACTCCCGACACCAAACACTGGCAGGAGCCGCCCGCCGCTGAGGAAGTCGAGCGTGGCGCACTCCTTCGCCAGCACCAGCGGGTCCCGCAGCGGCAGTACGATGGCGTTCATGCCGAACTTGAGGCGGCGCGTCCTCCCGGCGATGACCCCAAACGCAGCCATAGGCTCCAGTACCGGCTGGCGCGAAACGAGGCGCTCGCTCACCCAGACCGAGTCGATCCCGCGCTCTTCGCACAGGTCGATCCACTGAAGGAATGCCGCAGGCGAGGAAAATGGGAACCCGGCAATGCCAAGGCCGATACCGATGCTCATTGGTCTCTCCTGTCAGGCTCGCTTTCGCTCACCCGGGGTCACTGCCGTCCGCCGCCGAATCCAAGCTTAGCGCAGAACCCCCCGCCGGTGCCGCTCAGTCACGGCGCAGCCGCTGAAAATGCGCTTCCAACGAGGCGTGGAGGCCGGGCTCGGCGACCAGCAGTCCCCGCACATAGGGGTCGGGCTTGTTGAACGTCAGCCGGTCACCAAGCACCCCGGTGAAGCGAAGCCCGGCGGCCCTGCACAATGCCGCTCCCGCCGCGACATCCCATTCTGCCCGGCCATAGCCTGTGAGGACGGCGTCACCCTCTCCGGCAGCGAGCAACGCCAGTCGGTAGGCAACACTGCCCACGCCCCGCGATCGGCCGCCCGCCGGCAGCGGCGGCACTTCGTCCCAGCGCTCTTCGCCCCGGCCGACGAGTACATCGAATGTCGCCGGCACCCGCGCGGATGGCCGCTCCTCTGCGCCAACACACACGGCGGCGTGCATTTCGTCCTTCGCGGGGTTGTATACGACGCCCAGCGCGGGCTCGCCATGGATGACCAGTGCGACGGAGATCGCGTATTCGGGGATGCCCTGCAGATATTCACGTGTACCATCAATGGGGTCGACGATCCACACACGGTCATGCCCCTGCCGGGCGTCGGTGTCTGTGTGCTCTTCGCTCAGCCAGCCCGTGTCCGGGAAGGCGCTGGTGAGGGCGGCATGGAGCATTTCCGCCGCCCGAATGTCGGCTTCGGAGACGAGTTCGTGGCCATCCTTGTGGCCATAGCGCACACCGTCGCGCCGGAACCGCGCGACTTCCGCCCCGGCAGCAAGGGCTGAATTGCGCGCGATGCGGAGTTCTTCGTCGAGCATAGTAGCGGGCCGGAAGCGCCAGGCGATTCGTCAGTGTGCCGCCCTTGTTGCGCGGCGAAGGCCCCTGGCTATGCGAACGCGGCGAATATCTCCTCAAAAGCCTTCATCTGGCCGCCCTTTGTGGAGGACGGGACGAGGATCGGTGTTTTCACCCCGGCCGCGAACCAGGCCTCCAGACCGTCCCGCACCTCTTTGAGCGACCCGTAGAGTGTGGAATCGGCCAGCCAGCGGTCAGCGATCAGGCCGGGGATCCGGTCACGTTCGCCCGCGGCAAGCGCGTTCTCCACCGCCTCCATCTGGTCGGTGTAGCCCGCTTCCTTCCAGTAGTTGCGATAGTTGGGGAGCATCAAGTAGCCGGTGAGCGTGCGCTTCATCACAGCCGCGGCTGCCTGCCGGTCGTCGTCGATGCACGTTGGGATCATGTCGCCGATGGCGAAGCTGCCGTTGCGCTTGTCCGCCGGGATGTGCGCGAGGGAGGCGCCCATGTGCGAGCGTGAGGCGTTCGCCCAGACAGCGCCCTCCGCCACTTCCACCGCGAGGTCGACCATCTTTTGTCGCAACGTCGCCAGCACGATCGGGGGGAGCTCGCCATAGGATTGGACGCCGGCCCGGAGCTGTTCGACGTAGCGGCGCATGTCGCCAAGCGGCTTCCCGGTCTCCACACCAAGTCGCGCGTTGCTCGGAGCGTGGCTGACGCCGATCCCCAGCGAGAACCGGCCACCGCTGATCTCGTGGATATAGGCAGCCTGTTGGCCCATATCGAAGGCGGTGCGCTGGTAGATATTTGCGATCGCGGTGCCGAAGTGGATGGTGCTGGTCGAGTGCGCGATCGAAAGGCAAAGGCCGAGGCCATCGCCAAAGCTCGCGCAGTAGATCCCATGGAAGCCGCGGCGTTCGATCTCCTGGGCCAATTCCACGGTGGCTTTGCGGCGCCCTGCCACCGCGGCGAGGGCAAGGGCTGGCATCTGCGTCATGGGCGAAGCTCCGGGTGGTGAGTGTCTCTCGACTATAGCGGCCGGCGCACTTCTGGGGGATCAGCCGAGCGCTCAGCCCGGCTAATTCAGTGGGTAACCCGTCACCTCGCGAAACAGCACGAACCCCAGCTTTTCCGCGAGCCGCTCGGATCCCGCGTTTCCCGTTGCGCAGGTCCAGGCCGGTCGCAGGTTTCGGCTCCCACACTCCGCGACGAACGCCAGCGCTGCCGCATAGGCGAGCCCGCGCTCGCGATACTCGAACGGTGTGCCAATCTCCACTTCGGCCTCGCCCCCACCAATCGAGCAGGCGGTACAGATCGCTACCAGCCCTTCAGGCGACATCACCGCCCACCCGAAGCAGCGTTCGACGAACGACTTCGGGCCACCCCAGATGCGCACCACCCAGGGGTCGAGCCCCTTCCCGAACTGCGGGTCGTTCGCCACTTCAAGGTCGGTCGGGCGCAGCCGAAAGCCGGGCGGAAGGCGGGGCGCGGGCGGCGGCACCATCGGGAGGTAGTGGTACTCGTTGCGGGTGCGCGGCTCTTTCAAGTGCCGCCCAAGCACCGCTGCCCACGCCCCGGTTGAGGCCCAGAGCAGTGCTGGTTCCGGTGGTGGTTGCGCGATGATGCCGGGGAGGGTTGCCGCGACCAGCGCCTCGTCCGGCGCCCCGATGGCAAAGCAGAATCCGTTATCGGGAAGGATGATGGCCGACCGCGGCCGGTCAGTATCGTCCGCGAACACCCGGCCGGGCATCGTCCCATCCAGGAGTGCATGCACAAACGCCATATGCCCGGCCGCCTCCGCCCCGGGCACAAGTGCGCGGATCAGTGGGTAGGCGGACGTGTGGATCGGGGCGCTGCTCATCCGCCCTTTCGGAACCGCAGCATCTCCCCCGCGCCAGCGCCCGTGTGGCGGCCGTCCTCATAGGCCACCTGACCGTTCACCATCACCATCTCGATGCCCTGTGGCTCCTGCTTGGGCTCCTCGTATGTCGCGAGATCCTTCACAGTGTCGGGGTCGAACAGGACGAGGTCCGCGTGGTATCCCTCCCGCACCAGCCCACGACCGGCCAGCCCGAACCGTTCGCAGGGAAGGCTCGTCATCCGCCGCACTGCCTCCTCCAGCGGGATCACCTTGCGCTCGCGCACGTACTCCCCCAGCACGCGCGGCATCGTCCCATAGAGGCGCGGATGTGGCCGGCCCTTGAGGTCCGGGATGCCATCGGATCCGATCATCATCCGCGGATGCCGGAGGTTCGTTTCGATGTCAGCCTCGTCGATGATGAAGTGCGTGCAAATGACCTGGCGGCCCCTGGGGCTGGTGAGGACCTGGCGCACGGTTTCCTCCACGTCCCAGCCCTTCTCCTCCGCTATTCGCGGGACCATCTTGCCTTCGAGCGACGGGTCATCGGGGCAACTGTTGATCATGACGTATTGCGCCCACTCAAGGTCGATGTTGCCGAGGTTCACGTACTGCCACATCGGGCCACTTCCCGCGGTGTACGGATACACATCGAGTGTGACGGATGTGCCTTCGTCCTGGGCGCGGTCGACCCGCGCGAGCGATTCCCCCACCCTCCCCCAGTTACGCCGGCCGGCAGACTTGTGGTGCGAAATGTGCAGCCCCACGCCCGCGCCAGAGGCGATATTGATCGCCTCCTCGACCGCTTCGAGGAGTTTGTCACCTTCGTTACGCATGTGTGTTGCGTAGAGGCCCTCATAAGCAGCGCACTCGGCCGCGAGGGCGACCACCTCGGACGTGTCGCTGTAGCGGCCGGGCTCATAGATCAGTCCAGTCGAAAAACCGCACGCACCCTGCTCCATCGCCCGCGCCACGTGAGCGCGCATCGCCACCAGTTCGTCGGCTGTGGCAGCGCGCTTTTCGAGTCCGACCACCGCAGCACGCACCCGATTGTGGCCCACCAGCATCATGTTATTGATGGCAGGATGGAGTTCCATGCAGGCCTCGAAGTAGCTTGCGAGGTCCGTCCATGTGGCGGATGCTCCGCCGGCGATGTCGCCGGGCATAAAGGTCCGGCCAGGTTCGTTCGGGATGGCACTGAAGCCGCAGTTGCCACTCACCTCGCTCGTCACTCCCTGGGCCAGCTTGAACTCCATGCCCGGGTAACGGATGAACGCACCGTCGTCGTGAGAATGCGTATCGACGAAGCCGGGCGAGAGCACAAGGCCGTGCGCGTCAATTTCGCGCGTGGCAGCTCTCACCTCCCCGACGCGACTGATGCGCCCCTCCGTCACCTCAACGTCGGCCTCGAACGCCGGGCCGCCAGAACCATCGATGATGCGTGCATTGCGGATCGTGATGTCTGCGGCCAAGGCGAACCTCAAAGCTTAGAGTGTTCGCAGTCTAGCAGGGGCGGATGACGGAAGGCACCTGCTACCACGTGCCGTCGTCCAGGACGAATTGGTCTGGCAACGTCCGGAAGAGGGTGTAGTCGATCAGATAGCCCTGGATGCCGTGCTGATGGAACAGCGTGTTGAGGTCTCCGTGGTGCCCCCGCTCATGGATAACCAGGTTTGTCAGGATGTCTGCGCGGCTGAGTAGCTCGCCGGTGGCGCCGGTCTCGCGGAACCGCCGCTCGTGAAGGATGCCGTCCGGCACATCGAGCGCACGGAGGAAGCTGTTGCGGGTGCGCTCGCGGTACGCCTTCATTGCGCTCCAGTCGTCGATGGGCTTCGGCCACTCCGCCGGATAACTCATCTCGCCCAGTTGGAGCTCGAGCCACGGCCCGTTCAGCCAACTGTCGTATGTGGCGACCGCATGCGACATGCAGGCGGCAATCGAAGGCCATCCTGATCCCGCCACAGGCTGCGAATAAATCGCGGGCGGCAGTGCTTCGATGCGGCGTGCGATCCGCTCCCAGGCCCAGCCGGTGTACTCAAACAGTTCGGTGATTGCGTCGCGTTGCATTCGATCGCCTCCTTCGCTCGTTGAACTATACAGAACGAATGTTCGGCATCGCAAGAGTCGCCGCACGCCCGATAACCCCGTACGGTGGATCGCGACGAACTCGCAAGGGAGCCCTATGCCCGACGACACTCCGCGCCACCAGAACCATCTTGCGCACGAATCCAGCCCCTACCTCCAGCAGCACGCTGACAACCCCGTCGACTGGTATCCGTGGGGCGAAGAGGCCTTTGCGAGGGCGAGCGTAGAAGACAAGCCGGTGCTTCTCTCCGTGGGCTATAGCGCGTGTCACTGGTGCCACGTCATGGCACACGAGTCGTTCGAAGACCCGGTGATCGCGGCCCTCATGAACCACCACTTCATCAACATCAAGGTGGACCGCGAAGAGCGGCCCGATATCGACAGCGTCTACATGGCCGCGGTGCAGGCGCTGACCGGCCAGGGCGGCTGGCCGATGACCGTCTTCATGACCGCCGACGGCCGCCCCTTCTACGCCGGCACCTATTTCCCGCCGTCCGATGGCTACGGCCGCCCGGGCTTCCCCCGTGTCCTCGAAGTTCTGCACGAGAAGTGGGTCAACGATCGCGCCGACATCCTCCACTCGGCGGAGAGCATCACGGCCCACCTGCGCAGCGCCGCGCAACGGACGGCGCCGGGGCGGATCGCACTCACCCCCGAACTCGGGCACCAGGCGGCCGCGGTGTTCGCCGGCAACTTCGACCAGGAGTGGGGCGGATTTGGCATGGCGCCGAAGTTCCCCGGGCCCGCCAACCTCGAGTTCCTCCTCGCCTATGCATCGCGTTGCGGCCCGGCGGAGCGCGACGAAACCGAGCCACTCGCCATGGTGCTGCACACCCTCGACGCGATGGCCGCCGGCGGGATCTATGATCAACTGGGTGGCGGGTTCGCACGCTACAGCGTCGATCAGCGCTGGCTCGTGCCGCATTTCGAAAAGATGCTCTACGACAACGCCCAGCTGGTGCGCGTCTACCTGCATGCCTTCCAACTCACCGGCAAACCCCGCTTCGCAAGCATCGCAAGGGAGACGCTCGACTACCTCCAACGCGAAATGCTCGACCCTGAAGGTGGCTTCTATGCCGCGCAGGATGCCGACAGCGAGGGTGTCGAAGGCCAGTACTTTCTCTGGACGATGGCCGAGGTGGAGGCCGCCACCGGTTCCGACGCCGCTCTCGCTGCGGCCTGGTTTGGCGTCACCGCAGCGGGCAATTTCACCGACCCCCACCACCCCGAGCTGATCGGCCGCAATGTCCTCACCGCAGCGACCGATCCGGCCGCCGTCGCTGTGCCGTTTGGCCTGCCTCCCGAGGATGTACTCGCGAGGGTCGCAGCCATTCGCGCGAAGATGCTGGCGTTTCGCGGGCGCCGCGTCCGGCCGGGACTCGACGATAAGCAGCTTGCTTCCTGGAACGGGCTGGCCCTGGCCGCCTTTGCGGAGGCCGCCCGCATACTCGATGACGCGCGCTATCGGGCTATCGCCGAAGCAAACGCCGCTTTCCTGCAAGCGAAGATGTGGCGTGACGGCCGGCTTTTGCACACATACAAGGCAGGACGGGCAAGCGTCGCTGGCATGCTGGAGGACTACGCCTACTGTGGCCTTGGGCTCGTCGAACTGTTCAAACTCACCGGTGAGTTCGATCACCTCGAATGGGCGAAGGCGCTATTTGATGTCTTACTGGCGGAATTTCACGACGCCGGCGGGGGTGGGTTCTTCGAAACAGCGACCGGCGGCGAGGCCCTCCTCCTGCGCCAGAAGCCCCTCTTTGACGCGGCCACACCCAGCGGCAACGGCGCAGCAGCGCTGCTCGGGCTCTGGCTCGGCCGCTACTATGGCCAGCGCGAGTGGGAAGCCCACGTCGAGGAGGTTACTACCCTCGTCTCCGACCACCTCGTGCAGGCCGCCAGTGGATTCGGGGCCCTCCTGCAGGGCATTGAGTTCGCGCTGGCCCCCCGCCGGGAGGTGGCGATAGTCGGCGAACCCGCCGCGCGTGCGCCGTTGGAGCGGGAGCTCGCCAGGGACTACCGGCCATGGCTGGTGGTGGCGCCGTCAACGACCGCGGTGGGGCTGACCCTCTTCGAAGGCCGCGCGGTCGCCTCCGGTGCGCTGGCCTACGTCTGCGAGGCTATGGCCTGCCAACTCCCCGCGCGCACGACCGCAGAACTCCGCTCACAGCTCCGGGCTTGAAGCGGACGCCGTAGCCGGCGAGGCGGTTAGTCGAGGACCGCGAACAGCGCCCTGACATCTAGTGTGAAGCCCGGGAGCTCGGGCGGCTCAAGCGTCGCGGCTTCGCCAAAAGCGACGCCGTCGTGGCGCTCATCGAACACCTCAACGGTGCGCCGCACCCCAAGCACGAGCCAAACGACATCCACGCCACGCTCGCGATACTCGCGACATTTGCTCCGCAGAAGCGCGAGCGTCTGCCCTTCCGCCTGGATTTCGACCGCGAGTGTGGGGGGTAGGAAGATCTCTCCCCCCTGCACCTTGGTAGGCGACCAATACGCAACGTCCGGCGCTCGATAGCGGCGGTCTGTCAATTGGCTGAGATTGATCGTGGGATCCTCCCCGGAGAATGCTTGCCGGTGTTGCCTTCGATACTCTCGCAGCAGAGCGGCTATCTCACCGGCAAGGGCCACGTGCGATCGCTTCGTCATGGGCTTGCGCGTCACCTCGCCATTCACGAACTCATAGGAGGGCCGCTCATCCGCGTATCCGGCGAGGAAGTCCTGCTCTGTCATGCGGAGCGAGGGAGGGACTGAGGGTTCCGCACTCATGACCGTATTCTAGCGGGCGCAAAGAAGGGGCGCCGCATGCGAGCGCCCCTTCCCGGAACAATCGGTTTGCCAATCGGCCAGGTTAGACCCGGTGGCACCAGACCCAGTGCTCCTTGTCCGCTGTCCCGACGTTGCGCCAGTCCGGGCGTCGCGTGCGGCACTCGTCGATTGCGATTGGGCAGCGGGTGTGGAAGACGCACCCGCTCGGCGGCCGCAACGGGCTTGGCACGTCGCCGAGCAGGATGATGCGCTCGCGCTGGCGTTCGATCTCCGGGTCCGGGATAGGCACCGCCGAAAGCAAAGCTTTGGTATATGGGTGCAACGGGTTTTCGAAGATAGAATCGCGGTCCGTCAGCTCCATGATGTGCCCCAGGTACATCACGGCCACGCGGTCGCTGATGTGGCGCACCACAGAGAGGTCGTGCGCGATGAACAGGTACGTCAGGTTGAACTGATCCTGCAGATCCTGCAAAAGGTTGATGATCTGTGCCTGGATGGAGACATCGAGCGCCGACACAGGCTCGTCGCACACGATGAAATCCGGCTCGACCGCGAGCGCCCGCGCGATACCGATGCGCTGCCGCTGCCCGCCCGAAAACTCATGTGGAAAGCGATTGGCAAAGTAGGGGTTCAGCCCAACCGTCTGGAGCAGGTTCTGGACCTTCTCCTTTTTCTCCTTCCCGCTGGCGAGCTTATGGATGGTGATCGGCTCGCTAATGATGCTGCCAACCGACATGCGCGGGTTCAGGCTCGCGTATGGGTCCTGGAAGATCATCTGCATCTTGCGGCGGAAGCGCCGCAACTCGCGACCCTTGATCTTGGTGAGGTCCGTGCCTTCAAAATCTACCTCACCGGCCGTCGGACGGGTGAGCTGCAGGACGGCCTTGCCGGTCGTGCTCTTGCCGCACCCGGATTCACCAACCAGTCCAAGGGTCTCGCCGCGTTTGACCTGGAAGCTGACGCCATCGACGGCCCGGACGTCGGCGACTTTGCGCTGAAAGATGAGGCCGGCCGTCACCGGGAAGTACACCTGGAGGTCTTTTACTTCGACCAGGGTCTCTCCGATAGTGCCGACCCTCTGGCGGGCTGAGGAGCTAACCTGCTGCGCCAACTGCGACCTCCCTGTGCACGCGGTCCGATTCCCAGCACGCGGCGTAGTGTTTTTCGCCCACGAGTTTGAAGGGCGGGTACTCTTCCCGGCAATGATCGACGCGCCAGGCGCAACGGGGGTAGAACGGGCACCCGGCGGGCAGGTGTGCAAGGTCCGGCGGCAGCCCTTCAATAGGTACCAGCTTTTCCTTGCGGGTCTCATCGAGCCGCGGCACCGAATTAAGCAGGCCCACGGTGTAAGGGTGTTTCGGGTTGCCATAGAGCTCGTGGGCGCTGGCGGTTTCGATAACCCGCCCGGCGTACATCACGTTCACCCGGTCGGCATAGCGCGCCACCACGCCGAGGTTGTGCGTGATGATGATCACGGCCGTGCCGAATTCCCTGCTCAGGCGGCTCATCACTTCCAGGATCTGCGCCTGGATGGTGACATCGAGCGCGGTTGTCGGCTCATCCGCCAGCAGCAGCTTCGGGTTGCAACTCATGGCCATCGCGATCATCACGCGCTGGCGCATGCCCCCGGAGAACTGGTGCGGAAAGTCGTCCAGACGGCCCTTCGCCTCGGGGATGCCCACCATCTCCAGCAGCTCCGCCGCACGATCCCGAGCGCCTTTGCCATGCAGATTCATGTGCAACTCGAGCGCTTCGGTCATCTGGCGGCCGATGGTCAGCACCGGATTCAGAGAAGTCATCGGCTCCTGGAAGACCATCGCGATGTCGTTGCCGCGAATCTTGCGAATCTCGTCTTCATCCAGCTTCAGGATGTCCCGGCCCTGGAAGATGATCTCGCCGGAGACGATCTTGCCCGGAGGCTGTGGGATCAGGCGCAGGATGGAGAGCGCTGAAACGCTCTTGCCACAGCCCGATTCACCCACGAGCCCG
>Ga0307372_10009277_pt1 | contig 13611 bp, 11 predicted proteins | sample OX1MG_FD_202533 | JGI IMG/M metagenome (GOLD analysis project Ga0307372, IMG submission 202533) | Soil microbial communities from Risofladan, Vaasa, Finland - OX-1 | ecosystem: Environmental > Terrestrial > Soil > Coastal area > Acid sulfate soil | place: Finland: Risofladan, Vaasa | collected...
CATGGGCGGACAGCGAATTCGGTCAGGAGCCGAGCGGAACTGCGATACGAACCGCGTCGCCCATTGTGGTGAACAATGTTTCAACCGAGCCTGACTTTGCACCGTGGCGCGCGGAGGCACGTGAACGCGGCTATGGCTCCACGGTCGCGCTGCCGCTCAAGAGCGATGAGGGCAAAGTCCTGGGAGTGCTCCGGGCGTATGCGGTGGAGGCGGGTGCTTTCGGGGATGAAGAGGTCCAGGTGCTCCTGGAAGTTGCTCAAGACCTGTCTTTCGGCATTTCGACGATGCGCGCTCGGGCGGAGCGCGCGCGGCTCGAGGTGGCGCTGCGCAAGGCCGAGGGCCGGCTGCTCGCCGCGCTGCAGGGCAACTTGGACGCTTTCTGTGTTCTAAACCCGGTGCGTGGCGAGAACGGAGCAGTCGTCGACATGGAGTTCACGGAGCTCAACGCTCACGCCGAGGTGCTGCTGAGGCGGCCGGCTGAAGAGCTTCTCGGGCGCCGATTCTTGGAGGTTTTCCCCTCCTACGAGGAGCTATTGCGGGGTTACATCCCAGTTCTGGAGTCTGGTCATCCCAAGGACGAGCAGGTTTCGATGCGTACGCTCAGTGGCAGAACCCTGTGGATACGCCACCAAGTCGTTCCGCTCGAGGACGGCGTCGCCGTCTTCTGGCGAGACATCACCGAAGGGATGGAGGCTTCGCAGAAGCTCAAAGCGAGTGAGAAGAAGTACCGGGAACTTCTCGAGAGCCTGCAGGAAGGCATCTACTTAATTGACCCGGAGGCTCGTACCACGTTCGTCAATCCACGCATGGCGGAAATGCTCGGGTACCCCGTTGAAGAGATGCTCGGCAAGTCTGTGTTCGACTTCGTGGCCGAGCGCGAGGCGCAGATTCTCAGGCACCGGTTCGAGCAGCGTAGGCAAGGAGTCCGGGACAGTTACGAGTTGGAGTGGCTTCGCAAGGACGGCAGCGGGCTGTACGCGAGAGTCGAGGGCTGTCCGATTTACGATGACGAGGGGACGTTCGTCGGCTCGCTTGCGGCCGTCATCGACCTCACCGAGCGTCGCCGGAGCGAGCTTGCACTTGAGCGGGCCAATCGGGCGCTCAAGACGATTAGCGTAGCAAACGAGGAGCTGGTCCGTGCCACCGACGAGACCCAGCTCCTGCAGGCCGTGTGCCGCGTCATCGTCGAGCAAGGCAACTACCCCAAGGCGTGGGTAGGCTACGCCGAGGACGACCCCGGGAAAAGTATCACCCCGAAGGCCTGGGCCGGTGCTGGCGTGGAGCCGTTGGTGACGCAACGCAATATAAGTTGGGACGCGGAGAGCCCCTCGGGCCAGGGCTTGGTGGCCCGCGTGATTCGCACGGGGCGTTCTCTGGTGAGTCACGACGTTGCGACCGACCCCGGCGTAGTGTTCTCGCGCGAACTCGCGCTAGCGACAGGCACCCAGAGCATTCTCGTCTTGCCACTGCTAGCGCGCAAAAACCGTGCTTTAGGTTTTCTGAGCATCCACGGTAATCAGCCCGGGCTCTTCGATGAGGGGCACGTGGCGCTCTTGCGCCAACTGGCCGATGACCTTAGTTACGGCATTGAAGCTTTGCGCGCGAAGGCCGAGCGCGACCGTGTTGCGTACGAGCACCTGCATCACGCGGAAATCCTCAGGAAAAGCTTGATGGACAGCATTAAGGCCATCGCGGCGACCGTGGAAATGCGAGACCCCTATACGGCAGGTCACCAGGAGCGCGTTGCCGAGCTCGCTGTCGCGGTAGCAAAGGAGGTCGGCCTATCGAAGGAGAAGGTTCAAGGAATATACGTCGCGGGTATCGTGCATGACTTGGGCAAGATTGGCACCCCGGTGGAGATTCTGAATAGGCCCGGCAAACTGAGCGCCGTGGAATTTGCTCTCATCAAGCAGCATGCCGAAGCCGGCTATGAGATATTGAGGAACGTCGAGTTTCCGTGGCCCATAGCCGATATCGTGCGCCAGCACCACGAGCGGCTCGACGGCAGTGGTTATCCGCACGGACTCAAGGACGGCGCCATCCTTCCTGAGGCGCGCATTCTGGCAGTGGCCGATGTCGTCGAGGCCATGGCTTCACACCGGCCGTACCGCCCGGGGCTGGGCATCGAACGGGCGCTCCAGGAAATCGAGCGTGGCCGAGGTACCTTGTACGACGCACCGGTGGTGGATGCGTGCGTCAAGCTCTTCCGCGAGGGTCGATTTTCCTTCGAGCAGAAGCACCCCGAGCATACAGCTGCTGTTTCGGTGCCCCATCTGCACTAGGCGGCGCACGCGGCGTCGCAAGGCGTGCCGGCCGCACCTGGCGAGAACCCCGGAGACGCATCCGACCGGACCCGCGCACTGAGGCTCCTCTACAATGAGCCCCGAACGGAGCTTCATTGCGTTTGCGCCATGACGACGGAACTCACGAATGCGCTGGGCTACATTGCGGCTGTGCTCACGACATCGGCCTTCGTGCCGCAGATTTTGCACACTCTGCGAACGCGGGACGTGAGCGGCATTTCGCTGGGAATGTACTCCACGCTCATCGCGGGGTTGATTGCCTGGACGCTGTACGGCTGCGCCCTTCACGCCTGGCCGGTTATTGTCGCAAATGCGGTGACGCTCGCCCTTGCGCTGGTGGTGCTCGCGCTGAAGCTCAAGCACAAGAAAGAGGCGCGTAGGAGCTGAGCAACCGGCGCGCCGCGGCGCCCCCTCCCGCTTAGCCAAGGAGCCCGACGTCGAGGAGGAGGGTTATCGCGATGTGTAGACGACACGGGGAAGGTCGGTGAGGGGCGTGGCACGGGGTACGCCATGGAGTTAGCGCATGCCTATACGCCCCGGCTTTTGGCGAGCTCATATCTCACTGCGACGCTCCAGTAGCACGGCCTGCCCCCCGCGCCGGCTGCGAGAGTGGCAGCCCAAGGATTCTCAGCCGTTGCACGTATCGGAGCTGCGGCAGTTGCGGAAACGGCGCCGACTCCTTCCGCCGACGCTCCCACTCTCGGCGTCACAGGCTAACAAGGTGTCCGACCGGGGACCGGCTGCCCGCGAGTCCTGGCATCGAGTGCAGCGCTTTGATGATGTCACCTTCGCCGCGTGGGAGTTTCGGCGGTGCCCTAGGATATGGCGTCGGAGTGCGGAGGGGGAAAGCAAGCGGGAGGGTTTCCCCTCCCGCTCGCAGAGCCGCCTATTCGGCGGTTTACTTTAGCGTTGCAACTATCAGACTTTGAAGCCGCCTGTGCGGCGGATAACGGTACTGCGCAGGTACTGCGAGCTGCATCCACCCCGAAGGGTGGTTTACGGCGTCCTTGGAACGTTCTGCCTCGTAGGACGTTTTCCTTCTTTAAGCCACCTGTTCGGTGGAGAACTACATCCAGCGCAGTGCTCGTACTAGAGTACAGCGAGTGGGGTTTATATTTCCGCGGCATTCGGCGGCCGTTCATCCGCGCGTATGCACCGCTTATCGGCTCTGTCGAGTACTCGGGCGCAACGATTTATACGCTGGGGCTGTCGGTGTGAGACGGGCGGCGCTTGCTGTTGGCGAACTCTCGGTGGCACCGCGGAAGAGCCGAGAGAGCGGCAAGTCGACACTCCGGAGCCGCTGCACATACCTTAGTTGCGGCAGCTTCGGAAACGGCTCAGACGCCTTCCGCCGACGCCCCCACTCGCGGCGCCAAAGACTCACGAGATGCCCGGCCTGGGACCGGGCGCCAGCGAAGCCGGGGGTGGTGTAGAGCCTCTTCAGGATTTCGGCATCGGCGCGGAGCCAAGGCTTCCGGGGTGCGTCGATGACCCGCTCCCGCCACGCCTGATGGCGGTCGGGGGGTCGTGCGCCAGGTTCGCGCTGGTCGGAGCAAATATCCTCCGCGACCGCTGAACAAGCTCGTAGCCGCCAGGACGGATGCGCTCACCGCGAGAGTGAGCAACGCAGCGCTTACCGGCGCGCGGCTTGTCATATTGCCGACGGCTAAGGCGGAAGCGCGGTCCTGCGGATTTAAATGCAGGAACGCCCAGAAAGGCTAAATCGCCTTCCTACACACTCGTGCATCACTCGACCGCGTGATTCGAGTGCTGACGGCTCGCGCTGTGCGATAGAAATTTATCCCCAATTTTTCCCTGACGGAGGTAGCAAATGGACAAGGACACGCTTCTCGACATGCTTGGTCTTAAGGGCTTGGGCATAACCATCGACCCGAGAAATCTTCGGAAGTGGGTATCGGAGTATGAGATGTTCGGCGCGGCATGTGCGCAGCTGCCGGACGGCCCGCTACGAGACAGGACCGAAGCGCTTCTGCAGCAGTTCAAGGCGGCCTTGTGGCCGTCGGGCGGCCTGGCAGCAATTAGCGAGTCGGCACTCGCCGCGACAGCGGAAGAACTCGGATTGGCGCTTCGGTCCGCGTGCGGCGCAGCCACCGACGTATAACTCGTTCCTGAGCTAGTGCGGCGTGGCACGGGGTACGCCCTAGCATCAGCGCATGTTTATACGCCCAGGCCTTTTGCCGAGCTCATATCTCAGGGCGACGCTCCAGCAGGGCGGTCTACCTCGCGCGCCAGCTGCGAGAGGGGCAAGCCAACGTTCCTGAGTCGCTGGAGGTACCTCAGCTGAGGTAGCTTCGGAAACGGTTCCGTCGCTGCTCGCCGACGCTTCCACTCCCGCCGCCAGAGGCTCGCCAGGTACCCTACCTGGGACCGAATGCCAGCGAAGCCGGGAACCCCGTACAGCCCCCTGATGATGTCGGCTTCGGCCTGCAACCAAGGCTTGCGGGCCGCAGCTATGACCCGCTCCCGCCATGCTTGGTACTTCTCCGCGGTCATGCGCCATGTCCACGCCGGCTTCCCGGACCCCTTGCGCGGAAGCTGCAGGAGCTCGTAGCCCCCGACGCGGATGCGCTCGCCCGGAGCCCGGGCATCGCGGAGCTTCTCGAGGCCGGCGGCAGGGTGCTCGCCGTCGCTGACCAAGAGCACCCAGATGACTTTCGCCGCGCGCTGTTCGCCCTCGGATTTCGGCGCGTAAAGCAGCAGGCGCGCAGCGCCAAGGCCGGCGCGGCGAAGCCGCAGGCGCTGGCCGCGAGACGCGTCGACGCGGTACAAGGCGGCGAACTTCTGCATGAACGCTGGCGCGCGCTCGAGCGGGACTTCGCCAGAAATCCAGCGACAGTAGCCTAGCCGGACGCAGTCCGCGATGCGCTGCATGTACGCGGCGCGCCACGTGAGGACGAGAGGGTCATAGGGCTTCGGCATTTGCGGGCTCGGTTGCAAACAAAAGCGACCCCGCGCGGCGCGGGCGCTTTTGGCGTATAGCAACCGCCGCAGGCGGCGCGAACTAAAGAAGATTCCTTTTTGTTTGTGCATCATTGATGCACAGGGCGACAGCCCGCGACTCCGACGCGAAAGCGTGGGAGCGTTAGCGACTTCGGATGAGGGCCGCGCGCAGCCGACCCGGAGGGAGTTGCGCGGCGCCAAACGCGCCGCGGCCGTGTCGCATTAAGCGCGCTCGATGAGCGCCGCGTCGTCGTACTTCGGCGTGTTCACGCGCGTGCTAACCGGGTAGGCCTCCATCCCGGCAGCGGGGTAGGGACGAATGAGCTCCTTCAACCGCGCGACATCCTGATTGCCGGGGTCAAGCCAGGCGCCATAGTCCGCCGGGGCGACAATCACCGGCATGCGGTCGTGAATCTCGCGCATGAGCTCGTTGGGCTCCGTCGTGATGAGACAGACGGTGTGGATGGCGCCCTCGGGCCCGTTCCAGAGTTCGGTGATGCCCGCGAGGCCGAACAGCGCGTCGCCTTGGCCCTTCGGGCGGATGTAGTACGGGTACTTCTTCCCCGTCACAGTCTTCCATTCATAGAAACCACTCGCAGGCACTAGGCAACGCCAGCGCTTGAACGCGGAACGGAACGAAGGCTTCTCCGCGACCGTCTCTCCGCGAGCGTTAGCGAGCCTGTTCCCGATACTCGGGTCCTTTGCCCAACTTGGAATCAGTCCCCACCGGTACAAGTCGGCGAGCCGACCACCATCTTTGTCCTCACGAACGATGAGGACCTCGGTACTTGGTGTGATGTTGTAGCGAAGCTTGAACGCGGGGTCGACGCCCAGAGCGAACTGGAGTGCAACGACATGCGGATTGGCGTGAAGCGCGTAGCGGCCACACATGGCGCAATCGTATCAAGCCCTCTTGCACCGAGGGCCCGAGATATGGATAAATATACACTATCCTGCGCTGCCCAGTTGAATCCTCTCCCTCAATGCAATTCCGCGTCACTAGGATGCGCGACAGGGGCGTCCGCATTTCCATCAAGGAGCTTGCCAATCAGGAGTCCCTTGTCGGGGACCTCGTTATCTACGAAAGCGTCGAGGAGTCCTCAAAGCATACGGTGCGGGTTGCGGCCCTCCATGGTGCAAATCAAACGAGCTTGGACATGCTGCCGCCGCTCTACGACGTCGCCATCGTTGGCATGGCGCCGCTCGCGTTCTCCCTTCGTGGATACGAGCGCATCGCAGGGCGTCGCGGTACCGTGGATGTTGTGCAGGAGTGGCTAGTGCGGCTACCGTGAGGTCGTCGCTACACCTATTGACGCACGCGTACTGCCAACGCGAGGTAGTCAGCTGAGACACAGACCGTGGGGAGGCTGCCAACCTCCGCTGCACGACGCCATAGAGCCGGATGGCTCACGTACTTGACCGCCAATCGAGTACAGACTGCGATAGCCGCGTGCACCTAAACGTGCTGGCGCGGCTGTAACGGAGCGCTGCGGGCTGAAATGCTCGCTTCGACTCCATTGCACAACAAGAACAACAGGATTGGGCGACACGGACACGGTCGCCGGGAGCAAATGCCCGGCGGACCTGGGATAGGGAAGCAGGTAACCAATCCTGCCGGTGGGGTGCGGGCGACCGTACAACGCTTGAACGACCGATGGCTGCTGAGGCGGCAGAAATGCCGCAGGGGTGCAAGGGAGAACTGGCGCACCCGCGAGCGTGGAGGGCAACCTCCAAGCCGCGCTGATAGCTGAACCGGAAAAGGGGCGTCTCGAACGCTCTTCGTGTGTGTGATGCGTGTGCTCGGGCGCAGCTCGAGTAAGTCAGTGGTGATGAGTGATGTCGGCAGTACCGGACGGGTTTTGGAATCTTGCCGACGATTGGAAAGCCTGTACTCGCCGTGCGCGAGTAGGGTGAGCGAGGAGACCTCGCAGAACATCCGACATCATGAGCCAGCACGCTAAGCATGTGCCTTATGACCTAACGTGGGAACCGCTGAACCAGGCTCGGGTGGCACCGGGCGCCAACTGGAAGCGGGGGAGACTTGGTGAGTAGCGATGACCGACCTGCCGAGTGGCTGAAGGTGGGGAGCGAGCGAAAGCTGGGAGCAGTCAAGAATGGCGTTTTATCACCAAGGTGGTGATGCAGTGACCAACCCGCTGCAGGGTGGCACCTGCAGATGGACCCCGGCTGGCGCTGGGGGATACAAGGCAGTGGAGCGGCGTTGGAGGTATTCGAAAACGCAGCTCATTGAGGTGGCCCCGCGCAAGCGGGGCTTTTTTTGCGAGAGGCTGAGCTCGCGGACGTAGCCTGCCCAATCAGTAGCCGATGCGGCTTAAGAAAAAGCCCGGGCTGGCATCGCCAAGCCCGGGCCGCATGACCCACCGCCGGGAGGAGGAAAGCGGTGAGAAATACGAGACGAATCGTAGCAAGTACACACGTCAGCTTTCGTCATTGAATTGTAACGAGGTGTTTCAAGGACGAGCTGTTGCAACAGTGCGTAACGAGAGCATCAGCTCTTTGCATAGGTGGCGTGGAGAGAAGCCTCTTCCAGAAAATTGTTTGCGGCGTGCTCACCTGCTTCTGGACAAGTCTCGCATCCAGTCCGCTCGGGGGCTCACTCAGGAGTGCAATAGCTCTCTGCCCCGCGGCCGCTTGCCGGCAATCACTGTGGAGATGCGCTTTATCGTACTTCCGGGTGCGGGGAATTGGTCTATTCGCGAGTGGAAGGTGACCCAGTCGTCAAAGGTCTCGGTGAGTTCCCGCTCGCCGAAGAGGCAGTACTGGCCGGCCTCGAACATATCGAGGTAAGTGGTGCCCTCGATGAGCACGTTCACGAGCGCAGTCCCACCAGGGTGCACTGCCTGTCTAATATTCTCCAGCCATTGCGCCGCAAGTAGTCTGGGAAAGACCATCAGTAGGTCGATGGCAACGACGCAGTCGTATTGTTCTTCCAGGTCGTAACGCGAGAGGTCGGCAAGCCCCGTCGTTACGGGAAGGCGCGACCTCTCGGCGATGCGGTTCAGGTTTTCGATGGTTGTGGGCGAGCCGTCTACGGCGTGTACGATGCACCCTCGGCGAGCAGCGGTCAGAGCTAGGTTGCCCAGTCCGTAACCGAGGTCCAATACGCGCCCGTAGAGGTAGGGCAAAGTGCGTTCTTCGAACGGATTGAGCGTGTAGTTCCGCTCTTGCGCTTGTGCGCTGAAGCGCCTTTTGAAGAACCAAAGAGATTGATTGGTCATGGCTTGCCGGCTGATGCCGGCAGGCCGTGAGGATGCATATGACGGGCCGAGGTAGGAAGCATACGACCGATGATGACCCTGCGCTGCACCCAGAAGCTACTACGCCGTGTCGGCGCTTCCGCGGGAGCGGGTGCGTCCTCGCCGACAACTGTTCTCGGGGACTGGTACGCGAATCTCGTTTACGCGCACCCGGAGCAGCTCGTCTTGTGCATGAACGAGCGCTCCCTTTTAGTTGTGGTCCTCCCAGCGAAGGACTTCAAGAATATCGGGCCCCGGTTCCGCGCTCGCGTGGCGTTGCTCCTAGAGCGGATTGGTGTACCGCTGCCGGCGGTCGCCGCCGAAGAGGGGGAGATGATGGAGCTGGCCTTTGGTCCAACCGCGAGCCGCAAAGTGCTCGGCTGTCTCAACGAAGCGGCCTTTGCGCTCTCGGACGCACTCGACCGCGGGCGCGCGGGCTCTGTGTCGGCGCTTGAAGACCACTTAAGCGGATACATCTACTCGACCACGAAGTACCGCAAGCCCAGAGAGCTCGCGCTCGAACTATTCTCGGCAAGCGGTACAGCGTCGGGAGCCCCATTTCGCGGACATCACTAGACGGTAAGGGTTCAGGCGGGTGAGAACTGCGTCTTGCGTGCGCCGTCACTGACGAGCGACGTGGGGCTATTCGTCAAAAATGGTTCCCCGACTTTCGCCACACAGCCCGTCGGGGTCACGGTCGCCGACCTGCTCGGAGCGCGGTGATATCAGAAAGCGGTAGCGCGGTGTGGCGGTCTTGCAGGAGCGCCCCGAGCTCGCTTGCGGGCATTGGGCGCGCAAAGTAAAAGCCCTGCGCCTCCTCGCAGCCATGTTGCGCGGCGTACCGTGCCTGCGCTGCGGTTTCCACCCCTTCGGCGAGCACTGTGAATCCGAAAGCGCGTGACAAATCAATGATTGCGCGCACGAGCTTCCTGGCGTCCTCGCTCGTTTCGACATCGCGCATGAACGATTGGGCGATTTTTATTTTGTTGATGGGCAGGCGCCTAAAGTAAGCAAGCGACGAATAGCCCGTTCCGAAGTCGTCGATGGCCACGCGAACGCCGCGCTCCTTGAGCCTGCGCAACTTGTCGATGGCGCCTTCCGCGTTCTGCATCACGATACGCTCCGTAATTTCGAGTTCGAGGCAGTCGGCCCACATGTTATCCGCGCTGGTCATGGCGGTGACTAGTTCGTCGATGCGGCCGGTGAGAAATTGGGAGGCGGACACATTGACCGCGATGCAAATCGGCGCAAGTCCTTCGGCGCGCCAGCGCCGGCTTTGTTCGTACGCGGCCTTCAGGACCCACTCTCCGATGGGGCTGATGAGCCCTGTGTCTTCGGCGAGGGGGATGAAGCGACTCGGCAATACGAGGCCCTGGGTCGGATGGTGCCAGCGGATAAGTGCTTCAGCCGCTACAACGTGTCCGTCTGGCAACGCGACCTGAGGCTGGTAATACAACTCGAATTCCTGATTCTCCAGCGCGCGCCGCAAGTCGTTCTCAAGTTGCACCCGCTCCGCCGCCTGACGGCTCAATGCTTGCGTGTAGAACTGGAGGCCGCCACCAGACTGTTTGGCGCGGTACATCGCCGCATCGGCGTTCTTTAGCAGTGTCTCAATGTCCTGGCCGTCGGTCGGATAAATGCTCGCGCCGATGCTGAAGGTGGCGTAGAGCTCACGCCCTTGAAGTGTGTAGGGCTTTTCGAGAGCCTTCTGAATCTTCTCGGTGACGAGGAAGACATCAGTCGGCTGGCGGATATCACGCAGGAGAATGATGAACTCGTCCCCGCCATGTCGCGCGACCGTGTCGTCGTCGCGCACGGCCGACGTGAGCGTGCTCGCGACCTTCTTAAGCAACTCATCTCCGGTAGCATGACCGAGACTATCGTTGACGAACTTAAAGCGGTCGAGGTCCAGATACAGGACTGCGAGGCATTTCCCCGGGCTGCGTGCTAAGTGGGCGAGAGCTTGTGCCAAGCGGTCTTCCAGCACCCTGCGGTTCGGTAACGCGGTAAGCGCATCATGTGTTGCCAGGTATTTAAGTTGCGCCTCGTCGCGCTTTCGCTCGGTAACATCTTGCGCGAAACCATCTACCCGTATGACGCGGCTCGTATCGTCCCGCACGGGGTCGCTTTGAAAGAGCAACACGCGCTCCTCGCCGTCCGCGCGAACGATACGTCTTTCATTACGTAGCGGCGTGCCCTGGAGCATCGCGGCGAGGTCCTCCATTGCACCGGCGCGGTCCTCCGGGTGGAAGGCCCGTAGCACGGTTTCGTTCGATAGGGAGTCCGTTCCGGGCGGAAGGTCGAGTATGCGCCGCATTTCGTCTGACACCGTATACGTGCGGCTCGCGCGGATGTACGACCAGGTCCCGACGTGCGCGAGGCTTTCTGCTTTGGCGAGAGTGAGCAAACTTGACCGAAGTCTCTCCTCTGTGTGCTTTCTCGCGGTAACGTCCATCACGCCGGCGAGTCTGCCAACGACATTGTGTTCGGCGTCGTAGCGCGGAGCCGCTTCAATGTCCAGGAATATCGGGCTTCCGTCCTTGCGTTGGAATTCGAACTCGTAGCGCTCTCTGGCGCCGCGCTCCCTCAGCACAAAGTGCTGTTTAAAGCTCTCGTGTAGGCGTTCGTCAACGAAATCGAATAGAGACTTACCAAGCATCTCGTCGATGGTAAATCCGAGCATCTTGGCCATGGGCATGTTGACGAAAGTCGTGCGCCCCTCAAGGTCGGCAGCCCAGATGCCCTCCTGCAGGCTTTCCAGGAGCTCACGGTAAATCTTTTGCGTTGCCTCGAGCTCTTGAGAGGCTTGCATTCCTTGAGTGATATCTCGCCAGATAACCGCGATACCTTGCTCAATCGGCACCACTTGATGCCGCACCCAGATGGTGTGGCCCGCTGGAGAGCAAAGAGAAAAGGCCTCCTCAACGGGTTGGCCCTTTGATAGGGCTGACAGATACCGTGGGATTAGCTCTTTATGGTAGGAGTGGAAGACTTTGCTGAAGCGCCGCCCGACGAGCTTGCCACGTGGCAACTTGAGCAATTCCTCTGTACGGGGATTGACGTCGATTAGGGCGAAATCAGTGATGGTGCCGGTTGCGTTCAAGACGGGACGCAGCAGCAATAGGGCGTCGAGGCTTCCCTGCACGGCGCCCTGCAGCCAGGCGTCGCTCCGACGTAGCGCCAATTGCAACTGCGAGTGCTCGACCCGGAGGCGTAGTGCCGCAAGACCAAAAGAAAGGTCGTCGGCTGCCTGATTGAGCAACCGAGCCTCGTCATCCGCGTAAGCATTCGCGTCGGCCGAATAGATGGTCAGAGCGCCGATGACTGCTTCATTTGCTCTGAGCGGCAAAGCGATGCTGGCGGCGTATCCGTATTGCTGCGCGTCGGCTCGCCACGCTTTCATGGCGGGGTCGGTCGTAATGCGTTGGGCGATGATAGGCATCCCCGTTCGTACGGCCGTTCCGGTCGGCCCCAAGCCAGTATCCGACTCGGCCCATGAAAAGGGGGTAGAAGCGAGGTAGCCTTCGGCGACGCCGAATTGAGCTACTGGGCGGAGGCTCTTTTGTGCGTTGTGCTCAGCGTATCCGACCCAAGCCATTCGGTACCGGCCGAACTCGACGATAAGGCGGCATATCTCATTGAGCAGCGCCTCTTCGTCGGTCGCGCGGGTGACGGCCTGATTGCATGCGGCAGAGATGCGCAACGCACGGTTGACTTGCTTTAGTTCGGAATTGGCGCGCAACAGCCCTCCACCGTGTGCGAAAGCCTAGGACCCATCTCAATCCTATGGCGGGGCGCCCGCCGGTGTTCTGCAGCCGCTCGGGTCGAAGCCGAGCGGCACTGTCTCTAGTGGTTGTGGCCTCGCGGTGCTGCGAGGGCTTTTTTCGTCGCTGACGCTACGACTGAAGGATAGCGGTATGTGAGACGTGTAGCCAAGGGATAAGTCGCGCATTGCAAGCGGAGACCGGCGTTGCATGCGATTCGCGCCACGGAAGGGAAGGAGTTGGTGGCCGCGCTCCCATGTCAGGGAGACGCATGATATGTAACGAGCGTGCGCAAGAACCGCGGATGGCGACCTCATCGGACTGGGCGTCCTGGGCTTGCGTTGACGGCCGAGGTTCTCTAGCTGAGCGGCACCTGGGAACCGAACCAACTTGACCTACACGCACGAGGCGCCAGGTGAAGTGAGCCTAGCCTGCGCCCAACGGCTTTGTTCAGCACATGGAGGCGCTGGCAAGACCGCGAGAGGCTCGACGGGAAGAGTTACCCGGGCGTCTACATTCTGGCAATCTCCAATGTGAGCCTTCATATCCAGCCCTTCTTGTGGCGTCGGGACATTGTCTATGTGGGTATGACGAACGCTGCGACGGGGCTCGCCGGCCGGCTGAAGCAGTTTGACCTCACTATTAGGGCAAACGGTTGGCGCACGGCGGGGCGGACCGCCTGCGATTCCAGCATAGGAGCTACGCGCGCCTCATCAAGCACCTGTATGTTGCAGTGGACTCAGCGGGTACAACCGTTTGCGCTCGTGCCTTTGGTGGTAGCGACCGTACGGCGCGGCGTGCAGAGAACGGGGTAGAGCCCAACAGACCGCTCCGGCAGAAGGCTGTCAGACCGGCACAAAAAAAGAAAGCCGGGGAGCCCCTTCTGGGGGACTTTCCGGCTTACGGGGTTCGGAGGAGGAGGAGGAGGAGGAGGATGAAGCCCCGCGTGAGCACTGTAGCCACGCATGCGGCAGCGCACAAGCGTATTTGCAGATGACCCTTATAAGGGACTCCTATATCCAGCAGCATCAGTCAGTTGGCGAACTTGAGCCGGTCATGCTGCGTCGCACGATTTTCATATTCTTGTTGTCCAATCGCGTTGCCTGCCACACGGAGGACCAGCGCCATGATTGTCAAGCCTGTGACGGCTGTAGAGCGCGAGCAGATGCGGCGCTTCTATCTCTCACTGGCCGGCGATGACCGCCGGATGCGCTTCTGCTCCACTGCCTCGGATGGCGTGGTTAACGGATACGTAGACCGGCTGGACTTCACCGGGAGGACTATTCTCGCGGCCTATGGCGAGGAGGCCGAGATTATTGGACTAGG
>Ga0307372_10009278_pt1 | contig 13611 bp, 5 predicted proteins | sample OX1MG_FD_202533 | JGI IMG/M metagenome (GOLD analysis project Ga0307372, IMG submission 202533) | Soil microbial communities from Risofladan, Vaasa, Finland - OX-1 | ecosystem: Environmental > Terrestrial > Soil > Coastal area > Acid sulfate soil | place: Finland: Risofladan, Vaasa | collected...
TAAAGGTGGGGAGTCCGATACGATTGAATTCAAAAGTCAAATTCCGAAAAATCCGGACGCAATTGCTATCGCGGCCGTTGCCTTTGCGAATCAAAAGGGCGGTACGATTTTCGTGGGAATTGACAACGAGGGTCAGATCGTCGGCGCTTCTGCCGGGAACATGAAAGAGACCTTGGCAAATATTCTGAGAGACCATTGTGAACCACCGCTCGAAGTCGCAATCCAAGAAGCCACGGTTCAGGAGAAACCGATTTTCGTTGTTACCGTTTCCCAAGGGAAAGACAAACCCTATCAGGTCAAGAACAAAGGTTTTTATGTGCGCACCGGGGCCACGAACCGCCTCATCACCCGCTACGAATTAGACGAAATGTATGGTTCGAAACCAGGAGATCTGAGCTTTGGCTCATCGTTTGGTTAATTGATGGCCACATAAGCAATCGCCACGCGCATATCAAGCGGCACAAGAGTGTAGTCTTCTTTAAACGCAAAACCACAAGTTGCTAAATGGATGATATTGGTAGGGGCGGCGGGGTCAACTCCCCATACCTATCAAGATCCCGGTCGACGGTCTCTGCAGCGATTTCTTCGGCGGGAATTACAGGCCGTACAGCGCGAGTGCCCGCTCGACCCGCGCCAGATCAAAATTGTGGGTGCGAAGAATCTCCAGGTAGCCCAGCTTATCGCCTAAGCAAAGTTTGTGGTCGGCCTGGAGCTTGCAACCATGGCAGGATCCGCAGACACACTGAAGGTTTTCCCGACGGTCTGGATTGCCAACCCTTAATCGTCGGATGAGCCTCGCTGGCACAATGTGGTCCACATGGCGGCTGATACCGGCGTGCATGAAATCCACTCCACAAGATTCCACCTCGCACTTCCCCAGCAGAGCTGCCGTCCGGCGTTTCCTCCATCCTTTCCTGGATGGTCGCACCCCCGGCCATTTCCGATCTACGCGGCTCCAACGCACTGGCCTTTCTTGGGTACTGAAGCGGGACCCGCAATAGACACATCGCCGGTGGCGATACGAGTTGTGGCCGCGGTAAACGGTCTTTAGAACTTCTGTTCGTCTGTCTCCGCAATATGGACAATGCATTGTGCGTTCTTCCTTTCGGTGGACCAAGGTCTCCGCACCCGACGACCTGGACCTCTAGCAGGTGGATTACAATTTCGACACTGAAACGGGTTAGAAGAGCAATGGAGTCGGCGAGCGATTGCCAGTTGGGTTAGATATGCTTCCGAGAAGCTCTCTTTGGGAATAGCATGGTGATGGTACTTCCCTCACGAGGATGCCGATTCGCCTAGCGCGCAGACACTGAGGATAGTGAAGCGCGCCAGCACTGGACTTTCGAGCTCACGGAACACTTGGGTTCATTAGAATAGGTCAATCTCGGGCGGCTTCGCGTGAACCGACAAAGGAAGGCTCTGATGATTAGAATACTGCATACGGCGGACTGGCAACTCGGCAAGCAGTTCGAGAACCTGGGGGCTCCATCGGATAAGCTGGCCTTTCTTCGGCAGGGCCGCATGGATGTTGTATGGCGGATTGGCCAACTCGCCCTGGAGCGCTCAGTGGATGCGATTTTGGTCGCTGGCGATGTGTTCGAACGCAACGAAGTGAGCGACCTGCTCCTCCGCGAGGCTCTCGCCGCCATGCGACAGGCGAATGTTCCATGGCTGCTGCTGCCCGGCAACCACGATCCGGCAGGGCCAGCGAGCGTCTGGGATCGGATCGAGAGGATTGGCTGCCCACAGAACGTTCATGTTTTGCTTGTGACGGAACCGGTCCTACTGGCCGGCGGTAGACTGGCCGTTCTGCCGGCGCCGCTGACTAGGAAGCACCAGTTCGCCGACCCGACGGAGGGCATAGGACAAGAGGTGACCAGCCAAGAAGCTGTGAGAGTCGGACTCGCACATGGCTCCTTACGAAATCGGCTCGCTCCGGCCGCGGAGCAACACAATATGATCTCCGACACGCGCGCTGATGAGGCGCGTTTGGATTACCTGGCGCTTGGCGATTGGCACAGCTGCAAAGAGGTGGCTCCGCGGACACATTACGCTGGCACTCCTGAGCCGGATGACTTCGATCAGGATTCCGGCGCCGTCTTGATTGTCGAACTCCTTGGTCCTGGCGTTGCTCCGAAGGTTGAAACAGTTCCAGTCGGCCGTTACCACTGGCATAGCCTGAACGCTCAGATCCAAAGCCCAGGAGCCGTTGAACAACTCAGTGCACATCTGGCAAGTGTCCCGCAGCCTCTGGCATCGGCTGTCGTTCATTTGGAGGTGCGCGGAGCGGTAAGTCTTTCTGAGCGCGCCGCAATCGATGAGGAGATAGCCAACTTCGAAGCTACAGTGCAGGTTCTGCGGGCTCGGACAATTGATTTGATTCCATCCCCGACGGAGGACGATCTAGATGACCTCGGCCGACAAGGGTTCGTGGCAACCGTCGTGGACAGGCTACGAGGCCTCGAAGCGGACGGGGCCAATCCGGACTCGGCGTTCGCCAGAGCGGCCCTGCAAAGGCTCTATGTCGAGCACATGCTCCGAGGGCCACGCCAATGAGAATCCGTGATATTGAGGTTCAGAACTTCCGCAAGCTCCGCCACGTCACCGTATCCGGTCTCAAGGATGGAGTTAACGTCATCACAGGAGAGAACGAAGCTGGCAAATCAACCCTCCTAGCGGCCGTGCAGGCCGCCTTGTTCCAGCGCCATAATGTCAGCGGCAAGGTTCTAGACGGAATGCAGCCGTTCGGCTGCGCTGTCGGGCCGCAGGTGAAGCTTGGCTTTGAGATCAACGAGGGCATCTACCGACTTCGGAAGACATTTGGAGGCTCCAGTGGCTCCGCGGAGCTTGTGGACCCTAGTGGCCGGAGATTCTCTAACCACGATGCCGACCATAAGTTGGAAGAGTTGCTACATTTCCAGGCGGCATCCAAGGGTGGCACCAAGTTTCACGAGCTTGGAATTTGGCCCCTTTTCTGGGTCGAGCAGGGCACCACGTTTCAGGCATTGAATATCAATCCAGACGTGAGGGCGACGGTTCAATCCAGCCTCCGGAAGGAAGTTGGCGACATTCTGGTCGGGGAGAGCGGTGGTCGCTTGAAGACCCGGTTCGCCGAGCTTTACGGTCGATTCTTTACATCGAAGACGGGCCTTCCAACCGGGGAGCTAAACGCAGCGAGGAAGGAGCTCTCAAGGCTTGAGGCGCTCCTCAGTGGCAAACGGTCTGAACTGGCTCAACTGGATCACGACGTGACAGCCCTTGAGGCTGCGCTTGCGAGGCGCGACAAACTTACTGATCCAGCGCTGAAACAACGGTTGGAGAAAGCTAAAGCGGAAGCTGTCATCGAGGCGCACACGTTGCAGGTTCTCGAGCTGCAGCGCACCCAGGCGGACAATGAACTGCGTCTCAAGCGTGCGCTCCTTAAGAATGCGCAAGCAGCCCACCAGCAGCGCCTCGTCCTAGTAAATGAAGTATCTCGACTGGAGCAGCGACTGACTGATTGCAAAAAGGCCGATGAGGTCGCCGAGAAAGCTGTTGGCCAATGCGAGACCGAGCTACAGGCGCGCATTGAGCAGCTTGATGCGGCGCGAACCGCGGTGAAATTGGCAACGAGTCGGCGGTTACAGATGAGCCATATGCTTGAACTCGTCAAGCTCAGTGCTTCCTATGCCGTGGTTGCCCAACGTCTTACCGACGCTACCTTGGCAGCTGACAAGCAGGCTCAGGCGAGCAAGGTCGCGGCAGCAATCCGGGTTACCAGCAAAGATGTCGAACGCCTTCGGAAGTTAGAGCAGTCCTTGTTCCAGGCGGAGGCGAACCTGAAGGCCGCCGCAACTCGGATCGACTTCGATGTGCCCGAGCCTTCGAAATTAACCGTGAATGGTGGCCCCGTCCCTGCGACACGGGCGATGCTAGCGACGGATGTTGTCTCGATCTCGATCAAAGCAATCGGCGAGATCTGTGTCACTCCGGGAGGCGAAGAGCTCGACAGCCGTCGCCAGCAGCGCGTGGCGGCGCAGGACGCGCTGGCATCCGCCTTGGCGGAACTGGGCGTTAAATCTGTTCAGGCAGTTCACGAGCTTGACCAGAATCGCAAGGACGCAGAATCTGCAATCAACACCCATAAGTCGGTTGTTCGAGCGCTTGCACCCGATGGGTTGGAAGCCTTACGCCAGGAAGCCAGCACTCAAGAGGCCCAGATCCACACCTTGCGCCGGATACTGGGCGAGATCGATCTGCCCCAGCTCGATTTAGCTACGGCTGCCGTCGCAGTTGCTGAAGGCCAAGAGCAGCACCGCAGCTCAGAGGTGGAACGTCTCGACGACGAAGTCGGCGAGGTTCGGACTAGGCGAGATGACGCGCGCATGTTGAAGACCACCAAAGAGACTGAACTGCGCGCCACGATCGAGGACTTGGACCGAGGCCGCGAGGCACTTGCGTCAGCCAGAACCATGAAAGCAGATGAGGAGATCATCCAGGAAGCCGCTACGGCTGAGGTTGATGAGCGTGCTGCTCAGGACACTTACACTGCACTGGAAAATCGGTACAAGAGCGAAGATCCTGAGGGGATCGCACTTCGCGTCGATACCACCTCAGCTGCCCTGACTGCACTGGAAGAACAGATTGCCGAAGCAGAGCGCTCGATCAACAAGCTTCGGATCACTCTTGACGTGCTTGGACAGAAGGGATTGGGTGAAGAGTGCGCGGCAATCGAATCTGATTCGAATGCGGCCCGCATTCGGTTGACGGCTATTGAGCTGGAGGCCAATGCTGTTCGCGTGGCCTACAACACCATCGTGCAGGTCGAGCAAGAAGCCAACACTCAGTTCCTCCAGCCAGTGGTACGGCGGGTCCAGCCCTACTTGAACCGACTCCTTCCTGGATCGCAGATCCAACTCGGAACGGACATGACGATCGAAGGTCTCCAGCGAGGGGCGGTTACCGAGCCCTTTGAGTGGCTCAGTGTTGGTGCCCGTGAGCAACTCTCCATGATCACACGCATCGCTTTCGCCGACCTTCTAGCTGACGAAGGCGTTGATGCTCCGATCATCCTGGACGATGCTCTGGTCTATGCTGACGATCAACGCTTCGCCGATGCTCTGACAACGCTGGCGTTTGCAGCCAAACGGCACCAGATCATTATCCTGACTTGCCATGAGCACAAATATCTCGGCTTGACGGGCCCAGTAATTAGACTGGAGGAACAGGAGCAGCCGGCTTCGCTCTAGCGTGCGGGTGACAGATGCAACCAACGCGAACCTCGATTGAGCTGTATACCGGGAGATCTTGGGACGCCCAGCGGTTTTTAATTAGTGCCAATTGTGCAGCAGGAAAGGAGTAGAGGACCAAAGCACTGCTCATGGTCTTCTTGCCGTTTGGTTGCTGAGGAAAGCATTTACCTGATCCAAAATTGGAAGCAGATTGGGCAGCTTAAATTGCCTGACGTACCCGCTCTCTCCGATGTAAAACAGCACGCCGCCTTGTCCCAAGAATTGGCGCAACAGCGCCACTGCGTTGTACGCGTGCCGCTGCAGGACGTTCCGGTCCGCCGATGAAGCGATGGGTAGGTCTTGCAGAAGGGCCTTAAGGAAATACAGCAATTCTAGCTCGTTGCCGATGCGCGGATGGTTGCGCTTGCGGCCCGGCCTGCTGAGTTTGTTAGTGCGGGATTTCTATTTTTGTGGCTGCAGCGCCAAGGCAGGACGGCGTGAGGTCGCCCGGTTACCTGATTTCTTGCCTGTGTTCGGCTTGATTCGGCGACGGTTTCCCTTTTTCGCCAGCTCCTTGCGGACTACTGTCGCTGTTTCCGCCGTGCGCCACGACCGGCATCTCTTTTCTTGTTCGTGTCCGGCAATTCAATCGCGAGCCTTGTAAAGTGACACTCCATTACGCATACTCGCCCCTTAGAATTACGGACATCGGCAAGAATGGGGGGCATCGTCAAAGATGTTGAACAACCCCGAGGGGGCTATACCTGCGAGCCAAAGCAAGGGCATTGGGGGCATTGCTGGTTTCGCTCGACATGTTCTGCGCTACTTTCAGGACTTCATCGAAACGGACTTCCACCGACAACAAGCGCCTCGGCGTCGAATTATTCTCAAGAATGACGTGGGCTTCCGGATGGGGGTCCCACTCCGCAAATACCCGTCGTTCTTCGATGCCATCTGGAAGGCCTGTCGAGAACCTCTTTCCAGTCCATTCGAGCTAAGGATTGCGAAGGGGCGGTTTACTTCACCGCTTTCACCGACACTTCGGGATCTAATCCGTCAACAAGTTGAGGCTATTCCTGATTCTGAATTCGAGCCGATTAAGATCACAATCGTCGATTACGCGGTGAAGAACCGTGTTGCGGGTTCCAAGAATGCAGAGAAGTTCTCGGATGACATTTCGATCCAGTTCGTTGAGGAAGTCGGGCGGAGAATCGTCACTCGCTTGCTGAGCTTTCTTGAAGAACCCTTCAAACAAAACGCCTATTCGGCGATCGAATCTGTGTACGACGTCGAGGCAGATCTCACAGATGCGATAACCGCTTCCGCGATTGAGCAGTTTTCTCAGGCACTCAATACGCTCATTACATCAGGTGATTCCACACCGTTGGCGGCAGTGTTTGACGAGTTTTTTGCCGCTTCAGATGTCAAACGGTCCCTCACGCTTTTCTTTGAGGAGTTCTCAACCGCTGATGTCTTCTTGGAGCTGCGTGACCTGGACAACACTCTCCGCACTGCGGAGAACCAATCACTGTATTTGTATATGGGTGACATACGCTACGGAACTACAAGTTTCCCCATTTTTTATATCCCCCTGGAAATTAGGTTTGATGAGCACGCAACTGCTTTTGTCCTTACAGCTGATCCGCATCTCTACGTAAACAAACGGGCGCTAGATTGGATAGTACAGGAGATCAGCAGTCAAACCGGGCGCACGTTTGTTTCTCCAGTGCTGGATCGCATTCTGTATTTGAGCGAAACCGATTCATTTGCCAATGCCGCAATCAAACTTCTGAAGAGCATGATACCCGCGCTCGACATCGCGGCTGATTTAGACCTGATGAGTAACACACTCCAGAGAGTGGATAACGCAAGTTTGCGGATGTCCAATTCACTTTACTTTGCAGTGTTTGACCGGGCGGACGAATCGATTCTTAGTGACTACGAAGCCCTCCTAACAGCCGTGGAGCAGGATGGGGTGCTCGCCCAGTCGATGTTTGAGAACATTGTGCGGTCCATGATCTTGGAGGAGCCTCGCAATTGCATGCCGACAGTTGAGAAGGTGTGGGGTGAGATACCTACACCGGATCGGCTGGTCGCGTCGTCTCCGATTCCCGTCAACGAAGAACAACGCAAGATTCAAATTGCTCTTCAAACGCCGGATTGCCGTTACATCATTGTCCAAGGTCCACCGGGCACTGGTAAGAGCCACACCATCACCGCTCTTGCCTTCGATGCGATCCTCAACGGCAAGAACATCCTGATTTTATCTGACAAACAGGAGGCGCTGGACGTCGTGGAGGATAAGCTTGCCAAGACGCTTGAAAAGGTCCGACATGGGAGCACTGATTTTCCCAATCCAATTTTACGTTTGGGAAAGACATCATCCTATCCAAGACTAATTGCTTCCGCTTCGCTGGAAAGAATTAAAGAGCACGACAAGGCGCAAAAGGCAAACGCCGCGTATTTGGATAACGAGACCAAAGAGGTCTACTCAGGCCTGAGAAGTAATGTGGAAAACACAATCTCAGCGTATTCAAGTATTCGCTTGACGGAGATCAGTGAGTTAAGCCAGCTCGAAATTAAGATTGAAAAAACATCATCGGGCCTTTCAAAGAAGCTGCGTGAGCCGAAGAATTCCGAGTCTGTAGGCGCTTTAGATAAAGCCCTCACGCAAATGAATGACGAAACAACCATTAACATACTTAGCATTATCCCGGATGCTTGGCAGTCGCCAGTCGATCTGCTTGAACAGCTCACTTTGCTACGTGCGACACAACAATTGATTGCTCAAGGACACCGCCATGCTGGGTTGGAGCTTTTTTCAGAATTGACGCCAAACCAGATCGCGCCGCTCTCGCAATGTATTCAGGAGTACGAACAAGCACGATGGCCTGTCTTGGGTTTCTTGTTCACTGGTGGCCGTGTTCGCGCTACAACCCAGAAACTTACTTCAGCCCTGCCTTGCACGAACCCGCTAGATTTGCATAAAAAGGTTGCATCGCTGCGAGCCGTAGTGAATACCCTATCCGCAATTCAAAAAGTAGCTGGTGATTACCAACTCGCAGAGGCGAGTTTGTCGACCGTTTATCGTCGATTGGCTTCGAGCGCGACAATTCCCTCTGCCGTGCACCCTGCCCATCAATTCATCGCGTCTTATATCAACGCATTTGAAGATCTTTGGCCCCAACAGGGACAGATGGCGACTTTGAGCGAGGTCCTGCATTTCGTTCTTGATTCAGCCCGATATGCAACGCTGTGGCATCGTCTATCCGGCACGATAGGCTCGGCTCCGTCCTTCGATTACGTTGGAGAGAAATCTAGGCTGGAGACACTTTATGCTTCTCGGATGAGTCGGGAAATTGACCACAAATTCATAGAGTTTGTTGGTGAAAACCGCGCCCTGGCGCGATCGATTGGTGAAGTCATAAAGGCGAAAAAGCAATTTCCAACACAGGAATTTGAACGCTTCGGACAGGCTTTCCCTTGCATCATCGCAGGCATTCGGGAATATGCGCAGTACGTGCCACTCAAGAACCAATGCTTCGACGTTGTCGTTATTGACGAGGCTAGCCAAGTTTCTCTCGCTCAGGCATTCCCCGCACTTTTGAGGGCGAAGAGTGTGGTCGTATTTGGGGATGAGCGGCAGTTCTCAAACGTTAAATCCATGCAAGCTAGCAACGTGCGCAATGCCACTTACCTCACCCATCTTGAGGCATATTTTCGACGAAACATCTCTGATGCGGCAGATCGAATAGAGCGCCTGAAACAGTTTGACGTTAAGAAGTCCGTCTTGGACTTTTTTAAGCTCATCGCCAATGTGGAAATCATGCTCAAGAAACACTTTCGCGGCTACCAGGAGCTAATCAGTTTCTCCTCAGAGCAGTTCTACGGTGGGCAGCTTCAGGCGATCAAGATAAGGGCAAGACCACTGACGGAAGTGATTCGCTTCAAAGTTCTTGAGCACGACGGACGTCCTGAAAAGCATCGCAACTCCAATTCGGTGGAAGCTGAGTTTATCCTCAATGAACTGAGACGGATGGTTGATGAGGGCGATGAGGTTTCGGTTGGAATCATCACGCCTTTCCGCGAGCAGCAAGAAGCTTTGTCTCGTTTACTGCTCAATGACGCATATGCCGATCAATTCATTCGCATTCTACGATTAAAGATCATGACCTTCGATACCTGCCAAGGAGAAGAGCGCGATTTGATTATTTACTCGCTGGTGGCAACCAGAAGCCATGACGCTCTTAACTATGTGTTTCCAGTTTCCCTTGAGCAAGAAGAGAAAGACCGCATTGAGGAAGCGTTAAAGGTCCAGCGTCTAAACGTGGGATTTTCACGAGCGAAAGAGGGCATGCTATTTGTCCTTTCCAAGCCGCCTGAAGAATATCGCGGAAGTATCGGACTCGCGATCCGGCATTTTCAGACGGTTCTTGAGCGCCGCTCGCAACCGACTGGCGGACTCAGTGAGTCCCCAATGGAAGCAAAAGTTCTAGATTGGATTCAAAAGACAGTGTTTTTTCAGAACAATGCTGAGGACATCGAACTGCAAACGCAATTTCCAATTGGCAACTACTTGCGGCAGTTGGACCCAACATACCAACATCCAGGATACCGCTGTGATTTCTTGCTGACGTATTTCGGAGATGAAGTCGAGGTCCGCATCATCATTGAATATGACGGGTTCGCCGAACACTTCGTTAATCAAGAAAAAGTAACGTTTTACAATTGGGAGCAGTTCTATCGCCCGGAAGACATCGAGCGCGAATTCGTCATCGAATCGTATGGATACAAGTTCCTACGAATTAATCGCTTCAATCTTGGCTCAGATCCCATTCAGATACTTTCCGATCGACTTGTGCAGTTGGTTCAGCAAACGTCACAAAATATCCCTCTGCGGAGCGTGAATAAGATTCGCGAGCAGGCGGCGCAACTTGCGAACGGCGAATCAAAAACATGCCCGAAATGTGGCAGCATCTTACCAATGAAGGATTTCTTTGACGGATCATTGGCAGGAGGGCGAGGTGCCACGGGCAGAGTGTGCATGAGCTGCAAGCAGACCAACTCTGAGCCGAAACCGACTCGGCGAAGACGCTACGGACGGCGTTGGTAAGAACCGGGGTAACAAAACGTTGGTGCGCGAGTTGTCCTTCCAATCATGTCACTGTTGAGACTGAACGCGCCCCAACATTCCATCCTCTTTTGATTTTGATCAAGGCGACTTCCAGCAGGGGTCAGAGCAGCAAACTCAGGCAATCATGCCTTCTTTCAGTGTGATTACTCCAGGGTGCACATCTTCAAAACTGGAATCATTGAGCAACTTGTTCGCGCTGGTTTGCGCATGCGTGCGGGGAAGCTGGTTCCCCTTTGACCTACCTGCGGGGTAACAACAATCGGGCTTTTCGGGAAAACTTCCGTCGGGCGATTGAGTACGGAGGCGGGGTTTTTGTGATATAAAACATCACCAAGGGGGAGGAACTTCGCATGAAAATATCAAGCGCCCTCTCAATAATCTTCCTTCTAGGTTTATTCTCTACTTTGGCAATAGGCCAGACCCCGAAACCGGGCAACGCCACTGAAGCCCTCAAACTCAAGGCTAACGACGAACTGGACAAGGGTGTCGCCGCCTATCGCGATGGCAAATATGATCAAGCCATAAAGTTCTTTAAGGATGCGAAGGAAGACGATCCTACGTTGACCAATGCCCGCTTGTATCTCGCCACGGCTTACGCGACGAAGTACATTCCCGGTGCGCCGGGGGACGAGAACATCCGTATGGGCGAGGCAGCGGTGAAGGAATTCAGGGACGTACTCTCCACTGATGCCTATAACCTCTCGGCAATCGACGGGATCGGCTCCATTCTCTTCAACATGGCCGGGACGCCGTACACGCGGTCCCGGTATGAAGACTCAAAGACCTATCAACTGAAGCACATCGCCCTGAAGCCGGAGGATCCCGAGCCATACTACTGGATCGGTGTGATCGACTGGACGCTGGCCTACCGCTCGAACCTCGAAATGCGCGGCGCATGGCGGCTCGCGCACCCGGACAATCCGCTCAAGGACGACGACCCGATGCCGCCCAACGTCCGAGTGGATTACGTGAAGGAATACGGACACTTGATCGACGAGGGCATCACGGATCTGCGCAAGGCCATTGAGCTTCGCCCGGACTACGACGATGCCATCGCTTATTTGAACCTCTTGCACCGCCGCAAGGCTGATGAAGCAGCTTCCCCCTATGAGCGATGGTCCTTGTTGAAGCAGGCCGACGATCTCGTTGAACAGGCCAAAGAAATCAAACAGAAGAAGATGGAAACCCCCGCTGATACTGCAACGAAGACTGATCGCACAATCATCACCAGCATGACATCAATTGAGTTTCAACAACTTGTGCAAGCGATGGGCTTTGATTGCACGCGGGGCAAAGATGCTGCAGGCAAAGACGAGACGTTCTTCACCTTTCGTGCGGAAGGTTATAAAGTGGCCTCGGTCGGACCCGAAACGAGCTATCTTCAGTTGTATAGTGGATTCACAGACGTCAGCCCTACTCTTGCCACGGTCAATGAATGGAATCAAGCCAATAGCTTTTCCCGAGCCTACGTGGACAAAGATGGGAACGCGACTCTCGAAAGTGACATTATCCTCGCTGGAGGCGTCACACACGAGAATATTGAGATGTTCGTTAAAACTTTCCGAGATTCTGTCACAAGGTGGGCTCGGTTCGCCCTAGATCATAAGAGATAATGAGCAGATCTGCGCGACAGAGAAGATAACCGAATACCGGGGTGCGCCCGAAATCGTGGTCAGCGATCCGCGGAGCATTGATGTGCAGCAGTAGGTCAGATTGGACGGTCCCATGGGCCTGCCGCAAATTTCCAATCCTAAATATACTACGGTCTTATATCCCCTAAAATTGTTTCAATCCTTGTTAGTGTTCGGCTCGACCAGAGAAGGGGCATTTGTTGAAGACCCGTAATTGTAAGCGCAGACGGGTAATCTTTACGAAGGGATGCTAAAAGTTCTCGACAGCCTTTTTTATCCTTGGAAAAGTAATCAGCAATTGCGAATCCCCAGACAAGATCAACAACCTGCGTGTCGGTCAAACTGTTCCATTTGTCTGATACGAGTTTGTAGGCTTCGTTAAATTGTTGGAAGGCGAGGGCGAATTGATCGGCGTCGAGCGCAGCCCATCCATAGTTTGAGTAGGCCGTGTGGTTTTGTGGGAACTGTTTGACAGTGCTCGCACAATACGGCAACCCCTTCGCAGGCTGCCCAATCCCGTAGTAATAAAGGCACGCTGCAAAAAGCGTAGTGCCAGAGTCGGGGGAAATTCGCTGTAGGGCTTGAAACCGACGCTCAGCTTCAGTGTTGTCACGCGCAAGTAGCGAGACATACATGCCTGCATTGAGGAGTGCTGAGTCGTCTGGGAAAGCTTCTAAGCCTGCCTTGATCTGGTCGTTGGCCTCTCCCACATATAATTGGCTAACATACATCGATTCCAAAGACAGATATGCGACAGGGTCGGGGAAATCGTTGTCCTCCGCTGCACGGAGGGCGGTTACGGCGTCTTGGACTTTATTCTGCCTAATAGAATCAAGCCCCGCCGCAATTCGAACCCAGAAGTCGTCAGGGTGCGTACTTGCGATCTGCGAGGACATCTGGGACCAATTAATCTGCTGAGTTAAGGCTCCGTGGTAGGCTATCCCGATCAATACGTCCAATCCGGTTTCGTCCTGCGGGTCAGAATCTAAAACAGTTCTCGCCATTGTTTCAGCTCGCTTGTAATTTCGAACTGCATAGTACATGAGCGCCAGAAGCGGGCGGTCACCAGCAGTCGGCATTAATGCATTTGATTCTTCTTCCTGCCCAAGCGCATCTTGGTACTTACGTGATTCAAAGAGTGCGATCGCATAAAAATATCGAGCAAGGGCATCCTTTGGACTCTTCTCAACCGCGATGCCGAGTTCACGGAGAGCACCTTCAAGGTCCCCGGTCCGTACGTCGAGTTCTCCATTGAGGCGATGCACTATCGGATTATCAGGATCACTCTTCGTCAGCGGTTGTAGCGCTATCCTTGCCTCATCAAATTTCTTACCTGTCAGAAGATTCTGGATACGGTCTACCTCCGCACTTGCAGTGAGTTCATGCTCTGGCGAACCCGTGGCTGCTGTTGCGGGATTGTCCTTCGCCCAATCAGAGAAGCTCATGACAACAGCTAAAGGAGTTCTGAGCAATCGTTTTAGGTCCCCAACGCCAACGGAAAAATAAATTCCGGGTGTACTCGAAAGCATCGAAGATGTAATCCCAACCACCTTGCCAGTTCGATCAAATAATGGTCCTCCACTCGAACCGTGGCCGATTGGAGCAGTGGACTGAATCAGGAATTGATCGTCCAAAG
>Ga0307372_10009279_pt1 | contig 13610 bp, 9 predicted proteins | sample OX1MG_FD_202533 | JGI IMG/M metagenome (GOLD analysis project Ga0307372, IMG submission 202533) | Soil microbial communities from Risofladan, Vaasa, Finland - OX-1 | ecosystem: Environmental > Terrestrial > Soil > Coastal area > Acid sulfate soil | place: Finland: Risofladan, Vaasa | collected...
GGTGTCGGCGTACTGGCCGAATCTTCCGTTCCAGGTGGGGCTCTACCGCCCGCTCACGATCGTGAGCTACATGCTCGAGTGGGCGCTGTGGCACGGGAGTCCGGTGGGGTTCCACCTGGTGAACGTGCTGCTCCACGCCGCGGTGAGCGCGCTGTTGGTGGTGCTGATGCTGCGGCTGGGCGCGCCGGTGCTGGCCGCGGCGGTGGGGGGGCTGCTGTTCGCCATCCATCCGGTGCACGTCGAGGCGGTGGCGGGGATCGTGGGGTACGCCGAGCTGATGATGACGCTGCTCGTGCTCGTGGCGTGCCGTGTGCACCTGGCGCGGCGGGGGCCGGCGACCGTGCGATGGCTGGGGATCGCGGTCTGCTTTTTGGCCGCGCTGCTGGTGAAGGAGACGGCGGTGGCGCTTCCGCTGCTGCTCGTGGTGGTGGATTTTCTGGATCCCGAGCGCCGCGTGCCGCTGTGGCGCGCCGTGTGGAACGACGCGCCGCTGTACGTGCTGCTGGCCGGGGTGTTCGGCGGGTATCTGGGCCTCCGCTACGCCGTGCTCGGGGTGCTGGCCGGCACGACGCCGGCGACGGCGCTGTTGGGGGTCTCGCCGGCCGTGCGCGTGGCCACGGCCGTGCGGATGTGGCCGGAATATCTGCGTTTACTAATATGGCCGCGCGATCTGGTGGCGGACTACGGGCCCAACGTGCTGGTGGCCGCGTCGTGGCGGGAGCCGGCGGTGTACGCGAGCCTGCTGTTGGGGGGCGTGGTGCTGGCGAGCGCGGCGGCGCTGCGGCATCGCGCCCCCTGGTGGACGGCGGCGGTGGCGTGGTTCGTGGCCTCGGTGTTCGTGGTGTCGAACCTGATCGTGCCGGTGGGCGTGCTGCTGGCCGAGCGAACGCTGTACCTGCCGTCGGTGGGGGTGGCGTTCGCCGCGGTGCCGCTGGTGGCGCTCGGGCGGCGGCGCGCCCGTGCGGCATGGGCCGTGGGAGTGCTGGTGACCGTACTCGCCATCGCGCGGGTGTGGACGCGCACCCCGGTGTGGCGATCGACGGACACGCTGCTCGCCCAACTGGCCGAGGCGCATCCGGAGTCGTTCGAGGGGCAGAGCTACCTGGGCGACTCGGCGATGCACGCCGGGCATGCGGCGGAGGCCGTGCGCCACTACGCGGTGGCGTATGGACTGGTGCCCTCGCCGTTCATTGGCGGGAGCTACGCCAAGGCGCTCATTCTGGTGGACAACTGGGCCGAAGCGGAACGCGTGGCCCGCGCGTCGTGCACGAGGGACAACCCGGGCGCCTGCCTGACGCGGATCGACGCGCTGCTCGGCGAGGGGCGGTCGGGGGAGGCGTGGGGGTTGGCAGATTCGCTGTCCATGCACGAGGCGCCGTCGGCGGCGCTGGCGGCGCGGCTGCTGCGTTCGGCCCGCATGATGGGGGACACGGCGCGCATCCGGCAGGCGGAGACGTTTGCGAATGCGGTGGCGGGGCGTCGGTGAGCAGGGGCGTGTGGTGCGCGGCAGCGGCCGGCGGAACTCGCGCGGGCCAATTTCCGTACGAGATTACGTGACGAGTTCTTACGGGGGTTCCGATGTCTGATGCATCTGCGTCGAGAAAGTGGGCGGGCCGCGGGATCCAGCTCGCGCTGGTGGTGGTCGCCGTGGCGTTGGCGGTGCACTGGGTGGGGGGGCGATTCGGGTCCGCGACCGACCATCTGCACGTGAGCGACCTCAAAACGCTGCCCGACACGCTCGGCCCGGGCGACCTCCGGATATACAACAGCGACAGCACGATGGACCTGGTGCTGATCGGTGACAAGCTCGCGGCGGGGCTCTCGCCGAAGATGGTGGCGAAGATCCGGCAGCACCTGGATTCGTCCAAGAGCAGCGACTCCGGGCTGGGCGGGAGCATCGCCGGCCTCGTCAAGAATTCGGTGGCCGGCGCGATCGGGTCGCACGCCGAATTCCCGCTCAAGGACCTACGCGACCTGCGATTCGAGAACGGCCATTTCGTGTTCGACTGGAAGAGCGGGGGCGAACACGTACTGTTCAAGGACACCAGCGTGAACGGGGAGAAGACGGACAATACGTTCGGCGAGGCGGATGCCCAGCGGTTCATTGCCGCCGTGAAGGCTCGACAGAAGGAGTTGGGTTTCATTCCGTAGTGCCGCCGGCGGATGCCGGCGGTCGACCCTCATGTCCAGGATTGACGTCATGTCGCTATTCGCAGTTCGCGGCCGTCGTGCCGCCGCCGTTGGGATGACGATGCTGATGGCTGCGCCGGCCGGAGCGAGCGGGTTCCACGCGCCGCCGCGGCCGCCTGCCATCCGGCACGTGTTCGTGATCGTGCTGGAGAACAAGAACTACGACGCGACGTTCGGGGCGGGCAGCGCGGCGCCGTACCTGGCCCACACGCTGGTGCGGGCGGGGGCGCTGCTCCGGCAGTACTACGGCACCGGGCACGTGAGTCTGGACAACTACATCTCGATGATCTCAGGCATCGCGCCCAATGAGGCCACCCAGAGCGACTGCGGCCGGTACGTGGAGTTCGTACAAACCGGTATGGCGCCGGATGGACAGCCGATCGGGCAGGGGTGCGTCTATCCAGCGCACGTGGCGACGATCGCCAACCAGTTGGCCGCCAAGCGGCTCACGTGGAAAGCGTACATGGAGGACATGGGCAACGACCCGGCGCGCGAATCGGCCACCTGCGGCCACGTGCCGATCGGCACCGTGGACCAAACCGAGAGGGCGGCGCGCAACGACCAGTACGCGGCCAAGCACAATCCGTTCGTGTACTTCCACTCGATCATCGACTCGGCGTCGTGCCAGACGAACGTGGTGCGGCTGGACGCCCTGCCGCGCGATCTCGCGCTGGCGGCGACCACGCCCAACTATTCGTACATCGCGCCCAACCTGTGCAACGACGGACACGACCAGCACTGCGCCAACGGGGAGACGGGCGGGTTGGAAGGGATCAACCGCTTTCTCAAGGAATGGGTGCCGCGCATCACGGGGTCGCCGGCGTTCAAACGCGACGGGCTGCTGATCATCACGTTCGACGAGGCGCTGAGCGCCGACAAGTCGGCGTGTTGCAACGAGCCGACCGGACCGAACACGAGTTCACCCGGCGCCGGCGGACCGGGCGGGGGGCGGATCGGCGCGGTGGTGCTGTCTCCGTTCATCCGGCCGGGCACGGTGTCGGACGTGCCGTACAACCACTATTCGATGCTGAAGAGCGTCGAGGAGATTTTCGGGTTGTCGTATCTCGGGTATGCCGGGCAGAAGGGGTTGGTGGCGTTCGGCAACGACGTGTACACGCGGGCGGCAGGCAGGTAGCGTCGCGAGGCTGGACGCGCTCGACGCCGGCTAGTCGTAGCGGAGCGCTTCTACCGGATTGACGCGGGCGGCGGCGCGGGCGGGGACGATGCTGGCAAGCATTGCGAGGAGCGCCCAGATGAGGGCGGCCACCACGTACGTGGTGGGGTCGAGCGGCGTGACGCCGAACAGCTTGCTGGCCAAGAGCCGCGCGAGCGCTACCGCGCCGCCGGTGCCGAGCACCAGTCCGACGATGGTGAGCAGCGCGGACTGTCGGACCACGAGTTTGACGACGGCCGCCTCGCGGGCGCCGAGTGCCATGCGGATGCCGATCTCGTGGGTGCGCTCGGCGACGGCAAAGGCTACCACGCTGTAGAGGCCGATGGTGGCGAGCAGGGCGGCGAGCGCGGCGAGGACGCCGACGAGACGGGCGAAGAGGTAGCTGTCGCCTACCGAACGCCGTACCATGGCGGCGTACGGCTGCGCGGTGGGCAGGGGGAGGCCTGGTGCGACGCGGGCGAGAATGGCGCGGACGTCGTGGCGGAGGTCGGCGTCGGGGCGCGGAGAGCGGATGACGAGCGCGAAGAACCGGTTCAACGAGCGCGCGAGCATCCCGGCGAGGGCCGGGGTATAGACCGCCAGGCCGCCCGCGGTCTTGGGCCCTTCGATGTGGACGTCGCCCGTTACGCCGACCACGGTTTTCAGTTCGGGGGCGCCAAAACTCCGTACCGCGAACTGGCGGCCGACGGGATCGGCGTTCCCGAACAGGGCGCGCGCGGCGGACAGACTGATGATCGCCGACTGCGACGTGGTGTCGTCGAACTCGTCGGGCGTGAAGGTGCGGCCGTGGATGATCGCGATGCGGAGCGCCCGGAAGAAGCCGGGCGAGACCGTGAACGACGTCACGTTCAGCAGGCCCTTGGTGGTGGTGTCGCCGACGGCGTGGATCGCTTCGCCGAAGTAGGCGCCCATGCTCGGCAAGCTGGAGGCGATGGCGGCCGTCTGGACGCCGGGCAACGCCGACGCCTGCTCGAGGACGTCGTGCCGCAGCGTCTCGATGCGATCGGGTGCATAGCCCTGGGGCCCCGCGTTGATCCAGTACACCGAGACCTGTGCCGGATCGAATCCGAGGTCCACGTGGGCGAGGTCGTACAGCGTACGGCCAAGGAGCACGGCCCCGACGACCAGCGCCATCGCGGCCGCGATCTGCACCACGGTGAGCGTGCTGCGGGCCGGCGCGCGGCCACCGGAATGGCTGCGCGTGCCGTCCTTGAGGTGGCGCATGGGATCGTGCCGGAGCGCGGCGAGCCCCGGGGCGAGTCCGAACAGCACGCCCGTGCCGACGCAGAGTGCGAGCATCGCCGCGAGCACGCGTCCGTCGAGCGCGAGGTGCTGATACGTGCCGACCGCCCCCAGCGGCGTGGAGGCGAATATGCGGGACAGGCCCACGGCGACCGCCAGCCCCGCCAGACCGCCGGCCAGCGAGAGCAGGACGCCCTCGACCATGTGCTGGCCAACGAGGCGCGCCGCCGAGGCGCCAAGTGCGCGGCGCACCGCCAATTCCTCGCGGCGCCGCACGCCCCGCAGGAGGAGCAGGTTGGCCACGTTCGCGCACGCGATGAGCAGCACGAGGCCCACGATCCCGAGCAGGAGGCGTGCGACGTTTACCGTGTAGCCCCGGGACCAGGACGGCATGCCAAGGTCCGCGTTCACGACGGCGTGGCATTCCTTGTAGACGTCGTTGATGCCCGGGAATTGGGCGACCAGGATATCGAGGCGGCGATTGGTCTCGTCCTGCGCCTGGTCCGGCGTGACCCCGGGGCGCAAACGGCCTATCAGGTTCATGAATGAATTTTCACGCCGGTCGCCGAGTTCCATCGGCTGGTGGACCAACGGCGCATAGGCCGACGGCGGGAACCAGAGATCCAGTTGACCCGTTCGGTCGGTGCCGCGGAAGCCCGGCGGCGCCACGCCGATGATCGTGAACTGCGCGCCGTTGACATCCACCTGCCGGCCCAGCACGCTGCGCCGGCCGCCAAAGGCCGCCTGCCAGAGCGAATCGCTGATGATCAGGACGCGGTCGGACGAGCTGGGCGCGAGCTCGGCGCTGGAAAAGGCCCGTCCCAAGCGCGGCACGACGCCGAGCAGGCCGAAGTAGTCGCCGAGCACGATGACGGACTGGACGTCCGTCGGCTCGACTCCCGGCGCCGCCAACTGGGTTTGAACAGGGGCGTACCCGGCGAGGCTCGCGAACGATTTCACGGTGCCCGCGAGATCCACGAAGTTCGGGTACGAGATGCCGGTGGGGGAGATGCCGCCGCCGGGCATTTCCCGCTGGAACCCGACCGACACGACGTGCCCCCCGTCGCGCACGCCCGGCACCGGCCGGAAGAGCGCCCAGTTGGCCCAGCTGTACACGGCCGTCGTCGCGCCGATGCCCACCGCGATGGTGAGCACCACCACCGTCGTGAACGCCGGCCGCTTGGCCAGCGTGCGCACGGCAACGCGGAGGTCGGTGGCCAGCGCGTCGAGCCACCCGGTGCCGCGCTCGGCGCGCACGGCTTCTTTGAAGCGCTCCACGCCGCCGAACCCGGCCATGGCGCGGCGGCGCGCCTCGGCGGGCGTCATGCCGAGCGCGACGTTCCGCTCCGTCTCCATCTCGATGTGGACGCGCATCTCGCGTGCCATGTCGCGTTCCACGCGGTCGCGGGCGAACAGCGCGCGGACCCAGAGGACGGTGCGGCGAAGGACTGGCATGGGCCGGCGGCTACTCGCCGGCGTCGAGGATGAGATCAACGGCACCGACGAACCGCCGCCAGCTCTCCATCTCGCTGCCCAGCGCGCGACGGCCGGCGCGGGTGAGCGAATAGTACTTGGCCTCGCGGTTGTTCTCCGTGGTGCGCCATTCGCTGGTCACCAGGGCCTTCTTCTCCAGGCGGTAGAGGGCGGGATAGAGCGATCCCTGGCCCACCTGCAGCGCGTTCGCGGAGAGCTGCTGGATGCGCTGGCTGATGCCCCATCCGTGCATGGGGGCCAGCGAGAGCGATTTGAGGACGAGCAGGTCGAGCGTGCCCTGCAGCACGTCGGCGGACGGGGCCATCGGGTCTCCTGTCGAACGGACAGAGGAGAATGCGATGCCTTCTGTCGGGTGTCAAGGGGAAGGCGCGGGCCGGGGGCGCGGTGGGCGCCGGCGCCCGTCAGCCCGGCGGCGTGAGCCCGACCAGCTCCAGGAGCTTGAGCGCGTTGCTCGACGTGGCCTTGCCCGGCCGCAGCGTGTAATCGAACGACATGGCCGGCACGCCGCCGGTGCGCGTGAACTGTTCGCTGAAGTGGACGTGGCGCGCCACCGCCGCGAGTTCGGGCGCGTCCACGAGCTGGAGGTCATGGGTGGTGACGGCGCCGATGGCGCCCGTGCGCGCGAGGTGGCTGAGCACGTAGCGCGCGGCGATGGTGCGCTCGGCGGAATTGGTGCCGTGCAGGATCTCGTCCAGCAGGTACACGAGGGCGCGCGGAGCATCGCTGCGCGCGGCGTCGGCGGCGTCGACCACGGCCTTGAGCCGCTGCAACTCGGCCATGAAGTGGCTCACCCCGCGCTCAAGCGAGTCGTCGATACGCATACTAGTATACAACCCCGCGGGGGGATGCACGAAGCGGCGCGCGCACACCGCCGAACCCGCCTGGCTGAGCACGAGGTTGAGGCCGATGGACCGGAGGAGCGTGCTCTTGCCGGCCATGTTCGAGCCGGTGATGACGAGGATGGCGCCCGCCGGGCCCACGGAGACGTCGTTGCGCACGCCCACGGCGGGCGGCAGCAGCGGGTGGCCCAGCGCCTCGGCGTCGACGGTGGCGTGGTCGCGGGGCGCGATCTCGGAAAAGCTCCACTCGGGATTGTCGAACGCCAGGGTGGCGAGCGCCGACAGCGCCTCCAACTCGCCGAGCGCGGCCAGCCAATCGGCCACGCGGCGGCCGTGGGTGCGCTGCCAGCGTTCGAGCAGGTGGGCGACGTGGAAATCCCAGAGGGTGAGCGTGTTGACCACGAAGTACAGCATGGGCGACAGCCGCAGTTCGGTGCAGTCGGCGAGGGCGGTGAGCGCGCGCATTGACAGGTGGGCCGGGCGGGGTGGTCCGGCGAGGCGCTGGTGAATGGCGAGGAGGGCGGGCGACGCGAACCGTTCGCCGGCCACGAGGCGCGCCATGCCGGCGTAGCGGCGCAGCGCGTTGGCCTGCCCGACCACCGGGGCGAAGCTTGCGGTGAGCGACCGGCCCGATCGCACGGTGAGTATCCACCCGACCAGCGCGGGCGCGATCCAGTACGCGTGTGCGACGAAGCCCGTGGTCTGCGCCACGACGAGCGCCATGGTGGCGAGCGGCACGACGACGCTGGCCGCGAGGAGCGCCGGCCGCCGCGTGAGCCACCCGGTTGCGGCGGCCCAGCGCGCCAATTGCTGGACGCCGTCGGGGGTTGCGGTGATGCGCATGCCGGCCATGGCGAGTTCGTCGCGGAACTCGTACCGGTCGCGAAGCTCGTCCACGGCGCGTTGGCGCGCGCGAATCTGCTCGGGCTCGGCCGGCGCCACGAGCCACGCCCTGAGCGTCGCGCGTCCGGGGGTGTCGCTCATGGGCGGCATCAACTGCGTGAGCGAGGCGGGACCGAACACGTCGAGGTCGACGGCGTAGGGATGTGCGGCGGGCTCGGCCGGCCAGCGTCCGTTGGGGAGCCGGTCCCACGCGCGAGCCACGCGATGGCCGCCCGCGTCGGCCAGCGCGATCAGGTCGTCGGTGCGGCGCAGGCGGTGCTTGGCGCGGCGACTGGTCCTGACCATCCAGACGAACGCGGCCGTGACGATCAACGCCGCCGCGAGCCACTCGTTGCGCGCGACGTTGCTGGAGGCCCACCGGGCCACGGCCAGGACGGCGGCCACGAACGTCGCGAGGCGCACGGCGCCCAGCCGTTCGACGGCGCGGGCCTGCCCCGCGCGCTGGGCGCGATGGCCGGCGGCAAGCGTGGCGTACCAGTTCGAGCGGTCGGGCGCGTTCTCCATATCCGGAAGATGGGGGGTGGGCCCAGATCCCGCCGGGGGCGGGGGATCAGCCGCCCGTCTTGCCTATGAACTTCAAGTAGTCGTCGCGCGCTTCCATGAACGTGTAGCGCGGGTCGGCGCGGATCTCGCGCATGGAGATCGTGCCGCCGGCGAGTGCGCAGCGGAGCGCGGTGAACGTGCGATCGCTGTCCAAGCGCAGCGCGTAGGCGCGCGCCCGCTCGCGGCACACCACCGGGCTGTCGGGTTCGATCTCGGCCGCGATGTCGAGTACGGCGAGCGCGCGCGACGGATCGCGCACGTTGATGTACGCCTCAGGTTCGTAGAACGACAGATGGCCGAACACCTCCGCCAGGCGGCGCGCGGCCCAGTCGGCGCGCACCGAATCGGCGGTGTCGGCGATCCACGCCTGGAGCGGTGCGATGCGGAGGCTGTCGTTGAGGCGGCGCAAATCGGGCACGCCGGGGCGCTCGCGCAGGTCGATGAGGGTGGCGATCAGCGAGCGGCGCATGTCGAGCGTGACGGCGACGAGGGAGTCGCGTTCGGCACGCCACCGCCGCACGGCCGGGTCGGCGGCCAGGGCGCGCGCACGCGCGCGGGCGTACGACACGTCGTGCGTGCCGGCCCACGCGATGGCGGCGTTCTCCCACTGGTCGGCGGCCAGCGCCGGACGCCGCGCGCCTTCGACGGCTGCCGCGCCGGCGGAATCGACCGCGAACAGCGAGTCCACGAGCACGGAATCGACCGGCCGGAGATGGCGGATCATGGCGCGCGCCTCGAGCCATCCGAGGGTCTGTGCCATGACGGCGGCCGGGGGCCAGCCGCTGGCGCCAGAAAAGACGTCGAGCCGGCGCGGCGTGGAGTCGGCGCGCAGTGCCGCGGCGCCGCGCATGACGTCGTCGTACCCGTAGCTCCGGTTGCCCGACGCGAGCGCTACGTCGAACGGCGGCTTGCCCGGGTGCGCGGCCTGCCAGGCGCTGTCCAGCGGTCCGGCGGCGCCCACCGATACGATTCCTGGAATGTGGCCGGACGACCCGTACGCGAAGATCCAGGCGTCGTTGGCGGTACCGGCGAGCCCGGCGATGTAGATGCGCGCGGTGTCGAGGTGGAATGCCGAGAACGCGTCGGAGAGCATGACGTTCACGATGCGCTGGTTGGCGGCGGGCGAGAGGTCACTGCGCGCGTCGTAGCTGCTCAGGGCCACCCAGCCGAGGCGCTGGACGGCGCCGGTGACGCGGCTGAGCGCAGTATCGGCTCGGCCGGCGGGGTCGAGCAGGATAAGCAGGGGCGTGGCGTGGACGCCGGTATAGCCGCGCGGGATGTAGGCGGCGTAGCGGTTGCTGGTGTCCGCTCTGGCGATGAGCGGGCCCAGGACCCGTCCCGTGAATGCCGTGTCGAGCGTCTGGGCGCCGACGCCCGCGGCGGAGACGACGAGCGCGATCACGGCGGAGGCGCGGGCGAGCGTTGTCATGGGTGTCAGGCCTCGAGAGCGAGCAAGGCGAACGTGGCCAGCCAGTGTTCGCCCATGTAGTCGCCGGTGACGTGCGGCAGGCTGGCGGCGAGGTGCAATTCGGCGGACTCGCGGGCGATCGCGGCGCGCGGGTCGCCGGCGGCGAGCGACCGCGCGATGGCCCGCCAGCACCAGGCGCGGGACAGGTTGAGCCCGTCGAGGTGGGCGATCTTGCCGTCGGACCGGTCGCTCACGTGCGCCGGGCGGAAGAGCGTGGCGGGCTGGCGCTGGGCGAGCCGCGGGAGGAAGCGGTGAAGCCAGGCTTCGAACCCCGCCGCCGGCATGGCGCGCCGCATGCACTCCGCCTCGATGAGCGCCGAGGAGAGGAAGTCGTCGCCGCCGGGCTCCCACGCCTGGCAGTCGGCGTCGTCGCCGTACCACGCATTGGCCTTCTCGCGGATCAGGTCGGCGAACGCGGTGTCGCCGGCGGCTGCGGCGTAATCGAGGGCCAGGGCGAGCGCGAACGCGGTGTTGAAGTGCGTGCCGACGCGCACGGGATAGGTGGCTCTGGGCAGGAACGCGCGGAACCGGGCCACGAATGCGTTGGTGAGTGGGGCCAGCGCGGCGTGCCAGCGCCGTCCGTCGCCGGTGGTGTGGCGGGCCAGTTCGCCGCCGAGCATGAGCAGCCATGCCCACCCGTAGGGCCGCTCGAACCCGGCGCGGGAGGGCTGCCGGAGGTAGGCGAGCTCGCCGGCCAGGGCGGTGGGCGTGAGGTGCGCGTCGAACAGTGCGTGGATGCGTGGCGCCTCGGGGAGCGTGGGGAAGCGGCGCAGGAGCCGGGCGAGCAGCCAGTAGCCGTGGACGCAGGAGTGCCAGTCGAAGCTGCCGTAGAACACGGGGTGCAGCGCGCGGGGGCCGAGCAGGTCGTCGGGCCCGGTGAGCACATGGTCGAGCTTGTTGGGGTATTCCCGGGTGACGTGGCCGAGCGCGATGGACGCGAACCGGGCGGCCACGGCCGGCGTGAGCGTGGAGGGGTCTGGCGGCATGGTCAGTAGCGGAATACGAGGAAGTACATGAGCAGGATGTTGACGGCGAGCAGCGCGAGTCCGGTGGGAATCTGGACCCTGATGACCGCATTCTCGTCGGGCAGCTCGAGCAGCGCCGCCGGGACGATGTTGAAGTTGGCGGCCATCGGCGTCATCAGTGTTCCACAATAACCGGAGAGCATGCCGAGGGCGGCCATGATCGCCGGGTCGCCGCCGAATTTCGTGACGATGAGCGGCAGGCCGATGCCGGCGGTCATCACGGGAAAGGCGGCGAAGGCGTTGCCCATGACGATGGTGAACAGCGCCATGCCCACGGCGTACGTGATCACGACGACGATGGCCGTGTCGAGCGGAATCCACCGGTTGACGAGCGTGGAGACCACGGTGCCGACGCCGGCCAGCGCGAACAGCGCGCCCAGGGCGGCGAGCATCTGCGGCAGGACGGCGGCCCACCCCACGGCATCCATGAGGCGGCGGGCTTCGACGATGGGCGCCGCGGCGGGCGACCGCATCATGGCCATGCCGACGGCCAGCGCCACCAGGGTGGCCAGGGCGAGCGAGATCACGGTGACCTGCGACGGATCCACGAGCGCCACGCCGTCCACCCGGAGCCTCGTGAACACGATGGTGCCGGCCACCGTGACCGCGGGCACGAGCAACGCGGGGATGAACAGCTTGTTCCCCCAGCGCGCGGCGCTCGCCTCGCGTTCCGCGGCCGTGACCAGCTCGGGGCCGCCACGCCCCAGGCCGCCGATGCTCGACACGAGCACCATGGCGATGACCAGGCACCCGTCGACGAAGTCGGGCAGATGGCTGCCGAACAGAAACGTGATCGCGTAGATGCCCCAGAACGCGCCCTTGTTGAAGCGTTTGGCGTCGGCCCGGTCGAACAGATTCACCAGGGCGATGCCGGCGAGCATCACGCCCATCAGGAGGTAGACCGCTTCGAGGCCGATCATGGCCGTTCTTCTCCAGAACCGGCCGGTGAATGGGTAGGAGGGTCGGAGGGTAGGAGGGTAGGAGAGGGAACTACCTTTACGGTGCGGCTGCCCAGATCGCGCTTCAACTTCCGGTCGAGGAGCATCAGGCGTATGGAGTGAATGACGAAGGCCGAGACGGCCGTTGGAACCGCCCATTTGGCGAGCGTGGTGGGCTGGACGTTGATGCCGTTCTGCGCCAGAAAGCCCTTGATGAGGAGAATGGACCCGATGGCGATGAAGATGTCCTCGCCGAAGAAGACGCCGATGTTGTCCACGGCGGCGGCGTTGGCGCGGATGAGATAGCGCGTGTCGTCGGGCAGGTTGCCGTAGCGCGTTTCGGCGGCCGCTTCGGCCATGGGCGCGACGAGCGGCCGCACCATCTGCGGATGTCCGCCAAGGGACGTGAGGCCGAGGGACGCCGTGATCTGGCGCAGGGCGAGATACGCCATGAGCACGCGCCCGGTGGTGGCGGCGTGGATACGCGCGATCAGGTCGCGGGCGCGCTCCTTGAGTCCGCTGCGCTCGAGCAGGCCGATCACGGGCAGCACCATCCATACGATGGCCACGTAGCGGTTGAGCGTGAACGCCTTGCCGAACTCCGAGATCACGGCGGGCAGGCTGAGGCCGCCGGCGAGGCCGGTGACGATACCCGCGCACGTCACGACGAGCAGGGCATTGAAGCGGAGGGCGAAGCCGACGATGACGACGAGGACGCCGAGGAGAGTCAGCATAGGGGCAAAAGGTACGACGCGGCGGGCGGCGGCGACACCATTTCGTGACGCGCCCGGCTTTCGACGGCGGGCGGGTGCGTGATAGGTTCTCGGTATGCGCGCACTCCCGTTCCTCCTCGCGTTCGCCGCGCTGCACTCGCTGGCCGCCCAGCAGCCGGTGCGCAGCGTGCCCGATCCCGGGGTGATCGCCACCGACCAGCGCGTGACGCCGGCGGGCGTTCAGACGGTGTTCCGCGGCCGCGTGGCCGGCGTGCGGTTCGGCCCCACGGCCAGCGTGATCTGGGTGGCGGTACCCGGCGCGGCGTACGAACTCGACTGGCGCGACAACCGTGTGCTCGCCGTGGCGCACTTCAGCGGCACGCCGGGCGTGCATGGCGTGGCGCTGGACCCGGCATCGGGCCGCGTGCTGGTGTCGTCGGTGGGCCTGCTGCCGGCCGGCATGGAGACGAGCCGCACGCCGGGCAGCGGAGCGCTGCGGCGCGGCGCGGCGGTGGCGCAGCTCACCGCATTCACGGCGTCCGGACGCGTGGGCGATTCGGCGCAGGCGACGCTCAACTCCGGAGCGCTGGGCTCGTACATGGCCGGCGCGCCGGGGGTGGCGCGTCTGGCCAACGCGACGGGCCATCGCGTGGCGGTGGTGCCGCTGCCGGCCAACGACCAGGTGGCGATCATCGATGCGGACCGCGGGACGGTGCTGCGCACGCTGGACGCGGGCGTGCTGCCGGTGGCGGCGGTGGTGGCCGACGACGGGTCGGCGGCGTGGATCACGAACTTCGGCGGCCCGAAGCCGGCGAGCGGCGACCGCGCGGCGCGTCAGTGCTGCGATCCGATGGCCGAGCCGGTGCGCGTGGATGCACGCGGCATCGCCGAGCCCGGCACGGTGGCGCGCATCGACCTCGTGACGGGGCGCATCACGCGCACGGTGGTGGTGGGCAGGCATCCCACCGGGATGGCGTGGGACCAAACGCGCGGGCGGCTGTACGTGGCCGACGGCAACTCGGACGCCGTGAGCGTGATCGATTCGCGCACCGGCGCCTCGCTTGCCACGCTGCACGTGCGG
>Ga0307372_10009280_pt1 | contig 13608 bp, 11 predicted proteins | sample OX1MG_FD_202533 | JGI IMG/M metagenome (GOLD analysis project Ga0307372, IMG submission 202533) | Soil microbial communities from Risofladan, Vaasa, Finland - OX-1 | ecosystem: Environmental > Terrestrial > Soil > Coastal area > Acid sulfate soil | place: Finland: Risofladan, Vaasa | collected...
GTGGAGATGGTCGTGACCCTGGGGGCCCTCTTGGCCGACGTGGCCCACACCCATCCGGTCCGGGTCACCGGCACCGCCGCCGACCCCGACCTGGCCGAGCGCCTCAGCCTGCGCCGCTCCCGTTACGAGGGCCCCACCGGGATACTCGGCGTGCTGGGCGACGCCCTGGCCAAGGCCGACATCCCCACCGCCTCGCTGTGGGCGGCGGTTCCGCACTACGTGGCCCAGACTCCGTCCCCCAAGGCCGCTCTGGCCCTGGTCGAGCGGACCGCCTCACTTCTCGGAGTCACCGCCGACGTGGTTGACCTCCAGCTGGCGTCAAGCGCCTACGAGCGCAAGGTGACCGAGCTGGTCCAGAACGACCCCGACGTGGCCGAGTACGTGGCCCAGCTCGAACGGGACGAGGACACCGGCCCCGACGCCGACTCCCCGCTCGAGATCGGCGGCGTGGACGAACTGGCCGCCGAGGTCGAGCGCTTCCTGCGGGGCCACGGCCCCAAGTAGCTGTGTCTCCCCGCCGGCCGGCGCCGTGCCGGTCGAACCAGCTCAGGCGAAGGCGGCGGGGCCCAATGAACTAGGCCCAGCCCGGCGCGTGGCGGGGCCAGGGATGGGCCTGCTCCAACAGGCGGGCCAGCCGCAGGGCAATGTCGTCGCGGTGGCGGCGGGCCATGATCTGCAGCCCCACCGGCAGGCCGTCGGAGGTGGTGCCGGCCGGGACTGAGGTGGCCGGGTTCCAGCACAGGTTGGCCAGCATGGTGAAGGGAACGGCCATGGCCAGGGTCGCCACCTCCACCCCGTTGATCACCTTGGGCATCCGGCCCTCGGCCGGAAAAGGTGGCACCGCCGTAGTCGGCGTCAACAACACGTCGACCTGTTCGAAGATGGCCGCCACCTCCTCGGCTAGATGGGCCCGGCGCTTCATGGTCCGCCCCACCTGGGGGGCGGTGCGCTCATAGGTGGCGTCCAGGCCGACCCGGACGGTGCGGTCGAACTCATCAGCCCGCTCCGGGTACATGCCGGGCTCCAGTTCCATCCACACGTCGACGGCCCCGCTGGCCAACCACACCCGCACCGGATCGGTGAGACGGATATCCACCTCCACCTCCCGCAGGCCGGCCACTGACATCAGCTCCCGGGCGGCGGCTTCGGCCGGTCCGGATATCTCCGGCTCACAAGGGGCGAAGCCCAGGTCGGACGACCACGCCGCCCGCAGGCCGGCCACGTTCAGCTCCTCGATGATCTGCTCATAGGACACGCCTACAGCCGGCAGGGACGCCCGGTCCCGGTCGTCCGGGCCCGCAGTGACGTCAAGATGCCGGGCGGCGTCGGCCACCGAGGTGACCAGGGCGCCCAACGAGGTTGTCTCCGAGCCGCCAGTGTGGGGGTGGGGAATGCGACCGTAGCTGGCCTTGTGGCCCAACAGGCCGCTGAAGGCGGCCGGGATGCGGGTCGAGCCGCCGCCATCGCTGGCCGTGCAGAACGGCACCAGGCCGGCGGCCACCGCCGCCGCCGACCCGCCACTGGATCCGCCCGGGGTGACGTCGAGGTTCCACGGGTTGCGGGTGGTGCCCCACGCCGGCGTGGCGGTGTAGCAGGTGGCCCCGAACTCGGGGGCGGCGGTCTTGCCCACGGGGACTGCCCCGGCGGCCCGCAGCCGGGCTACATGGATGGAGTCCTCCGCCACCGGAGGGAGTCCCTTGAAGAGGAGGGAACCATGCGAGGTCGGCAGGCCGGCGCAGTCCTCCAGGTCCTTGACCCCGAACGGCACCCCGGCCAGCGGCCCCGGATCCCGCCCGGCCTGCATCGCCGCGTCCACGGCGGCGGCCGCCCGGCGGGCCCCGTCCGGGTCGAGATGGACGAAGGCGTTGAGCTTGGGGTTGGCGGCCTCGATCCGCCCGAGGCACTCCTCCAGCACCTCGACGGCGGAGACCTTTCCTGCCCGGACCGACTCGGCGGTGGAGATGAGGGTTTGCACCGGGGCAGCCTATTGAGCGCCGGCGTCGGTGGCCTCGTGTTCCTCCCAGACCGGACGCCGGGGCGCATCGAAGACGACCTCCACCGGTTCTCCCCGCAGAGCGGCGAAGGCCGGCGGACCCCACCTCTCCTTCCCCGCCAGCGGAGTGGGCAGGTTGTCCTCGCTGAACCAGCCCACATCGCGACACTCGAGGGGGTGGGCCTTGAGCTCACCACCGGTGGCCCGGCAGGCGAAGACCAGCGAATACAACGGCACCGAGGTGAAGCCGAGACGCAGGCCGTCGAGCACAGCGATGAGCCGCAGGGGCTCGCAGTGGATCCCCGTCTCCTCCAACACCTCTTTGATGACCACTTCGGAGGCCGAGTAGCCCACGTCACACCATCCGGTGGGATAGAGCCACACACCCGAGTCGGCCCGCTGGACCAGGAGCAACTCACCGGCTTCGTTGCCGACCACCGCACCGACCGCCAGTTTGGGAGTGACGTAGCCGGCCACGCCCTGGCCGACCTGACCCATCCATTCCTGCACGTGCTCGGAAGCATCGGGCAGAGCAGATGCCCCGGCCGCATGGCGCATGTCGGCAGCCACCTTGAGGATCTCCTCAAAATGCTCTCTTTCATACAGACTCTCGGTGAAGCCAAGACCGGTCCGGGCGATGCCGGAGAGAGCCTCACTCCATCGGGTCAGCTGGGCGGCTGTCACCTCGGGCATCGGGCGGACAATACGCGCCCGGCTGGTCAGCCGGGCCGGTCGGTCAGCCGGGCCGGTTGAGCTGTACCAGCAGCGCCGCTTCGAGCCGGTCGAGGCGGTCCCGGTCGGTGACCTTCCCGCCCTCGGCCGTGCGCACATAGAAGGCGTCCACCACCTCGTGACCGAGCGTGGACACCTTGGCCGTGACCACGTCGAGATCGGCCTCGGCCAGGGTGCGGGTGATCCGGTGCAGCACTCCGACGGCGTTGGGTGAGCGCACCTCCACCACCGTGGCCGAGGCCGAGGCCTCTTGGTCGAAGAGGACCAGCGGCTCGGCCGGCCGCGCAGCATGGGGCCGGCGCCCCACCGAGTAGGTCTTCTCCTTCTGGATGAGCTTCTCCTCCAGATCGAGCCCGCCCCCCAGGGCCAGCACCAGGTCGGCTCGAAACCCGTCCCAGCGGGGCGGCTCGCCCCGGGCCGGAACGACATCGAAGACCTCCACCGCCATCCAGTCCTCCGAGGCGGCCGCCGCCGACAGGATGTCCAGGCCGTGGATGGCCAGGACGCCGGCCACCGTGGCCATCAGCCCGGGCCGGTCCGGGGCGATGACCGTGACCGTCGGACCGTCGGCCAGCACGTTGACCTCGCCTTCGGCCATCAGACGGCGGTGTCCCTCGGTGGGCAGAGCCGGCGGCACTTCGACCTCCGCCCCGGCCAGGCGGCCGCGCACCACCCGCACCAGCTCGTTGACCAGTCCCGCCTTCCACGAGCCCCAGGCGGCGGGACCGGTGGCCAGCCCGTCGGCCTCGGCCAGGGCGCCCAACAACTCGAGCAGATCGGCATTGCCGACCGCCTTGGCCACCATGTCGGCAGTAGCGGGATCGGCCAGGTCGCGCCGGGTGGCCACGTCGGGCAGCAGCAGGTGGTGGCGCACCATGTCCTGAAGGACGAGGACGTCTTCGGGGGGAAAGCCCATGCGTCGTCCTATGCGGTCGACCACCTCGATGCCGACCTCGGTGTGATCCCCGGGATAGCCCTTCCCGATGTCGTGCAGCCAGGCGCCGACCAGCAACAAGTCGGGCCGGCGCACCCGTCTGACCAACTCGGCCGCATTGGCCGCCGCCTCACACAGATGGCGGTCCACGGTGAAGCGGTGGAAGGCGTTGCGCTGGGGCCGGGAGCGCACCGGCTCCCACTCCGGCAGCAGGCGGGACAGGACCCCGGTCTGGTCCAGAGCCTCCAGCACGCCGATGGCGCCGGAGCCGGCCCCGAGGAGTTGGACCAGGGCATTGCGGGCCTCGGCCGGCCACGGCCCGTCCAGGGTCTGCACGCCGGCAGCCAGCCGGCCCAGGGTGGAGCGGGACATGGGTATGCCCAGCTGGGCAGAGGCCGCCCCGGCCCGCAGCGGGAGGGAGGGATCGGTCTCCGGGTCGGCCTCGGTGGTGAGGGAAATCTCCCCGTCCCGCAGCACTATCCCGGCGTCGAGCTGGCGGTCGGGGTGGCGCCGGCGGGCCGGGCCGGCCAGCCACGCCCCCACCCGGTGCCAGGCGTCATCGTTGGCCCAGGCCACCCGGCGGGCGGCGGTGGCCACCGCCTTCATGAGAGCGTCGGCGTCCTCGTATTCGAGATCGGCGGCCACCCCGTCCTGCTCCTGCAGGTTGAGTCGGTCCTGGGGTCGGCCGGTGCGCAGGTGCAGGGCGATGCGGACGGCCAGAAGGGTCTGGTGGGCATCCACCAGGGTGGGCTCACCCCGCCAGTCATCCACCACCGGCGCCCCGGCCGCCACCGCCCGCAGGCCGGCCAGATCCCGCAGGCCACCCTCTCCCTCTTTGAGTTCGGGCTCGAGGAGGAAGGCGACTTCACCGAACTGGTTGTGCCGCTCGGCGGACATGTCCCCCAGCTGCTCCAGCCACTGGACCGCCTTCTTGCGCCACCGCTCCGAGGCCCGGTCGACCAACTCGGTGGCCACAGACCGGTCCCCGGCCACCAGGCGGGCATCGAGCAGGCCCAGGATGACCTTGACGTCCGAATCGATGGCGGCCAGGGCGTCTTTCATGTTCCGCACGCTGTGGTCCAGGCCGGTGGCCGAGTCCCAGATCGGATACCAGACGGCCTCGGCCGAGGCCTGGATTTTGCGCTTGCCCTTGTGGATCAGGGTGACGTCGAGGTCGCTGCCCGGACAGAGCTCCCGCCGGCCGTAGCCGCCGACGGCCACCAGGGCCATCCCCGATCCGTCGGTGATGCCGGCGTCGGTCGCCAGGGTCCCGAGCCAGTCATCGGCCAGGCTCGAATAGGCCCGGCAGAAGGCCGTCCCCCTCAGTCCGGCCCGGGCGAAGAGGGCCGTCTTGGCCCGGCGGAACTCGGCGGCGCGCTCATCGACCATCGCACCATGTTGCCCGCCCGGTGGCCGCTCACCCTCCCATGCGGTGCATGGGGGCGCCTGAGTAGGCCGCCTCGGCGTGCTGGGTGGTGTCGAGGCCCTCGTTCTCCGCCGCCACTGTGACCCGCAGGCCCATGACCCGGTCTACGGCTTTGGCCACCACCCAGGTGGCACCGAAGCTGTAGGCGATGGTGGCCAATACAGCCAGGGCCTGCTCTCCCAGCAGCCCGATGCCCCCGCCCGAGGCCCATCCGTTGGCGCCGGCCGGGTCGATGGCCCGAGCGGCGAACAGACCCAGCAACAAGGTCCCCACCACCCCGCCCATGCCGTGAACGGCCACCACGTCGAGCGAGTCGTCGTAACCGAAGCGGAACTTGGCCCGCACGGCCAGCACGCAGACCACCCCGGCGGCGGCGCCGATCAATATCGACGGCATGGTCCCGACAAATCCGGCGCAGGGGGTGATGGCCACCATCCCCGCCACCGCCCCCGAGGCCGCCCCCAGGGTGGTGGCCCGGCCCTCGCGCAGGCGCTCCACCAGTATCCAGCCCAGTAGGCCGCACGCCGCCGCCACCTGGGTGTTCATGAAGGCCTGGGTGGCCACCGGGCCGGCCGACAGGGCCGAGCCGGCGTTGAAGCCGAACCAGCCGAACCACAGGATGCCCGCCCCCATCATGGTGAAGGGCAGCGAGTGGGGACTCATGAGCTCGTGGGGCCAGCCCCGCCGTTTTCCCACCACCAGTACGGCGGCCAGGGAGGAGAAGCCGGAGTTGATCTCCACCACCGTCCCGCCGGCGAAGTCCAGCACCCCCCGGTGATAGAGCCAGCCCCCTGGGCTGAAGGACCAGTGGGCGATGGGGCAGTAGACGACCAGCAGCCACACGGCGATGAACACGGCAAAGGACCCGAACCGCAGCCGGTCCGCCGTGGCCCCGGTGATGAGGGCGGGGGTGATGATGGCGAACATCATCTGGAAGATGACGAAGGCCATGGGCGGGATGGAAAGGTGAAGGCCGGGCACGCCGGCGCCCAGGTGGCGCAGGCCGGCCATCCCCAACCCTCCGATCAGGCCGTGACCCACATCGGGGCCGAAGGCCAGGCTGAAGCCGACCAGCACCCACAGCACGGTCACTATCCCCATGCAGAAGAAACTCTGCATGATCATGCCCAGCACGTTCTTGGACCGGACCATGCCGCCGTAGAAGAGGGCCAGGCCCGGGGTCATGAAAAGGACCAGGGCGGCCGAGACCAGCACCCAGGCGGTATCCCCGGCGTTCATGCGACGGCAGAGTAGCGGGGGCGTAACAACGGCGAAACGTGGCTTCGCCCGGCTCGGCCCTCCCCCGGCGCCTCCATCTGTGATGATGGCGGTAATGGCCGTCTACGCCAACTGCCGTCACTACGTCATGCAGACGGTGAGAGGCACTGACAAAGTTGAGCGCTGCCGGCTCGACGCCAACGAAAAGCTCCCCTTCGCCTGCCCGGAAGGTTGCCTGTTCCTCGAGCCTCGGAATGTCTCCGACGCCGGCTGGACCCGCTCCGGACCGGAAGACCCTCCCCGGGACTAGCCCTCTAGCCCTCGACCACGTCGCCCAGGGCGTCGACGCCGACGCCCTGGTCCGTCAGCCAAGCCACCGCCTTATCGATGGCCACCGAGTCCCCGCCCAGTTCGCAGACGATCCAGCCCATGTGCTCCTCGACGCTGGCCCGGCGGATGTTGGGCGTCACATCGAACTCCTGCACCAGCCGGGCGATGATCGGCTGTTTCACCAGGTGCTCCGGGAAGGTGAGCTTCACCCTTACGTTGGTCACTGCCCGTTCCTTCCACCCTCGGCCGGCCCGGAGGCGAGGGCCTGGTTGAGGTTGCCGGAGCGGAAGCCTTCCAGATCGAGGGTCACATAGTCGTAACCGGCGGCCTTCACCGACTCGACCAGCTCCCGCCGGCGGTCCAGAGCCTCGCTCAGCTGGTCCTCGCCCAGCTCGATCCGGGCGGTGGTCCCGTAGTGGCGGACCCGGAGCTGGGCAAAGCCCATGGCCCGCAGCGCGGACTCGGCCCGGGTGACCGAGGACAGGGCGACCAGGGTCACCGGGGTGCCATACGGGAGGCGGGAGGCCAGACAGGCGGCGGCCGGCTTGTCCCAGGTCCGCAGGCCCAGCCGGCGGGACCACTCCCGCACGTCGGCCTTGGCGAAGCCGGCCCCCACCAAAGGGAAGACGGCCCCCGCCTCGGCGGCGGCCCGCTGACCGGGACGGTGATCACCGAGGTCGTCCAGGTTGACGCCGAGGACCACCACGGCGGCCCTCCCGGCCGCGTCGTCTCCACCGGCCGGATGAGGGCCGGCGCCGGCCGTGGCGGCGTCGGCGGCGATCGGCGCCAGGACCGACATCAGCTCAGCCTTGCAGTGGAAGCAGCGCAGCCCGTCGTTGGCGACGTAGTCGGACCGGTCCAGCTCGTGAGTCGTGACCTCCCGCCAGGACAGGCCCCATTCGGCGGCCAGCGCGGCGCAGTCGGCCCGCTCCTCGGGGGCCAGCGACTCGGACACGGCCGTCACCGCCACCGCCCGGTCCGGGCCCAGAGTGTCTTGCGCGACCCAGGCCAGAAAAGCCGAATCGGCCCCTCCGCTGAAGGCGACCACCACCGTTTCCAGCCGGCGCAGCTCGTTCCTCAGCGCTTCGAGATCGGCCACGGTCAGGGCCGGATCAGCTGCTCGAGGAGCTGGTCGACTTCTCCCAACAGCCCGGTGAAGAAGGGCCCGAACTCGGCGTAGACGGCCGAGGCCGGGTCGAAGCGCATGTTGTAGACGACCTCCTTGAGGTCGTCGGGCACCCGGGCGAAGAGGGTCACCCCCCACTCCCAGTCGTCCACTCCCGTCGAGCCGGTGATCAGCTGCACGATCCGCCCGGAGTACTGGCGGCCGACCGCGCCGTGGCCGAGCATCAACTCTTTGCGCTCGTCATAAGGAAGGTTGAACCAGTTGCGCCCGACGTCCCGGCTCTTGGACATCGGGTAGAAGCAGATCGACGTCATCCCCTCCGGGGGCAGGTTGGGATAGAGGCGGGCCTGGCGCATGGGCTCGGGGATGCCGGCGGCGTACTCGGACACCTCCGTCATCGACACATACGAGGACACCAACTCGAGTCCGGCCGCCACCAGCTCGGTCTGGAGCCGACGCAGCACCCACAGGTCGGGGCCGAGGGCCATCACCCCGATATCGGCCTTGTGACCCAGCACCGCAAAGGTCACCACCTGGTGCCCGGCCTCCCTCGCCCCCTTGACCGCCGTGCCCACCGCCTGGGCATCGGATCCGGCCGAGACCCGGAAGAAAAGGTGCAGGACCCCCCATCCGACCGAGGGCGTCACCGGTCCGGGATCGCTACTCACCGGGGCATTCTATGGGTCAGGGTTGGTGTGACCCCCGGGCTGGTCGGGCAGGATGGCTGGGCGATGTCGGGCCGAGGGGTGTGGGCGCTGACGGCGGCGCTGTTGGTGGGGGGCGCCGCCCTGCCCGCCTCCGGCACCTCCTGGGCTGCGCCGGCCGGGGCCGCCGGCGGCGTTCCTGTGGTCCAGATCAACGGTAAGGGATTCGGCCACGGCGTGGGCATGGCCCAGGACGGAGAACTGGAGATGGGCCGCCAGGGCGACAGCCTGGAAACCATCCTGGGCCAGTTCTACCCGGGCACCAGCCTGGCTCGGGCCGGCGGGACCATCAGAGTGGTGGTGCTGGCCGCCTCCCCCACCCGGACCACCCTGGCCTTCCCCCAGAGGGGCCAGGTCCAGGACGCCTACTCCGGGCCCCAGTCCCCCGGCTTCCCCTTGAAGGTCCCGGCCGGAGACTCGGTGGTCATCACCCTGCACAACGGGATCTACACGGCTTCTCTGGCCGGCGGGGTCAGTGCCCAGGCGGCCTCCCCGGCCGTGACCGTTCCCAGTACGACCACCACCACCTCTCCCTTCGGCGCTCTGGTGCCTTCCACCACCTCGACCACCAGCCCCCGGCTCCCCCGGTCGTCCACCACCACCACCCAGCCCGCGGGAGCGGGACTCTCGTCCACCACGACCTCGACTGCTCCGGCCGGAACGAGCAGACCAGGTCAGCCCCGGGCCAGTTCGACCCGGCCCCTTTGGTTGGTGCCCGATGGCGGTGGGCTCACCTCGGTGATCGCCACCGGACGGCGGTACCGGGGGGTGGTGGAGGCGGTCGGTGCCGGAGCGGGCGGGACCGACCTGGACCTGGTCAATCAACTGGGAGCTGAGGCCTACCTCCGGGGGATGGGTGAGGTTCAGGACCCCAGTTGGCCGCTGGCCTCACTCCAGGCCCAGGCCGTCATCGAGCGCACCTACGCCCTGCGGGCGATGCAGGCGGCGAGTGAGATCTGCGATGACACCCGGTGCCAGGTCTATCTGGGCCAGCAGGCGGAATACGCCGCCCAGGACCGGGCCGTCTCCTCCACTGCCGGGATGGTCCTGGCCTACCAGGGCAGCCTGGCCGCCACCGTCTTTTCGGCCAACGCCGGCGGGTTCACGGCCACTCCCCAGGAGGGCTTCGGGCCCGAGGCGGGAGACTTCCCCTATCTCCGGGCCGCGCCCTACTCCACCTATGACCCCGACCCCTGGTCGCTGACCGTCTCCCTGGCCGACGCGGCCTCGAGGCTGAACTACCCGGGCACCCTCACTTCGGCGGCGGTGAGCACCACCGGACCGTCCGGGCGGGCGTTGACCGTGGCCCTGCTCGGGTCGGCGGGGCCGGCGTCGGTCAGCGGCGTCGACCTTGCCGCCTCCCTGGGCCTGCGGTCGACCATGTTCCAGCTCCATGACACGGTGGCCGCCGCCGCCCCGGCCCCTCCGCCTCCGGCCCAGGCCGACCAGGCGCTGCCCACCGACGCCGCCGCCCTGGAGGCGGCCGCAGCCACACCGGTGGCGGTGTCCGGAGGAGGAGGGCGGCGCCACCGGGGTAGGCGAGGAGGTCCGGCCGTGGCCGTGGCCGGCGGGTCGGGCACCGGCGGCTGGGGCTGGCTGGCCCTGGCCATCCTGTTGGTGGTGGCCGGGGCAGGCGGGGCTTCGGCCTGGAGGGGACAACTGTTCCGGCGCCTCGCCTGGACCCGTCGGCATTCCTAGGATGAATGGGTGAAATCACTCGACAGAACCCCGCGTTTCGGGCTGGGGGCGGGGATGGCCGCCCTGGCTGTGCTGGCGGCCGCCTGCGGAGGCTCATCCCATGGCAACGCCTCCGCCCACTCCGCCACCACCAGCAGTTCCACCCCGCCAAACTCGGTGGCGGCCCAGGCGGCAGGCGGATCCTCCTCAACGACCACCCCCGGCGCGGCCGCGGGCTCCAACTCCACCGGCGTCACTACGCCCGCTGGCGCCGGGGGCGGAGCGGCCACCCACAGCTCGACGGCATCATCGCCGCCGCCCACCACCAGCGCTTCCCTCGGACCGGCCAAGAACCCTGGCCCGCCCAACGCCCCCACTCTGGGCAGCTACCAGTACAAGTCCACCGACTCCCAGGGCGCCGTCACCCAGCTCCAGGTCAGCATCAAGCTCGCCAAGGGGCCGGCCGGGTCAACCGACCAGAACCTGACCATCTCCTCACCCAAGGGTTCCGAGTCGAGTGATTACGCCTGGGGGCCAACCGGGGTGATGGTGAGCTCAACCACCCTGTCCGGTCAGCAGGGCTCGATCCAGTGCAACTGGACCCCCGACGTGACCCAGTACGTCTTCCCCATCAGGGTCGGATCCCAGTGGAAGTCGACCAGCCACTGCACCACCACCGTCAGCGGAGCGCCGACCCAGGTCACCTATACCAATCAGGCCTCGGTCAGCGGAATCGCCCGCATCCAGGAGGCCGGGCAGATCCTCGACACCTGGGTCATCCAGCGCCACACCGTCCTTTCAGCCAAGTCGGCCGCCTTCACCTTCAACGTGGACACCGTGGGCACCGAGTACTTCGCTCCCAGCGACGGGCAGACCCCCAAGGAGCTGACCGACTCGACCACCTCGGGCTCCTACGCCGGCAAGAACTTCAGCATGGAGACCAAGGCCACCATCGAAGCCGAGACCCTCAGCCCCAGCTGACGGCCGCCCTCAGTGGCCGCCGGCTCCGTCGCACCGGCGATGACCGCGGAACGTGGGCAGGGCTGGGACATGCTCTTTGAACAGAGACCCCCGGATCTTGTCGGATGTCTTTTGATGGAGAACGGAAATTCTCCACTAAGAGACATCCGGCGAGTTCGGGGTGTGTGTGTTCATGTCGCATGTGTCGAACCCTCTCAGGAAACCCACAGGGGTCGGCCCGGAGTCGCCCGAGACGGCCCGACGCGGCGGCGGGTCGGGTGACTAGCGTCGCCTCATCCGAGTTGGATCACCCCAGTCGGATCACCCAGAGGAGGCAGCGTGCACATTCGGCTGACGTTGATTGAAGGGGTGCAGGACATGGAGCGGGCGGCCAAGGTCCTGGCCGAGCAGGTGGCGCCCGGGCTCAAGGAGCAGAAGGGCTTTGCCGGCCTGACGGCCAGCGCCGACAAGGCAGCCGGACTCCTCGGCGTCCTCAGCATGTGGCAGACGGAAGCGGACCTGGAGGCCAGCTCCTCGGCGGTGAGCAAGCTCCGGGGCAGCGCCACCGAGGCCATGGGAGGGCGCCTGGCCGGGGTGGAGACCTACGAGCAGGTGGAGATGGAGCTGACCGGTCCGCCCCCGGGCCCCGGCTCTCCACTGGTCCTCATCCGATCGAAGCGGGCCCCCGCCCGGGTGGACGAGGACATTCAGTTCTTCCGGGCCAACGTCCTGGGCACTATCCAGGCCCTGCCCGGCGTGACCGTGGTCCGGAGCATGATCAACCGTCAGACCGGAGATGGCCAGCTCGGAGTGGTGCTCTCCGACGCCAGCCACGTTGAGGGAGTCAAGGACTTCGCCAGGCAGTCGAAGGACATGGCCGCTTCCCAGGGCGTCGAATTGGATGAGCCGTCGGTCCGTGAGGTGATCTTCGCCGCCTTGGGTTAGAGCCCCGAGGACAGCAGGCAACGCGTAAAGGCCCGCCGGGGGATCGCTCCCTCCGACGGGCCTTATGCGTACTGCAGTAGCTGAGGCTTAGAAGTCGTCTGTCCCGATGGGACGACCTTCTAGGTTTTAGTAGTCGTCCATGCCTCCGCCGGGCATGGAGGGGGCGGAATCCTTCTCCGGCTTGTCCACGATGACGGCCTCGGTGGTGAGGAACAGGGCCGCTATGGAAGCGGCATTCTGTAGGGCGGACCGGGTCACCTTGGCGGCGTCGATGACGCCGGCGGCAAAGAGGTCCTCGTACTGACCGGTGGCGGCGTTGAGACCCTCGGCCGCCTTCTTCATGTTGCGGACCCGCTCCACCACGACGCCGCCTTCCATGCCGGCGTTGATAGCGATCTGCTTGAGGGGCTCCTCGACGGCCCGGGCCACGATGCGGGCACCGGTGGCCTCGTCGCCTTCCAGCTTGTCAGCCGCCTCCAGAATGCGGGCCTGCGAGCGGAGCAGGGCCACACCGCCTCCGGGGACCACGCCCTCCTCGACAGCCGCCTTGGTGGTAGAGACAGCGTCCTCGATGCGGTGCTTCTTCTCCTTTAGCTCCACCTCGGTGGCGGCACCGACCTTGATGACGGCGACGCCGCCGGACAGCTTGGCCAGGCGCTCCTGGAGCTTCTCCCGGTCATAGTCCGAGTCGGTGTTATCGATCTCGGCCTTGATCTGGTTGATCCGGCCCTTGATCTCGTTCTCATCGCCCTCGCCCTCGACGATGGTGGTCTCGTCCTTGGTGACGACCACCTTCCGCGCCCGGCCCAGCAGATCAAGGGCCACGTTCTCCAGCTTGAGTCCGACCTCTTCGGTGACGACCTGGCCACCGGTGAGGATGGCGATGTCCTGAAGCATGGCCTTGCGACGCTCACCGAAGCCGGGGGCCTTGATGGCCGCCGACTTGAAGGTGCCGCGGATCTTGTTGACCACCAGAGTGGCCAGAGCCTCGCCCTCGACGTCCTCGGCGATGATCACCAGCGGCTTGCCGGACTGCATGACCTTCTCCAGCACGGGCAGCAGGTCGCGCACGGCGGCGATCTTGGAGCCGACCAGCAGGATGTAGGCGTCCTCGAGGACGGCCTCCATGCGCTCGGGGTCGGTCACGAAGTAGGGGGAGATGTAGCCCTTATCGAAGCGCATGCCCTCGACCAGGTCCATCTCCATACCGAAGGTCTGGGACTCCTCGACGGTGATGACGCCGTCCTTGCCCACCTTGTCGATGGCCTCGGAGATCATCTCCCCGATCTCGGTGTCGGCGGCGGAGATGGAAGCGACCTGGGCGATCTGGCCCTTGGACTCGATCTCCTTGGAGATGGCCTTGAGCGAGCCGATGGCGGCCTCGACGGCGGCCTCGATGCCCCGCTTGAGGGACATCGGGTTGGCGCCGGCGGCCACGTTGCGCAGGCCCTCGTGGATCATGGCCCAGGCCAGGACGGTGGCGGTGGTGGTGCCGTCACCGGCAACGTCGTCAGTCTTCTTGGCCACCTCCTTGACCAGCTCGGCCCCGATCCGCTCGTAGGG
>Ga0307372_10009286_pt1 | contig 13602 bp, 17 predicted proteins | sample OX1MG_FD_202533 | JGI IMG/M metagenome (GOLD analysis project Ga0307372, IMG submission 202533) | Soil microbial communities from Risofladan, Vaasa, Finland - OX-1 | ecosystem: Environmental > Terrestrial > Soil > Coastal area > Acid sulfate soil | place: Finland: Risofladan, Vaasa | collected...
GATCGGCAGCAAGGAGCGCATCCCCGAATTCCTCAAGCGCGCCAAGGACCCGAAGGACAACTTCATGCTCATGGGGTTCGGCCACCGGGTCTACAAGAACTACGATCCGCGCGCGGCGGTGTTGCGCCGCTCCTGCCACGAGGTGCTCGACGAACTCGGTGTGCGCGACGAACCGCTGCTCGATCTCGCGATGGAGCTCGAGCGCATCGCGCTTCAGGACGAATACTTCGTCGCGCGGAAGCTCTATCCCAATGTCGATTTCTATTCCGGCATCATCCTGAAGGCGATGGGTTTCCCGACCTCGATGTTTACCGTGCTCTTCGCCATCGCCCGCACCGTGGGTTGGGTGGCACAGTGGAACGAGATGATCGAGGATCCGAAGATCGGCCGCCCGCGTCAACTCTATACCGGCGCCGAGCGGCGCGACTACGTGGTGCTCGACAAGCGGCGCTAGACGGGGTCGGCGTCCCGCATCGAACGCAGCAGCGGTAGCACCAGCAGCAGCCCGATGAACTGCGCCAGGATGAAACCCGGGGCGTCGAGCGGCCGGATGCTGGCGAAAGTGTCGGTGAGCGCGCGCGCCACCGTCACCGCCGGGTTGGCGAAGGAGGTCGAGGCGGTGAACCAATAGGCGCTGGTGATATAGGCGGCAACGGCAAACGCCGTGACCGGGCTGCGCGACGCGCGGCAGCCCCAGATCACCACGGGCAGGCCGAAGCTCGCGACCACCTCGACGATCCGTTGCCCGGCTCCCGCCCGCACGTGCCGGCTCATTTCCAGTACCGGCAGGGCGAACATCAGATGCGTGATCCACACACCCGCGATCGCGCCGGCGAATTGCGCGGCGATATAACCGGCGGCAACGCGCCAGCGCAGCCCATCGACGACGACCGCGGCTAGAGCCACGAGCGGATTCATGTGTGCGTCCGATTGCGGGCCGAATGCCAGAATGAGCGCGACTACGCGCCGCCCGTCGCAATGGCATTCGCCAACAGCGCCAGCGCAACATTCCCGCCGGAGAGACGCTCGGCCATGATCCCCGAGCCAACGACGGCCATCAGCAGGAACGCGGTCGCGACGAATTCCCAGGCGGCAAGCCTGGCGAGGGTCGCGCTCCGCCTCGGTGCAACCGTTACCGCCACGGCCGAATCGGCAGTCACGATGCGCGATCCGCCACGGCCGCGCCCGATCGCCCGATCCGCTCGGCCTCACGCTTGGCCGCCATCCGGTCCAGCTTTTTGAACGGCAACGCCACGAACAATTTGATGCGCGCGTCGAGGCGTCCGTAGGCATCGCGGAAGGCCGCGATCCGAACCGGCTCCGGACCTTCGACGGCCGCGGGATCGGGAATGCCCCAATGCGCGGTAATCGGATTACCGTGCCAGATCGGGCAGACCTCGCCCGCCGCCTGGTCGCAAACAGTAAACACGAAGTCCATGACCGGCGCATCCGGCTGCGCGAATTCCTGCCAGGATTTCGAGCGCAGGCCCTCGACCGGCAGCCGCATCTCGCGCAGAAGCTCGAGCGTGAGCGGATGGACCACGCCCTTGGGATGGCTGCCGGCGCTGTAGCCGCGGAAACGGCCGCGGCTGCAATGGTTCAACAGCACTTCCGCGAAGATGCTGCGTGCCGAATTACCCGTGCACAGGAAGAGGACGTTGTAAATTCGCGTCATCACGCATCACCCGTCACGAAGCTACGCCGCAGCCGCACGCGGGCGTCTTTCCCAGCCGCTCGACCGCGCCGCCGCTGCCGTATTCCGTGCTCTCGCCATGGGTGAAGAATGTCTCCCAGGTGACGCCCTGGGGATCGGCGACCCACCTTTTGTCCGACTGGGCATAGCAGCAGGTCGTATTCTTTTCATCGAGCACCGGCCGTTCCGCTCACGCGAGACGCGCATAGACCTCGGCCAGTTCCGTTTCGTCCTCGGCCTCAATGCCGAGATGCTCCACCCCCGGGGGCCCCGCCGCGCTGCGAGATCGCGAAATTCACGCGCGGGTCATCGAGCATCCATTTGGCATAGTCCGGCTTGAGGACACTCGGCGCGGTCGCGAACAAGGTGGAATAGAACCGGACCGACCGCGACAGATCGTCGACCGCAACATGGACGTGAAAGCACTTCATGCGGATCTCCTTCGGCGGCGTGCCGCCTTGTCGGTGACGGCGGGATTGCACAGCGGCGCGCACGCGGCACCGCCCGCGTGGCCGCAGCAGCTTTCCGTGAGAAACCCCACGAGCCCGTTCATCGCCGCGAAATCGGCGGCATAGATGAGCTGCCGGCCGAGGCGGCGCTGGGTCACGAGACCGGCATGCAAAAGCTGCTGCAGATGGAAGGTGAGCGAGGACGGCGGCACGCCCAGCCGCTCGGCGATCCGGCCGGCCGGAAGCCCCTGGGGACCCCGCTGCACCAGCATGCGGTAAACCGCAAGCCGATGCTCATGCGCGATGGCGCCGAGCGCCGCCACCGCCTTTGCCGCCTGCATCGAATGTTCCGATATTACGACGAATAACGAAATGTAACGGATACGGCGGCTCGGACCAACGATATTTCGAGTAAAATCGAAAATTTATTCGCCCGCCCGAATGTGCCGCGGACGACGCCGCGACCGCCGCTTCGGGCGCGGTCGATTGACAGAGCTTGCCGGCGGCAAATACTGTTTTGCGGCAACGTGGGATGGGGCGCATGGTCGATACGTGGCTGAAGCTCAAGGAATGGCCCGAGCTCACTCTCGAACGGCTCGAGGATGCGGGCGTGGCGCGCCTGACCTTGAACCGGCCGGAGCGGCGCAACGCCCTCAACCAGCCACTGGTCGAAGCGTTCTTCGCTGCGCTCGAGGTGGTGCGCGCCGATCCCGGCTTGAAGGTCGTGATCAGCCGCGGCGCCGGCGTCGCCTATAGCTCGGGTCTCGATCTCAATTTTCTGCGTGCCGTGAGCAAGCCGCCGCCCGGGGATTGGGACCGTCCGACCGCCACCGTTCAGCTCGTCCAGGCGCTGCGCGATTTCCCGCGCATCACGATGGCGCAGGTTCACGGCTATTGCCTCGGCGGCGCGCTCGGCCTCATGAACGTCCACGATCTCGTCATCGCGGCCGAGGACGCGCAACTCGGCATGCCCGAGATCCTGCGCGGCAGCTTCGGCCAGGTCGCGACCAGCACGCTCTTCCATGCCGGACTGCCGCTCAAGAAGGCGGCGCTCATCCAGCTTACCGGCCGCAACGTCACGGGCGCCGAGGCCGACCGGCTGGGACTGGTCTCGCAGTCGGTCCCGGCGGCGGCGCTGGAAAGCACGACGGTCGAGATCGCGCGCGAGATCGCGCAGCGCCACTTGGCGCCGCTGCAGCACGCCAAGATCGCGGTGCAGATGGGCCGCGATCTCTCACTTACCCAGGCACTGCAGCTCGATCAGCTCGTCGGCGCGCGGCAGTCGCTTGCGATCGACCCCACCGCCGACGTGGAATCCTATCTCCAGTCGCAGAAGGGTGGACCGAAGCTCGGCTACAAGCGCCCCGATGTCTGAGCGGCCGCGCCTAAGCTATTGCCGCTGGATCAGTTCGATCTTATAGCCGTCCGGGTCCTCGACGAAGGCCATGTGGACGGTGCCGAACTTCAGCGGCCCGGGCGGGCGCGGAATTTTCACGCCTTCCTTGGCGAGTCCCTCGCACAGCTTGTAGAGATCGGGCGCCGCGACCGCGACATGCCCGAAGCCGGAGCCGATCGTATAGGGCTCCTTCTGATCCCAGTTGTGGGTGAGCTCGAGCACCGCGTTGGTGTCGTCGCTGTCATAGCCGACGAAGGCGATGGTGTAGCGTCCTTCCGGCACATCGCGCCGCCGCAGCAGCTTCATGCCCAAGAGGCGCGTGTAGAAATCGATCGAGCGATCGAGATCGAACACGCGCACCATCGTGTGCAACAGCCTTGTTCCGTGCGCCTCGAGCGCGCCCTTGCCTTCGGTCTTGGCGGCAGTGTCCATTTTGCCCTCCATCATGAACGCGGCGTTCGCGCCGCTATGATTGCCAGAACGTCGTCGGCGGCCCGCAGGCTGGGCGACACGCCGCCCAGGCCCAACAGCTTCAGCCCCTCGCCGCACGCGGCGATCTGCGCGGCGCGCGCGCCGGCATCGTCGAGAAGCCGCGCCGCCGCCGCGGCGAGACGATCGGGCGAGCAGTTCGCCTGGATCAGCTCCGGCACCGCCTCCCGCCCCAGAACCAGGTTCAACAGGTTGGCGTAGCGGATCCTGACGATGCGCTTGACGAGCGCATGGGTCAACCGGTTGACGCGATAGGCGACCACGGTCGGCACCCGCGCCAGCGCCAGCTCGAGCGCCACCGTGCCCGAGGCGGCAAGGGCTACGTCGCCCGCTGCGAAGGCATCGTATTTCTCGTCGCGGCCGACCAATATGACAGGGATCGGCCAACCCGCGACCGCCTCGGCGACCTTGGTGCGCACTGTCGCCGTCGTCGCCAGCGCCACGGCGAGGCCGGGATGGTGTGCGCCAAGACGCAGCGCGGCATCCTTGAACACCGGCAACAGGCGGCTCACCTCGCCGCCGCGGCTGCCGGGCAGGAGCAGCAGCAGCCGGGCCGACGACGCGATGCCGTGACGGCGGCGGAACCCGGCACCGTCGCCGCGATCGGCGCCGCTCTCGACCACCGGATGCCCGACATAGTTGCAGGACAGCCCGGCAGCCTTGAAATAGGGAGGCTCGAACGGCAGCAGCACCATGAGGTGATCGTACCAGCGCGCCATGCGCCGCGCCCGCCCGGCGCGCCAGGCCCACACCATCGGCGCGACGTAATGGATGAGCGGCACGCGTGCGCCGCGCCGGCGCAGCCCGTGCGCCACACGCCAGGTGAACCCAGAACTGTCGATGGTCACGACGGCGGCGGGGCCAAGGTTGAGGATGTCGGCGATGGTCTCGGCGACGCGGCGAAAGATACGGCGCGCGCGCGGCAGTACTTCTGCCACACCCATGATGGCAAGCTCATCGAGCGGCACGCGGCTTTCGAGACCCTGCGCCGCCATCTCCTCGCCGCCGATACCGGCAAAGCGCACCCTGCCTGCCATGCGTTCCCGCAGTGCCGCCATGAGGCGGGCACCGAGGAAATCCCCGGAGGGTTCGCCGGCGATGAGATAGATCAGCGGCGCCGTCACGGAATGGCAATGCCGACGACGAAGAGGCCGGCCGCGTCGGCCGCCTCGGCAATCCCCGGGCGATCGATCAGCACGGTCGATCCGGCCTCGACGGCGATGCCCACGAGCCCGGCCGCGGCGGCGGCCCTGACCGTATCCGGCCCGATCGCGGGAAGATCGGCGCGACGCTCCTGCCCCGGTTTGGCGGTCTTGACCAGCACGCCGCCCTCGTCCTCGCGCCGCAGTGCGCCGCAGCGCACGACCAGCGCGTCGGTGCCCTCGATCGCCTCGACCCCCAGGACGAGACCCTGCTGCACTACGACCGCCTGGCCGATGTCGAGCGCCCCCAGCGCCCGCGCCACGTCGAGTCCGCGCCGGATGTCGGCTTCGGCTGTTTCATCGGGGCGCAGCCTGCCGATGGGACCCACAGGCGCGAGCCCGCTGGCGAGCACGCTGTCGACGCCGACGACGCGGAAACCCTCCGCCTCCAACTCGCGGATGACGGCGCGGAGCAGGCCGTCATCGCCCAACGCCCTCAGGCTGACCCGAGCGAAGAAGCGGGCCGCGCGCCAGTCGGGACGCAGCGCCGCGAGCGAGGGCCGCCGCACGGCGCCCGCTAGCACCAGCTCCTCGACCCCGTTGTCGCGCAGCAGCTTCAGCCCCTCGCCTGCCGCGCCCAGCCGCACCCAGGCATGCGGCACGGCGGCGACCGTGGCCGGATCGGCGGCGCCTTCGAAGGCGAGTACGAAGATCGGGCGCGCTGATGCCCGGCAGGCCTCGATGAGCCGCGCTGGCAACGCCCCGCCGCCGGCAAGAATCCCGAGCCTAGCCGCCATTGGCCTTCGGCTGGCACAGTCCGCGCGCGGAATCGGCGGCGATGAAGTCGAGCACCTCGCGCACCGGCGTCACCGCGCCGAAACGCTCAGCCACCGCCTCGCGACGCTCGGCGAAGGTGCCGGTCTCGGCGACGAACAGCATCTGATAGGCGGTGCGAAGCGCCTGAATGTCATCGCGGGTAAATCCGCGGCGCTGCATGCCGACGATGTTGAGCCCGGACAGCCGCGCTCGATCGCCCATCACCGACCCGTAGGGAATGACGTCGCGCTCCACCCCGGTGACGCCGCCGACCATCGCATGCTTGCCGATGCGTACAAATTGATGGACCGCGGAAAGCCCGCCGAACACGGCAAAGTCGTCAATCACGACATGGCCCGCGAGCGTCGCATTGTTCGCCATGATCACGTTATTGCCGATGATGCAGTCATGGGCGACATGGACGCCCACCATGAAAAGGCAGTTGTCGCCGATCCGCGTCTCCATCCGGTCGCCGGCGGTGCCGGGATTGATGGTGACGTGCTCGCGGATGACATTGCCGCGGCCGATGACGAGGCGCGAGGCCTCGCCCTTGTATTTCATGTCCTGCGGCGCATGACCGACCGAAGCGAACGGAAAGATGCGCGTGTCTTCGCCGATCGCGGTGCGACCGGCAACGACCACATGCGAGAGCAGCTCGACCCCCGGGCCGAGCTCGACCTCGGGACCAACGACGCAGAACGGACCGATCGTCACCGAATCGGCAAGAATCGCGTCCGGGGCGACGACGGCGGCAGGATGGATGACGGGCATGGACCGCTCAGCTGTCCATGATCATGGCGGCGAAGGTCGCCTCCGCCACGAGCTTGCCGTCGACCATGGCCTTGCCGTCGAACTTCCAGACATTGCCGCGGTTGCGCTGGCGCACGACGCGCACGGCAAGCGTGTCCCCGGGAAAGACCGGGCGGCGGAACCGCGCGCTGTCGATGCTCATGAAATAGACGAGCTTGCCCTCGGAGTCCGGGCCGAGCGTATGGACGACGAGAACCGCCGCCGTCTGCGCCATCGCCTCGATGATCAGCACCCCCGGCATGACCGGACGCTGCGGAAAATGGCCCTGAAAATAGAACTCGTTGATCGAGACGTTCTTGATCCCGGTCGCCGTGTCGCCCGGGACGACATTGACGACGCGGTCGATCATCAGAAATGGATAGCGGTGGGGGATCAACTGCATGATGCGGAGAATGTCGATCTCCGACGTCACCTCCTGCGGCTTGGTTGCTTCCATGCTAATCGCCCTTTTTCGCCGCCAGACGCCGCAACAACACCACCTGGCGATGATGGTCGCGGATCGGCACCGCCGGCGAACCCATCACCGTTTCGCCGGGCGCCACGTCGCGCATCACCCCGCTTTGCCCGGCGATACGGGCGCCATTGCCGATTCGGAGATGGCCGGTGAGTCCGCTCTGCCCGCCGATCATGACGAAATCGCCCAGTCGCGTGCTGCCGGAAATACCCATCTGCGCCACCAGCACGCAGCCGCGTCCCACTTCCACGTTGTGCCCGATCTGCACGAGATTATCAATCATCGTCCCCGCGCCGATCACGGTGTCGGGCCCGGCGCCGCGGTCGATGGTCGTATTGGCGCCGATCTCGACGTCGTCGCCGATGATGACGCGCCCGAGCTGCGGCACCTTGACGTGACCCGCCGGATCGGGGGCAAAGCCGAACCCATCCTGGCCGATGCGAGCGCCCGGATAGATTCGCACCCGCGCGCCGACGATGCAGTGGCTGAGGCTCGCATGCGCGCCGAGCCGGACCGAATCCCCCAAGATGCAGCCCGGACCGATCACGGCATGGGCGCCGATCAGCGCCTCGCGCCCGATCTCGACGCGGGCGCCGATCACGGCACCGGCCTCGACGGCGCAGCCCGCGCCAAGCCGCGCGCTCGGATCGACGACTGCGCTCGGCGCGATTCCCGGTACCGGCAGGGGGTCGGGATAGAACGCCTGGGCGGCGATCGCATAGGCGCGATAGGGCGCCGGTGTGAGCAGCAGTGTGAGACCGGGCGGCGCGGCCGCGGCCCGGTCGGGATGGACGAAGGCCGCTCCCGCCCGCGTCCGGCGCAGCGCATCGAGATATTTCGGATTGCCGAGAAAGCTCAGCTCATCCGGCCCCGCGCTCCCGAGCGGGGCCACGTCGGTGAGTACGCGATCAGCCGCGACTGCCCCGGCGATCGCGGCACCCGTCCGGCGCGCGATCTCCGCGATGGTGAAGGGCCCGGCGACGGTGAAGAACCGCGGATCGGCCATGGTTCAGTCTCGATCCGCGCCAGCGGTCCGCATCGCCTCACTCTCGCGCCGGCGCCGGGGGCTTCGCCGCCGTGGAGTTCTCCCCGGGCAGGTTCACGGTCATGGTCGGCAGCTTCTGGTTGAGGCGGCGCGTCACCTCGGCCGTGACGTCGATGCCGTCCGCGAGATAGAGGAGCGCGTCCTTCGCGACGACCATGTTTGCCTTCCGCTCCTTCGCCACGTCGGCGATGATCTGCAATGCCACCTTCTCGATCCGAGTCATGGCCTCGCTGTAGCTCTGCTGCATCGCGTGGCGCTTGGCCTGCACGTCGCGGTCAAGCGTAGTGTAGCGCTGCTGGTATTCCTGCGACTTGTCGCTGAAGACTTCGGGCGCGAGCACGGTGCGCTGGCGCTCGAGCTCGTCATGCAGGCGCTTCAATTCGTCCTCGCGCTTGGCGACCTCCTTCGAATAGGCGTTCATTTCGGCCTCGGCCTGTGCCTGAACGGCCTTGGCCGCCATGGCATCGCGCATGATCTTTGTCATGTCGACGACAATGATTGCGGGCGCCGGCAGCGCCGGCTGCGCTTGCGCCGGAGCACCCGCGGCAAGGGCCACAACCAGCAAGAGCGCGAAGCGAATTCCCCAGGCTTGCACGAAACGACACCTTTCAGAAATTCGAGCCGAAACTGACATGGACCAGCTCGGAGCGGTCATAGCGCTCGCGCACGATCGGCTCGCCGAGATCAATCTTGATGGGCCCGAGCGGCGACCGCCACGATATGCCTACGCCGGCGGAAACGCGCGTCAGGTGCGAGTCGAGAATGTTGGCGCCGGTCGGATGGATATCGAAGAGGCTGCCGAAATCAGTCCAAACCCGGCCGGTCATGCCGAGTTCCTCCGGCAGTCCGAGCGGATAGGTGAGCGACACCGAGCCGGTGTAATAGGTCTCGCCGCCGAGGGCGTCGCTGGTCGTCGCATCGCGCGGCCCGATGCCGCCGGTCTGGAAGCCGCGCAGATTGTCGCCGCCGACGAAGAAGCGATCCTCGATGCGAACATTCTGCCCGATTCCGGTGATGTGACCTTCCTGGCCGTTGAAGCTCAATACATATTGGGGCGCGAGCGGATAGTAGATGCCACCGGTCACCGAGACGCGGAAGAAGTCCACGTTGCCGCCCAATCCGGCGACATCGGTGCCAACCGAATAGTAATAGCCCGAGGTCGGGTCGATGGGGTTGTCGCGCATGTCATAGAGCAGGACTTGTCCGACGGACGAGGTGTTGCGCACGCCGACCTCTTGTTGAATGTAGATCGACGTCGTGCTCGCCACATTGTAGATGCGGTCCTGCCGCAGCGTGTAATGCCACGTCTGGCGCAGCGGCTCGCTGATCTGGTAGCCGGCGCGCAGCGTACCACCGACCGAGAACTGGCTGAACCCGGCGAAGCTCGTGTTGTCCTGGTTGGTAGCAAAGAGATCATAGCCCGCAGCGAGGTTGTGCCCCATGAAATAGGGTTCGGTGAAGCTCAAATCGATCGACTCGTCCCGGACGGCCACGACCGTGTCGAGGCGCAGATCCTCGCCCCGGCCCAGGAGGTTGCGCTCGTGAACGCCAATGTCGGCCAGCGGCCCGTCCGCGGTGGAGTACCCGACGCCGACTGAGAAATCGCCGGTCGATTTTTCCTGGACATTGACATTGATGATGGTCTTGTCCGGCGCACTGCCGGGGACGTTGGTGATGTTGACCTTCGAGAAGAAGTCGAGATTCTTGATGTTCTGTTCGGAGCGGTGCAGCTTCGACGAGTTGAAGGCATCGCCCTCGACCAGCCGGAACTCGCGCCGAATCACTGAATCGAGCGTCCGCACGTTGCCGGTGATGTTGATGCGCTCGACATAAACCCGCGGCCCTTCCTTGATCGTGTAGTTGATGTCGATCGTGCGCGTGGCGACATTGCGCCGCACCAAGGGCTCGATGTCGACGAAAGCGAACCCAAGATTGCCGAGCGCGTCGGTAAGCGCCGTGATCGATCCCTCCACCGCGTCGGCGTTGTACCAGTCGCCCTGCTTGGTCTTGAGCAGCGGCTTCAACGAATTGGCATTCAAATCCTTGAGCGTGTTGGTGAGGGTGATCGTGCCAAACTTGTAGCGCGCGCCCTCGTCGACGGAGAAGGTGATAAGAAATCCGTTGCGCGACGGCGCCAGCTCGGCCACCGCCGACACGACGCGGAAATCGGCATAGCCTTGGGACAGATAGAATTTCCGCAGCAGATCCCGGTCATAAGTGAGCCGGTCGGGATCATAGGTATCGGCGGTGCTGAGAAAGCGGTACCAGCGCGATTCCTTGGTCGAGATCACCTCGCGCAGGCGGCTGGCGCTGAAGGCGTGATTGCCGACGAAGTTGATGCTGCGGATGCCCGTGGCCGGGCCGTCGTTGATCTCGAAGACGAGATCGACGCGATTCTGCTCGAGCGGGATGACCTTGGGATCGACCGTCGCAGCGAAATGGCCGTTGCGGCGGTAAAGGTCGAGTATCCGCTTCACGTCGCTCTGTACTTTCTCACGCGTGTAGACGGAGCGCGGGCGCAATTGAATCTCGTTGGTGAGCGTCTCATCGGACAGGCGGTGGTTACCCTCGAAGGCAATGCGGTTGATCACCGGATTCTCGACCACGTGCACGACGAGGGTGTCACCCTCGCGCCGCAACGTCACATCGCTGAAGAGGCCGGTGGCGTAAAGCGCCTTGAGCGAGCGGTCGATCCGCGCGGCGTCGAACGGATCGCCCGGCTGCACCAGGAGATAGGATTTCACCGTCTCGGGTTCGACCCGTTGCGTGCCATCGATGCGAATCGCCTGGATGGTTCCGCCAGAGGGAACCTGCGCCGTGACTGGTGGCACGGCCGAAATTACCCAAAGCCAAGCGACTGCCAGGCCCAGAGCCAAGCGGGTAAAACTGCGCAAAACGCCCCCCACTGTCACGCACTAACACGCCACCGCCGCGCGGCAACGGCTCAGGTCATGAGACCCTTGATGAACGCGACGATCCCCCAATGGACGAGATCGTTCCACGTCGCGAAGACCATGAGTGTCAGCACGAGGGCGAGACCGACGCGGAACCCGTATTCCTGCACGCGCTGGCCCAGCGGCCGCCCACGGATCGCCTCGGCGGCATAGAACAGCAAGTGCCCCCCGTCCAGAACCGGGATCGGAAACAGGTTGATGAGCCCGAGATTGATCGACAGCACCGCGAGGAACCACAGCACGGGGAGGACTCCGCCCTGCGCCACTTCGCCCGACATCTGGGCGATGCGCAGCGGGCCGCCGAGCTCGTCAGCAGACCTGAGGCCGATCAGCATCTGCCACGCCGCCTGGAGCGTGCCGGTGGTGAGGTTCCAGGTCTGCTGTCCCGCGTCCCAGACGGCAGTCAGCGGATCGCGGCGGATATATTTGATGCCGCCGCCCCTGATGCCGAGCAGCGCGATCTGGTGGTGGTTGCCGAAGCGGTCGGTGGATTCCGTCATCCGCGGCGTGACGGTGATCGTGACCTCTTGGCCGCCGCGACGCACCAGCGCCGTCATCGGCGTACCGGTGTTGAGGCCCACGATGCGCTGGATGTCCTCAAAGCTTCTGATGTGTTCACCGCCGATGGCGAGGATGGTATCGCCCGCCTTGAGGCCGGCCTCCTGCGCAGCGCTTCCTGGCACGACCTGACCGACGCTGGGTGGCGTGAAGGGCTGGCCGACGGTGGCGAAAAGTCCGGTCAGCACCACCAGCGCAAACACGAAATTGGCGATCGGACCCGCGGCCACGATCGCGATACGCTGCATCAAGCGCTTGTGATGGAACGAGACCGCGCGTTCCGCCTCGGACATTTGCGCGAATCGGTCGCCCGGCATCGACGCCGCGTCGGCATCGCCGAACATCTTGACGTAGCCGCCGAGCGGCACGACGCTGAATTTCCACCTTGTTCCGGATCGGTCGTTCCAGCCGAACAACTCGGGCCCGAAGCCGATCGAAAACACCTCGACCCGCACCCCGTTGCGCCGCGCCACGAGATAATGGCCAAGCTCGTGCACGAACACGAGGATGGTCAGGATGACGAGAAAGGGCAGGACGTAGTCAATGCCGCCGGTGAACAAGCCCATGGATCGATACTCGCTAGCGAACCCAAGCGCGGCGGCAGGATAGCAGGAAACCCACCCCGCGCATGGATGAAAAAATGGTAATCGCCCGCCCCCTGCCTAGACCCGCCAGGCGATCGGGCTCGAGCCTGCCCAGAGCGTCATCAGGAATTGTACCGCCGCCGCGGCAAGCAGCCCGTCGAGGCGATCGAGCAGCCCGCCATGGCCGGGAATGAGGCCGCTTGAGTCCTTGACGCCGAATCTCCGCTTGGCCAGCGATTCGGCAAGATCGCCCAATTGCGCGGCCAAGCCCAGGACGATGCCGGCCGGCACAAGAATTGCCGCCGTGCCATCGGACAGGATCGCCGCCGCCCCGCCGACCGCGGCCGCCGCGGCGACGCCGCCTACCGATCCGGCCCACGTCTTGTTGGGCGACAGGCGTGGGGCGAGGCGCGGTCCCCCGAAGCGACGCCCGGCGAGAAACGCACCGGTGTCGCTGGCCCAGACCGTGGCGAAAAGCCACAGGATCGTGCCGCGCCCCGCGGCGGGGTCGGCGGCGAGCCGGAGACAGGCGAGGCATGGCAGCACGATCGCGACGGTGCCGAGCGCCGCCCAGCCGGGCGCCCGCGCGCCCGCGCCGCGTGCCGCGATCCACACCGCGGCGGCGCCCACCGCCGCAAGACCCAGCGCCGCCCTCGGGCTGCCGACCACCGCCACGAGGATTGGCGCCGACGTCGCCAGCACCGTGAGTGCGGTGATCGGCAAGGCGGCGCTGCTCGTAAGCCGCGCCCACTCCCAGCCCATGCCGGCCGCGGCGGCGAGAACGAGCACGGCCAAATACGGCCCGCCGAGCCATGCGGCCGCCAGCGCCAGCGGCGCCAGCACCGCAGCGGAGGCCAGTCTCAGCCGGACGTCACCGCGGTCAACGCGTGCCAACGGATGCGCCGTAGCGACGCTCGCGGCCGTGATAGTCGCGCAAGGCATGCTCGAGATCGGCCTTGTCGAAATCGGGCCAAAGCGTGGCGGTGAAGACCAGCTCCGCATAGGCGCTTTGCCACAGCAGGAAATTGCTGATCCGCTGCTCGCCGCTGGTGCGGATAACGAGATCGGGGTCGGGAATGCCCGCGGTGAAGAGAAAGCGGCCGCAGCACGCCTCGTCGATCGCATCCACGGCTAGCCGCCCCGCGGCGACCTCCTCGGCGATGCGCCGCGCGGCAAGGGCGATCTCGGCGCGCGCGCCATAGGACAGCGCGA
>Ga0307372_10009287_pt1 | contig 13602 bp, 14 predicted proteins | sample OX1MG_FD_202533 | JGI IMG/M metagenome (GOLD analysis project Ga0307372, IMG submission 202533) | Soil microbial communities from Risofladan, Vaasa, Finland - OX-1 | ecosystem: Environmental > Terrestrial > Soil > Coastal area > Acid sulfate soil | place: Finland: Risofladan, Vaasa | collected...
TCGCCAGTCCGTCTCGGCAATGTCCGAGTTCTGGATACTTGCGGGCATCACTGCATTCGAACCCGAGACTAGCTGATACTTCAGTAAAAGCTATTGCAACATTCCCATATAAATTGCGCCAAATCCAATGGTGGCGCGGCTTAGAAAGAAATTTGTCTAACAAAACAGGGTCATTACCCCCCTGATTTCATTGGGTTTGCGGGAGTCTGTTAGACACTTAAAACGGTGAACAATACCTATCTATTATATAGGTGGCGCTATTTAACGGGTGTAATCATCATGGTTAAGTTGTTATCGAATTTGTCGCTGGTTGCGGCTAACACATTCTCAGTAGTTTGAATGTCTGAAAAATGAGGAAACTATGACTATCAATGAGGTTTTAGAGTGGGTATGGAGGTTTCTCGACCTACTCTTTCGTTGGCCAGTCGCTATTTTCGTACTCGGACTCACCGGGATGCTGATGTTCAAAAAGCCATTGTCCGATTTTTTTTCACGCGTAGTTAGCGCTGGTGTTTATGGTGTTCAATTGAATGCTATTGCGGCCCAAAGTGAGAGTACGCCCGCGAAAAAACCAAATACACCTGAATTGGCGAATATGGTCGACCACCAACCACCAAATGTGCAGCAAGGACCCATACAGATTCCACAGCAGGCAATTCAGTATGTCCAGCGGAATCCTGCACAGGTCATCGAAGAATATCTAAGAGTATTTAACGGCTATCGTTATGAAAAAGCCTATAATTCAATCTACGGCACACAAATTGAGATTTTGTTCTCCTTAATTCAGAAAGGGAACGATGGTCTAGCTTACACTGACGTTGCCCCATTCTATGAGAAATTCCGGCAGCTATTACCAAATACAACATACCAAATGCCTGATTATATAAGGTTCCTTTACACGTTAGGGTTTATTGAATATATTGGGGAAGCGCCAAATATCAGAGTTCGAATAACCCCATCTGGACTTGGATTTCTTTCTTATATAAGAGCGGAATACCCACTTTTATACGATAAAAGACCGCTGTAAATACAAGAATAAGTTGAAGCATTGGACTGCTGCCAGTTTTGGAGCATCCAATAATTCCACATTCACATGTGAGACCAAATGAAAACCATATATACAATTTTGCTGCTATTAGCTATTGAGCTAGCTGGCTGTGCCTATGTAACCGCCAGTCAGGAATTTAATCCTTACGTGGACAAACCAGTGGCTTTGGCAATAAGTCAGTATGGCCCCCCTGCCTCAAAAGAAACTACAAGTGGGAATACGTATTACAGTTGGGAAATCGAACGGCGTCATCCAGAGGCGTTTCCGGGTTTTCACTCCGTTTGTAGGGTAACTATGATGGTTAATGCTAATGGAGTAGTAACGGCCTATACGATTCGTAAGACTGGTGGTGCAGAATCGCTTGATAGTTGCAGGTAAGGATATCCGATTCTGAGATAATCGCGTAGATTCGAATTGCTTTTTAACTCGTATCGAGCAGGGTCTTTTGAGCCGTTGCGCAACAACCACGAAATTACGCTTGCAGAGATAGCGCAGCGTATAACTGATGTGCCTTTTATTTAGGGAAGCTCTGAATAATAGCTGTTGTGCAAACGCAGTCCTATGCAAATCAACAAGTTACGATACTCGTATTTACAAAAACACGAATTAATCAGTAGAGGTTCCTTAGGTTTTATAGAGCGTGTGCAAATGTCACTGTTCTAATTATGTGCCTCATAGAATTACCAATCATTTGAAATTAAGAGTTATACCATTCTCAGTCAGCGTCGCTGTCACCGACAATATATTTCCATTTTCATCAGTCTGATAACAATCAGATTCTGTAAATGGAGAGCCATTCGTAGTTCCTACTGTATTAGCGCAAAAAAACGCGGTCGTTGATGTATCTGCATTGAGTGCCCACGTATCTGTGCCATTACCATAAACGGTAGTTCTTGTGTTATCTGTATATATTGTATAAGTATCTACTGCGCCTGATTGCCCCACTGTCGCCAAATCCGGCAGTACGACTTGATTAGCATCAACTGTAACTTGACCATTTGTGTCTACGGCTCCCAATGGTTTAAATGGACTGATAGTGAAATACCCCGTTTGAACATCACTTGCGACGAGAATTCCATTCTCTGATATTGTTACAGTTCTTGTTGAAGTAAACGATGACACACCATCAAATGAGGACTGTGCTCCCGGCACCCAGCTGAGTGTCAGTGTGTAGTTATTTCCCCCATTGGAGGCAGACAGATTGAAACTCTCATTCATTTGTTGAAAAGCGCTGATTGCACTATCAATCGGGTATTGTGGCGGAGGTGGGGGTGGTGTTGAACTGCTGCTGCTGCCGCCGCCGCCACAGGCACACAGGCCTAACACCGACAAAATGATTAAGGATTTAGAGTACATAGTGATTCTCCCGCTTACCATTTGAAATTAACGTAACCCCATAATCTTCATAATTCTTGGTCATCACTGACCTTAATAGTGAAAATCTAGGGCGCTAAATCGCTGGCAAATGGGCCACGATTTTTGTGTTTTATGTCATTATCCTGACCTCCATTGTCATTAACTGACACAAATTGTCAGTTTTGCCGCAATTATCAATGCCGTTTAGCATCACCAATTGCAGTGTCCTGCACGAGAATTGTCTGTGTCTGGCCCTTAACCAGCGCATTAATAACAGTTAAATTAGGTTTAGTTCTTAATTACTTCCGGTTATACCTGATTTAATACAAGCAAATTAGATGCCAAACTAATCAGCAACCTAAATGCATTGAATCCATCTTCTAATGAAAATGTTAAAATATTTATCACTAAGATGAAACGGTATCAACGATTACATCATCCGGACCCTCCCCCTGTAATGCATGGATTGTCATATGTCATTACTCGCATAATTTACACGGTAGGCTTTATATGAACATACAAAGGATTATCGACGCAATGGATTTCGTATTATCTAATCAACGAAATGGAAGGCTACATTTTAGGCTTATTACTATAAAAGTTGATTTTAAATAATGTAACTTATAACAGCACCAAACAATATCTCACTATCAATCAATAGGTTATTTTCTTGTTTGATATGTTGTAACAGTAGTGTCCCAACGTCGACAGTTTGAATTGTTTTAATCGTTTGATTGATGTAGCTTTTTACTCAATTATGAGTGGTCTCGATTTCAACGCCACAATCTATTCTGGCCATTGCATAATCAACAAGTAACGCATGAAATGCCTCGGGTTTCGACAACGTTGGGACACTACTGATGTTGTAAGCAATATTTATGCGCAAGAATAAGGTTGTATCCTGCACAATATATTAGTGTTGAAACATAGCAAGTGAATGATGTTTTTACTATAGAGGGTTTATTTTTATGAAAATGCTGGCAACAAGTTTGATTGTAATTGGCATGTTTTTAAGCGCTTGTTCATCTTTAAATAAAGTGAACAGTTCGCAAGGGAATTATTATGGTTCTGATATAGGAATAAACCTATATCAGGGACCGGATGAAAACGGTGTGTTCTTAGGTGAAGTACAGACCGGTAAAACTGTAATGGCTGTTGTACCCAGTGGCTTTGAAATGGTCACAGGTGTATTCAGTAATAACAGAGGCGGTAACTATACAGAATCTATGAACCTTGTTTCAGGAAAAACCTATTACTTCGTGTTGTCACAAAAGGCAGGTGTAAATACGCCAGACGTTGTAGTTGCTCCATCAAGTGGGGATGATTATCAAGGCACAATTAAATCCGGCATGGCGGTTGTATATTTTTCCTATCCCAATACACAAGCTAAACAAGCGCAACAAAATATTATTGATGCAAGAAAGCGACTACAAGAACAACTACATTGTTCCGATGCAGAAATGCGCAACGGAACTTGTCAGTAAATGAAACTGAAACCGTATGAAGCAAAGAAACATGCGAATACATTTAACAGTACCCGAACAGGAGGAAGGGTATAAATGAATGATTGAATATTTAGAAAAAGGAAGCCGTGTAGATAGGTACAGCAAATCATACGGGGCAATCTTCAATCAATACATAGGGTCACTCTAAGGCTAGCGTCAACAATTAAGAATGAATCTAGAATTTTGGGCGCATAACTGTCCCAAGAAGTCGAAGGTTAAAGAGTAACGCCCGCTCTAGTCCGACAGAATTAGATGCTGGTTAGGCAGCATGTCATATGAGGCGGCGGAATGGTTCCCAATTTGCCCGATATGGATTCAAATGATTCACTGCAACCGCAGTGTGAAGCGAATTTGGATTGCGTGGTCGGCGACCTCCGTGACTTGCTAGATACTCACGGTGACCGTTTATGACGATATCGCGAAGGCTCCGCCACGGAACTACGAAGAATTCATCTCTGCCATACTCCCTGCCCAGCGCCACGAAGACTATTATTAGGCCTTCAAAGGGCTCTGGCTTAGGACGGCCCAAAATTTGTTGTTTGCCCTTCATCGTAACGTCGGCAAAGGCATCAAGGCTGAGTTGCCAAGAACCGGAAGTTTTAGTTTTCACCTGAATAGCAATATGCCCACCTGCTGGGCCGGATGCCACGATATCGTAGTGCCGTACGTTGCCACTAAACGTCGCGCAAATGAGTCCAAGGCGAGCCAGTTCGGCCGCAACTAGGTATTCGCCTGCTTGTTTGGTTGGTTGAGTGTCCCTGCGGTTCATATGGTCCTCAGGTGAAAGGCATAATACGTAAGATTCGACTTCAGATTCACGCCGCTCGCGGCGCGTTGCCCTGCGAGCCGATATTAGAAGGCTTCCTTTGTAAGAGTTTGCGTAACTGCTCAACGGTGACTATTTCAGAGCTTTTGTGCAGCATCGCGTGGCAGTTCGGACACACAGGGCGAAGGTCCTTTATCGGGTTCACCACATACCTCTTCCCGATGTTCGAGAGAGGCACGATATGATGAACATGGATAAAACCCTGCCCAAGCTTACCGTACTTAATGCCAAAATCGAGGCCGCAAACGGAACAGACCGCACCGTAGTTGTCTATGCATGCCTTTCGAGCGCGTGGGTCACGTTCATAAGCGTTCACAGTGATGGTTTTGCTCACACCTTCATAGTAGAGCGAAGGAGTTGTTACCTCGTCAGGAGCCATGGCTGGCGATTGGCCGTGCTTTTCCAGGAAGGCGCACCAGCGCACCTCTAACTTTGCAGCCGCAGATGGCACGATTAATATTCCGGACGACTGAGTTCGCCAATTGACGGTACCCAGTGGGCCATCTCGTAGGTTGGCAAGCGTTAAAACACCTTCCGTTGTCGGGTCGAGGAGCGCATCGAACCTCGCCTTTACGTAAAGCGCATCACCGCTGCGTTTGACATCCCAATGTTTGTCGAGATAAGGCGCTGACTTTGCCATCCCAGAAGCCATGATGCCGCGGGGCTCACGGCCTTGTCTAAGTAAGAACAAGCGGTCACCCACCTTGATGCGCTTCGTGATGCCACAACTCCAACGATCTTCGAAGTACCCCCGTCGCTTCAACTTAGTGAAGGAGTCCGCCATGTCCCATTCCCAGCGATTGGGATTCCATGTGAGAAGGTATGTATTCACCATTTTTGAGTTGTCTAACAGTTTTAGGATGTACTTCGGCGATATTCAATACAACCGACGGCGGTAAAACTCCAGTCTTTGTAGCACCGACAATCCCGGATTTCCAGTCGTCATGTCTGACACCCTATAATACCGGCATCTAATTGAGGAATCTCATGGCTAACACATCCATTCTTGCCGTTGTCATTAGAGGAACGATTGTTCAGCCTTGAGCCCAATCTCTGTTAGAAGCGTGATTCATGCCTATATCGCAATACAGAATTCCTAGCCGGTAAATCAGGGCTACCCCAGCAATAATTTCAAGTTAATTTCCTTCTGATGCTGTCCATGTTGACGCTAGCCTTAGAATGACCCCTTTGGCGCCATGATGCTAATCTCAAACTGACCCCGGCTGAGGGAGGCAAAGCACCACCCATTTCTTGCAACACATATGGGGATGCACATGCAGCGCGGCTTGCGAGAAGCACAACCCATGGTGAACGTTGAAGTTCCGCCCGAATTGATGGTTCCCACTCAGTGCCAGTTTGTAGCGACAGGCGCGCTAAAAATGGCTTAACCCGCTCTCTGAGAAGGTATGTGTGTACGTGTTTGGCCAGATTCTCGTCGGTACTGTGGTAGCTGATAAATACGTCGGCCATGCCAACCTCACATGAATTTCCGCCGCTTAAAGGCTTTCACGTACTCGCCGTTCAATTCAAGTTTGCCACTTCTTTCCCGTCTGGGACCACACATAGATACCTAGCACGGTGTCCATTAGAAATCCAAGCAGCCACACAGTACCTATGATTCGCGAAATGATGCGTCCGGATGTCTGTCCGTTCTTTACACACTTAGCCGTGTACCAATGCAGAGCGGCAAAAGGCAGCAGGCCCAAGCCAACGAGCCCAATGCTGGAGTCCGCCTGATGACGCACCAGCATCAAAGCACCAATCAACAGCATGATTGCTGCAAGGCAACGAAGGCAATGTAGAAAATGCGGTGCACCCGATACAGCCCCGGATTGAGGGGTTCCGTGCTAGTCATTTGTTGTCTTCTCCCCGCGCACGACCACTGCCGAGCCTAAGCCAATGAACGTGAGCCAAACTGATGGGATGCCCCGAGCGCTCATTTCGTCTGTTTGCTCAGGGGGCAAATTAAGGCATTGCCGACTACGGAAGCACCATTTACCCAATCCTGTGAGGTAGAAACGACATAAAAGGCATTTGCCCCGGCAGCAGCGGCGGCATTTAAAGCCTTCTTGGTAGCATTCCCCGCTTCATCGTCCCCGGAATAATCAGAAGTTGTTACGACCTTTACTTCTTGGCATTTTGATGCTTCGTCGGCTGAATTGAGCAACCGCACTTTGCTGCCAGCTTGTGTTAAGTCTGTTGCACAGGCAGAGAGAAGCATAGCGGCGATGACACATAACAGGAATTGTTTTGACATTGGCGGTACCCCTGTTTGACCCTTGAGCAGCAATTCTACTCGGCAAGCTGTTTAGCCCTTTAGGGTGTCGAAACCCGTCCTGCCGACGGCTCCAAGGTACCCCATGCTATTGGTCAATTCAAAGGACCGGCGCTGCCCGTGCATTGAGAGCGTCGGCTTGCCTTGTCAGGCATAAAACTACAGCTTGAATAGTGTGATTTGAACACCCGGCACATCGGTTTCTGTAGCCTCAAACCGGCTTGGGTCACGGGCTATCACCCGCCCCCGAACGGCAGCAAGCTGCTCGCGCGTAATGTAACCAATTTCGTGCAACTCAGTATGGCAACGCTGGCAGACAACGATGACGTTGGAGGGCGAGTTGTTGGAGTGGTCCCAGTCTAAGTGGTGCCGATGCAGCCCCTGACGAGAGCCACAAAGACCACAACTCGCACATTCCGGAATCTTTGCCATTGAGGGCTTATACCTGAATTATGCCACCGCGTGAAGCGGCTTCGGCTTGTTAGGTTTTACCAAGGTACCCGTTGCCGTCGGTTAATTCAAAGGACCGGCTCTTCCCGTGCATCATTTTTTAATTTCCTATTTTAGTTGAAAATTTCACTACGCCCATATCATTGTTAGGCGCACATATTTGGTTCCAGCGACTTTGAAACTCTTGTTCATCATCAGTGCTCATATCACCGGTGTCTATATTGTCTGTTTTGGATGCGGCAATAAATCGCTTAAAACCACCATACGCGCCAAACCCATTTTTGGCATTGATTTCCCCACAAACCACATAGATAACTTTATGGTTGTCGAGACGTGTGAATTTATACATGTGAACATCGGTGTAAAGAGCACTGTTGGCATCATATAAATCCAGCGCCATACGATGTTCTATCGCTAACAAATTCTTATTGAGTGTACCGCCGGTACAACCGGCAACCAACATCAGCGTGGCAAACAGTGAGAATATTAAAGATTTCATATCAGTAGTGTCCCAACGTTGTCGAAACCCGAAACATTTCATGCGTAACTTGTTGATTATGCAATGGCTAGATTTGATTAATGTACGAACATGAGCATCTTTGAAAGGCACCTATGAGCAATATCGTGGCTTTGAAGCTCTCACGCAACCCACTACTTATGCGGCCCTCCCATTAAACCGCCAGCAAAGCGACGTTTTTAATGTGTTAGACTTAAAACATGAAAAAAGCAAAGACCAAGAAACGGAAACCAGCCTCCAAACCGGAGTCTCCACCCATACCCTTCAATGAGATGCTAAAAAAGAATTGGCTGGCGAAGCAGAAAAAGACAAAGAACAAATAATCCACATATCTCTAAAACTAGCTGGTAGAGATTGTTTATTCCACACTTAAAGATGTGGATTTCTGTTTCTTTTCGTCCATAATTATTCTCCCTACCGGTATCCAGTAGAAAAGCCACGGCGTAACTGACAACGCCACGTTTGTCAGGGTGCATGCGCCGACGCCGACCCGCTGACCAGTCATTGAGATAATTCACGTATCATCGCACGGACTGTCTCGCGTGTTCGTTCAGTACAAACGAACTCTTCATTATCTAGCATTTCTATTTTGATGGCGGTGCTGTCTTAAAATCTGGCGGCAATGGGTAATCAACCGGTTGCGCCCATACACGGCCATAGTCCACGATGTAGATTACATGTTGCCCTGCGTTAAAAGTGTAATTTTGGTTTTGTGGCTGTACCTCAGTAATATGCTGTCCATCATCAGTGATAAGTGTAACTTTCAATCCTACTGCTTCTACTTTCGCAAGTGGACCAACCCAAGCAGCTCCCGTAGAGTTATAGATATTCTGTTTTTCAACTGAAACAATGGTTGCATCCCATTTATGAACAATGTTTGGGTTTTTTGCATAGGAATAACCTGTAGTGATACATCCAGAAAGCATAATTATCAGTAAACCAGTAACCATAATGAATAAAAGTTTTTTCATGGCCATGCTCCCATATTAATTTATCAGATTAATCACGGCTAGTTATTAAACACCACAATCATATACGCTTAAATCACCATCTTTGTGAGTCGTCTAACATTAAGCTTTATGGTCAATAATAGGAATAAAGTTAAAAGCAATAGTGGGTCTTCGCCACCACCACCCGAACTTGGCGGTGAAGTCGCTGATAGTACAAAAGATGTCTGGGATGTTTGCCCATATGGGTCTTTTACACTCGCCGTTATGGTCGAAGAGCCAGTAGCACCAGCAGTACCAGAAATAGTTACACTGCAATTCAGTGACGATGTACCACATCCAGAACTTAATTGAAATGCTGAACTTGATACGACTGCTCCATTACTACTTGATAGCGTAACTGTTAGTGGTTGTACGCCCGTAAGCGTGACTGATTCGGCTAAATATGCCGACCCCTTTGTCACAGATTGGTTACTGCCACCAGATATAGTAGGAGCCGGAGGTTCGGTCACAGTTACAGTAAAGTTTGTGGAAACTGTGCGGTTTCCACCGTCGTTTACCTGAATGGTTAGTATTGCTGAACCTACTTGTCCAATCACAGGAGTAACCACAAGGTTACAACTGTTTGTAGTTGTTCCACAGGAGGCCGGAGAAATTGAAACGTTTCCATTTACACCGAAACCCACTAACGCTGTATTGTTCGATGACCCCGAAAGCACCAAATTGCCTACTCCCGTTAATGTAACCGGGAGCGGTCCTGAGTTTTGACCGCCCACAATACTCATATTATTTATATTGCTTATAGTTGGTATTGCTATCGCATTAAGTGCGCCAATCGCGTCCGCTCTACCATAACCGAAGATTCCATTGGGCACACTTCCACCAAGTTGCACTGCACCTGCCTGCATATAAGCAAGCAGTGAACTATTTGGCGCACCTTTGAAAGAGGATTCGAGAAGTGCCGCTACGGCTGCCGCATTTGGTGTGGCCGCGGATGTCCCAAAGAATGGGTTTTGAGTGAAATCAGTACCAACATTATCCACATCAATGTCATCTGGTGCCACAAATATTGGCGCTTGTAAGGCCACAGGAGTTGGATATTCAAGTTGAATTGGACCAGTATCGCTGAATGGTTCTATATTATTTCCTATTCCATCGCCGCCATCGACTGCTCCGATAGTATTAACACCAGTGATGAATTTTTGTGGAGATTCGACACTTCCAGTCGTAGTTATACTCAATGGTCCTATTCCATCGGCGAAAACGACAAGCTTGAGAAATTTACCTGATAACGTCAGGTTGGGCGTCCCTATCAATAGATAGTACGTTCCCGCAGGTACTGTTGATACGTATGCATCAAAAGTGTCCCCACTTCCAGCACCGGGCACACAAGCAATAATGTTGAACGAACTGTCTAAGATATAAAGGTCAAAATTGCTTACATTTTGACCATAGGGGTCCGCCCATTGCAGATATATTGGATTTGATAGTGGTGCTGCCAGATTTAGAGTTTCATAAATTTGCGAACCATAATTTTCAAGATAGTTGTCCACCTGTCCATTCGCACTGCATGTTATTGTGCTACCGCCGTTGTAGGTGAACGTTGATGGACTATATGTGCCCTGCCAGTAGTCTTGGTTGTTGTTGTCACTGCTTGAAAAAAGAGTGAGACCGGGATTGGAACTCAAGATATTCGCAACGGCCTGAGCAAACGCGCTTTGAACAGACATCAAGTCTTCAATAGGAAATCCTAAGTCGTCCGCCGCAATGTTGATATGTGCAGTAGCAAATGACTGCAAGCAACTAACATATTCAGCGGTCGTCTGTGGTCCACAAAATGCAAGTGTTGTACCGGGAGCAACCGCATGCACTTCCTCCAACATCATGGTTCCTTCATCGGTAGGTGAAGGGTTTGTGCCAGAAGGGTATTTAGTAATATTTGACGGCAGTTCACCCCGAGACTGTATCAAAGCTAGGTTAGTCGCATCATCTGATATTATTCCCACGGTGACACCTGTACCATTTGTACCTGTCTGCTGCACGTACTTATCCGCCTGCATGATGGTGACGCCTGCTCCATCAATTCCTGTCGCGCCATTAGTTAGTGCCTGATTGGTGAACGCGTGTATTTGGTATTTATGTGGTGTAGGTGGGACTGGAACATGCGCATACACCGGCAAATCCACAAATGTTACATTCGGAATAATTGCTATGTCTGGAATCGATTGAAAGCTGACCCAACCCTCTATAACACAAAATGGCTTTACATTTACGGTCGAACTCACGCTAAATCCTAACGCGGTGAATGTAGCTTTATCTATGCTTAACCCGCATGTATGAAAGACATCTACTTGTACACGCCCTGTGCTATCTAGACGCATGTGATTGGGGTTAGGCTGAGGCTGTGTCGCGCTTGATTTTGTTGTAAGTCCTGCTTGACTTTTTTTCCATTCTGCAACTAACCGGGGAGACACATGAGTTCTCCACGCTGTTATAGAAATGCTGTTTTCGCCTAACGTTGGCATGATTAGTGCGAAGACCAAGCCAAATATTCCAATCACCCGTATCGAAATATTCATTTAAATTTCCCCTTTTTATTCAAAGCGTGTGATTAGGCTGACGGGTGAACGTAAATCGCCGTGCCGTTTACTTCCTTGTTATGCGACGAACCGCCAGAATACACTCCGCCGCCGCCACCGGTTGGGACGAAAGCACCACCGGATGCGCCACCAATGATATCACCCGTCGACGACAAGATGATGCCATTAGCACCAACCGCTGCTGCTTCCTTTTTTAATGCTTGGATTGCATAGTTAATCTGCTGTTGGTCTGATGATAGCCCTGCATGACTTTGTGCCGACACAAGGCCGATGACGTCATACGCTTGTGTGGGCGCTGACGTGTAAAGAGTCACTTTACTTGGGTCAGTAGGCGGATGTTTCTGACCGGTAAGTATGATGCTTGAACTAGCGCAAGCACTGAGCAGTATTACCAAACAAAATACAATTGCAGTTTTCATACTCTTCTCCTTTCCGTATTCAGAGGAACATTGCCAGATAATTGAGTTTAACCTCTCACGATTCGACGGGTTCAGTTGAAGTACGAAGAAAGACGATTGCATACATATGGCCATCCATGTTCCGTGTTTTCAACTATGCCCACTGAACCAAGTGGAGGCTTCCTGTTGTGCTTGCGCAACCTGAGATTTAGTCATCATTGGTTCGAGAGTTGCCATGCTTGCAGTAGCTGATTCATAAGTCTCACTCCCATCAGTGGACTTTGCTTTGGCGAGAATCAGCCATTTGTATGCCTCAATGTAATTCTGTGGTACATCTTCACCTTGCATATATAGCACACCAAGTTTGTATTGCTCCGTAGAATCACCTTTATCGGCAGCAAATGAGGTGCTTTTGAAGTCTGTTGCCTGCAAAACCTGAGAATCGCTTTTAATAGTCTGTGCCGGCGGTACGCTGGATGCATCCGGTGGTGCAATAGGAACGTCTGCATTTGCGGTTTTATCAATCGATTGGATGACGTTCATCCCCTTTAATGCACCCGCATTACCACTTTGCGCGACACTGGCTAGCCACGCAGCGCTCTTTTGTGAATAATCTATAAACCATGCGGCTCTTTTGTATTTTGCTGATATGTCCTTATCGCTGGCGTATGCCGCGAGATAGTATTGCGCCATCGGAAGTCCTTGGCGCGCGGCCTTAAATAACCACTTGAAGCCAACGATGGGGTTTTGACGCACATCAGTAGTGCCTTTGAGATAAATAACACCAAGCATCGCTTCCGCTAAAGCGTCATTCTTATTAGCGGAAATAGTCAATGTTCTGAATGCACCGTCATAATCCATCTGTGTATAATCAGAATACGCTTTATAATCCAATTTTGTCTGTATATGGTGTGCATCAGCCCATGCCGAACTATTCGTCAGAATATTGTTCAACATAGCCGCCGTATCAGCCTCCTGTTCTGATGCAGACCCCGATTTAGTCGAAGTCTCCACGGCGTGAGTCACTGCTTGTGGCAATGATTGCTGCTTGGCCGTCACCGACGGCGGAACAGCCTGTGACGATGATTGCATCTTGTCAGAGCAAGCACTTATAGAAATCAGTGCTAGTAATATCAAAACTATCTGTTTAACCATCCCGGTCACCCCTACAGATGCACGCCCGAGTGTCACAAACTGACAATATTTGTCAGACAGGGCATATCACCACGTTAGTCATCAGATACCTTTGCAAGCAGAGTTCCTTTCTGCAAGCACTCATTTCTGACCACAAATCAACGCGTTACTACGGGTGGGGTACGTTCGGCTCATACCTTCCACGCGATTACCCGAATATATACACGCAAATCCGATGCCAATATCGCGACAAATTTGAGTTGCAGGAATTTAGTTTCATGTAGAAGAAGTACAATTGCAAAATCTTCTGACGGATGTAGGAGCACCTAATAATCTAGCTGGTGTTTAAACTCGTATGCCTTTCCGCATCACACGCCATTCTCGCAAGGTTGCTTGAAATATTGTGTGTAAGCCGCTAAAATCTTTCCCATAAATGACCCGTTTAGGGAAAGTTGTAACGCGAAATATGCATAATATCCGCAATTTCAGCATCTCTGCTTTCTAACGTAAACGATCCTAAATGAGAAAGTTAAGCAGCTCATGAAA
>Ga0307372_10009290_pt1 | contig 13600 bp, 6 predicted proteins | sample OX1MG_FD_202533 | JGI IMG/M metagenome (GOLD analysis project Ga0307372, IMG submission 202533) | Soil microbial communities from Risofladan, Vaasa, Finland - OX-1 | ecosystem: Environmental > Terrestrial > Soil > Coastal area > Acid sulfate soil | place: Finland: Risofladan, Vaasa | collected...
GCCACTCGGTCAGGTGCATGACGACGTCCGCGTCCTCGCATGCCTGCCTGGCGTCCGGCGCGTAGTCCAGGTGCGGCATGACTTCCCGCGCGTTATCGTTCGCTTTGGGATCATGCACCCGCACCTGTGCTCCCTGGCCGCGAACCGCCGCCGCGACGTGCAACGCGGGTGAATCACGCACGTCGTCGGTGTCCGGCTTGAAGGCAGCACCCAGGACGGCCACGTTGGAGCGCTCGAACGACCCGCCGACGAGTTCCCTGGCGATGTCTACCGTCTTGGCGCGCCGCCTCAGGTTGTACTCGTCGACCTCGCGCAGGAAGGACAGCGAGTCTTCCACGCCAAGCTCGCTGGCCCGGGCCACGAAGGCCCGGATGTCCTTTGCCAGGCAGCTTCCGCCGAAGCCAAGCCCGGCGGACAGGTACGCCCGGCCGATCCGGCTGTCATGTCCCAGGGCTTCGGAGAGGGTGAGAATGTCCCCGCCGGCTGCCTCGCACATGTCCGCCATCGCGTTGATGAAGGAGAGCTTCGTGGCCAGGAAGGCGTTCGCCGACCCCTTGACCAGTTCGGCGGTGTTGACGTCGGTCGAGATGTAGGGGGTGCCCTGCTCGAGCATGAATCCATAGGCCGCCCGGAGCACCTGGTCGGCACGGGCGGACGAGGTTCCGACCACGATCCGTTCGGGTTGCAGGGTGTCGCGGATGGCTGTGCCCTCGCGCAGGAACTCCGGGTTCCACGCGATGCCGACGTCGATGCCGTCGGCTGCGAGATTCGCGGCCCTGACGGCGAGCTGACTCGCCGTTCCGACCGGAACCGTGGACTTGCCCACCAGCAGGCTGTCGCGGGTCAGCCGCGGCACCAGGTCGTCGACGACCGCGTGCACACCAGTCAGGTCCGCCGAATTCGAGCCGCCGCACTGGGGCGTACCGACGCAGATGAAGTGCAGGTCGGCGAAGTCCGCGGCTTGCTGCAGGCCGGTCGCGAACCGGAGCTTTCCGGCGCCGACTGCTCGCCCGAGCAGTTCCTCCAGCCCAGGTTCGAAGAACGGTGCCCGGCCCTGCTCCAGCAGGGCAACCCGGTCAGGATCGGCATCGACACCGAGTACCTCATGGCCGACCTTGGCCATGCACGCGGCATGTACGGCACCGAGGTACCCGGTACCGATGACTGTCATTCGCATTCTGTCTTCCCCCCGGTAATGCGGTTTCGTTGCTGGAAGCGCCACGCGTCGCGGCACATAGCCGCCAGCCCGAGCCCGGGCTGCCAGCCCCACTGCCGGACCATCAGGCCCGGATCGGCCACCAGGCTGGCGACGTCGCCGGGCCTGCGGCCGGTGATCTCGTAAGGGACCGCCACGCCGCAGGTCCGCCGGAACGTATCGACGAGCTCGAGTACCGAGGCCCCGTCCCCGGTGCCCACGTTCAGCGCCCGCATGCCCGCCTGGCCGTGCAGCCGCTGCAGCCCGATCCGGTGCGCTCGCGCGACATCCAGCACGTGCACGTAGTCGCGCACGGCGCTGCCGTCGGGCGTACCGTAGTCGGTTCCGTAGATCGTCAGCTTGTCCCGCAGTCCCGCGGCCACCTTGGTCACCAGCGGCATCAGGTTGCCAGGCGCGCCGGCCGGATCGTCGCCGAGCAGGCCGCTTCGATGCGCTCCGGCCGGATTGAAGTAGCGCAGCGCCAGCACCGACAGGTCCTCGCTGGCCGCGCACGCGTCGGCCAGGACCTGCTCGCAGATCAGCTTGGAGCGCGCGTAGGGATTCGTCGGTGCGGGCAGGTCTCGCTCGCTAATCGGCTCGCGGTACTGATCGCCGTAGATCGAGCACGACGAGGAGAACACCAGCCTGCCCACCTGGTGGTCGAGCATCGAGCGCACCAGGTTGATCGTGCCGGTCAGGTTGGTCTGGAAGTACTCGGCCGGCTTGCGCACCGACTCGGGCACCGACTTGCGCGCCGCGAAGTGGATCACCGCGTCGATCCGGTACTTGCCGAAGATCTCGTCCAGGCCCCGTGCGTCGCGGACGTCGGCCTCGTGCGCGACGAGCCCGGCACGCCCAGCGAGCGGACGACGTCGAGCACGGCCGGCGAGCTGTTCGAGTAGTTGTCGACCACCACCACCTCGTGGCCGTGCGCCAGCAGCTCAGCGCAGGTGTGGCTGCCGATGTAGCCGGCACCGCCGGTCACCAAGACGAGCACCAGATTCCCCCGTTCCGGATTCGCGTCGTTGATCCTGCCCGCGGCTTACAGGTGCAGCAGCGGAGCGATATAGGGCGGGAAGCTCGCGACCGCTACGGCGGCCAGGGCCAGTGTCCCGGCCGCGAGCAGCAGCGGACCCCGTGCGGTCCGCCGAACGGCGACGGTGACCGGTACGCCGGCCCGAGCCGACATCTCCCGCGCGTGCAGCACGGGCACGGCGGTGACGACCACGCCGTACATCACGGCGGCAAGCAGGCTCAAGAACACGTAGCCCGCGGTGGTCGTAAACGCCTCGCCGGCCATAGCCGCGCCGGAGCACGCCGCGCTGATCACCAGGTAAGGCATGATCAGCCTGGCCGGGAGTGGCTGCATCCCGGCGGCACGCTTCGGGGTCACGGCGAAGCTGACCGGTCGGGGCCGCAGCCACTGCCACAGTGCCGCGCCGATACCCCAGGCGAGGTACGGCCAGCGAGTCAGCGCATACAGCCAGCTCTCCCAGCTGATGATGGGCGCCCAGGCCGGCCGGAGCAGCCCTCGCCTGCGGAGCAGCACGATAATCAGCACCAGCCAGGCTGCGATCGGCCACCAGTGCAGCAGGAAGCCGGGATAGCTCACGTCCACCCATGGCAGGCCGGTCAGGGCTGCGGTCAGCGCCAGCCCTAGTCCGACGAAGGTCGCGGACGCCACCAGAATGTAGTACGAAAGCGCGTACAGGAACCGGAACTTCAGGCGCCACGTGAGCTGCCTGAAATTCCTCGGCAGCAGTCCTACCAGGATGGTCGTCAGGCTCCGCGACCACTGGAATTCCTGCACGAGCATCGCGGAGAACGTCTCAGGGCCGTCGCCGTGCGCCTCGGCGTCGATCGCGAACACACCCTGCCAGCCGGCCGCGTTCAGCAGGAACGTCGTCGAGAAATCCTCGGCGAGCTCGGGGCCGATGCCGCCGATCTGCCGCAGCGCCGCCGTTCTGACCGCGTAATGCGAGCCGATGCAGGACGGCGCCAGCGGGCCGTTGTGCCCAAGCTGGAACGGGCCGTGAAACGTGGCTTCCCGGTGCAGCCGTCCGCGTGCCGCCCAGGACCGGCCGGCGTTGGCGTCGCAGACGCTGGGAGCCGCGACATAGCCGACCGCGGGGTCGGCGAACGGGCGCACCATCTCGCTGAGGTAGCCCGGCGCTGGCCGGTGATCGCAGTCAAGCTGGACCACCACGTCGTAGTCCCGGTATCCCCAGTGGTCATAGAAGTACGCGAGATTGCCTTCCTTGCAGCGAGTCCGGCGCGGCCAGTGCTGCCGGTGGTATGACCGGACCCCGAAGCGGGTGGAGAGTTCCACGTTGCCCGCGCGGCACCAGGCAGCGATCCGAGGTGTCGGCTGCTCGTCGCAGAGCCACACGTCGTAGTCCCGCGGGAACTGCTGCGCCCGCATGGCGGTCAGCGTCGACCTGGCCATGTCCCAGTCCTCCGACGGCGCCCGCGTGACTACGAACGCCACCCGCAGGTCCGGCACGCTCACGGTGCGGCTGACCTTCCGCAACCTGTTGACGACGATGACGAACAGGACGGGAAAGCACGAGATGTAGGCCAGCACCAGGCTGTTGGCGACCAGGCCGAAGGTGCTGATCCGGTGCGCGGGGGTGAGCCACCAGTCCCAGAACACCACCAGGCAGACCAGCCAGCCAGCCGACATGAAAGCCAGGACGAGCCGGTCCGCGGTGCTCAGCACCGACGCGAGGGTTCCCGCACGCAATTGGCGCCGCCGCGTTTCGCTGCGCGCCAGCACGGGACCGCCATTGGTAACCTGCCTGACACCGCCGCCGGAGAGGCGCAGGACAGCGGCACGAACGTCGGTCCCGCGGGTCGCCCTGTCGTCAGACAGAGAAAGTGCGGCGGGATGTTCCGCCGTCTCCGCCGTCTCCGCCGTCTCCGCCGGGACATCCGCTCTGCTGCGCTGTCTCTTCATACTTTCCCTTTTTGGACAAGACTCCTGGCTAAGTTCCGCATGTGCAGATTCGGTGAAGCGCAGGTGTAATTGGCATGAAGAACGGGCAGCGTAGAACACGTTCGACCGGATTGCGCGGTCTGCCCGGCGCACGGCATCTTCAGCGAACCCTCGCGGCAGTCGGCAACCTGGCCGGCCAGTCCCAGCGTCCGGCAACCTGGCCGGCCAGTCCCAGCGTCGGCAACCTGGCCGGCCAGTCCCAGCGTTTTGTTAGGCTAACGAACTAGAATGCGACGCCGGAACCGCCAGGAGCAGAGCCGGATGACGCCTGCCCGTGATCCGCACAGCCGCTGGCTGCGGCGGCTGGCGGCCTACTGCTGGCGCTATCCGCGCCTGGTCACGGTGGCCCTGGGCGGCTCGGTGCTGGCCACCGCTGTCGCCGTCGTGATTCCGCTGATCCAGCGCGACATCGTCAACAACGCCATCCTGACCCGTCGGCAGCCGATCTGGCTGGGGGCGACCGCCCTGGTCATCGCCGCTGTCCTCAGTTTCGGCGGTGTCTACATCAGGCGTTATCTCGGCGGGCGGCTCTCCCTCGACGTGCAGCACGACCTGCGCAGCGAGATGTTCGCCTCGCTGTCCCGGCTGGACGGCGCACGGCAGGACCAGTTGCACACCGGTCAGATCGTCAGCCGCTCGATCTCTGACGTCAACATGGTGCAGGGCCTGCTCGGCATGGCTCCGATGCTGCTCGGCAACGTCCTGTTGTTCTTCCTGTCCCTCGTCGCCATGGTGGCGCTGTCTCCGCTGCTGACGCTCGTGGCGATCGCGGTCGGGCCGGCCCTCTTCGCCATCTCTGTCGCCTCGCGGAGCAGGCTGTTCCCGGCGAGCTGGGACGCACAGCAGCGGGCGGCCGACGTGGCCGGCGTGGTCGATGCCGCGGTGACCGGCGTCCGGGTGGTCAAGGGGTTCGGGCAGGAGTCGCAGGAGATCGACCGGCTAGACGACGCCAGCAAGCTGCTCTACGCGTCCCGGGTCAGGGCCGTCCGGCTGACGGCGCGGTTCAACCCGTCCCTGCAGTCCATTCCTGCGCTCGGCCAGGTGGCGGTGCTGGGTTTCGGCGGGTGGCTGGCTATCCGTGGCCGGATCGATCTAGGTACATTCTTTGCGTTCTCCTCTTATCTCGGGCAGTTGGTAGGACCGGTCCGCTCCCTGTCCGGCCTGGTCACCATCGGCCAGGAAGCCAGGGCGAGCGTCATCAGGCTCTTCGAGGTGATCGACTCCCGGCCGGTACTGACCGAGAAGCCCGACGCCGTCAGTCTCCCCGCTGACGCCGACCAGGCCGTCCCGGATATCGAGCTCGACCAGGTCACGTTCGGCTACCTGCCATCGCAGCTCGTACTTAGTGGCCTGTCCATGCAGGTCAAGGCCGGCGAGACGGTTGCCGTCGTGGGGACATCCGGGTCCGGCAAGTCGACCATCTCGCTGTTGCTGCCGCGCTTCTACGACGTGACGAGCGGTGCCGTGCGGATCGGCGGTCACGACGTGCGGGACCTGACCTTCGACTCGCTGCGCGCCGCCATCGGTCTGGTGCTCGAGGAGAGCTTTCTCTTCTCCGACACGATCAGGTCGAACATCAGCTATGGCAGGCCCGACGCCACCGACGAGCAAGTCGTGGCCGCCGCGCGGGCCGCCGAGGCCGACGAGTTCATCCGCGACCTACCGGACGGGTACGGCACCGTGATCGGCGAGCAGGGCCTGACCCTGTCAGGTGGCCAGCGCCAGCGCGTCGCGCTGGCCAGGGCGCTGATCACCGACCCGGCGATCCTGGTGCTCGACGACGCCACCTCGGCGGTCGACCCGAGGGTCGAGGCTCAGATCCACGAGACGTTGCGCCGGGTGATGGCCGGGCGGACCACGCTGCTGATCGCGCACCGCCGCTCGACGCTCCAGCTTGCCGACCGGATCGCCGTGGTGGACGCCGGGCAGCTTGTCGACTTCGGTACGCACCAGGAACTTTCCGCGCGCTGCCCGCTATACCGGCTGCTGATCGCTGGTCCCGGTGACGACGCCGAGGGCAACGACGCCGGCGAGCTCGCCTACTACGAAGCCGAGCCGGCTGATTCAGCGACGCCGGCGTCGGGCACCGAAAGCTCGGCCGACCTGCAAGGCACAGCGGACACCTCCAGCCCTGCCGACGCAGCGACCCCAGCCGACGCAGGCAACCCAGCCGACGCGGCAACCTCAGCCGACGCGGAGAGTTGCCCACCCGGCTGCACGCCCGCCTTGTGGCCAGCACTCGCGCAGGAGAGCGCCTGCGACGCCGAGCGGACGAGCCCAGATCCGGCGTCCAAGCAGCTCACCGGGCAGGTGAGCAGCGCGATCGGCCGCAGCATGGGCATCGGTGGCGGCAGCAGCCGGGGTCGCGCTGCGACCACGGGGCGCTTCGGATTCGGCGGTGACGGCGGCATGCTCGCCGGGGTGCCTCCCACGCCTGAGCTGCTGGCCAAGGTCGCCGCGCTGCGTCCAGCCAGCGACACGCCCGACGTCGATCGGGCATTCAGCCGCGCCGCCGATCCGCATTTCACCTTGCGCACGCTAATGCGGCCGTTCGCGGTCGCGCTCGTCGCCGGGCTGATATTGGACGGCCTCGATGCCATCGGAGGGGTAGCGCTGCCGTGGCTCATGCGCGGCGGGATCGACCATGGAATCGAAGCCAAGTCGCTCCACGTCATCGCGCTGATTTCGATGGCCGCCCTGGCGATCGTACTCGGTGACTGGGTGGTGAACGCGATCCAGACCGTGGTGGTGGGCCGGAACGGGGAGCGGCTGCTCTACACGCTCCGGGTCAAGATCTTCGCTCAGCTCCAGCGCCTTGGCCTGGATTACTACGAGCGGGAGATGGCCGGCCGGATCATGACTAGGATGACCACGGATGTCGACGCCATGTCGACGTTCCTGCAGACCGGCCTGATCACCATGGTCAACGCCGGGCTGACCTTCATCGGGGTCATGATCGCGCTGCTGCTCATCAACGTCAGGCTCGGCCTCACCGTGTTCAGCGTGCTGCCCATCCTGGTGGCCGCCACGATCGTGTTCCGCGCCAAGTCGTCCAGGGCATATGCGGAGGCCAGGGAAAAGGTCAGCGCGGTCAATGCCGACCTGCAGGAAAATGTTGCCGGGCTGCGGGTTGCCCAGGCGTACCGGCGCGAGCAGGTGAACCATGACAGGTTCGCCGGGCTCAGCGACTCGTACCGGACGGCGCGGCTGCGCGCGCAGCGGTACATCGCGCTGTACTTCCCGTTCGTCCAGGCGCTGTCGACCGTGGCCGGCGCGCTCGTGCTGTTCGCCGCGGCGGGTGAGGTGCACAGCGGCGTCCTGACCGCAGGCGGCCTGATCGCGTACCTGCTCTACCTGGACATGCTGTTCTCCCCCGTGCAGGCGATGTCGCAGGTCTTCGACGGATACCAGCAGGCGGCTGTCGGGCTGAACCGGATCGCGAGCCTGCTGCGTACCCCGACGAGCACGCCGCAGGCCGAGCACCCCGTGACCACCGGCCGGCTACGCGGTGAGATCGAATTCGCCGACGTGCACTTCAGCTACCGCGACCTGGCACAGGAGGCGATCAGCGGAATCAGCCTGCGGATCGAGCCAGGAGAGACGGTAGCCCTTGTCGGCCAGACCGGCGCAGGCAAGTCCACGTTCGTGAAGCTGGTGGCGAGGTTCTATGACGTCACTGCCGGCCACGTCCTCATCGACGGTGTCGATGTCCGCGATTACGACCTGGGCAGCTACCGTCGCCAGCTCGGTGTCGTGCCGCAGGAGTCCTACCTCTTCCCCGGAACCCTCCGCGACGCGATCGCCTACGGCCGTCCGGATGCGACTGACGCGGAGGTCGAGGCGGCCGCACGCGGCGTGGGCGCGATCGAGATGATCAGCAGGCTGCCCGGCGGGTTCTGGCACGAGGTCGCCGAGCGGGGCAAGAACCTGTCCGCCGGGCAGCGCCAGCTCATCGCACTTGCCCGGGCATACCTCGTCGACCCGGCGATCCTGCTGCTCGACGAGGCGACAGCCGCGCTCGACCTGGCGGCTGAGGCCGCTGTGATCCGGGCTACCGAGCAGTTGACGGCCCGGCGGACCACTCTGCTGGTCGCGCACCGGCTCACCACAGCCGCCCGGGCCGACCGGATAGTCGTACTTGAGTCCGGCCGGATCGCCGAAGTCGGCACTCACGACGAGCTAGTCGCGGCTGGGGGCACCTACAGCGCACTGTGGGCAGCGTTCACCGGAGACACCGCGCTCGCCGCCTGAACCCACAGCCTCAGCAGCCCCGTACCCCCGGCCCCTGGCCCCGGCCCCCGGCCCCAGGCCCCAGGACCGTAGCTCACCGATGGCCCATTGGTGTGGTAGCGGCCCCCGGCCCCCGGCCCCAGGCCCCAGGCCCCAGGCCCCAGGCCCCAGGACCGTAGCTCACCGATGGCCCGTTGGTGCTGCTATAGCAGCACCGATGGCCCGTTGGTGTGGTAGCGGCCCCCCGCGACCGCAAGCAACATCGACGGCACGCGGATGGACCAGCAGCCGTGCGCCGCGACTGTTCGCCCGGCGCGCCGGCGCTTCTGCAAACCCAGGCCTACGCAACGGCTGCCTACATCGCTGGTTCCGCATCAATCGCGGAGGACACCTGCGGGGTGCTAGTGGTCGGCCGGCAGGTGTCAATGGGCCGACCGATGTCGCTGGACTCAGCTGCGGGCAAGTGCGGGCAAATACCGGGCAAGTGCGGGCAAGTGCTGGCAAGCGCGGGCAAGCGCGGGCTCGGGATCAAGCGCTGGGTTCCGCTCCGACTGGGTCCACCAGTGCTGTCGGCGGCACCGCCGCCGGGACCTCGGACCGCACAGCGCGGCCTGATCCCGCCGCGCCGCCCAGAAGGCCGTGCGGCGGGATGACAGAGGACAAGTTCGCCCGGCGCTGGCTACGATGCCGCGGCCAGAACCGGCTCCACCAAGGTGGGTTCGGACGCAGCCTCCGCCTCAGCACCGGCACCGACCCCAGCCCCAGCCCCAGCCCAGGCCCCAGCTTCAGTCCCCAGCACAGTCCCAGCCACCACAGGGGTCGATGTCGCAGGCCGGGCGGCGCGGACGTCCCGAGGGATCAGCGTGAGTGCCGAGGCCACCAGGATGATCGCCGCGGCGCCGTACTGAGTCGCCGAGACGCCGATCGCCGCGGCGATCGGCCCGGCCAGCAGCGCGCCGACAGGCATGCCCATCATCGAGCCGAGCCCGTCGTAGGCCGACACTCTGGCAAGCATGTCCGCCGGAATCCTGGTGGCCATGGTCACGTTCCAGATCACGCTCATCATCTCGATGGTGATCCCGAGCCCGAACGAGGTCAGCATGACCATCGGCAGCGGCAGCAGCAGCGCCAGCGCCAGCGGCGCTATAGCGATCGCCGCGCCGCTCAGGACGACGAACTGAACCGGCCGCCGTGGCGTCATCCGCAAGGAGGCCAGGCCACCGACGATCAGGCCGACCGCTTCGGCCGAGGTGATCAGGCCCCAGGCCGCCGGACCGCCGAAGTGCGACTTCGCGACCGCGGGGCCGAGCACCATAAAGCTGCCGTACCAGGCCGCGAGTACCACCGTGAACTGCAAGACAGTCCCCCACAGCCAGGTGTGCGACCGGAACTCCGACCAGCCTTCGCGCAGTTCGCGGAAGATACTCGGCACGTGCTCCTGGCTGGCCGGAAGCGGCTGCACCTTGATCGCCAGCAGCAGCGGGACCGTGCCGAGCATGCCGATGCCGCAGACCGCGAGTGCCCAGCCCGCTCCGAAGGCAGCGGCGCACGCGCCGGCCAGCGCGGCGCCGGTCATCATCGCCGCGTTCATGCCCAGCCGGCTGATCGCGGATGCCTGCTGCAGCTGATCAGCCGGAACGAGCCTGGGCAGCAGCGCTACCGAGGCCGGATAGAAGATCGCCATTCCGGTACCCGTCAGCAACTCCAGGCCGACCATGGACCATAGGCTCGGATGCCCGACCAGCACCAGGCAGCCGAACGCGCCCTCACCAGCGGCGATCATCACGTTCGCCGCGACGATCACTCGCTGCGGCGCGATCCTGTCGGCGATCACTCCGCCGACCAGCAAGAACACCAGCGATGGCGCGATCTGAGCCGCGAGCACGTACGACAGGTCGCTGGTAGACCCGGCCGGGTGCGCCGCCGTTCTGGTCGTTGCGAGTACAGCGAAGGAGACGCCTACCACCGAGAAGGAGAAGGCCATCGGGGCAAGCAGCCGGTCGGCGAGCAGGAGCAGGAAATTGCGGTTGGACAGGACGGGGAAGCGGCGCCTGAGCGCGCGCGTAAACATGACACGATCCAATCTGATCAGCGGAGCTGGCCCCTGATGCTATCGGGGCTGGTCATGGCCGCCCAACAAGTTTTCCTGCTGAGCTCTCGCCGACCTGCGCCGACCGCGCGTGCCAGAAATGCCCGAAGCATCCCTGGCAACCACGAGCGGTCGTGCTGCATTCCCATCATGGTGGTGAGTTTCCGTCAGATAGCACGGCAAAGTCACCACGATGATGACACGCAGGCCCCGCAGCCGAGGGGCCAGCTCCAAGCCGTATCCCGCCGAAGCCAGCCGCCATGCCATCGATAGAGTCACCCTGCGGACCATCGGCCAGCAGCGGCCGATTTGGCCGGCTGCGCAAGAGATCTGAGGAGGCCAGTCGCCGATGAGCATCCTTGGCACGAGGGTCCTGCGGACCGAAGATCCGCGGTTCCTGACGACCGGCGGTGTCTATACCGAGGACGTGACGGACGACCGGCTGACCGGCGCCTGCCACGTGTTTTTCGTCCGCTCCCCCATCGCGCACGCGCGCGTCAACCGGGTCGATGTCAGCGCGGCGCTGACAGCGCCCGGCGTCATCGCCGCCTTCACCGGCGCCGACCTCGCGGACCTGCCGAACATCGACCCGATGATGGCCGGCATGCTCAACGAGAACATGCGCAGGCGGCCGGTCGCCACCAACCGGGTGCGGTTCGTCGGCGACCCGGTCGCCGTCGTGGTGACCGAGCATCAGTACCAGGGCGAGGACGCGGTCGAACTCGTCGATGTGGACTACGAGCCGCTGCCCGCGGTCGTCGACCTGGACGAGGCGCTCTCCAACGAGGTGATCCTCTTCGACGAGGCAGGCACCAACGTCGTCGTCGAATTCGGTAACGAGGCCAGCCTGAAGCCTGACCTGTTCGACGGCTGCGAGGTAGTGATCAGCCACACGATCGTCAACCAGCGGGTAGCCCCGGCGCCGATGGAGAGCCGGGCGGCCGCCGCTGTCTGGGGCGAGGACGGCAGGCTGACCACCTGGATCCCGAACCAGGGCGCGCAGGGGGCGCGCGAGGAGCTGGCCAAGATGCTCGGCGTCGAGCAGAGCGCGATCCGGGTGATCACACCGGACGTGGGCGGGGCATTCGGCGCCAAGTTCGGCGCCGACCCCGAGCACGCCGTCGTGGCCTGGGTGGCCAAGCAGACCGGCAGGCCGGCACGGTGGACGGAGACCAGGTTCGAGAACCTGATCGCGATGACGCACGGCCGGGGCCAGCGGCACAAGATCACCATCGGCGGCAGCAGGGACGGCGACGTCCAGGCCTACCGGCTGGAGATCGTCCAGGACGCCGGCGCGTACCCGAGGATCGCCGCCGTGCTGCCCTTCCTGACCATCATGATGACGACCGGCCCGTATGCCATTCCGAACGCGGAGGCCATCGCGGTCTCCGTCGTCACCAACACCACGCCCACCGGCGCCTACCGGGGGGCGGGGCGGCCGGAAGCCACCGCGGCGCTAGAGCGGGCGTTCGACCTGTTCGCGGCCGAGATCGGGGCCGACCCGGCGCAGGTCCGCCGCCGCAATCTGCTGCCGCCGTTCACCGAGCCGCACCAGACCGCGTTCGGCGCGCTCTACGACAGCGGTGACTACGTCGCGGCGCTGGAGAAGGCTCTCGAAGCGGCCGGCTACGACCAGCTCAGGGCCGAGCAGGCGGAGCGGCGGGCCGGCGGCGAGGTAATGCAGCTCGGCATCGGCGTCTCCTGCTACGTCGAGATCACCGGCGGCGGCGACGGCGGCGCTCCGCAGGAGAACGCCACCATCGAGGTCCACCCGGACGGCACGGCGACGATCCTCACCGGGACGTCACCGCACGGCCAGGGCCACTCCACGGCCTGGGCGATGATCGCCAGCGAGGAGCTCGGCATCCCGGTCGAGAAGTTCACCGTGAAGTGGGGTGACACCGACCTGATCCCCGAAGGCGGCGGCACCGGCGGCTCGCGCAGCCTGCAGCAGGGTGGCGCGGCGGTCCAGCAGGCATCACGGGAACTGGTCGAGCTGGCGAAGCCACGGGCCGCGGCGGCGCTCGAAGCGAACCCGGACGACCTAAGGTTCGACGCCAGCCGCAGCGCCTTCTCCGTGGCCGGCGACCCGGAGGCATCGGTGCGGCTCACCGACCTCGCCAAGGACGAGCCGCTGCTGGTGCGCTCGATTTTCACCGCTCCAGGCGCTACGTTCCCGTTCGGCACCCATGTCGCCGTGGCTGAGGTGGATACCCAGACCGGCAAGGCCGTGCTGCGGCGCGTGATCACCGTCGACGACGCCGGGGTAGTGCTCAACCCGCTGCTGGCCGAAGGCCAGCGGCATGGCGGCATCGCCCAGGGCGCGGCGCAAGCGCTGCTCGAAGAGGTCGTCTACGACTCCGAGGGCAACCCGCTGACCGCGAGCTTCGCCGACTACCCGATCGTCTCTGCGACGGAGTTGCCCAGCTTCGAGCTGGCCAGCATGGCGACGCCGACCAGCTACAACCCGCTTGGGGCGAAGGGCATCGGTGAGGCCGGCACCATCGGCGCCACTCCGGCCGTGCAGAACGCGATCATCGACGCCGTCGCCCACCTGGGAGTGCGGCACATCGACATGCCCACCACGCCGATGCGGATCTGGCGGGCGCTTCAGGCAGCAGGATCGGAGAGTGCATGATGCAGGTCGAGTTCACCGTCAACGGCGAGCCGCGGTCCGACGACGTCGAACCACGGCTGCTGCTCGTGCATTACCTCAGGGAGGTCTGCGGCCTGCGCGCCGCCAACATCGGCTGCGACACGACTTCGTGCGGCGCCTGCACGGTGCTGCTGAACGGCGAGTCGGTGAAGTCGTGCACGGTGCTGGTCGCGCAGGCGGCCGGGCAGGAGGTCACCACGGCCGAGGGCCTGGCTCCGGACGGAGAGCTGCATCCGGTGCAGCAGGCGTTCCGCGCCGAGCACGGACTGCAGTGCGGGTTCTGCACTCCGGGGATGGTCATGGCCGCGGTCGGCCTGCTCGCCGAGAACCCGAACCCGACCGAGCAGCAGGTGCGCGAGGGCCTCGAAGGCAACCTGTGCCGGTGTACCGGCTACCACAACATCGTCCGCGCCGTGCTCGCCGCGGCCGGGTCCG
>Ga0307372_10009291_pt1 | contig 13599 bp, 18 predicted proteins | sample OX1MG_FD_202533 | JGI IMG/M metagenome (GOLD analysis project Ga0307372, IMG submission 202533) | Soil microbial communities from Risofladan, Vaasa, Finland - OX-1 | ecosystem: Environmental > Terrestrial > Soil > Coastal area > Acid sulfate soil | place: Finland: Risofladan, Vaasa | collected...
TGGGCCTGAGCACCGTTTGGTACGCGGCGGGCTTGTGGCCGCTGTCTCGCGCCGTGTTTCCTATGGCAGGGCTCCCTGGGAGGCATAGGAGAGCAGCCGCTGGGCCGGTATCCGGATCCAGCTGGCGATCCAGTCGCCGGTGACGGCGGCGTGGACGCCGGCTGGGACCTCGGCGGCTGGGACGAGGCCGGCTGGTCCTTCGATGAGGACGACGATGCAGATCGCGGTCGCCTCCGGTGACCGTCATGGTCAGCCAGGGCTGGCGGCGCACGTTGCGCTCACGCACAGATCCGGCCACCGTGGGCAGCCACATGGCCGTCCCGCGCCTGATGGACGACGACATGGCCGCATGAGGGCGGCCATCGGGACGGCTGGACCCGGTCACCGCGAATGCGCGGCGGTCCAGATATGCGGCAAGCTGCTGCCCGGTGAGCCGCCGCCCGGGTGGACAGGAGCTGGCGGTGGCAGCGGCAGCCCGCGCGAACGACCGATCCTGCAAGATGGCGAGTGCTTCACTCATAACGCAGTTCCAGCGGCGGCCAGCCCAGCACCCAAGCCCTGGGCTGCCCACGCCCGGCCCTGCCTCCTGCCCGCTCACTCGGTCGGCGGCATGAGCGGATGTCGTATCACCGCTCCGACGTGCAACATACTGCCTGTGGACCAAACAGATTCGAGGCGGTGCCGACGGCTCGACGCATGTGGAGAATGGGCCGATGACCATCTCAATCCGCCTCGTCGAAGATCGTTACTTCGCGGTGGTACCTCCGCCACACGGGCACGAGGCATAGGCAACCCCAGAGCCGATGACGGCTCGACAGCTAGTCCAGGCTCTCCGCGAGCTGGGATGCCACACGACAGACATCAGCGACGCGTTCCATGATGCCGACCCGGACTGGATAGCCAAGCATGATGCTCAAGATCCTGCATCATCGTGCGCCTTGTAAGCGGCATGAGCGGACAACTGGCGCGCTACTCGTTGATGAGCTGTTCTCGCAGGATGTCTGCGTGCCCGCAGTGCTGAGCGAGCTCGCGGAGCACGTGGAGGTACACCCAGCGCAGCGGGAGCGGGCCGCGCCGGTTGCCGTGGACCATGTCGTCTAGCCCCAGGGATGACGTCGCGCGGCGTGATGACTCGCATGCCTCGCGGTGTGCTTGCTGGACGGTGGCAATGGTGTCGCTGTCATGAAGAATGAAGGACTCGTCTGGGGTCGCGGGGATGCCGATCTCGGCACGTGACCTGCATGTGACAGCTTCGTCAAACCAGACCTTCTCGACGAAGGCCGCGTGCTTCACCAGGCCCAGCAATGTGGTCCGGGAAGTCACCAGCGATCGGCGCGCCTGCTCCTCGGTCAGCCCATCCAGGCAGCTATTGAGCTCTCTGCGGTGCTCGTCGAGGAACGCCCCGAACTGGGTCCGGGCTGGCTGATCGATGACGTCCTCGGCGGACGTCGTTGGGAGGGAAGACATGAGCAAAGCCTTTCAGGGCCGCCGCCCACAAGCCAACTGGCGCTCGTACAGCGGCAGAAGCGGATGTACGTGGTGGCACGCGTGGTAGACCTAACCACCTGGCAAGAGGACAATTATGAGGGAATACCGTCCGCAACATCAGACCTCAGCAACATCTATTAGTCACCGGGGTCCTTGGGGGAACGCGTGGGCGTGAAATGATCTGCGGCGTGCTGCCCGTGACGCCGTCGCTTCCTTGGGCCTGTTGAGCCCGTCATTAGTCTGGCGCCGGGGGCCGGTCAGAGGGTTGCGTACTGTCGCTGCGAGCACGCCGATTAGATTCTCGGTTTCCCTCCTCGCGCCCCCCGGGCAGCCTCACCCTGACCCCGATCAAGAAGGTGAGGCCAGGTGGTGGCCGGAGGAGAAGTGGAGCAGGCCGAGGAGCCGTGGAGCTGGTGGCCCGGGCGGCCGCGGTCGATGTGGCCAAGGATTCGGGGATGGTGTGCACCCGGGTGCCACACGAGGAAGCCGCCGGGCTGCAGGTGTGGCTGGTCAACGCCCGGGACGCGGGCGCTGACCCGGCTGCGCACCACGCTGACCGCCGAGTGCTCCCGCCACAAGCAGCGCGCCGAGAAGATCCTGGAAGACGCGCTGGTGAAGGTGTCAGCAGTGGTCTCTGACCTGTTCGGCAAGTCCGGGCGGGCGATGCTGCGCGCGCTGGTCGCAGGCGAGCGCGGCCCGCAGGTGCTCGCCGGGCTGGCCCTGGGCAGGCTGCGGCCCAAGCAGGCGCAGCTGGCTGAGGCACTCACCGGGCGGTTCCGGGACGTCCACGCCTACGAGATCGGCCTGCTGCTGGATCTCATCGACACCCTTGAGACCACCATCGCCGGCCTGGACCAAGAGATCGAGACGCACCTGGCGGCGCTGCCCGGCGTGCCACCGGCCTGCACGCACTGCGGGCTGATCGGCGGCGGGCACGCCCCCAGCTGCGGCAACCACGGCGCCCAGCTGCTGTCACTGGTCCAGCGCCTGGACGAGATCACCGGCGTCGGCACCATCACCGCCCAGGTGATCATCGCCGAACTCGGGCTGAACATGGGCCAGTTCCCCACCGCCGCCCACGCCTCCGCCTGGGACAAGCTCGCTCCACAGACCAGGCAATCCGGTGCCAGGACCCGGCCAGGCAAGACCGGCAAAGGCAACCGGTGGCTACGCGGGGCGCTCGGGGACGCCGCGATGGCCACCGGCAAAACCGACACCTACCTCGGGGAACGCTACCGGCGTATCCGCCGCCGCCGTGGCAAGCAGAAAGCCATCGTCGCCACCGCCTGCGCCATCCTGGGAATCGCCTACCTCCTCATCAGCGACCGGGACCTCCGCTTCCACGACCTGGGCGCCGGCTACTACGACCGGCCAGCCGACCTCGTGGACCCACTGCTGCAACAGGTCCTCGGCCTGCCCGCGCGACAGCGCAGTTCCCGCCGGGCCGCCGGCGCGGTGTGCGGCCCGCCGCGCGGACCCCCGTCAGCCGCCGGTGTCTGCGGCCGTGGCGATGGCATCCACGGCGGGTGCCTGTACCTGGCCCGCGGCAATCGCCCGGCGGGACACGCTGCTGGTTGCCAGCGCCACCAGTGTGATCCACAGCGCGCTTGCGGCGGCCAGGTGGGCGTCCTGCCAGCCAGCCGGGGCGCCGCTGACCGCGACGTACGCGCCGGCGGCGGCGGTTCCTGCGAGCAGCGCCAGGACGGCGCTGGCCAGCACCTTGTCAGCCCGGCCGGCCGCGGCGGAACCAAAGACACGCAGCACGGCGGCGATAATCAGCGCTGCCGACAGCGCCACGAACATGCGGTGCGCGTACTGCAGCGCCACCAGGCCCGCGGACGCCTTGGCCTGGGCGCAGACCGGCCAGCCCGGGCAGGCGTCAGCCGCCCCGCCGTGCAGCACCACCATGCCGCTCACCGAGACGGCGATGAGCGCCCCGGCGGCACCGGCGCCGGGCCACCCGGCCGGGGCGGCCGTGCGGGAGGGCAGCCAGACCCCCAGCGCGGTGACCGTGACCGCCGCCAGGACCAGCCAGGAACCGGCCAGGTGCAGTGCCACCGTCCAGCCGGCGTTGTGCGCGAACACGGTGACCGCGCCGAGCACGACCTGAACCGCGATCAGCCCAGCCGCGGCGGCCGCGCTGCCCAGGACCAGCCGGTCCCGCCGCGCGTGCCGCCAGGCGCCGGTCATGACGGCCCCGATCAGCACGGTCACCACCGCCGCCAGGTAGCGGTGCGACTGCTCAAGGAACGCGTGGTAGGCCAGCGGCAGCCCAAAGCTCCCGTTGCACGACGGCCAGCTAGCGCAGCCCATGCCCGACTCGGTGACCCGGACGGTGTCACCAAGTACCACCAGCAGCCACGCCGCGACCAGGCTCGCCGCGGTTACCGCACGCAGCGCCGCGCTGTAACCGGCCGCCCCGCCGCCCACGCCCGCGGCATCAGCGGGCCCATCGCAGTGAGGGCCGTGCAAGACCGATTTCACCCGGCCACCTCCAGAGGCTCTCCAGCGGCAGGGCGGCGGGCTGGGCGCGGCTGCGCCGCAGCAGGCCACCACCCCGTCGTCAGTACACAGACATCAAGCCAGCCTAGAACCACCCGATCGAGCAGAACGGCTCCGCCCACTGGACGCAGGCGAAGCCGCCAGCCGCGTCGCGCAACTGGCCGGACACGGCATCCCCAGCGGGCCGCGGACACCCCGGTGACGAAGGTCTTGCTGAGAGTATCCGGCAACGCCCCCGCTGCCCGGATCCGCGCTCGCTCCGGCTTGCGGTGCCTGGTCACCCGAGACCGGGGCCTCGGCGGTAGCCTCTGGGGTATCCGTGCCGGTACGAGCGCCGGCATAGACACCGGGCCGGCTCGGCAGCGGAGCCGGCGCGGGCTCCGCTCACTATCGATGAGGAGCAGATCGGCATGACCCTCTTCCAGCGGGCTCACGAGATAGTGCAGGCCAAGGCCAACAAGGCGATCGACGCCGCTGAGAAGCCCGACGAGATGCTCGATCTGTCCTACGAGCAGATGCTCGATCAGCTCACCCAGGTCCGCCGGGGGCTGGTGGACATCGCCGCGGCGCGCAAGCAGATCGAGCTGCAGGAGCAGCAGCTCCAGCATTCAGTGGATCACCTCCAGGACCAGGCCAAGGCGGCGCTCTCCCAGGACAGGGAGGATCTGGCGAAGGAGGCTCTGTCCCGCAAGGCCGCCGCCCAGGCCCAGATCGCCGCCATGGAGCCCCAGCACGAGCAGCTCACCGAGCAGGAAGACAAGCTCGAGCACACCCTCGAAGCCCTGCAGAAAAGGGTGAACGACTTCCGGACGCAGAAGGAAGTGCTGAAGGCCCAGTACACCGCGGCGAAGGCCGAGAGCTCTGTGGGCGAGAGCGCCGCGGGAATCTCCCAGACCTTCGGTGACTCCGGAGCGGAACTCCAGCGGGCCCAGGACAAGATCGCCACGATGCAGGCGCGCGCCGGCGCCGTCGACGAGCTGCTTCAGTCCGGGGTGCTCGAAGACGTCGGGGGAGATACCGACGACATCCAGAAGGAGCTCGACGAAGCCGGGGCGGCCGCCGAGGTAGACAAGGAGCTTGCCGCCCTCAAGGCTGGGATCGGCCCGGGCGGCTCGGGCTCACCGACGCCGCCGGAGCTAACCGGGAGCTGAGGCCTGGCGGCGCCTCAAGCGGCGCAGTGCGCTGGTTCATAGAGTCAGAGCCGCCGTCTGATACCCGGGCGCGCGGACCTTGCGGCGGGCGCCGTCCTTCCGCGGCGAGCGGGACCGGCCACTTTGAGCGTGGCCCGGCCGTGCGGGTCGTTATGGCGTGATTGCGATGGCGATGGGCAGGCCCCCGACCTTGATAGGCGTGAGCGCGGTATTGGTGGCGGTCCGGATCGGGACCACGATGCCAGCTTGTGAGATGACGTAGGCGGTAGTGCCGTCCGGGGTGATCGCGATCTGGGCGGGGAAGCCATAAGTAACTGGCGGTCTCTACGCCCGTGTCGGTCAGCGCCTCCTGGCCATGGCCACCTGCATCTAGCACAACACCAACATCGGCGCACCCAGAAAACGATCACTCATCGCGTACGACCACTGAGGTGCCCAGCGTGGCAAACCGGCGGCTCTCGTCGCAGGTCAGTCCTGGCGAGTCAGTATGAATACCGGAATCTGTCGCGTGGTCTGGGTCTGGAATTCGCCGACGGCAGGGGATTCGGCGACTAGCTTCGGCCACAGCTCGGCGCGGGCGGTGTCGTCCAGCTCCTCCGCCAGTACCGTGAACGTCTGGGTACCTACCTCGACTTTGATCCTGGGGTTGGCCTTGAGGTTGTAGTACCAGCCTGGGTGGGTTGGCGATCCTCCGTTGGAGGCGACGAGCGCGAAGCGGCCGTCGCCCTGAGGGGAGCAGGCCAGCGGCGAGACGCGCTCGATCCCGGACTTGGCGCCGACATGGTGGATGAGAATCATCGGGGTGCCCGCCCATGGCGCGCCGACGCGTCCCTCGTTCACCCGGAACTGCTGAATGATCTTGGTGTTATAGCCGTTGGTCCCGCCCGGAGCCGAGTTCGCCATGATCTCCTCCAACGCACGGGTCACTGGCTGTCGTATTCGTCGTGGCGGCGCCACCAGTGGCCGGTTTCGTTGCGGCCGAGTGGCGCGCGGTCGAGCCACTGGTACATGCCCCAGAGGCCGTCCAGGCCGCGCGCGTACGCCGAGTAGGTGTGGTAGACGACGCCATCCTCAATTGCGAACGCGCTCACGCCGGGCCCTTCTCGCCGGTACGTCTCCCAGTCCGTTCCGACGACGCTCGATGCGAACTCGTCGAGCCCGGGACTGTCCTCGCCGGCCGACGGCCGGAAGTCCATCGGGCGGAAGTTGTACTCGACGGCTCCCGACTCCCACTGCTCTTTGGTGATCGCCGCCTGGAAGTCGTAGTTGAAGTCGCTGCCGGACGAGGATGCCCAGGGGAAGCTCCAGCCCATCCGCCGCTTGTAGGCCTGCAGTTTCGCGAGCGGAGCCCGCGACACCGCGCAGAGCGTGACGTCGTGTTGGGCGAGGTGGACGACCGAGCCGTCGAAGCCGTCGGCGATCGCCGAGCAGGACGGGCACCCTGCGGTGTACTCGGGCCCGAACATGAAGTGATAGATAAGCAGCTGCGAGCGTCCGCTGAACAGATCGGCGAGCGACGCTGTGCCCTGGTCGGTCTCGAAGCGGTACTCCTTGCCGATGCGGACCCAGGGCAGCTCCTGCCGCTGCCGCGCCAGTTCGTCGCTGCGCCGGGTCAGCGCCTTCTCGGCCTCGAGCAGCTCCAGCCGGGCGGCAAGCCACTCTTCACGTGTTCCGGTCTTGTGATCGGTCATTGTCTTGTCTCCTTCGTGTCCTTACAACAGCCTGGGCGTGGCCCGCGCCACCGATGACCTCTCACATCGGCGGCGTGAGCCCGGGAACCGGCGCGGGCGCGATGACGATCAGGATTCCCAGTCCAACGATCGCCAGCGCCAGCGGCACATCGATGGCGGCTTTCGCGGGCAGGAGCTTCTGGGCGAGGACGATGATCGCGATCACCGACATCCAGGTGACGCTCATGACGCCCAGCGCCACCAGCATCAGCATCAGCCCGATGCTCGAGCCCACGCAGCAGAGCCCGAACTCCAATCCAGAGCGGACGCTCTCGCGGCAGCGGCGGCGGCAGTGCTGCTTGAGCGGCGTGAACTCGAAGACACCTGCCGCGATCGCAACCGCGCCGGCGGCGACAGACCCGTGTGGCCGGTACACCGCATACACCGCAACGCCCACCAGTGCCCAGACGGCAAGGTAGGACCCGGCAAATAGCGGCACCGCGCGCACCCGGCCGCTGGCATGAGCGTGTCTCACGACTGCCGGAGCCGCGCCCGGCAACATCATCGCCGCCATCATCGGCACCCACACGGCGGCGAAGAACGCGAACGACCCGAGCCGGGTCGCAACGCCCATGTCCATCCCGCTCATCTGCCGGACCGCGACGACCCAGGATGCGGCGGCGAGCCCGAGCGTCGCCGTCAGCGCGGCTGCCGTCGCGGCTGCCGCCCGATCACTCATGATTCCCTCCAGTTTCGCGGTTGTGCGGAGTGGGGTGTGGTGGGCTGCGAACTGGTGGCCGCGCTCACCGACTGAGGTGGTCCTTCAACGCGTCGAGCCGGCCGTCCCAGTCGCGGGCCAGCGCGGCCAGGAACTGTTGCGCCACTTGCATGGGGGCGGAGCGGAGCCGGTAGCGTACCCGGCGCCGCTCCCCCGGTTCGGCCGTCACCAGGCCCGCCTCGGCGAGCAGGGCCAGGTGTTTGGCGATCGCCTGCCGCGTGATCGGCAGGCGCCCGGCCAGGTCAGTGGCCGTAGCGGGACCACCCGACGCCAGCGCGGCCAGGATGGCGCGCCGGCTCGGGTCGGCCAGGGCGACGAAGACCTGCTCGGCAATCGCCTCGATGTCAGGCGGCATCGAGGTAGTCGACCAGCTCACCCAGCTCGCTCGCCCAGCCCTGGGTGTTGCCGTCGTACGCCTTGCGGTAGGCGTCTTCCGGCAACTGAGCGAAGCCGGTTTCGACCACGGTCAGCCGCGTGCCCGCACCGACCGGCTCGAGCGTGAACTCGACATAGGTGCGGCGCGGATCGTCATCGGGCAGGCCGTAGATGTGCCAGGTGAAGCCGAACACTGTCGGCTCCTCGACCCGTTCGACCCGCATTTCGGCGGTGTAGCGGCCGGTCCACGTCATCTGGGCCGATCCGCCCGGGCGCAGGTCGATCGTCGCCTGGTCGCCGAACCAGCTGCCCAGACCCTCGGCCGTGGTGAGCGCAGCCCACACCTTGGCCGGCGGGTGGGCGATCTCGACGACCCGCTCGATGCGATCGGGGAATCCCATGACAGCCTCCAACAAGTAGCAACTGATCGGTTGCTACTTTATGGCAACCGACGGATTGCGTCAACGTGCGCGCCGGGTACGCCGTGACCGCCAGGTGCGTCGGGCACTGGTGTCCTGAGGCCGGTATCTCGGCGGCGGCGCGGCGGTGGTCGCCGGGCGTGACTCGTGCCCGGGCGGTTCGCTCGCCTGGCCGGGAGTCCCGGCAGTCAGCGGTCCGGGCCTGCGGGAGCGGCGGCCGTGCGCCGGCGCTGCTGCAGCCACGCGTTCTGGATCATCAGCCCGCACCCGGCGAGGGACAGCAGCACCTGGGTGACCAGGATCCCCCAGTGAGCGGGAAGCCAGCCCGGCGGCAGGTGCTGGAAGACCGGGAGAAGCACCGGTCCGGACATCATGCACGGCAACGCGACGTACAAGCGCCAGGACAGGACCGGCTCGCGGCCCCCGCGTGCCTGCCGCCGGCGCGCCGCCACGTCGAGCAGGCCGGCGACCGGCGGCCAGGAGCGCCAGGCCGATCGCCAGGCCGAGGAACCGCGGTCCAGGCGCGGGGTGCCGAGCGTGACCCAGGCGCAGTACATCGAGCCCGCCGCCACCGCCACCGGGCAGAGCAGAAGCCAGATGAGCACGGCACCGCGCCATCCGGCCCGGCTATTGAGCCAGGAATCCAGCCGATCCACCCGGCCGTGGTAAAGGCACATAAACGCCCGGAACAGGAGCGCTCACATCATGCGACCGGAACCGCGGAGGCGGAACCAGGCCCGCCGAGCCGGGAACAGGCCGATGTCACCCGCTTCGGGCCCAGCGGCATGCGGGGACCACGCGTGCCAGTTGCCGGCAGCGGATCAGCAGCATCGATGGCCCGGCCGGGCGGAACTCCGCGACCGCGCCCCTGGGCGGCGGGTGTTTGCGGCACGCCCGGTTCGCTGGGAGGGACATGCACGGCGGTCTCACCGCCGAGCCGGAACCCGGCTGACAGGCCGAGGTTGTCACCGCTCCAAGAACGGCCAGCGTCATACCAGTCCGGATGACGGCTGCCGGCCAGCAGCCCCATCGCCTGGTAGGTCGCGGCCAGCACCTCCGCGCAGTAGGCGGTCTCCAGATCGGCGTCGCGTGCCTGGTGCCTGACCGCTGGCGCGCGGCCGAGCAGCCACCGCGACGCAAGCCGGGCGGTGGAGGGGAACGGGGTCCCATCCAGCCGCCCGATCGTGCGCAGGACAGCATCCTCCATCTCGCGCGTCACCGCAGGGTCCAGCTGACGCAGCCCACACATCGGGCAGGGAGCGGCCAAGCTCGGCGTGCCACATCAACGGCGGCAGGTCATCGACGACCACCGACATGCCAACATGGTTGACCGGGCTGTTGGTCGCCACCTGGATCGCACGGTCGGCCATTGTGCGCCCGCGGAACAGCCACACATCACCCGTACGCGCCAGATCCACGGCTTCATCCAAGGTGATGCTCGCGGCGGGCACGCTCTAGCCTAAGCAGATGCGCTGGTGGAAAGTGGCGGGACTGGCAGCCTTCGCAGGTGTGGCCGCCACCGGGGTGGCGATCGCCCGCGACCAGCGGCGCCGCCGCGCCTGCACCCCGCAGGAAATCCGGGAACGGCTGCACGCCCGGCTCGCCGAAACGCCCGGGACCCGCCAAACCCGCGCGGCTCCCAGCCGTAAACCCATCACTGACCCTGGCCACGCCAGCAATGCGCACTCACCGGCATTCTGCCCCCCGCAGTGCCCCTCGGGATGATCTTCCCGTGACACTCCAGGCCACCAGGCGGCAGCGGTGCGAGCAGGAGTTCGATTCTCATCCTGAGAGCAGTCCTGCCGCCGCGGTAGGTGGGAGCGCCCAACGGCTCACGTGAGGAACCTCTGCTGGCCGGACACCGCTGGTAGCCTGCGGGGTATGAGTGCCCAGCCGGTGCACGAGACTGACCCGGATGACCCGGTCGAGATCTTGCGGGTGCTGCCTGCCCGGTTCCATGACCAGTTCCTGCGCGAGTACTACGCCGCAGCCGCCCTGGCCGCCCGCCAGGTCGGCGGGTACAAGCAACTGCATGACGTCCTGCGCCTGTGGCGGCTGACCGCCGCCGCCCAGTCCGGCCCCGGCTTCGCTGACCGCCTGGCCGCGGTGCGCGAAGCCGTCCGGACCGGCAGCACCGAGACCTCGGTGCCGATCGAAGACATCGTGCCCGGCTGGCCCAGCCGCAGGTGAGCTACCAGGTCCGGTTCGAAGGCGCCGCCCTCGTCCAGCTCAACGGCTTACCGTCTGCCGCGTTCGACGCGCTCGTCGAGCGCGTCGCAGACCTGGTCGACGAGCCATGGGACGCCACCGTCATGCCACCTGGCGATGACCCTGCCTACCGCATGACCGTCTTCGGCTCCGGATACGGGCTCCTGAGCTTCCACTCCGACGACACCGCCGAGATCATCCGGATCTTCGACATCACCTGGACCGGCTGACCCCGGCTACGCAAAGAGAATGCCCCCGGCGCCCACCAGATGCGAACCGAGACACAGATCGCCGATTTTGCGCGCCTCGGAGTCGGTTGGCCAGCATGGTTGCCGTACTCATATGAGCCTGTTCTGTGCGCGGGATCCAGCGGGGCAGCCGGGCAGGTGGCTCCTGAACCCCGCACGATGTGGCGGCTGTCAGGGGTGCTGCGTTTCCGTTGAGTAGGCGAGAGGGTCAGGTCCTGGTTGCGGGCCGATCCAGAGTACGTTGACCATGTCGGGCGCGGGCTGGCGCCATATGACCCACCAGGTTGATTCGTCCGGCATCTCGACTAGGATTATCCAGCCGTCAGGCCGGTACCGCAGGCTCTCGCCGCGGGCCTTGCCGGGGTCGCTGAGCAGTCGTTCCAGCACGCTCTTGATCCGCTTGCCGCTCTCGCCGCCGTCTTCGCGCAGCGCGCGGTAGGTCTCCAGGGCGCTCGGGATATCCGGCCCGGGCCGGTTCTTGTCCAGCCGCAGGCGTATCCGCGGCGGCTCGGTCATGAGGCGTCCAGGTCGATCTCTTCGCCGTCGAAGGCCCCGGAGGCCAGGTAAGCCGCGACTTGCGGGTTATGCCGCCACATTGCTGCCTCGGCTGCCGTCATGACGACGGCGGGTGTCAGGTGGATGCTGCCGTCTGGCAGGAAGTCCGCGATGTAGCGGGCGCCCGGCTGGCCGCCGTGCGCCTTGAGCGCGGCCCGGCCGCGTTCGTCGAGTTCGATCAGGGTTTCCGGCATGCGATCCCCGCCTCATCTTCTTGGCTCCACTTGAGTATAAGACTCATGGGGCAGTGTTTCAAATGTTCCACTTACACACTCCGCCGGCGCTCACGATCAGTTGCTGGCCGGGGGAAGGCGGAGGCGGCGAAGAGGGGCGGGCCGGAAACCACGGCTGCGCGGGCGATGCCCGGGACGCCAGCACAGACACTACAGAGCGCCAGGTTATGGCTGCTCAAGGATGCCGTCAGCCCATACCCCGACGCCATCCAGATTAGGCGGGTCCGCGCGCAAACACGCTGGTGGTTCCAGTCACTTTCCGTGGCAGGCATGCGGCCCCCGAGGAGCGGCATCTGTCAGAACACGGTGCGCGCTGAGAGGCCACTCGCCCGGTGCCGATCCTGGCGCTCCAGGCTCCCGGCCAAACGCGCGGCCGGCGGCAGAATGGTGCGGCCCCGAGCGCGGGCAGATGGTGCAGTATCCGCCCCTGGCAGGTGCTCTCATTAATAGAGGCGGCCGTGGTAGCGGTCCCACTTTGCTACACCACTGCAGTACAAAACCAGGTTGGCATCGTTCTGGACGACGAGTGCGCAGTTTCCCCCAGCCCCGGCAGTGTTGGTGGCCCACTGCGGGCTGCCCCACATGTTGTAGCCGACGAAATTGCCGTCACCTTGCATGATGACGTAGCCGCCCGTCCACCTGTTCGTCGCCCATAGCGCACCACCCGGCCCGTACAACACAAGGTTGTGGTCCTGCTGCAGGATCAGCGTGTACTTGCCATTGCCCGAAGTGATTGCCTGGCCCTGGTAGAGCCCCTGCCCCACGGAAAGTGTGTCCTGCCTGCCGCGAGGCTTAACCGGGCAGTGTGCCCACTGGCCGCTGTCGGGAAGCGAGTTCAACACGCCCGACGGTTGCGGCCCGAGGTCCGAGAACCCGATGTTCACCATGCACCAGTACGTGCTGGTGTCCGGAATCCAGGAACGCTTGGCGTTGCTGGACACTATCCAGGAGGTGTTCGGCTTACCTCCACCGTTGACCCACTGGACGATATGCCCGATATAGCGGTTGGCGTCGTGCGTATGCAGGAACAGACCGACCGAGCTTGCCGGGACCCAGCCGGCGTCGGTGTAACCCCTGGTGGAGCTGTAATTGTCGGCCCGGATAAAGACGTTGCCCCCGCTCACCTGCTCGACGTAGGCTACGTGCCCGTATTTTCCGGCACTGGACCCCCACCATGCGACGGAGCCAACGGTCGGCGTGTGGTTGCCTCCGCCGATGCTGCCCGCCCAGCTGATGGCGTTCCCCCAGCTCCTGCCGGGGTCACCCATGCCGCTTTGCTGAAGCCGCCAGGCCACATAGAGAGTGCAGTTGTGATAGCCGTTCGGTGTCTTCGCCCAGCTGCCACCGTAATACTTCCAGGCCCAGGTTCCCGCTGCATTGCCCCCGGTGTAACCAGGGGTACAGGCATACGCGTAGCTGAGGCAATCCGTCTGGGAGGCACTGGCCACGGAAGACCCCAGCACAACAGGCGAGATGACTGAGATCGCCAGCGCAGCGCTGGCGATCAAGCGCCGGACCACCTTCGGATTCATACGACCCCCCACTGCACCGGCGCCCAGCGCGACCCCTGAGGGAGACGCAACACACTGGTCATCCACGATGTCTTAGACGCGGCCCGGGGAGCAATGGTTTACGAGGCTATAGCAGTCCTTCCCGATCAACGCGCACAGATGAGACTTGCCAATGCCGATGCCGAAGAACGCCAAGCTCAGCCGGACAAGCCAGTCACTCCCGGATTGCTGAAGTAGAAGCAACCCGCTATCGGTCCACGCTCACGTCGGCAGGTGCGAACACTACCCGGGCCCGTCTTGCGTGCACAGAACAACCAACTCTGCGCACGTCAAGGGTGGTGCCGCCATGCCCAGCCAGCCGAGCAGAACGGCGGGGATGCGCGCCACTCTGCTGGCTTAGGCAGATCACGCAGCCTGAGACCGCGCTAAGGACCGACGGACCCGGATCGTTGAATAGGTGT
>Ga0307372_10009294_pt1 | contig 13597 bp, 13 predicted proteins | sample OX1MG_FD_202533 | JGI IMG/M metagenome (GOLD analysis project Ga0307372, IMG submission 202533) | Soil microbial communities from Risofladan, Vaasa, Finland - OX-1 | ecosystem: Environmental > Terrestrial > Soil > Coastal area > Acid sulfate soil | place: Finland: Risofladan, Vaasa | collected...
ACGCAGTAGAACGTGCTGGCGGTCTCGCGCTTGTACCGCGTCGCCTCGCCGGGCCGCAGCATTTGCGCCGCATAATCGAGCGTCGAAAACACCGGACCGGCCGTGGCCGGATTGACCATCCGCAGGCGGATGCCTTCATAGGGATCGCCGGTCTCGCCGCGCAGGCCGTCGAGCGCGGCGCGGATCTCGACGCCGCGGTAATGCAGCAGCGGCGTCGTTCCCTGCCACACGCCGGTCGTATGCGGCACGAAGCTTGGCAGCATGCCGCCATTGGCGAAGAGCCGGCGCGAGGTGTCGGGCGGGCGACGCGGCGCCTGGGCGCGCGCATTGCCCTCGAGCGCGCCGTCGAAGCCTTCGTCGAGCCAGTTGCAGTCGAGGAACTCGAGCAAGGGGAAATCGAGGACATCGGCCCAGATCACCGGCTCGGCATCGGCGTTGCCATGGTCGTGCCACGTTCCGGTCGGGGTGAAGATGAGATCGCCGCGCGCGGCGACGCAGCGCTCGCCCTCGATCGTGGTATAGCCGCCCTTCTGCGACAGGATGGTGCGGCTTGCATTGGGCGCGTGCATGTGCACCGGCGCGACATCGCCGGGGTTGTAGACGGAGATGGCGCAGCGGATCACGCTCGTCACCTGCAACCTTCCGCCGAGCCCGGGATTGGTCAGGAGAAACTGCTGGCGGTCGGCGAATTCGATCGGCGGCACGTCGGCGGTGCGGGCGATCTCGGCGATGCGGTCGAGATAGGGGCCGATCTCCTTCCAGCGCCAGCGATAGGGCAGTGCCTTCATCTGGTTGGCGGCGACGCGGCCGGTGGCGAGCGTGCCCACCTCGTCGAGGCCGGTCGCGCTGAACCACGGACGCTGCGACGGCGCATTGGCCTGCGTCCTGAGCCAGATATTGAGCTGGCCGGCTTCGGCGTTGAGCCGTTCCATCGCGGCGCGCGCCGCCGACGGCAATTCCTTGCGGCTGGCACGGGTGGCCTCCGGCGCTACGACAGCCATGACGGCACCTCCTGGCGCCGACTCTAGAGCGGAAGCGCGTCCGCCCGCAACGCCATCCGGCGCCGCGTCATTGCCCCGCGAATTCGCGGCGGACGAACAACGGATAGAGCAGGAGGCCGGCGATGAAGCCGCCGATATGCGCGACCCAGGCGACGGGCTCGACCTCGCTGCCGACGCCGACGACCCCGGTCACCGCGTTGATCAGGAACCACAGCACGACCAGCAGCCAGAACCCGCGGCGGAAGGCGCGGAAGCGCAGGATCGCGCCGAAAAGCCCGCTGATCGCCGCCGATGCACCGATCATCACCTCGGCCGAGCCAGGCCCCGCGGCATATTCGGTGAAGGCGCCGGCAACACCGCACAAGAGATAGAATGCGAGAAAGCGCCAGCGCCCCAGTCGTTGCTCGACGCCGGCGCCGAAGGCAAGCAGGCCGAGCATGTTGGCGCCGATATGGGCGAAGCCGCCATGGATGAACTGATAGCTCACCGGATCGACGATGGCGGGCCACAGGGCGACGCCGGCGGCGCCATAGCGTGCCGGCGTGAAGCCGAGCAGCGCCACGACCGTGTCGGCGGCATCGTCGGGCAGCAGCCACATCACCGCGAAGACGACGAGGTTCGCCACCAGCAGCGCCCGGGTCATCGGCGGCAGGTTGAACATGGGCTGATGCGGAGCGGATGGCCGGTCGGTCACGCGTCACCTCGTGGCCATATGTGGGCACGGGACGCGCGCCGGACGAAGGACGAATGCCGGTAATATTGGGTCAAGCATTGGGGCATAGGCTTCGCATCCGGGGGCACGGAGCGCAGGGACGGTCGCATAGGCCATGGACGCCACCGACACAACGGGGCTGGAACGCGGCACCGACGCGAATCCTGCCGATCGACGGCGCCACCAGCGCGTCGGCACGATGTGGATGGCGACGTTGCAGTCCGCCGGCAGCCTGCACGACTGCATGGTCATCGACCTCTCGCGCGGCGGCGCGAAGCTGGTGCTGCCCGATGCGCAGCCTTTGGCCGATACCGTCGAACTCGTCGTCGGCGGGTTCGGCACGTTCCGCGCCAAACGCGTGTGGCAGCGCGGCGAATTCGCCGGCGTGCAATTCCTCGATCCGCCGGACAAGATCGCCGCCGCGTTCCGTAACATGCTGCCCTAGTCGCCCGCACGCCCGCCGCACCGCCATCATTGACGGAACGCCTTCCGCCGCGGGATCATGCGGCCAAGAACCAGGAGGGGGAGGACGATGATGCGACGGATTCGGATCGCAGCGGCGGTCGCGGCGCTGTTGACACTGGCCGCAGGCGGTGCCCGGGCGGACGGGCCGGTCAAGATCACGCTCGCCTGGACCACCGTTCCGGGACAGCTTCTCGCCTCCTTCTATCAGCATCCCGAGATGCTGAAGCATTACGGCAAGAGCTATACCGTCCAGCCGGTCTACTACAAGGGCAGCGGGCCGCAGATCACCGCGCTCGCGGCGGGCGAACTCGATCTCGCGCTCTACGCGCCGGATGCGCTCGCCTATTCGGTCGAGAATGCCGGGCTGAAGGATATCCGCGTCATCGGCGACGCGACGCGCGACGGCCATGGCGACTACAACTCCCGCAAGTACATGGTGCTCGCCAACAGCCCGATCCGCACGATCGAGGATCTCAAGGGCAAGGTGCTCGGCACCAACAGCATCGCCGGTGCCATGGACACGGCGATGCGGGTCATCCTGCGCCGCCACGGGCTGCAGGACCGGCGCGACTTCCAGGTGGTCGAACTCGACTTCCCGCACCAGTTTCCGGCGCTGCTTGCGGGCAAGATCGATCTCGCCTCGATCCCGCTGCCGTTCTCGGTCTCGGTCGAGAAAACCGGCAAGGCGCGCACGCTCTTCACCATGAAGGACGCGATGGGCGAGTCGGACATGACCATCATCACCGCGCGCGGCGCCTTCATTGCCGCGCACCGCGCCGCACTCGTCGATTTCTTCGAGGACACGCAGCGCGTGATGCATTGGTTCTATGATCCTGCCAACCGCCCCGCGGCGCTGGCGATGGTCGCGGCGTTCACCAAGCGGCCGACCTCGTTCTTCGCCGACTGGCTCCTCACCAAGAAGGACGATTACCGCGATCCCGACATCCGGCCCAATCTCAAGGCGGTGCAGCACGACATCAACATCGAGGCCAAGATGGGGCTGCTCAAGCGACCGATCGACGTCGCCAAATACGCCGATCTGTCGCTTGTCGACGACGCCGCCAAGCGTTCGCGCTAAGCGTTATTCAGCCGGCGCGGCGGCGCCTTCGAACGCGCCGGAGAGCCGCGTGCCGGGATACTCGGCCTTGAGGCGCGGATAGACCTCGCGCGCGAAGGTGCGGATGCCGTGCACGGTGTCGTCATGCTCGAGGAAGCCGGCCTGGCCCATGATCAGGAGATGGCCGAAACCGCCGACGTGGTCGTAGAATTTCTTGATCTGGGCGTAGACCTGATCGGGCGTGCCGGCGAACATCAGGCCGCGCTCCTTCGCGGACTCGACCGTGGTGGGACGGCCGAAATGCTCGTGTTGGTCGAGGCCGCTGAGTCTGTTCGCTGCGGCCTTCATCATGGCGACGCTGCCGGCAACGCCGGCATAGCCCGGAGGCGCCGCGAAATGGAGCGGTACCTTGTTGGCGGTGAGGTACCACAGCAGCTTCTCGGCGCCGGCATAGGCCTTGGACTCGTTGTCGGCGACATAGACGAGCGCGGCATAGGCCAGCCGGTCGATCGGCACGTCCCGGCCGCGCCCTGCCTCGCGCCAGCCGCGGCGATAGGCCTCGAAGGCGGCGCGCGTGCCGTCATAGCCGGTGAGAAAGATCGCCTGCACATAGCCGTGCGCGCCGACGCGCGCCGAGCCCGAAAGGCTTGTCGTGCTGACCCAGACCGGCGGATGTGGCTGCTGCCACGGGCGCGGCCAGATGTTCACCGCGCGGTAATTGAAGAACCGGCCCTCGTGGCTGAACGGCCCGTCATGATTGGTCCACGCCTTGACGATGAGGTCGAGCGACTCCCAATGGCGCTCGTTCATGCGCACCGGGTTGCTGTTGGCGGGAAGGACCTCGTAGGGAACGCCGCGCACGAACCCGGCCTCGAGCCGGCCATGCGACAGCACATCGATGAGCGCCATCTCTTCGGCGACGCGCACCGGCTGGCGCCGGTTGGCGATCGGATTGCCGAGGATGAGGAGCCGCGCCTTCGACGTCACGCGCGCGAGCGCCGCCAGCATCAGGGGCGCCGCCGGATCGACGCAGGTGGCGGTCTGATGATGCTCGTTGAGCATGATCTCGACGCCTTCTTCCTCGGCGATCTGCCACTCGCGGATGTAGCGGTCGTAAAGCGCCGCGCCCTTTTGCGGATCGTAGTTCCGGTTGGGCAGGCTGACGCGGATCGACTCGAATTCATCGGCGGGCGGCAGGTAGGGATAGGCGGTCTCGCTGAAATGCCAAGCCTTCATGGAGCAGTGTCTCCTCAGGGAATGCGCGGGTGGATGCCGCTTCCTTACGCGTCGAGGAAGCCAAGGACCGAGGCAGCGAAGGCCTCGGGCTGCTCGACCTGGACGGCATGGCCGGCACGGGCGACGGTCTCGATCCGCGCGTCGGGCATGAGCGCCGCATAGCGCGCGACATAATCGGCCGAGACGAGCCCATCGCTCTCGCCGCGCAGGAACAGGACCGGACACGCGACGCGCTGCAATCGGTGCTTGAGCTTGGGATTGTGCATCCACGGCTCCCACGCCAGGAGCGCGAGCGCCTCGCGGTTGCGCGCGATGATGGTGAGCTGCTCGTCCGACAGCTTCGACAGATCGACTTGGGCCTTGGCCGGGTCATGGAACAGGAGCTGGCTGACCTTCTCCTGCGGCATCGCGAAAATGTCGGGGATGTCGAGTTTGTCGGCGGGACCGGTCTTGACGCCGACAGGCGCCACGAGCACCAGCTTGCGGAACCGCTCCGGCGCCTTGCTCGCCATTTCGGCGGCGATCCAGCCGCCGATGGAGCAGCCGACGAGATCGACCTTCGCCAACCCGCGCCGGTCCATCAGCTCGAGATAGAGATGCGCGATATCGTCGCAGGTATCGAGCCAGTCGGGGAGTTCGGATTTACCAAAGCCGGGATGAGAGGGCGCAACGACGCGCCGGCGGCGGGACAACATGCCGACATAAGGCTGGTCGGGGACGAAGCCCTGGCCGCTATGAAGCAGCAGCAGCGGGTCGCCCTCGCCCGTATCGAACAGCTCGACCGCACAGCCGGCGAGCGTGATCATTTCCCGTGTCAATGCGCGAGTCTCCCCATGTTTCGCTGCGCCCGAGCGGCGGCCGGTGCATCATTTCACCGAAGCGCCGAGGGCGCAAGACCGTGCCCGGCACGCGGCGCCTTGCGCCCATTCCGCGCGTCCCTTATGGGGCACGCGATGCCCGTGCGATCGGCCTTGCTGAGCGTCGTCCTCGCCGCCGTCCTGGCGGGCAGCGCGCGCGCCGACACGGTCACCGTCGGATCGAAGATCGACACCGAGGGCGCATTGCTCGGCAACATCATCGCGCTCGTGCTGAAAGAGGGCGGGCTCGCGGTCGAAAGCAGAATCGGACTCGGCCCCACCAGCATCGTGCGCAGCGCCATCCTGGCCGGGCAGATCGACATCTATCCCGAATATACCGGCAACGGCGCGCGCTTCTTCGCGATGGAAGGCGATCCTCTATGGAAGAACGCGGCCGAGGGTTATGCGACCGTGCGGCGTCTCGACCGCGCGCGGAACGCGCTCGTCTGGCTCGCGCCCGCACCGGCCGACAACACCTGGGCTATCGCGGTGAACAAAGCGCTCGCGGCGCGCCTGCACGGCACGCTCGCCGGTCTCGCGCATTATGTCCGCGAGGGCGGCAAGCTGCGGCTCGCCGCCTCGGCCGAATTCGTCGAGAACCCGCTCGGTCTGCCGGCGATCGAGGCGGCCTATCACTTCACGCTGACGCAGGATCAGTTGCTGGTGCTCGCAGGAGGCGACACGGCCGCGACGATCCGCGCCGCTGCCGAGGGCATCTCGGGCGTCAACGCGGGAATGGCCTATGGCACCGACGGCGCGCTTGCGGCGCTGGGGATGGTGGCGCTCGCCGATGACCGGGGCGCCGGGATCGTCTATGAGCCCGCGCCGGTGGTGCGGCAAGCGACGCTCGCGGCCCATCCCGAAATTGCCACGCTGCTCGATCCGGTGTTTCGCTCCCTGACGCTCGAGCGGTTGCAGCGCCTCAACGCCGCGATCGCGGTCGACGGCAGCGACGCCAAGACGGTGGCGCAGCATTATCTCGTGGCACAGGGCTTCCTGAAATGACAACGGGCATTGCGACCCGTGCGCCGAATCTCGTGCTGCTGCTGCTGCTGGCGCTGGGGACGATGGCGCTGGCGGCGACCGGCTTTGTCGCGCATGCGCCGAACCGCCTCGTCTCGGGCGCGCCGTTGCCGCTGTGGCCGGCGACCGGCGCGGTGCGCGGGACGATCGTGTGCGGCATCGGACTGCTGCTGCTGGGCGGGTCGTTCGCGCCGTCGGCGCGGGCGACACTGCTCACGACGATCGTTGCCGCCGGCGCGCTGCTCTTGCTGTTGCTCGAGGGCGCGGGGCACGCGGCGGCCGTGCTCGCCGCGACGTCGCCGCGCGCGGCCCGCACCATGCTCGGGCCCGGATTCTGGGTTGCCGAACTCTGCGCCGCCCTCGCCATTCTCGACGCGCTGCAACGGCTTGCGGCCGGACCGCTGCTGCGGATTGCCGTCGTCGCGGCGGTCGCGGTTCTGGTTGCCGCGCTGGCCGCGGGCGGACGGCTCGATGCGTTGTCGATTGCGCGCGAATATGCCGCGCGCCGCGGCGCGTTTCTGTTCGAGCTGACACGGCACTGTGAGCTGGTGCTGGGCGCCCTCGCGCCCGCGCTCGCGCTCGGGATGCCGCTCGGCGCGCTCGCATCGCGGCGCGCGGCGGCGCGGGGTCCGATCTTCGCCACGCTCAACATCGTCCAGACCATTCCTTCGGTGGCGCTGTTCGGATTGCTGCTCGCGCCGCTCGCCGCGCTGGGGCTCGGCGGCGTCGGGCCGGTGCCGGCGCTCATCGCGCTCACGCTCTATTCGCTGCTTCCGATCGCGCGCAACACCGAGGCCGGTCTCAGCGGCGTCGATCCGGCGGTCACCGACGCGGCAGCGGGGATGGGCATGACGCGGCGTCAGATCTTCTGGCGGGTGGAGGTTCCGCTCGGCCTGCCCGTCTTTCTCGCCGGGGTGCGGATCGTCACGGTCCAGGCCATCGGGCTCGCGACGGTGGCGGCGCTCATCGGCGCGGGCGGTCTCGGCACTTTCGTTTTCCAGGGGATCGGCCAATATGCAATCGATCTCGTTCTGCTCGGCGCGGTGCCGACAATTCTTTTGGCGCTGGCGGCCGATTTCGCGTTGGCGATGCTGATCGCCTGTCTGAGGCGGAGAGTGCCATGATCGAGCTCGACGGCGTGGTGCGGGTCTACGGCGGCCGCCGCGTCGTCGATGGTGTGAGCCTCGTCGTGCCAACGGGCGCGCTCTGCGCCCTCGTCGGCTCCTCGGGTGCCGGCAAATCGACGACGCTTCGAATGATCAACCGCCTCGTCCCGATGAGCGCGGGCGCGATCCGCATCGACGGCACGGACGTGACGACGGTTCCGGTCGAAGCGCTGCGGCGGCGGATCGGCTATGTGATCCAGTCGATCGGGCTGTTTCCGCACTGGACCGTCGCCGAGAATATCGCGACGGTGCCGCGTCTCCTCGGCTGGCCGCGCGAGCGCATCGCCGCGCGCACCGACGCGCTGCTCGCGCTGTTGCGGCTCGATCCCGACTCATATCGCGACCGCTACGCCCACCAGCTTTCGGGCGGGCAGCAGCAGCGCGTCGGCGTCGCCCGCGCGCTCGCCGCCGATCCCGAAATCCTGCTGATGGACGAGCCATTCGGCGCGCTCGATCCGATCACGCGCGACGCGCTCGGCGCCGAGCTCGCGCTGATTCACCGCGAGACGCGCAAGACCATCGTTTTCGTGACGCACGACATGGACATGGCGCTGAAGATCGCCGACATCGTGGCGATCATGCACGAAGGCCGGATCGTGCAGCAGGGCGCGCCGCTCGACATTCTCGAGCGTCCCGCCGACGACTTCGTGCGCGAATTCGTCGGCCGCGCCGCGATCGGCCTCAAGCTTCTGGCGCTGCGGCACGTCGGCGAGAGCATGCGGCCCGGCCTCGCCGCCGCGGGCGAGCCGGTGGACGAAGCGGCGCCGCTGAGCGAGGCGCTGTCGCAAATGGTGATGCGCCGGACCGATCGGATTCCCGTGCGCGATGCTGAGGGCGCGGTGACGGGATCGGTAGTCCTCGCCGATCTGGTCCGCAGAGCATGAGGTCGCGGCGCGGCGGCGCGGCATCCTTTGCGGCGGCGGCGGCGGCGTTCCTGCTGCTGCTCTACGCGATGCCAGCGTTCGCGCCGCTCTTTGCCCGCGCCTTTCCCGACGTCCGGCCACCGATCTATCGCTTTCAGTCCTTTCCCATGCTGTTCCTGTCGCACGCCGAGATCGTTGCCGCCTCGAGCCTCGCTGCGACGGCGGCGGCGCTGGCGCTCGGCATCTTCGTCACGCGTCCCGCCGGGCGCGAGTTCCGCGCCCTTCTCGGCGCGCTTGCCGCCATCGGCCAGAGCGTGCCGCCGGTCGCCGTTCTCGCGATCGCGGTCCCGGTCTTGGGCTATGGCGCGCGTCCGACCTTCGTCGCACTGACGCTCTATGGGTTCCTGCCGATCCTCGCCAATGTCATCGCCGGGATCGAGGGCGTGCCGGCAGCGGTGCGCGAGGCGGCGCAAGGCATGGGCCTGTCACCATTCCAGGTGCTGCGCCAGGTCGAGCTGCCGCTGGCGGCGCCGGTGATCCTCGCCGGCATCCGGATTTCGGTCGTCATCAGCATCGGCACCGCGACCATCGGCTCGACCGTCGGCGCCGTCACGCTCGGCACGCCCATCATCGACGGGCTCGTCAGCGACAAGCTGCCCTATGTCATCGAGGGCGCGGCGGTGGTGGCGTTCTTCGCCGTGCTCGCCGACATGGCGTTCGAGCGCATCGGCCGGCGCCTGCGCGCTTACGCCGAAAACGCGGCCTGAGGCCGGCGGCAGGCGATGCGCGAGGACGTGCTGGAACAGCTCGAACGGAGGCTCGGCCGATTGCACGCGCGCCAGCGGCTCGGCATCGAGACCGATCACGAGGCGCGCGTGTTCGGGCAAGGGCTCAACTTCTTTCACCTCGAGAACTGGTATTCCGCCCCGAGCCTCATTCGCGCGACGCTGCGCTTGACGGGGCTCTATCGGCGCGGCGTGCGCAACGCGGCGCGCGTCGTGGTCCGCCGCAATACGATCCGGTTGAAGCATCTGCCGGCGCTCTTCGACGGATTCACCATCCTCCATATCAGCGACATGCACGTCGACATGAATCCGGGTGCGATGCAGCGGTTGATCGAGCTGCTCGGCGATATGCGCTACGATCTCTGCGTTCTGACCGGCGATTTCCGCGGCAAGACGTGGGGGCCGTTCGACGCGACGCTCGCCGGTCTCGAACGCGTGCGCGCGCATTTGAAAGACCCGGTCTATGGCGTGCTCGGCAATCACGACACCGTCCGCATGATCCCGCCGATGGAGGCGATGGGCATCCGCATGCTGCTCAACGAATCGACGACGATCGCGCGCGGCGGCGAGCGCATTCACCTCGCCGGCATCGACGACGCCCATTACTACCGCGTCGACAATATCGAAAAGGCGGCCCAGGGGATTCCCCACGACGAATTCTCGATCCTGCTGTCGCACACGCCCGAGATTTATCGCCAGGCCGCCCATGCCGATTTCGACCTGCTGCTTGGCGGCCATACCCATGGCGGGCAGATCTGTCTGCCCGGCGCCATCCCGATCACCCTCGATTCCGCGCTGCCGCGGCGGCTGGGATCGGGGTCGTGGAAGTATCACGCCATGGAAGGCTACACCTCGGTCGGCGTCGGCTCTTCCATCATCGCGGTGCGCCTCAACTGCCCGCCCGAGATCGCGCTGCATCGTCTCGAGCGCGCGCCCACCTAATACGGCCGGTCGCGGACGTGCCAGCGATAGAGGAGGCGCGAGAGCAGCATTTCGCCCAGCGTGAAGACCGCGACGCCGGCGACGATGTCGGTCACCGTGAGCGCGAGCGCGTCGCGGCAGGCGAGCAGCGGAAATAGCGATTCCGGGATCTGGTCGAGGAAGCTCGCGCGGCTGCTCGACGCCAGGCCGAGGCGGCGCTTGACGAAGCTGGAAAAAAGATCGCCTGCCATGGCGGCCGCGCCGATGATCGCGCCGATCGCGGGCGCGAGCGCAACGAGCGGCGCACCGGCCGACGTCACGACGATCGACAGCACGATCCCGCGCACCGTCTTGGAGCGGCCGAAGAGCGGGCGGCCGTCGAAAAAACGGCAGCCGCCATCGAGGGCAAACGCCAGCCGGTCCCCCATCAGCCTCTTGGCGATGACCGGCGTGCCGTTGGCCAGGGTCAACAACACCAGGAACCGGAGGACCAGGAGCGGCCGCACGCGCGGCGGGTCAGCGCCGCGCCGCCGTCGTGCCGGCGATGCGGCCGAACACCGCGCCCGCGGTCAGTCCGGAGCCGCCGGGATAATTGAAATAGAACAATCCGCCCACCAGTTCCCCCGCGGCATGAAGGCCGGCAATCGGCTTCATATCGAGATCGAGGACCTGACCCGACGGATTGATCCGCAAGCCCCCGAAGGTGAAGGTGAGCCCGCAGGTGACGCCATAGCCCTCGAACGGCGGCTCGTCGATCGTGTTCGCCCAGTTGGACTTGTCGATGGCGAGCCCCTCGGTGCGGCGCCCGTCCTTGACGTTGGGATTGAACGGGATCTCGGTGCGGACCGCCTTGTTGTACTGGGCGATGGTCTCGACGAAGGCCTTCGGATTCACGCCGTCGAGCTTCTGCGCGAGTTCCTCGATCGTGTTCGCGGTCACCTTGGTGATGCGGCGGATGTTGTATTCGTCGCGCTGCAGGAACTTCACCTTGCGGTCGAAGATCTGCCACGCGAACTGCCCCGGTTGCTCGAGGATCACGCGGCCGTACTTGGCATAGGTGTAGTTGCGGAAATCGGCGCCCTCGTCGACGAAGCGGCGCCCGGTCGCATTGACCATGATGGCGAAGGGATAAGAGTGCTTCTGGAACTGGTCGCCGACGGCGAGATCGCCGAATTCCGGCGCGTTCATGTCCCAGCCCACCGCATGGCAGCCCGACCAGTTGCCGCACGGGCTCGCGCCGATGGCGAGCGCCATGCGGATGCCGTCGCCGGCGTTGAAGCGCGAGCCGCGCACCTTGGCGAGATCCCAGCCGGGGCCGAGATAGCGCGTGCGCCATTCGGGATTGGCCTCAAACCCGCCGCACGCAAGCACGACCGCGCGACCGCGCACCTCGCCCAGCGCATCGCCGCTGCGCACCTTGACGCCCGCGACGCCGACGCCGTCGGTGATGAGGTCGGTGGCGCGCGTGGTGTAGCGGATCTCGATGCCGCGCCGCTTCGCCGCCTGGGTCAACTGGTCGATGAGGCCGGGACCGCCCCCTACCGACTCCACGGTGAGCCCGCCCCAGAATTTGAACCGGCCTTCGATCTTGAACGCCTGGCGGCCATAGATCGGCACGAAGCGCACGCCCTTGTCGCGCATCCAGCAGGCGGTGGCGAGGCTGCGCGTGACCAGAAGCTCGACGAGATCGGGATTGGCGCGATACTGCGTCACGCGCGCCATGTCGTCGAAGAACTGGTCCTGGGTGTAGGTGCCGAAATCGGTGGTCGCGACCTCCTGTTCGGTGAGGTCGGGAATGAGCGTGCGGATGTCGTCGACGCCGTTATAGACGATCCGCATCGAGCCGGCGGTGAAGCGGCTGTTGCCGCCGGCCTCGTCCTCGGGCGCCGCCTCCAGCATCACCACCGAAGCGCCCTGCTCCTGGGCCGCCAGCGCGGCGCAGAACGCCGCGTTGCCGCCGCCCACGATGATGACATCGTAATCCGCCATGATTTCCTCCCGATCGGGCGTGATGCGGCCAAGGGTAATCGAGCGCGCCGCTAGCGCTGCGCCTCCCCGGCGCCGACAACGCGCCAGGCGATGGTCTCGCCGCCACGATGGATGAGCGCGCGCTCCTCCGGACCCGGTACCAGCACCTCTTCCGGCACGGTCCAGGGCTCGGGCACGAGCGTCACCGTGGCCATGTTCGGCTCGAGGCCATAGTGGCGCGGCCCGTTCAAGGAGGCGAAGGCTTCGAGCCGGTCGAGCGCGTTGTCCTCGGCGAACACCTGGGCATAGCTCTCGAGCGCCACCGGCGCGTTGAAGAGGCCCGGTATGCCGACAACGTCGAGCTTCTTCGCCATCGGATGCGGCGCCGAATCGGTGCCGAGGAAGAAGCAGGGGTCGCCCGAAGTCGCAGCCTGGCGCAGCGCAAGCCGGTCGCGCTCGCGCTTGATGATCGGCATGCAATAGAGGTAGGGGCGCAGCCCGTAGCCGAGGAAATCGGTACGGTTGAGCATGAGGTGATAGGGCGTGATGGTGGCGCCCAGTTGCGGCGCGGCGCTGCGCACGAACGCGACCGCGACCTCGCTCGAAATGTGCTCGAGCACCATTTTGAGGCCGGGGAACTCGGCGAGCCAGTGGCGCAGGTGACGGTCGATGAACACCGCCTCGCGGTCGAACACGTCGATCGCGGGATCGGCCTCCTCGCCATGGATGAGGAGCCGCATGCCGATCTTTTCCATGCGTGCCAGCACGCGCCGGATCTTGCGGAAATCGGTGACGCCCGCGGCCGAATACGTGGTGGCGTTGGCGGGATAGATCTTGACCGCGGTGAAGACGCCATCGCGGAAGCCGCGCTCGACCTCGTCGGGATCGGTGTCGTCGGTCATGTAGCAGGTCATGAGCGGCGTGAAGTCCATCCCCTCCGGCAACGCCGCCATCAGCCGCGCGCGATAGGCGACGGCGTCGGCCACCGTGCGCACCGGCGGCACCAGGTTCGGCATGATGATGCCGCGGCCGAAATGCCGCGCCGAGAACGGCAGCGACGCCTTGAGCATGGCGCCGTCGCGGACGTGAAGGTGCCAGTCGTCGGGCTTGCGGATGGTGAGCGGAGCCGGCACGCGCAACCCTCAGCCGATCGGCGCCGCCGCGGCCGCGAAGGTCTCGCGCGGCGCCTCGTCGATCATCGCGCCGGTAAGGTCGGCCACGCGCGCGAAGCCGCGCCGCTCGCACCACGCCGCGAGATCGTCGATCAGCGTGACGAGGCCCGAGGGATTGCGGAAGATGAGATAGCCCACCATCACCGCCGAGGCGCCCGCGAGCATGTACTCGACCACGTCTTCGGCCTTGCAGATGCCGCCGCAGCCGATCACCGGGATCGAAACCGCCTTGGCGCATTGATAGACCATGCGCAGGATGATCGGCTTTACGCCCGGTCCGGAGATGCCGCCGAGCTTGTTGCCGATCGCCGGGCGGAATGTGTCGAGATCGATCTTGAGGCCGAGAATGGTGTTCGAGACGACGAGCGCAT
>Ga0307372_10009298_pt1 | contig 13593 bp, 14 predicted proteins | sample OX1MG_FD_202533 | JGI IMG/M metagenome (GOLD analysis project Ga0307372, IMG submission 202533) | Soil microbial communities from Risofladan, Vaasa, Finland - OX-1 | ecosystem: Environmental > Terrestrial > Soil > Coastal area > Acid sulfate soil | place: Finland: Risofladan, Vaasa | collected...
AGCAGAACTCACGCTCTCCTACGCTGTAATCAAAGCTCCTATCTCGGGAATCGTTTCATCTGTCTCGACTCAGGAAGGCGAGACGGTGGCGGCGTCCTTCGCGGCGCCAACGTTTGTGACAATTGTGCGGGACAACGCGCTCGAACTCGTGGCCATGGTGGATGAAACCGATATCGCCAACGTCAGGCCCGGCGATCCGGTGACGTTCACAGTAGAAGCGTACGCCTCGCGCGAATTCTCTGGGATTGTGAAACGCATCGATCCGACCGCGACGATTGTTTCCGGCGTGGTGAACTACCAAGTAGTGATTGAGATTCGCAAGGGGGTTCAGTTCCTGAAACCGGACATGACCGCGAACGTTTCGGTCCAGACAGCGAAACGCCAGGCGTTGGTACTTCCCAGCGTGGCAATCCATCGCGATGGAGATCGCAGCTTTGTTTATCTGCTGCGGGACGGCAAGCAAGAAAAACAGAACGTTTCGGTTGGAGCACGCGACGCGGCGGTAACCGAAATCGTGAGCGGGTTAAAGCCGGGCGATCGTGTCCTGACGGAAAATCCGCAGAATTCAAAGAAACGAGACAACCCATGATTGAACTCACACGCGTGAGCAAGACATACTGGCGGGGAGACGGCACGCCCGTTGTCGCTGCGCGGGACATTTCGATCCGCATGGAACGCGGCGAATTCGTGGCGCTTCGCGGTCCCTCAGGATCTGGCAAGTCTTCTTTGCTGAACATTATCGGCTGTCTGGACAAGCCGAGCAGCGGCACGTATTCCCTCGGCGGCGAAGACCTCTCTGGGTTCCCGGACTGGCAGCTTTCGCGGATTCGGTCGCGCGCGATTGGGTTCGTATTCCAATCGTTCAACCTTTTGCCTCGCACGACCGCGCTCGAAAATATCGAATTGCCGATGGTTTACTGCGATGCGCGAGTGGATCACAGGAAAGCCATGGCCGCCCTCGAGCGCGTGGGGTTGAGGGAGCGCGCCGACCATTACGGCACGGAGCTTTCCGGCGGCGAGCAGCAGCGCATCGCGATCGCGCGGGCTTTGATTAATGATCCGCCGATCATTTTGGCGGACGAGCCGACAGGTAACCTCGATTCCAAAGCCGGCACAGAAATAATGGAGATCTTGCAGCAGCTTCACGAAGAGGGCCGCACAATTATTCTCGTCACGCACGACGACACCGTAGCCGGATATGCGTTGCGCGAAATCGTGCTGAAGGACGGAACCATAGCGTCTGACCAGATGCGACGAGACCATTCGATGGGAATGGTGGGAGGCAAAATATGAGAATCACCTCGGGATTGGGACTCGCGTGGCGGAGCATGTCGCGCTACCGCCTTCGGGCTTTTTTCATGATGGCGGGCGTGATGGTCGGCATCTGCTCGCTGACAATCCTGGACTCGGTCGGGCAAAACACGAAGCGAGAGACCATGCAACGCTTCAAGAACATGCTGGGAACGTTTGATACGGTGATGATCCGGCCCGGTGCAGGGCGCACACGCGGCATGGTTTCTTTGACCAACGTCCCGCCGACGCTGAAGTTTGAGGACGCACAAGCCATCGCGACGAATGTGCCGGAAGTGAAACGCGTGGCGCTGTTGCAGAATGCTTTCGATATTGATGTTAGCTACCGCGATCGCACGGACAGTCCCGCCATCTTCGGCGTATCCGCAAACTGGTTCGACCTGCTCGGCAACGAAGTTGCGCAAGGAAGTCTCATCACAGTCGAGGATGTGCAATCGCAGGCGCGCGTCGCGGTTGTAGGATCGGATGTGATTCCCATTCTGTTCCCCGGCGAGGATCCGATTGGCAAAACGATTCGCATCGGCGAGGTGCCGTTTCAAGTGAAGGGCGTGCTTGCGCCCCGGGGCGCGGGACCGGGCGGAGGGAGTCTCGATCACCTGATTCTCATTCCTGTGTCCACGGCATCGCGGCGGCTTTTTAATCGGGATTTCCTGACCATGGTGATCGCGCAACTTCGGGACCCCGATCAGAACGATGCTGCAGTGCGAAAAATAACCGCTTTGCTACGGCAGCGCCACCACATCGCCGCCTCCGCCCTCGATGATTTCACAATAACGAACCCTCGCGCAACAATGGCGCAGGTAACACAGATGGGATCTACGCTCTCGAAAACTTTGAAAGGCACAGCGATTCTCGCAACCCTAATCGGCGGAGTGGTCATCATGAGCTTGATGTTGATTGCCGTATCGGAACGGCGGAAGGAGATCGGCGTCCGCCGTTCAGTCGGAGCCAGCCGCCGGGACATCCTGTTGCAATTCATTGCGGAGGCGCTGCTGATTTCCTCGCTCGGAGGGCTGCTCGGCATCGCGCTTGGGCTTGCGGGAACGAACCTGCTGGCGAAGATTCAGAAACTGCCGCCGATTTTTGAATGGAGTGCGCTGGCCTGGGCCGCAGGCATTTCTGTTGCTCTGGGTATCATATTCGGAATTTATCCTGCGTGGAAAGCAGCGCAGGTGGACCCGGTTACGGCGCTGCGATCCTAGAATGTGACTTCACTTTTGTGTGAGACGTCATGTCCAAATGGAAATCGGTTCATATCCTGGCGGGCTCGCTGCGCTCGGTCTGGCGCTTCCCACTGCGTTCCGGACTGTTGCTTCTGAGCGCCATGCTCGGAGTGGCGGGCGTTACGTCGGCGATCAACTACGCGGCAGAAGGCCGTCTGAAGGCGCTAAACCAGATTCGCCGCATGGGTACCAACATTCTCGTGGTCACGCCACAACAAAGCCGCGCCGTGGGAGGGCGGGCGAAAACAGGAACGATTGTTACGACATTGGTTGACCAGGATTACGCAGCAATTCGCCACGAACTTCCTGACATCAAGCGCTCTTCGGCGACAGCGACAAGAAGTTTCTTGGTAAAGGCCGGCGATCTTTCAAAGAACAGTTGCCTAGTGATCGGTGTGGAACCAGATTACTTTCGCATACGAAACTGGTCCGTGAGAGACGGTACTATTTTCGATTCAACTGACGTGCGGCGTGCTTCTCGCGTCGTGTTGCTGGGCTCGACCGTGGCGCACGATCTGTTTGGAGAAATATCTCCCGTCGGGCAGGGCGTGCTCATCAATCGAGTTCCTTTCGAAGTCGCTGGAGTGCTTGCGGAACGCGGTCAGAGCGTTGAAGCGGAAAACGAGGACAATCAAGTTTACATTCCACTGACCACCGCAATGCATCGTTTGATGAACGTGAGCTACTACTCAAGCCTGATTTTCGAGATCGCGGACTGGGACCGCATGGACGAAGACGCGCAGGCTATTCGAGAGACTCTCAATCACCGCCATCACAAACTTGCGAACTTGCCCGAAGATTTTCAAATCCAAAATCAAAGGTCGCTGATAGACACTGAAACCGTCACCGCGGAAAAACTCGGATTCTTGGTGCAATGGGTAGGGTTTAGCGGTCTTTTTGTTGCCGGACTCGGCATTCTGGCCATCACGTGGATCGCGGTTCGCGAACGCACAAGCGAGATCGGCACGCGAAGGGCGCTCGGCGCGACCGCATTGGATATCTTTTCCCAATTCCTCTTTGAAGCAACGATTGTGAGCCTCGTCGGCTGCCTGGCGGGATTGGGTGCCGGATGGGAAGGTTCGAGGATCATTGCCCAGCGCGCGGGTCTCCCGTTCTATTTTGACTGGGCAGCGGCGCAACTCGTGATCGCGCTTTCCGCAGGACTGAACCTGGTGTTCGCACTGTTTCCGTCCGGAAAAGCTGCGCTGCTGAATCCCGTTCGCGCACTAAAATATGAATGATGACATCACGGCAGCCTGAAAGAGACGGTGTGAGGCGTTATTGAAAGTAAGGGTGATCTCTTCTTTCTCCAGGGAATAGCGATGGCTACCTCAGGCTGTGGCATTTTACCCGGCCAGCAGCTCCACAAAATCAACAACGATCGGTCCTTACGTCGTGGCCGCATCTTCGGCTGCAACCCCGGCTTCGGGTCGTTTTCCGTTGATCGCTCTCTCACATGGTTCCGGCGGAAGCCGCTGGGATTTGCATGATTACGCTACCCATCTTGCCCGCCATGGATTCATCGTCACGTCAGTCACGCATCCGGGCGACAACTACAAGGACCACAGCGGGCTGGGTACCGACCGAGTTCTGATTGGCCGGGCCCTACAAATGTCGGCGCTCATTGACGCCATGCTCTCAAATCCGCCGTTGAACTCCCATGTGAATCCTTCGGAAAATCGGCGCTGCTGGGTTTTCTGCCGGAGGCTACACTGCACTTTTGGTGGCGGGAGCCAAACCGAAGTTCAATCTCCTCAGTAATTACTGCCGCGCCTATCCGCAAGATCCCGAATTTTGTACAGGCTGGAAGGTTAGGGTCACGCGGCCCGATTTGAAGCTTCGACCTGACGCCCGCGTTAAAGCTATTTTTCTCATGTCTCCCGTGGGCATCCATTTCGACCGTGCGGGATTGGCCGGAGTGCACGTCCAGGTGGACATCTGGGCGGCGGGAGACGATCGCGTGCTGCCGCTCGCGGCCAACGCCAACCGCATTAGGCTTCTTCTCCCAAGTCCACCTGAGTTCACCTTGGTTCCGCGCGTCGGTCATTTCGTCTTTCTTGCGCCCTGCAGCGAGCAAATGGAAATGGAACATCCCACGCTCTGCTCTGCACCGACCCTCCCGGCGTGGACCGAGTGAAAATTCACGCACAGATTGCTGCGGATGCAGTTCATTTCTTTCGTGTGGTTTTTGCGCGCAATGCGTTCTCTATTTCCCAGGACCCATCGCAGGTATCTATGGCTGCCACTGTTCGGGCCGATCGCCGATGGCTTTGACGATTGGATCGCTGCCAATGGCGGATACTAGCGGTGCGCTTCGGCGCTTTCGGTAGAGCGCTTCGCAAGCTGCTCGCGATCAAGGCCAGTGAATAGCCGGCAAAGTTTCTCGGCGACTTGCCGCGCAATCGCTTCCTCAAGCCCGAGAGTGCGAGAGGAAAATGTTTGTGGCGCTGTCGATTTCCCGCCGTTCGCACGTCGTACTTATGTCCGGCAATAGAGCAAAGACGGATGGAACAGCGGTAGAAGGTGCAGAAAGTAACCGGATCAGGTTGACGGCATTAGCTTTAGTAAATTGGATGCGCGAGGAATAAGAGGAGAAACCCATGTGTCCAGCATGTATCGCAACTGTCGCCCTGATCGCCATCAGCGCAGATCAGCCAAACGTCGTATCGCAAGCCGAATGGCTGGCCGCTCGCAAGGAGTTGCTCGCCAAAGAGAAGGAATTCACCCGCCAGCGAGACGCGCTCAGCGCCGAGCTTCGCAAGCTGCCGATGGTTCAGATCGAGAAGGAGTACACCTTCGAGGGACCGAATGGCCGTACGACCCTGCGCGATCTCTTCGGAGAACACCGTCAGTTGATCACCTACCATTTCATGTTCGATCCTGATTGGGAGGAGGGTTGCAAGAGCTGCTCGCACCTCATGGATAATGTTGCCGGCAGCATCGTTCATCTGGCTGCGCGCGACACAACGTTCGTCGTCGTCTCCCGCGCGCCGCTGGCGAAAATCGAAGCGTTCAAGAAACGCATGGGTTGGAATTTTCCCTGGTTCTCATCGTTCGGCAACGACTTCAACCGCGACTTCCGCGTCACGATCGACCCGGATAAACCTGAGTACGAGTACAACTACACGAGCGCGAGGACGCTTCTTGAGGCTGGCAAGATTTGGTTCCCGAAAGGTGAACTCCCGGGGCTCAGTGTTTTTCTTCGCGACGGCAACACCGTCTTTCACACGTACTCGACCTACCAACGCGGCCTCGATGTGCTCCTCAACACTTACAATTTTCTTGACCTGACGCCACTTGGCCGGCAGGAGGAGGACGGGCGCATACAGGCGTGGATTCGCCACCACGACAAATACACGGCGTAGAAAGTCAGGCCAAGCGAGCACTGCCCTCGACGCCGCGCCGCTCTGGGAGTGGAATTGCCTGAGCGGACAGCGTGGCCTCGAGATTGGAGATCGCAATGAGAAGGGCCGCTAACAAGACCCACAAGAAACGCCACGGGCCTGAGCTTAACCCGCCCTTCGATCGAGCTGCGGACGCATTCGAGGGAGACCGCCAAGTCAGTCTCGGCGGCAAAAAAGGCTTCGGCTCGGGCGCCCTTAAGGTGAACGGCAAAATCTTCGCCGTGATGTCGTCGAAAGGCGAGTTCGTCGTCAAGCTCTCGAAGGAGCGCGTGGATGAACTGGTAGCATCCGGGAAAGGCAACCGCTTCGACCCGGGCCACGGAAGGGTGATGAGAGAGTGGGTGGTCGCAGGGACGCCATCCGGAAAGTGGGTCGAACTTGCCGCGAAGGTTATGAGTTCGCAAAGCACGGCGAGTGATATTAAACGGCATTCAACAGGAGGCCTGTGATGCGTTACATGCTGCTGATCTACTCGAAAGAAACGGAAATGGATGAATCCAAAACCCCCTCCGCGCATCTACGCAGTGGATTCGTAGCGCAATGAATCTGCGTGAAGAAGAAGGAGAGCCTCTTTGAGAAAATGGCCGCCATGCTTCGCACCTTGCTATGCTCGCTTAATCCTTACCGTGCTTTTGGAATTTATCTGTCTATCCTTCGCGCTTGCTCTGCCCGCGCCATCGGCAAAAGCCCAAGGTCAACCTTCCTCGTCTGCCTTGAAGCCTGAGCTTCAACCCTTGTTTTTTTCATTGGCCACTGGAGTTGCACAGGCGAATTCCCCGGTTCGAAGAAGCCCATCTCATCGCGCATTACTGTTTCTCCTGACCTCGGCGGCTCCTGGCTCGCCTTCCGCTGGGACGACGATCCGCCCAATCAATTCCACGCCCTTGAACTGTGGGGCTTCGACAAATCCGCCAGCCGTTTCACGAATTTCCTTCACGGCAATTTCAGCGGTGCGCGCCTTTTCGATTCTCCCGGCTGGACCGGCGACACCTTCACTTGGACGGGCGACCTTCTCGCCCATCCTCCTGCGCGAAATCAGCGCTTCGTGATCACGCGCAAATCTCCCCGGGAGTTCGCCATCTCCTGGGAAGTTCTGAAAGGACAATCCTGGCTGGTCGGCGACCGCCTCACTTGCCGCCAGCAATAGCCAGCCAACATTTCCGCTCGCTGTACAGCCTTCTCAACACAGGGATTTGTCCCGCGTGATCCATCAGTTGGGCAGCGAAAATCACGACCGGCTTGCAAAGGCGGCGAAGGCTGCATCGAAATCCGGCCGATCCAGGCGGTTCCCCAACTCATATAAACGGGGGCAGCTTGAGACAAGATTTTGTGCAATTTTTTGTGGCGCTGTCGATTCTGCAGATGTCATTCGTCGTACAAAATAGGAGGAAACAAGCATGGAATACTTACTGTTGATTTACGAAAACGAAAAGCGGTTCAGCACGGGTTATCCGGAAGCCGAATTGCGCGATTACCAAGATTTCGGCAGAGAGCATGCGAAGTCAATCAAAGGAGGGCATGCATTGCAGCCGACTCGCACCGCCACAACCGTTCGCGTGCGCAACGGCAAGCCGTTGACCACCGACGGCCCGTTTGCGGAAACGAAAGAGCAACTCGGCGGCTTTTATCTGGTGGAGGCCCGTGATCTGGATGAGGCCATCGCGATGGCGGCAAAAATCCCCGGGGCTCGTTCTGGATCAATTGAGGTGCGCCCGATCATGAAGTTCTCGTAAGACTCATGGGCAGAAAATCAAAAAAACGCGGAGTCTCCAATATAACGAGACTCCGTGCTTTATGAATTAATTCAGGAGGAAATACATGAACACACGGGCTTGGCTGACATGCGCGCCGGTGGTTCTATTGGCGTTCGTCCTCGAACATGGAGTGGAGCACCTGCACTTGGGAAGTTCGCCGGGGCCAGCAGCCGCAAGCATTAAGGCTCAGGATTTTGAACTGGTGAATAAGGCAGGCGCCGTCGTGGCCAGGCTCGGAACCGACGAGCACGGCGAGGCGGAACTTTCCATGTACGATCAAAGCCGCGTGCGCCGGGCTTCATTATTTCTGGAGCCAAACGGCACGCCCGATCTCTACTTTTGGGACGCAGGTGGTCATGGGACGCTAGCACTCGACCTGCGCGACAACGGATATGGAAATTTGGCCCTTTTGGAGCCAGATGGCAAACATGGGGTATTCATTGATTATGGCAAGGAGCACACGCTTGCTGTGCGTTCCGTGTTGATTCGCAACGGCGGAGCAGGCGTCGAGGACGAAGAAACGCTTAAGCTGTTCTCCGGCCGACGCGGAGGGATCGTGCTTGAGGGCAGCCGCGGGCAGATCCTATGGAAGTCTGATTCGAAAAAGCGGCCGTGAAGGCGGCTGGCGCAGAATTCTCTTTCTCTCTATTAAGGCGAAGGCAAAGTTGTTCGTGACGGACGCAAGGGCAATCGCGGAGAAAGTGTTTCGTGACGAGGGGGGCCGGATCACAGCGTCGCTCATCCGGCTCTGCGGCTCGTTCGCTTTGGCCGAAGAGGCCATGCAGGAAGCGTTTGCCTCGGCGCTGGTCCACTGGCCCACGCGCGGCGTTCCCGACAACCCCGGCGCGTGGATCACCGCCGTGGCGCACCGCAAACTGATTGACTACGCGCGGCGACAAGACACGCGAACCGAGAAGCAAGATGCATTGCAGTATGAAACGAAAAAGACAACGGCCGATGACGATGTTTCACCAGATGAGATGTCCGTGATGTATCCCGACGATCGGCTGCGGCTGATTTTCACCTGCTGCCATCCGGCTATCAATCGCGAAGCGCAAGTCGCGCTCACGTTGAGAACTCTTGGCGGATTAACAACCACCGAAATCGCGCGAGCCTTCCTTATTGCCGAACCCACGCTGGCCCAGCGCCTTGTCCGAGCGAAACAAAAAATTCGCGACGCCAACATTCCCTACGAAGTTCCGCCTGCACAAGTGCTTCCTGAGCGTCTCGAATCCGTTCAAGCCGTCATCTACCTGATTTTCAACGAAGGCTACGCAGCAACTGTCGGCGAACATTTGGTCCGCGGAGACCTTTGCGCCGAAGCGATTCGCCTCGCGCGCACGCTCCACGAACTGCTGCCGAATGAGCCGGAGAACCTCGCCCTGCTCGCGCTGATGCTGCTTCACGATTCGCGCCGCGCCGCACGCGTCGAATCCTCGGGCGAGCTGATAACACTGGAAAATCAGGATCGCTCGCTGTGGAATCGCGAACAAATCAGCGAAGGCCTTGGCCTCGTCCAGCAAGCGTTGCGCATGCGCTCGATCGGTCCGTATCAGTTGCAGGCTGCCATCGCGGCTGTGCACAGCGAGGCGCAGAACACTGAGGACACCGACTGGGCGCAAATCGCGTCTCTCTATAACGAGCTCGCCCGCCTCATGCCGACTCCGGTGATTGCCCTCAACCACGCGGTAGCCGTCGCCATGAGCAAAAGCTCCGGTCAAGACGAGAGACAAAGCCTCACGCAAGGTCTCGGCATGATTGACGCCCTCGGTTCCTCCAGCGAACTCGACTCCTATTATCTTTTCCATGCCGCCCGCGCTGACATTCTCCGCCGCCTGGATCGTCGTACCGAAGCCGCCGAAGCTTACCGCCGCGCACTCGCTTTCGCCACCAATCGCGTCGAGCAGAATTACCTTCGCCGCCGCCTCGCTCAGTTGCGAAGCAGCTAGCTCGCTCTGCCACCGAATCTCTCAAATCAGTACGATGCCTTGCCGAATACCGAGCATCACGGCTTCCGTGCGGCTTGCGGCACCCAGCTTTCCCATGATGGACGCAACGTGAAATTTGACGATGCTCGTTCCTCTCTATTGGCTGATCGCGGAGTCCAGCGTCGCACGCTTGAACTGGGCCGGGGGAGAAGGGTTGGTGACCAACTTCACGGCATTTTACTTTGCGAGGACGATGTCGAATTCTATTCTCAACGCATCTTTCACTGTGATGGTCCCACCCGCAATACTCACGGGAGTCATGCCGAACTCCCTCTGCTTGAGCGTCGCTGTTCCCCTGTAATGTCCATCTTTTAGGACCACGTCCACTGCGACTGGTTTCGTCTCTCCATGGAGTGTCAGATTTCCATGTACAAACCAGTGGCCGTTCCTCGCCGGGTCAGCGCTGGTGGACCGGAAAGAGATCTCGGGAAAGCGCTCGCTGTCGAGAACGGCTGGTCCTTGCATCGTTCGCTGTATTTCGGCACGGGTATCCTCGGAGCTTTCGGGATCAAGCACTCGCATTTTTCGTGCGTCCACGCGTAAGGATACTCGCGGGCGTTGCGCGACCTCGACATCTCCGTCAGCAATTGCAGCGGCAATCTCGTGGTTATGAGCGAACACTGAAAATAGGCCGCTCTTGAAAACGTGGACAATAAGAACGGAACGCCCCGTATCGATCGCGCGCGGCTGACCCGCCAGAATGGCTGGCCATAGACATGCGACCAGTCCGAACGCCTGCACGCTCCTCACGAAGGCGATTCTCATTCGCCTTGCCTATTTGGAAGGCGTGAACCCTTGTGCGGCATAGCGCAGGGGAATTGTGTGTGTGGATGCAGATTCAGGCCAGGAGTGCGATTGTCGCGCACTCGAATTGGGTGCCCGATCAAGTACGTAATAGTTAGGCGCATTCGTCCTTTCCTTTCCTCCCCCGCTTCCCAGCGATATCCATCTTGGGGAAGTCCGCGTGCAAGCGCCCGAAGCTCTGGAGGCGTGTAGGCCCGCAAGCAGGAGATGACCCCGTCGAACCACACGACAAATAGAACCACGGGAATCAAATAAGTCCACAGCAATCGCGACCAGCGAAACGGCCGAATGAACGGCGCGAGTGCAAATGCCATGACAGGCACGAAGAGAACGAGGAACAGAGTGATCCAGTCGCGCTTCGGTACTTCAAAGATGCCCACTCCCTGACGCCGTTCCACGGCGTCTTGCAAAATGGCTGTCGCCTCTTCTGGCGGGAAATGATGGAAAGAAGTAAAGAGCGTGCGAAACCCTTCCAAGCCTGTGGGAACGCAGGTTGCGTTCACTGGGCGGTCGTGAAAAACAAAGCCCGAGCGGGGCAAGTTTTTCGCGTGTTCGAAGGCTTTCGGATTTGGAAACCTGTCCGTCAGGCAAATATCCAGCGAGAACCGCTCCTTCTCAAAATCCCGAACGAGTCCCAGCCACGGTCCTCCGCCACCTGAGCAGAGGTCCAAAACCTGGCGAGTCCCAGCTTCTTGCAGCGCGCACCGCAGCCGAGGGACGATCGGCTCATAAAAGTTAAAGACGTTCCAGATGATTTGCAGTGTGTCGGTGACGAGATCCCGAAGCAAATCAGGGAACCAAGGTTGTTCATGTATCTCGATCCATTGGCGTCTTCGCATTATCTGTTGCCCGGCGTACCTGCCGAGCTGCATTTCGTGTTCTTAATCTGGAGAATTGCGAGAGCCCCCTTAGTGCGATATTTCTCCTCGAAAGGGTCACACGCTGTCGCGCTCACGCGAATCACTGGAGCAGATTCAGGACATTTCCGCTGCGGAGAGCGGAATCCAGCTGGTCCGTGCCTATGGGAATTTCGATTTCCACGTTTCTGGCGTTTGCCGTGACGCGAATCCTGTCAAAAACACTCGAAGGATGGGAATCGTCTTGCGCGGAATCGTGTTTGCGGTAGACGATGCCCGCCTGCAGTAGAGCGGCGAGCGTGACGGCCTCCGCCGGAGACGAACAGACAATTTCCGCCTGCGCCGAAAGACGGCCTTGATTTGTGACGTCGAATTCCATGGACTGAATTCGGCCGAGCAACGCGGCGACATGAGGAATTTGCGCTGCTTGAGGCAGCAACTGCTGCAGAGCCGCGTGAGCGTAGTTCTTATTCCAGACGGCCCAAGCGAGGGAATCTTCGCGAGCGTCCCGGATCAGAGGATAGAGCGCGGAATTCTGCGCGAGGCTCTCATTACCTTGAAAATGAACCGCGAGGAGTTGCTCAAGGGCGGCGCGCTGGCCGAAAATCGCGGTGTCTGGGTCGAGAAAAACGAGAAACAAGTCGTTTGACGTTTCCCCGCCACCGATTTCCAGCAGGCGAAATCCGCGCGATTCCGTGGTGGGCAAATTGTGCCGACGGAAATAATCGTCGATTGTGCTGGGAGAAAAGTGGCCGAAGGCGACGCCGACGATCCCCCCTCCAGTCTTCGTTGCAGAAAGCGTTCCCCACGCGAGCGAATCTACCTGCGTGTTGATATTGAGGCCTGCGGTCGACAGAAAAAACTCGAGTTTGCGGAAGCATAGGGGGAGAAGATTTTGCTCCGCAACTGCGAACCACGGCTGCTGGCGCGCGGCCTTTAGATCGAGATAGCCGACTTCACCGACTTCCCTCGGAAACATCTGGGCAAGTGATGTGTCGAGCGTGCTCGCATTGGCGAAGGGCGGTGTGAAGATGGCGGCAGCCGCGAGCGCAGCCGCCACCCCCAGGATCCTTTTGCATGAGTTCATTGCGAGCATCTTCATTCAACGCAACGTTTTACTGTACTGTGAGTGCGATTGACGTTGATTGCATCATGCCGCCCGATGTGGCATTGACCATGACCGTACTCGTACCCGTTGGTGTGCCCATGTTGTTTGCTTTGTACCCGCATCCGGCGGTAGCGGCAAGCAAAGCCGCGACGAGGGCGATGCGAATCCACTTTGGTGCATCCGCGAGGGATTCGCGGCGTTCGGATGCTCTATTCAGAAAGAATACGAACAGCAGAAGGAACGCAGCTATCCCCAAACCGAAAGGCCACAGACGGGATAGCGGAATGAGCCCCGCCATTTTCGTTACCGGATACGTTCCGGTCGTCGCGGCGGAAATTGTCAGTTGCGTCCTGACCGAGACGCCAGAGGGCATCACCGTCAGCGGAGAAAACGAGCACGTTGCACCGCCCGGCAGACCGGAACATGAGAACGATACGGTGCTGTTGAACCCATTTGATGGTGTGATGGTGAGATTCGTGGAAACGGACTGACCTCTGGTGACCATCAGCGTTTGTGACGCGGCGGCGACTGAAAAGCTCGGCGTTGCAGGCTGGGTCTTTCCCACGGTGATGGCTCCGAACAGACCGTCGGCTTCCTTCACAAGTCCGGTTGTGAAATAGAGTGTGTCCTTCGGGCCGGTCTTTCCGGTGGGATCGAAGACCAGGTCCCAGAGCGATCCGTTGACGAGCGTGTTGCCGTTCGCATCTTTCAGCGCACCCAGGAAATTTCCGGTCGCCGGATCGAACGCATTGATTGTGCCGTCGCCGAAATTTCCCACCAAAAGGTCGTTGGAGAACTGGCCAAAATTGGCGCTGGCCATCACGACGCCCCACGGCGAGTTGAGCTGACCTTGAGAAATAACCCGACGCACGAAATTGCCATTCGCATCAAAAAGCGACACGAAACCGTTGCCAGGCGCGTTGGCCGGATCATGTTTTGGCGCGTCCTGCATGGCATACGTAACGTAAACCTGATTGCCATTAAGGACGTGCACACCGAATGGCGCGAAGCCCGCAGGGAGCGTCGGGTCAGTGAAGTTTCCGGCAAGCGTGGTGGATTTGAACGTAGAATCAAAGACGTCGATTCGCGCGTTTCGGAAATTTGCCGCGAGCAGAAAGCTGCCGGTGCTGTTCGTTAGAAGCGC
>Ga0307372_10009299_pt1 | contig 13592 bp, 15 predicted proteins | sample OX1MG_FD_202533 | JGI IMG/M metagenome (GOLD analysis project Ga0307372, IMG submission 202533) | Soil microbial communities from Risofladan, Vaasa, Finland - OX-1 | ecosystem: Environmental > Terrestrial > Soil > Coastal area > Acid sulfate soil | place: Finland: Risofladan, Vaasa | collected...
CGTGGCAACCAAAATCGAAGATAGCGACGTTCTCATCATCGGCGGCGGCGCCGCCGGGCTCAGCGTGGCCGCCCGGCTCAGGCGGATCGCCCCCGGTCTCGGAGTGAGCGTCCTCGAGCCCTCGCAGCGACACTTCTACCAGCCGCTTTGGACCCTGGTGGGAGCCGGCGTGCTGCCCAAGGAGAGGACTGTGCGGCCCCAGGCCTCGGTGGTTCCCCGTGGTGTCCGCTGGATCCAGGAAGCAGCGACCGAGCTCGACCCCGACAACAACCAGATAGTCACCGCCGGCGGTCGCCGCCTGCGCTATCGCTTTCTGGTGGTCGCGCCCGGCATCCAGATCGACTGGGGCTCCATCCCCGGACTGTCCGAGGGCATTGCGAGCGGCCCGGTGGCCAGCAACTGGAGCTATGACACGGTCGACAAGACCTGGGAGCTGATCCGCGGATTCAAGGGCGGAACCGCCCTCTTCACGCTGCCGGCCACTCCCATCAAGTGCCCGGGGGCGGCGCAGAAGATCATGTACCTGGCCGACGACCACTTCCGCCGGACGGGGGTGCGCAAGGGCGCTCAGATCATCTTCGCCTCAGCCGCCGGCGGCATCTTCGGGGTCGAAAAGTACGCCCGCACCCTAAACGCGGTCCTGGCGCGCAAAGGCATCGAGACCCTGTTCCGGCACAACCTGGTCGAGGTCCGCTCGGAGAAGCAGGAGGCGGTGGTCGAAAGCCTCGACAGCGGAGAGCGCAAGACGATCCACTTCGACCTGCTCCATGTGGCCCCGCCGCAGAGCGCCCCCGACTTCGTCAAGCGCAGCCCGCTCTCCGGCGCAGGCGGTTGGGTCGAATTGCACAAGCACACGCTGCAGCACGTGCGATGGCCGAACGTGTTCGGGCTGGGTGACGCCAGCGACCTGCCGACGGCCAAGACAGGGGCGGCCGTGCGCCACCAGGCCCTGGCGGTGGCTGCCAACCTCGCCGCTGCGGCGGCGACCCGGCCGCTGCCAGCCCGCTATGACGGCTACACGGCCTGCCCGGTCGTGACCGGATATGGGCGGCTGGTGATGGCCGAGTTCGACTATGAGATGCGCCCGCGGGAGAGCTTCCCCTTCGATCAGTCGAAGGAGCGGTTCAGCATGTACCTGGTGAAGCGCTACGGGCTCCCGCTGCTTTACTGGCAGGGCATGCTGCGGGGACGCGCACTGGGCGCGGAGAGGACGATCCTGTCCCATTCCAAGCCTGCCCTCGCATCGTCGGCAGGGATCGCAGTCGGTCCGGAGGAAGCCCCGCAGGAGGGGAAAGGCTGATGGAAACCCCTTACCGTGACCTCAAGCTCGACCAGGTGCGAGAGCTCATCGGCGACGGCTACGAGGTCGTCGACGTGCGCGAAGACTGGGAATGGGAGCAGGGCCATATCGCCGGAGCTCGCCATGTCGTGCTGGCCTCGATCCTGGCCCGGCCCGATCTGCACCGCTTCCGCGAGCGCACGATCTTCAGCTGCGAGGTCGGCGAGCGCTCGGCCGTCGCCGCCGAGATGGCGGTCGCCCAGGGGGTCCAGGATGTCGTCAACTTCAGGGGCGGCATGAAAGCCTGGCGGGAGGCAGGTCTCCCGGTCGAGAAGCCGGAGCCGTGATCCGGGCGTTGTCGGCCGGCCTGGGTGGAGGAAGCGGATAGCCGTGAGCTTGGACGGGCGAGTCGTGGTCATCGGCGGTGGTGTCATCGGCTGCGCCGCCGCGCTTGCCCTGGCGAGAAGTGGCGCCAGAGTGACTCTGCTTGAGCGCGACGCGATCGCAGCCGGCGCCTCGCGGGCGGCGGCCGGCATGCTGGCGCCCCTCTCCGAGAGCGAGGAGCCCGGCTGTATGGCCAGCGCAGGACTGGAGGCTCTGGCCCTGCACAAACGCTCGGCGCAAACGCTCGAGGAGATCGCTGGAATTTCTATTGGAGCCACCCTGGCCGGTACCTTCATGCTGGCTCGCGACGAGAAGCAGGCCGAGGCCCTCAGGCGGCGGCTGGAATGGCAGCGCGAGCTCGATCGCTCGATCGCGCTTCTGGAGGGAGACGAACTCGACCGGGCCGTGCCGGGACTGGGCGAAGGCTTCCTCGCCGGGCTTCACTACCCGGCCGAGATGCAGGTCGATGCCCGCAGCTACACGATCGCACTGGCGAGGGCGGCCGCGGCCGCCGGTGCGGAGGTGATACAGGGAACGCCCGGGGATCGGCCCGATCGCCGGCAGGCGGTCAGGCAGGGCGGGCCTCAGCCCTGACTGGACTGCCACAAAGCGCGCCTGCCTCAGGCTGGGCAGGACTGAGAACGCGAACTCGCGCAGTTGGGCAACCGATGAGGCCTCCACCACGTGGTCGTACCGTCCCGGCTGCTCCGTGGCACCGACCAGCAGCGTGCCGTCCGCCTTGGGCGTGAGGTAGCCGCCGGGGGCGAAGATGATCGAGCGCGTGACAACCCGCGGGGGCCGCAGGCGCAAGAGGTCGCCCTTGACCGGCTGCAGCGGAAGCGCGACTCCCAAGCTGTTCAACAGGGAGGCGTCGTGACCGGTGGCAACCAGAAATCGGTCTGCGTTGATGACCGCCTCTGGCGTCTCGACTGCGATCACGCGGTCCCCTGATCGTCTCAGGGCGATCACGGCTTCGAGGGCCTCTTCGTGGCTGTCGGGCACTACCGGAACGGCATCCTGCTCGCGGGCTGGACGGGTGAGCGCTTGGCTCGGGCGATGCTGGACGGTGAGGACTGCATTCCCGCCGCTTTCCTTCCGGCGCGCATGCTTGGTACCTGAAACTCATCGGACGGACACGTCAGTGGGGCTCCCGGTTGCAGCCGTGCGCCAGACCGTGCCGGCGTTGCCCTGAGCGTCAGCGCTGGCGGTTCGCCACTTTGAGGTCCGGTTAAGCTGCGCTGCGGTATGACCTCGGGAGGAGTCGCAGTCGACCGGAAGGAGCGGCTCAAGATCCCCCCACAGCCGATCCCCAAGCAGCCTCCTGCGCAGCGTGTCCACAACTGGGAAGAGGTCTGCTTGGGGTTCGACCTGGCGAGCGCCCGCTTGGAGGCGAACCGCTGCATACAGTGCCCGGCGGCCCCCTGCGTGAAGGCCTGCCCACTCCACAACGACATCCCGGGTGCGCTGCTCAAGGTCGAGCAAGGTGATCCCTTGGCGGGGGCGGGCATCTTCAGATTGACCAGTCCGATGCCGGAGGTTTGTGGCCGGCTCTGCCCCCAAGAGCGTCTTTGTGAAGGCTCGTGCGTGGTCGGCAGAAAGTCGCGGCCGGTGGCGATCGGAAGGCTGGAGGCTTTCGCGGCCGACTTCGGGCAAGGACACGAGACCAGCACAGCCAAGGCACCGGTACTCAGCGGTAGGCGCGTGGCCGTAGTCGGGGCGGGGCCGGCCGGTTTGGCCGCTGCCGAGCGCCTGGCCGTCCGGGGCCACGCGGTGACAGTGCTGGACGCCTGGCCGCAGCCCGGGGGCCTGCTTCGGTACGGCATCCCCGGCTTCAAGCTGGCGAAGGCCCGCGTCGACGACCTGGTGAACCGGCTGGTTAGCCGGGGTGTCGGGTTCCTACCGGGAATCCGAGTCGGCACCGACGTCACCGTTGACTCCCTCTTCGAGCAGGGCTTTGACGCCGTCTTTCTCGCTTTCGGCGCCGAACACGGCAACCGGCTTGAGATCCCTGGCGAGGACTTGGATGGCGTCTACGGGGCCAGCGAGTTCCTGGTCCGGCTGAACGTATTCCCTGACGACCCTCCGGTATTTCTGCGCCAACCGCTGCAGGTAGGGGCGCAGGTCGTGGTGATCGGTGGCGGTGATACCGCCATGGACTGCGTCCGCAGCGCCGTGCGTGCAGGCGCGAAGGAGGTCCTCTGCGTCTACCGACGGAGCGAGCGTGAGATGGGCGGCAGAGCGGAGGAACGCCAGCACGCCCGTGAGGAAGGTGTCAAGTTTCTCTTCCAGGCGGCGCCCGTCGAGGTGCTCGCCGGCCCCAACGGGCGGGTGCGGGCGGTCAGGATCCAGCGCATGGAGCTGCAGGCTCCGGATGCGACGGGTCGCGCTCGTCCCGTTCCAGTTCCCGGCTCCGAGATCGAAATCGCAGCCGATACCGTGGTGGTCGCCGTCGGCTATCGGGTCGACGAGAGCCTGGTGGCGGCCACTCCAGGAGTCGAAGCAACAGCCCGGGGGACTATCGTCGCCGGCCAGGGCGGCGCCACCGGTCGGCCGAGCGTCTTTGCCGCGGGAGACTGCGTGCGGGGGGCGGATCTGGTCGTGACCGCGGTCGCGGACGCATTTCGCGCCGCAGACGCGATCGATCGCTATCTGGCGAACACCTAGTCCAGGCCGAGGCGCGACAAACTACCAGCGCCGTACCCTTGCTCTCGCAGGCCGCACGCTAAATCCACGTGATCGCGCAGCTTCTTGGAGCGGATCGGATGCCGGAGCTTACGCAGCGCCCTGGACTCGATCTGGCGGATGCGCTCGCGGGTGACCCCGAAGCGCTTGCCGACCTCCTCCAGCGTGCGCTGGTGGCCGTCGATCAGCCCGAACCGCAGCTGCAGCACCCGGCGCTCGCGGGGGGTGAGGGTGTCGAGGACATCCTCTATGTCGGAGCGAAGCATTGCCTGCGAAGCGGCCTCGAACGGTGAAACCGCCTCGCGGTCCTCGACGAAGTCGCCGAGGTGGGAGTCTTCCTCCTCGCCGATTGGGGTTTCCAGCGAGACTGGGGTCTGGGCGAGCTTGATGATCTCCCGCACCTTCTCCGGCGTGATCCCCATCTCCTCGCCGATCTCCTCGTCGCTCGGCTCGCGGCCCAGCTCTTGGAGCAGGCGGCGGGAAACACGCACCAGCTTGTGGATGATCTCGATCATGTGGACGGGGATGCGGATTGTCCGCGCCTGGTCGGCGAGGGCGCGGGTGATGGCCTGGCGGACCCACCATGTGGCGTAGGTCGAGAACTTGTAGCCCTTGTGGTAATCGAACTTCTCGACCCCGCGCATTAGGCCTAGGTTGCCCTCCTGGATCAGGTCGAGGAACGGCATGCCGCGGCCGATGTACTTCTTGGCGATCGACACGACCAACCGAAGGTTGGCCTCGGTCAGCCGCTGCTTGGCCTCGTAGGCTCGCTCGTAGCGCTCGGTCAGGCTGTGGCGCGCGATGCGGTACGACACGAGCGCCTCGGTGCGGATGCGCGGGCGGGCGGCGTCGTGGGTGGCGATGCGCCGGCGCTCGGCGGCTGCCGCGTCGAGCAGGCTCGGCAGCTTGGCCAGGTCGTCGAGGCCCAACAGCTCCAGCGCGATATGGGCCTGCTGGCCCTTGCGCTTGACCGAGGCGAGCCGCTCGATGACCTCGGGCAGCATCTCGTCGATCGAGCGCTGCCGGCCGTCCGACTCCTCGGTCACGCTCAGGGCCTTCATGGCGTCGTGCAGCGGCTTGGCCTCGATCGCCTGCGCAAGCTCGACCTCGTCGTTGGCGGTGAGCAGGCTCACCCGGCCGATCTCCTTCAGGTACATGCGCACCGGGTCGTCGAAGGTGACGGAGTCCATCATCTCGATGTCGAGGAGCATCTCGTCGTCGATCTGCTCGACCTCTTCGAAGTCCTTCTCGCCGTCGGTGACCTCGATGCCGATCTCTTTGAACGCAGCGAAGATGCGGAAGATCTGGTCGGGCTCGGCGTCGATCTCCGGGAAGCCCTGGAGGATGTCGTCGGGTGTGAGGTAGCCCTGCTCCTTGCCCTTGATGATGAGCTGCTCGGCCACGGCCATCAGCTCGTCTTCGAACTTGGGCTCCGGCTTCTTTCGGGTCGTGCTGCCCATGGTCCTGGTCTTCATCGCCGTTTTGGCGATGCCGCGATGTTCAACTTCTGCTTTCCAGATCGGCGATGGCGCGAGCGAGCTCCCTCGCCGACGCCTCAGCGGTGACTCGGGTGTGGTGGCGAATCGCTACAAGACCGAAGCAGCGGCCGCAGTAGTCGATGCAGAAACTGTGGCTAAGGGCCTCACGTGGACGTAATCGCCGGGCATAAGGGAAGCTTTGGCGGTTATGCCTCAGGTCCCAGAAGAGGCTTTAGACCTTAATTTCATAGGACTGTGGGCCCCCGCCATTGGCGTCCTGATCAGGTCACGTCCACTCGAGTGCAGGAAATGGGCAGAGTTCGGGCGCAGGCGTAGTCCGGGCCGGCCTCGGATCGACGAGGAGTGCCGACAGCTGGTCCTTCTTCGATTGCCCCGTGCGTCCGAAGGGGTAGCAGGACAATCTAGAGCCTCGAGCGCCGGGCCGCTCACCCCTCATCACGCGGCCAGCGGTTGCTTAATCCGTTGCCCTGCGCCCCGTCCTTGTCCGGGTCGTAACGGTTTCGGCAACCGTGGTCACAGATCAAGCCCGAAGGGCCTCAGACGATTCGCATGACAGTCAAGGTCGGGCCCGCTTCCCTCTTTACGCTGGCGCGTCCGGGAGGGCGATCCTGGCAGTTCTATCGCAACCCGAACGAGATGCCTACCTGGATGCGATCGTCCTCAAACCATTGACTCCCGATACGATCACGAGCCGCACCAGGCTCGAGGCGGAGATAAAGCGTGTGCGCACGCTGGGCTACGCCGCGAGCGCCGGTGAGCGTGATCCCTGGGCGGCCGCTGTGGCTGCGCCCCTGGTCACGACCCGCGGGCGCCTTCTCGGCAGTATGAGCGTCTGCGGCCCAAAACAACGCTTCGCGCCTGAGAAGTTCCGGGAATATGGGCAAGCCGTGGTCGAGGCGGCCTCGACTCTCTCGCACCAAATCGGGTAATTTCGTTTCGCTCAATGGAACGAATCCTAGGGGTCGTTCCACGGCAGGTTTGGTCGTGGTACCCTCCCCACCACACATCACGGAGGCAATATGAGCCGCTACGACGTCGTCGTCCTTAATGGCCGCGTGCTTCTTACTGGGTATTCGGAACTGGCCGATGTGGCGATCGCCGTACGCGACGGCCGGATAGCGGCCGTCGCCGAAGACATCCCAGCGGCCGACGCCGATCTGGCGCTGCTCGATTTGGAAACAGAGCGAGTCGCAACACCTCAGCTGCTTCACTCAGCTCAGGAGTACACACCTTTTGACGGGGTCCGGATCAAAGGCTGGCCTCGCCTCACAATGCTCCGAGGGAAGGTGTTGTACCGCGACGGCGAGGTGATCGCCCCCGCCCCCGGTGAATTCCTCAAGCGGCCATTAACTGCACGTCGCCAGGCCACGGCCAAGGCCTGAGATCATGGCTGCGGACGGGCGGGGGCCCTTAGCCGGCCTGACAGTACTGGATGTCGCGACCATCTATGCGGGGCCATTTGCGGCTGCGCTACTGGGCGACTTCGGGGCCGAGGTGATCAAGGTCGAGCACCCTTCAGGCGATCCGCTCCGCACACACGGACCGCAAAAAAGCGGAGTCGGCCTCTGGTGGAAGCAGCTCAGCCGGAACAAGCAGTGTGTGACCCTCAACCTGTCGGCCCCCAGGGGGCAGGAACTGCTGCTCGATCTTGCCTCAAGCGCTGATGTGTTGATCGAAAACTTCCGCCCTGGGGTCATGGAGCGCTGGAACCTGAGCTACGAACGTCTGCGGGACCGCAACCGTGGTCTTGTCATGCTGCGAACCACCGGATTCGGGCAGTCCGGCCCTTACGCCAAGCGGCCGGGGTTCGGCACGCAGGCTGAGGCGATGAGCGGTTTCGCGGCGATGACGGGGCCAGCGGACGGGCCGCCCACACTTCCTCCCTTCGGCCTTGCGGATGGGATTGCCGGTCTGGCTGGCGCATTTGCCGTCATGACTGCGCTCTATCACCGCGATGGGCGCGGAGGGGAAGGGCAAATGATCGACCTCGCGATCATCGAGCCGATCCTCATGGTACTGGGCGCACAGGCTACGGCCTATGACGCGATCGGCATCGTGCCTGAACGTCGAGGCAACAGGTCGGCCAACAACGCTCCCCGCAACACCTACCGGACGCGCGACGGGCGCTGGGTGGCCATCTCGACGTCCGCAAATACGGTCGCGGCCCGAGTGATGCGTCTCGTCGGTCATCCCGAGGTTGTCGGAGAGCCTTGGTTCAACAATCAGGGCGAGCGCGCAAAGCGGGCCGATCTGCTGGACGGGATGGTCGGCAGTTGGATCGCGCAGCGAGAATTCATTGAGGTCATCCGCGAATTCGAAGCGGCCGATGCCGCGGTGGCGCCCGTATACGACATCGGTCAGATCGTGGCAGACCCTCAGTTCAAGGCGCTCGAGACCTTTATTAGGCTGCCCGACGATGATCTCGGGTCGGTTTTGGTCCAGAACGTGATAGCGCGCCTTAGTGCCACGCCCGGTGGAGTTCGTCATGCCGGGCGGCGTCTGGGCGAAGACAACGGGACTGTCTTGGGTCGAATCGGGGTGACTGCTGGGGAGTTGGCTCGTCTCCGAGAGGAGGGAGTGGTCTAATTGCGAAAGACGCGCACCTGGCTCTTCGCTCCGGGGCACAACGAGAAGCTGCTGCTAAAGGTATTCGACGCTGGCGCAGACGCCGTCATGCTCGACCTTGAGGATGCAGTGCCGTCCGAGCTCAAGGAACGAGCGAGGGCGCAGGTTCGAGAGGTGCTCCTGTCCCATCCCGAAGCCTGGGTTCGCATCAACAAACCAGGCTCCGATTTGGCGAACGCCGACCTTGCGACAGTTGTCGCCCTCTGTTCTGGGATCCGCATCCCGAAAGTGGAGGCGGCAGCCGACGTGGAGTGGGTGGCTGAACGAGCTCCAGGCCTGCCTCTGACCTGCACGGTCGAGACTGCGCTCGGGGTGGTCCGGGCATTCGAGATCGCGTCGCACCCTCGCGCGCGCGACCTCTGTTATGGAGGCGCAGACCTCTCGCGTGACCTTCAGGTCGAGGATGGTGGCGATGGGACGCTTTACGCGCGGTCCGCGCTTGTCGTCGCCTCACGCGGCGCCGGTAAGGGCGCGCCAATTGACGGCGCTTATACCCGAACAGGAGACCTGGAAGGCCTGAGTCGTGCGGCTGAAGCTGCGCGCCGGCTGGGCTATTTCGGCAAGTCGGCTGTACATCCAAGGCAGGTACCGATTATCAATCATGTCTTTCAGCCCACCGCTGCCGAACTGAGCTGGGCAAGGCGGGTGCTTGACGCTTTTGAGCTGTCGGGTGGAGCTGCCACCCGATTGGACGATGGCGAATTCGTCGACGTCCCGGTTGCGGAACGAGCCCGCCGAATCCTCCAGACAAACTCGTGAATCCATGGGAGCTTCTGGCCGGAGCTCGAGTCTACGACCTGGCTAGGCCTCTGGAGGCTGGCACCCCCACCAGCCCGAATCACCCTCCCTTCCGGATGGCCTTGATGCGGCGGCACGGAGACATGATGCGGGCCGATGGCGGTTCGGCAGCCAATGAGATCTTGATCATGGGCGGTCACACCGGTACCCACATCGACGCCCTTTGCCACGTCTCTCATCACATGAAGTTGTATGGAGGTCTCGACGCGGTCGAGGCTTCTCGGGGCGGCATCTTCCAGCAGCTGGGCGTCGAGACCATCGCACCCATCGTCTGTCGGGGGGTTCTGCTTGACGTGCCCCATGCACTGGGTGTTGAGACGCTCGAAGCAGCCCATCCAATCACCGCCGACGAGCTAGCGCGAACCTGCCAGATGCAGAGCATCGAAGTGCGTCAAGGCGATGCCGTCCTCGTACGCACGGGCTGGCCCGAGGGCCGCTACCAGAACAACGCTGCCTTCAGCGGCCAAGCGACGGGCGTTCCCGGTCCGGACGAGTCCGCAGCACGCTGGCTGGCCGAGCGCAAGGTTCGCCTCACTGGCGCTGACACCATCGCCTACGAGCGTCTTGCACCCGAGGCGGGCCACTCGCATCTTCCGGTCCATAAGATCTTGCTGGTCGACAGCGGCATTCACATCGTTGAGGTGATGACGCTGGACGAATTGGCTAGCGATCGCATCTACGAGTTCTTGTTCGTCCTAGCTCCCCTGAAACTTGTCGGGGCGACAGGTTCGCCGGTGCGTCCGCTGGCAATCGCCGCCAGATGACGCCCCTTGCCGTCCAGCTCGCTCGTTGGACGACCGCCTTGCGTTTCGACGAGATACCCGAGGAGGTTGTCACAAGCGCCAAAGACCGCATCATGGACCTGCTCGGGATCTGCATCGCAGCATTTGACGAGGACGCTGGTGTGGCCGTCCGCAGCCTGCGCGACGAATGGGGTCAGGCCCGACCCGACTCAACTTTTGTTCGTGAGTTGGATAAGGGGCCAGCTGCGGTGGCGGCAATGGTCAACGGCACATATGCGCACTCGCTCGATTTCGACGATACCCACCTGCCATCCATCGTGCATCCGAGCGCGCCCATGGTCCCGGCCATTCTCGCCCAGGCGGAAGCCTCAGGTGCCACCGGTCGCGAGACTCTTGCGGCTCTGATCGCCGCTTATGAGCTCAACACCCGACTAGCGATGGCGCAATACGACGCAGAACTCGGCAACTCTGTTTTCTTCGAACATGGCCTGCACGCGACTTCGATCCTTGGCGCCGTGGCCGCGGCCGCAGCCTGCGCACGCTTGCGTGGAATGGGCCCAGACGGGGTTGCAAATGCCATCGCAGTGGCCTGCTCCATGGGTGCAGGCCTTATCGAGGCCAATCGGACAGGCGGTTCGATCAAGAAGTTCCACGGCGGCTGGGCCGCGCACTCGGCCGTCACCGCGGCCGGTCTCGCTGCGCATGGCCTCACGGGTCCGCCCACCGTACTGGAGGGCCGCTTCGGCCTCTTCCAAGCTTTTTGCGGTGAGCGCTGGTGGCCTGATGCAGTCACCGAAGAGTTGGGCCGACGCTGGAACACACCCTTGATCCTTTATAAGCCCTATCCGTGTAATCACTTCACACACCCGATCGTGGACTCAGCCCTCGCGTTGAAAGCACGAGGCTTGCGACCCGACAATGTCCAGCACGTGACGATAGGCACGGCACTCGCACCGTGGCGCACGATCGGCGACCCAATCGAGCAGAAACGTCGTCCACGCACGCCCTACAACGCCGCGTTCAGCGCCCCCTTCGTCTTCGCCACGGCACTGGTCGGCGGCGGTGGCCTAGGCGTCTCGGTGCGGGACTTCAGCGAAGAGACCCTTGCCGATCCCCTCAGAACGCGAATCGCTGAAGTATGTGATGTCGTAGTCGATGAGGAGTGTACCCGCGTTTTTCCGCACCGATTCGCAGCCGTCGTTCGCGTGCGAACCAAGGACGGCTCGGAGCTGGAAGAGCGTGTAATGAGCAGTCGCGGTGGCCCCGATAGACCACTCTCACGGGCCGATCTGCTCCAGAAGCTCCGAGAGAACGTGGGTGCTGCTGCTGATGGACTGGCTGCAGCGTGTGCTTCGCTTGATGGCGCACCGTCGGTAGAGAGTTTGATGGCCGCGACCCGTGGCTAAGAGCTTGGGCCCAATCCTTGCTGCAACGGTTGTCGTTCCCAACCTGAATGAGGCAATTGCGGCCTACCGTGACTTGCTCGGTCACGCTCGATTGGCCCACGGGCGGCTCGATGAAGAGTTAGCGCTGGCCTGGGGCCAGCCGCAACTCGCTGGTTCTTCGTGGTGCGTTCTGGGGCCAACGTCTGCAACTGGGGGCCTGGTCCGCTTGGTCGAGGCGCCGGGCGCACCCCGCCCCGCAACCTTCCGGACGCTGGGCTGGGTCGCTCTCGAGATCCTGGTCGCTAGCGCTGATGAGACTTGGACGCGATGCTTGGAAGTCCCTGGCTTTGAGGTTCTGCAAAAGCCGAGCACAGTCGGTGCGACTGGCTCCCTGCGCGCTCTCCAAGCCGTCGGGCCAGGTGGCGAGGGCGTGTATTTGACCCAGGTAGTACGTGCTTCGGACCTGTTTGACCTGCCCACACTGGACACTGGCCGCCACCTCATCTACGTGGTTGTTGTTGGGACTCGTGATGTGGACGTGACACGACACTTCTTCGAATCCGTGTTCGGTGTCCCACGCGTGACTGATCATCCCTTGCCGGTAAAGGTCTTAAACCAAGCCTACGACCTGCCATCCGACAGCTTGCATCGAATTAGCACAGTGCAATTGGCGGGTACTTCTGTGATCGAAATCGACGAATACCCGCCTTCGGCATCGTCGAGGCCACCACGTTCGTCAGGACTGACTATCGTGACCTTCGCTGGCCGCTGCCCCGAGGACGAGTCTGTCCACTCGCTCTCGAAACGCGCGGAGCCGCCATATTGGGGAGCGCAAGCCTGCACGGTCACGGGTCCATTTGGACTTCGCATTGAGGTGGTGCAGCGTTGACTCGAGTTCAGAGATTTCAGCGCTCCGGGGGCGATTCGCTCACTCGGACCGCCAGAATTTGCTCGGCCAACGCGAGTGACTGAGGTTTCCTTTTTGTGACCTCATTAAAGCTGGTCGACGGGAACAATCCGGACAAGCCGCCGGCGTCCTCAACCGAGCGCAGCGTCTGGATTCGTGATGACTACTGGTTCACCATCGCCTTCGGACTTCTCTGTACAGGCGTCATCGCTTTGGCACTCGGATTCGTGCCGTATGTAGGGCTGGGCGTCGGCTTGGTTGGAGTCGCAAGTGGTGTTGTCGGCGCTGGAATCTTTGCACGACCGATCGGACTCATCATTGAATCCGGGAGGGGCTCCTTGACCGTACGAAGCTTAGCCTCCGAACGCCACTATCCTTTTTCAGACCTCCTCGGCGTCGACGTTCGCCCTTCTCGCCAGGGGTGGGCAATCGGAGAGTGGCCCGACGTTATGGGAGTTCGTTATGACGTTGTACTTTGCATTCGCAACACGGATGACGTTACTGTTCGGCGCGAATTAAGTCTGCCGGTGGCTCAGTTGGAGGCACATCGACTGGAGAACCTAATTCTCCGGCCCTCTCCGTAACCGGCCATTCTTGGGAGAGACCTCGCAAACGTGAGCGACGAGATAGGAAGAAATTGCTGCCGAAATGGCGTGCGTTTATCGGTTGCACTGGTGATTGGGCCGAGGCGGACTTCATCATGTCGACGATACAGCCGCCCTGGCGTGACCCCCAGAAACTGGTCCACGTGATATGAGAGTTCCACCATCGCCCGCGAGGGCAAGGAGGAACTTGCGTGAAGGGACAGAGGAAGCACACGCCGGAGCAGGTCGTCCGCAAGCTGCGCGAAGCCGACAAGCTGTTGGCCGAGGGCAAGTCGGTCGAGGAGGTGGCCAAGCAGCTGGAAGTCAGCGAGAACACGTTCCATCGTTGGCGCAACCAGTACGGAGGCATGAAGGCGGAGGAAGCCAAGGAGCTGCGCCACCTGCGCGACGAGAATCACAGATTGAAGCGGATGGTGGCCGACCTTTCGCTCGACATCCAGATGTTGAAGGAGGTGGCCCGGGGAAACTTCTAAGCCCGACCCGCCGGCGAGAGGCCGTACTGCATCTTCGCGAGCAGTTCGACGTCTCTGAGCGGAAGGCGTGTCGGGCGATTGGGCAGAGCCGGACTACCCAGCGTCGATCACCACGGCCGGTGCTGTCGCCGGAGCAGGAGTTGCGTCATTGGCTGCGCGAGTACGCAAAGAAGGAGCCGCGGCATGGCTACCGGATGGCATGCGGCGCGCTC